>Ga0210401_10004324_pt1 | contig 14857 bp, 11 predicted proteins | sample IncBWH32MmetaG_FD_150866 | JGI IMG/M metagenome (GOLD analysis project Ga0210401, IMG submission 150866) | Forest soil microbial communities from Barre Woods Harvard Forest LTER site, Petersham, Massachusetts, United States - Inc-BW-H-32-M | ecosystem: Environmental > Terrestrial > Soil >... | reverse complement strand
GGGAGCAGCCTGCGGTAAGTCCGCAACCTCTCCCAGGGGTCTTCATTGAGAAAGCGTATGCAGGAATTGAATGCCATCCCGCCCCAACACTCCACCGACCAATAGCCCGCGTTGTCCAACTCTTCACACACAGGGGCCACGTCTTCGAGGGCGATGCTGGTTTCCAGAAGGCTTTGTTGCGCTTCTCTCAGCAGCAACTCGGTGATTTCCACGGTGTGTGCCATCTGACGTTCCTCCGCAACAATTCTGTTGCGTCAAGCCAGTGAACGGCGCGACTAAGATACCCGGTTACGAAAATCCCCACCCCGAACGAAATCGGATCCAAGAAACCTTTAGATCGAGATTACATATGTTTATACCGCGATGGCGGAGCAACACTGTTCCATTTCGCTCACTCCTTGGCGAATAGCGTCAAAGCTGGACCCGACATGGTCAACTTCGGCGCCTGCGCGCCTCCCCGGAAAAATAGATTTTGTGAGCAAAACTGAACAGCTTTCGTATCTAGGCGGACACATAATGCAGAGGGCCGCGATTCAACGTGATCATCGAGGCCTAGACCAGTACGACAACATGATCGCGCTCCCGCCCGATGAAATCTAGAAGAGGGAGAAGCCATGGCCTACCAAAGCGTTAACCCCTACGACGGCAAGATCCTGAAGACGTTCGAGGAACTCACCGACAAGCAGCTCGAGAGGGCGCTTGAAACCGCCGCAACCTGCTTCGAGAGCTGGCGGCGCACAACTTTTGCGGAGCGAGCGGCCGTGGTCGCGAAAGCGTCCGCTATTATGCGCGCTCGAATCGACGAGTTCGCTCGCCCGGTGACGCTCGAGATGGGCAAGCTCATTGACCAGGCCCGCGGCGAAGTGATGCTCAGCGCGGACATCATCGACTACTATGCCAAGAATGCCGAGCGCTTCCTCGCGCCAGAACACCTCAAGCCGAGTTCGGGCGAAGCCGAGGTCGAAAGCAGCCCGTTCGGCGTGCTCTTCGGCGTCCAGCCCTGGAACTTTCCCTACTACCAGCTTGCGCGCTTTGCTGCGCCCAACCTGATGGCGGGCAATGTCGTGATGGTGAAACACGCAGGGTGCGTTCCGCAGTGCGCCATCGCCTTTGAGAGGCTGTGGATGGAGGCGGGTGCGCCAGTGGGCGCTTATACCAACCTGTTGATCTCGCATGATCAGGTGAACCGCGTGATCGACGATCCCCGGATTAAAGGTGTGGCGTTGACTGGTAGCGTGGAAGCTGGAAAAAGCGTTGCTGGGAGAGCTGGACAAAACCTTAAGAAGTCGACGATGGAACTTGGCGGCAGCGACGCTTTCATCGTGCTCGAGGATGCCGACCTCGATAAGACGGTCAAGTGGGCGGTCTGGGGCAAGATGAACAACACGGGCCAGTGCTGCGTCGCGGCGAAGCGCTTCATCGTGGTCGAAGAGCTGGCCGACCGCTTTCTCGGCAAGTTCCAAACCGCGCTGGCGGCGCTGAAGCCAGGAGACCCGATGGACGAGGCTACGACCCTCGGACCCCTGTCCACGGAAGCGGCGCTGGTGCAACTGCTTGGCCAGGTCGAAGGAGCCGTGGCCAAGGGTGCCACCCTGGTGATGGGCGGAAAACGCATTGATCGACCGGGCGCTTTCATGCAGGCGACGATCCTTGCGAATATCAAGCCCGACAATCCCGCCTTTAGGGAGGAATTCTTCGGGCCGGTCGCCCTCTTCTTTCGAGTCAAGAACGAGGATGAGGCGGTTGCGCTTGCCAACGACTCGGATTTCGGATTGGGGGGCTCGGTCTTCACCAAGGACGTTGCGCGCGGCAAACGCGTGGCGAGCCGTGTCGACACCGGCATGATGTTCGTCAATCACCCGACCTGGACCAAACCGGATTTGCCGTTCGGCGGAATCAAGGACTCCGGCTACGGGCGCGAGCTTAGCAGCATGGGCATCCAGGAGTTTGTGAACAAAAAATTGGTTTGCGTCGAAGCGATCGACGCGCCGGTATAGGCACCGCTCTGTTGACTGTTTTCATCTTTGAAAAAAGGAGTTACATATGGCACTCAAAACGAACGCCGCAGTGATCGATCAGCCTGTTTCCTCACATCGACAGGAATGGGACTTCTCGCCTTCGAAGGCGGGTCAGATGAACGTCGCAGTGGTCGAGCAGTTTGGAACGCCCTTACTGCTGAAGGAATGGGACATCCCGACTCCCGCGACGGGCCAGATCCTAATCAAAACCGAGGCCTGCGGCGTTTGCCACACCGATCTCCATGCCGCGCATGGGGACTGGCCGGTCAAACCCACGCTTCCCTTCATTCCGGGTCATGAGGCCATCGGGCTAGTCGCTGCCGTCGGGTCGGGAGTAACGATCGTCAAGGAGGGCGACCGAGTCGGTGTGCCCTGGCTTTATTCGGCTTGTGGTCATTGCGAATATTGCTTGAGGGGATGGGAAACGGTCTGCGCCGAGGCGCAGTTTGGCGGCTACACCAGGAATGGCGGCTTTGCCGAATACCTCCTCGCAGACCCAACCTACGTTGCCCATGTGCCAGCCGGACTAGCGGCTGTGGATGCCGCCCCTCTGATTTGCGCCGGCGTCACCACCTACAAGGGGATCAAGGAGAGCGGAGCCAAGCCCGGCGAATGGATGGCGGTCTCCGGCGCCGGCGGACTCGGGCATCTTGCGATCCAATATGCCAAGGCCATGGGACTGTTCGTCTGCGCCATCGACATCGATGACGGCAAGCTGGCCCACGCCAAGCAGGTTGGCGCCGATATGGTGATTAACGCCAAGACCAGCGATCCGGCGGCCACCTTGAAGAAGGAAACTGGCGGCGGAGCTCATGGGGTTCTGATTACGGCGCCCTCGCTCCCCGCATTTAAGCAGGGCGTTGGCATGACGCGGAAGCGCGGGACTTGTGTATTGGTCGGGTTGCCGCCGGGCGAGTTCCCGGTTCCACTCTTCGACGTGGTGGCGAACTGCATAACCATCCGGGGTTCGTTCGTCGGAACGCGCCTGGACATGGCCGAAGCGCTCGCGTTTGCCGCCGAGGGTAAGGTTAAGGCCGATGTAGAGCTTCAGCCTTTGTCTTCGATCAACCAAATCTTCGACCGGCTCGAGCACGGCCAGGTAGCGTCACGCGTCGTCCTCGACTTCGCGCGGAGCTGAAGCGAAATACTAGGGGATCGGGGGGACAGCCCTCAACGACTTCTGGATGGTGGTGAGGCCATCGGCGATCTTGGGGGGCGCCGCGGCCACAACTTTAGGAATTGCACTATGACTCGGTAGAGATCTACCGCCAGAGTGAGCAATTCTGAGCAGACACGCAGCCGCCGCGGATGATCCGATCGTTGCGGCTGAAAATAGAAAGCCGAGCTAGACGCTCAACCATTCGGGACCCCAAATGGAGACCCGATTTCTCCCATGACGTTCTTTCGCAGATTCCTCTCAGGAGGTACACGGCCATGGCTTTCATGGAAGATGTTGTCATCGTGTCGGCGGTACGGACGCCGATTGGGAAATTTCAGGGCTCACTTTCCGATTTGGGCGCGCCGCACCTGGGCGCCATCGTCGTGCGCGAGGCCGTCCGCCGCGCCGGTATCGATCCCAACAGCGTTGATGAATGCATCATGGGTAACGTCATCTCCGCCGGACTGGGGCAGAACCCGGCACGCCAGGCTGCTCTTGGCGGCGGACTCTCCGACAGCGTCAGCGCCCTGACCATCAACAAAGTCTGCGGTTCGGGATTGAAGGCGGTCGCGCTCGGCCAACAAGCTATCCAGACGGGGAACTCGCAGTTCGTTGTGGCCGGCGGCATGGAGAGCATGACCAATGCTCCCTATCTTCTGCAAACTGCGCGCAAGGGATTTCGCCTGGGCGATCAGAAAGTGGTCGACTCGATGGTGCACGATGGCCTGTGGGACATTTTCAACGACTACCACATGGGCAACACCGCCGAGAATGTCGCCGAGAAGTACCAGATCACCCGCGAGGAGCAGGACGAATATGCCCTCAACTCGCATCGCAAAGCGGTGAGCGCAATGAACGAGTGCCGATTCAAAGATCAGATCGTTCCCGTCGAACTGCCGTCGAAGAAGAAGGGCGTACCTCCGGTGTTGTTTAGCAAAGATGAGTCCCCGCGCGCGGACTCGACCATTGAGTCTTTGCGCAGTCTGAAGCCGGCCTTCAAGAAAGACGGGACCGTGACCGCAGGCAACGCGCCGGGTGTCACCGATGGCGCATCGGCTCTGGTCCTCATGTCAGCAGCCCAGGCAAAGGAGCTCGGGCTGAAGCCAATGGCGCGCATTGTAGCGCAGGCCAGCAGTGGCATTGCTCCCGCGTGGATCATGATGGCGCCGGTGGAAACCGTGCGCCGGCTCTGGAAGAAGACAGGATGGAAGAATGAAGATGTTGACCTCTACGAAATCAACGAGGCCTTCTCCGTGGCAGCGATCGGGGTCACGCGTGAACTCGGACTCGATCTCACCAAAGTTAACGTGAATGGCGGTGCGGTCGCTCTCGGACATCCTATCGGCGCGAGCGGCGCGCGAATTCTTACCACTTTGCTTTACGCGATGATCCAGCGCGACGTGCACAAAGGCATCGCGGCGCTTTGCCTTGGCGGCGGCAATGCGATGGGCCTGGCGGTGGAGCGGTACGCATCATAACTCTGGTACCTGAGCTCGCTCTCGCCAGTTTGGGCGGGCGAGCCAAAGGGGAGGGGGTTCACTTTATGTCCACGATTTCTGCCATCAAAGTCCCGGTTTCTTCGATCAGGCCAGGCCCGTCTCCAGAAGTTTACCGTTCCGAAGGCCATCCTCTAGATCCGCTGTTTCTTCCCAAGAGCGTTGCTGTGATCGGCGCTTCCGAGCGTGCCGGCAGTGTAGGCCGCTCGGTGCTGTGGAACCTACTGAGCAGCCCCTTCGGCGGCACGGTTTTTCCGGTGAATGCCAAGCGCTCCAATGTGCTCGGGATCAAGGCTTACCCCAGCCTGCGAGATCTGCCCGACAAGGTGGACCTGGTGGTGGTGGTCACGCCCGCCGACACCGTACCCGAGATTATCGCCGAATCGGTGGAGCTGGGGATTCCTGCCGGCATCGTCATCTCTGCCGGCTTTAAGGAATTCGGCGAGCACGGCAAAGAATTGGAGCGGCAGATTGCCAAGACCATCCGCGGCAAGATGCGGCTCATCGGCCCCAACTGCCTGGGCGTCATGAATCCGGTCCGCGGCCTGAACGCGACCTTCGCCCACACCGTGGCGCGTTCGGGCAACGTGGCTTTTATCAGCCAGAGCGGCGCGCTGTGCACTGCGGTCCTGGACTGGAGCTTGCGCGAGAATGTCGGCTTCAGTGCCTTCGTCTCGATCGGCTCCATGCTCGACGTGAACTGGGGCGACCTGGTGGACTACTTCGGCAGCGATCCGCGAACCAACAGCATCGTCATCTACATGGAGTCCATCGGCGATGCGCGGACGTTTCTGTCGGCAGCGCGCGAGGTATCGCTGAACAAACCCGTGATCGTGATCAAAGCCGGGCGCACTGCCGCCGCCGCCAAGGCCGCAGCCTCGCATACTGGATCGTTGACCGGCAGCGACGAAGTCCTGGACGCTGCTTTCCGCCGCTGCGGCGTGCTGCGCGTCAACAGCATAGACGACATCTTTTTTATGTCGGACGTTCTGGCTAAGCAGCCGCGACCTAGCGGCAAGCGTCTGTGCATCTTGACCAATGCTGGCGGGCCGGGGGTGCTGGCCACCGACGCCCTGGTTGCGGGCGGAGGCGAGCTGGCCGAACTGTCGGAAGAGACGATGAGGTCCTTCGACGCCATTCTGCCTCCGCAGTGGAGCCACAACAATCCCGTGGATATCCTCGGCGACGCCGAGCCGGAGCGGTACGCGAAGTCACTGGAGATTGCCGCTAAGGACCCAGCGATCGACGGCATGCTGGTGATTCTCACTCCCCAGGATATGACCAACCCGACGCAGATCGCTGAAAAGCTGAAGCCTTACGCCAAGGGATTGGGCAAGCCGCTGCTGGCCAGCTGGATGGGCGGCGCTGAAGTCGCGGCCGGCGAGGAGATCCTGAACCAGGCCGGCATTCCGACCTTCGAGTTCCCCGACAACGCGGTGCGCGCCTTTAACTACATGTGGCGCTACGCCTACAACCTGAAGGAAATCTACGAAACGCCAACCATGCCGCAACACGCGGGCGCCGCGTTACAGCGCGGCATGGCCGAGACTATCATCCGCAACGTACGGCAGACGGGCCGCACTATTCTGACCGAGTACGAGTCCAAACAGTTGCTTAAGGCCTACGACATCCCCACGGTCGAAACGCGGATCGCAGTCACCGAGCAGGAAGCATTGCAGGACGCGGAGGAAATCGGCTACCCGACTGTGCTGAAGCTGTACTCGCTCACCATCACGCACAAGACGGACGTAGGCGGCGTGCAGTTGAACCTGCCCGATGCCGCGGCGGTGAAGACGGCATTCCACGCCATCAAGCGGTCGGTCACGGAGAAAGCTGGCGCCGAACACTTCCACGGCGTCACTGTACAACCCATGGTAAAGCTCGACGGCTACGAGTTGATCGTCGGCAGCAGTCTGGATTCGCAGTTCGGCCCGGTGCTGTTGTTCGGCACCGGCGGCCAACTGGTCGAAGTGTTCAAGGACCGCGCGCTCGCCCTGCCTCCACTGAATTCCACCCTCGCACGGCGGCTGATGGAGCAGACCAAAATCTATCAGGCCCTGAAGGGGGTCCGCGGCCGCAAGCCGGTTGACCTGCAGGCTCTCGAAGATTTGCTGGTGCGCTTCAGCCAGCTGGTCGTCGAGCAACCCTGGATCAAGGAAATCGACATCAATCCACTGCTGGCTTCGCCGGACCGGCTGGTGGCTCTGGATGCGCGCGTGGTCCTGCACGGGCCGGAGATAACCGAGGAGCACTTGCCGGAGGCCGCGATCCGGCCGTATCCGATCCACCTGGCCAGCGAGTGGACGATGAAGGATGGCGCCGCCGTGACCATCCGGCCGATTCGCCCCGAGGACGAGCCGGCCATTATCGAGTTCCACACCAAGCTCTCGGACCGCAGCGTCTATCTGCGCTACCTCCAGCCTCTGAAGTTCACTCAGCGCACCGCTCACGAACGCCTGACCCGCATCTGCTTCATTGACTACAACCGCGAAATGGCACTAGTGGCCGAGCGCAAACTCGAGAGCGGCGGGACCGAAATCCTCGCCGTCGGCCGTCTCAGCAAGCTGCACGGCCGTGAAGACGCGGAAATGGACGCGGTGGCTATCGATGCCGCGCAACACAAGGGCCTCGGGACGGAGTTGTATCGCCTCCTCATCCGGATCGCGCGCGACGAGAAGCTAAAGATGGTGGTCTCCAACATGTTGATCGAGAACCGCGAGATGCGCGCGATGTGTGTGAGGTACGGCTTCAAGATATTCTCGAATTCGGAGGACAATATGATCCGGGCGGAGTTGAGGCTGTAAGGCTCACCCCGATTTGTCCCAATAGATTGAGCGCAATCGAATCCAAGCGTTGCAGACTGCCGCTTAGCGCTGGGCAGATGGCTTGAGGTACTGAACTGCCCGGTGAAACAAGCTTGCCAGAGCTCCGCGAAGGACTGGCCCAGACGCCGGCTGGTCGCGTGAATCCAGGGTTGTTTCGCAAAAGAACCGCCACATTTCTTCGCTGGCATTCGGCCCTTTCGGGTCGGCAAAGCGCCCTGCCGACGGAGAACCCGACCAGGCATGACCCAACCCTTCGATTAACCACTTCTCCATCAATAACCGGCCAGCGCTGTCCTCATACTTGCACTTCTGAAAGCTATAGCCTCCCGGGACGCTGCCGTTGGTCAGTTCTCCGGCCTGATCAAGCACGCTTTTGCCATCCCCATTTTCGTCGAGGTAATCGTTTGTTCTAGCCCACTGAGTAAGTACCTGGTCGGCATTGACGGGATTGAGATAAGGATCTGCATCCCCTTGGAAGACAATTACAGGCATGCGACGTTTGGGCTTTTCTCGCAAGCCCACGCTCATCGCCTGGAAGGCGAGCAGCCCCTGGTAATTCGGCTCGGGGCCACCCATCGTGATTGCACCGAGGCCCGCAACTGCGGTCGTGGCCGCTGCAAACTCGAGGCCCGCGACCACACCGATCGCCATGAACAGATCAGGGTAGGTAGCTCCCATTACAACTGCCATCGCTGCCCCCGCCGAGAGACCTGCCACATAGACACGATCGGGGTCAATATTATGTGACGAAACGGCTTGCTCGATAACAGCGGCCAGGATAGAGGGCTCTCCGGCCTCGCGCGATTGGTGCTTTGGATCGAACCAATTCCAACATCGCAGGGGGTTGGCCTCGGTCGGCTGTTCCGGATAGACGACTAAGAAGTTGTCCCTTTCCGCGATCGCATTCATTCCACAAATTTTGGCCAGGTCCTTGGCGCTCTGCCCGCAACCATGCAGCATCATGACAAGAGGCGACTGTTCTTGGCCATCGTGATTGGGCGGAACCCAAAGTCTATACTTACGCGAGCCGGATGTACTGCTCGCGCTGCCGATTACCCATTTCCCGGCATGACGGTGCGATAACACTTTACGTCGGCCGAGGATGCGGGCGATTTGTTCCCAGTCCATTGAATGCAGGTACAACCGTCTTTATTTCTTGGAACACATGGCATGGTTCGCTTCGCAGTTACCCCATGAAAATAGGAATGAAATTCCGGAACGCCGTTAAAGCAGGCTTAGAACGGCGCTCCGAGGTAATAGCTGCTCGTGATAACGCAGAATTAACCAAAGGATGCGCGCCTCATGCCGTGCGTTTTGAAGCGATCGGTGCCTTGGCCGTCTGCGTGATAAGATCCAGCGCCTTCTTTTGCACTTCAACCGCACGCTCGATCGATTGCTGAACGGTCTTTGTAAAGTCCGCCGCAACCTTCTGCGCCGAGTTGCCGCTATCCTTCGCGCTCTCGACCAGTGCGGCGGTCTGCTTCACGATTTGGTCGATCACGCTCTTCTGCGTTTCGATGTACCCCTCAAAGGCTTGTCCGGCCAGGTCATACACGGCAGGCGCCGATGGTACGGCCTGAGGGCCTTTCTTGTAAGCGGCGATCGCCTCCGCATTTTGCCGCGCGGCGTCGTCGAGCGACTTCTTCTGCAATTCGGCCGCTCGTTCCACTCCCTTAATAAAGAGGCTCCCGAACTCGGTAGGAGGATTGTTCTTGGTCTCTGTCATTTGATCCTTTCAGACTGCCGCCGTTCCCGGCGGAGCACACTTTGGTGATTCCTCAACATCGCACGGCAGGACATCCAAAGTCTGTCCACAATTGAACACTCTCCGGCATGAGCAGAGAGTGCGCGTCCAATCGCTCATTGCATGTGCTGACCGCCATTGATGGAGACGTTGGCGCCGGTGACGAACGCCGCCTCGTCCGAGCACAGGTAGACGATCAACCCCGCGACCTCGTCCGGCTTGCCCAGTCGGTTGAGTGGGATCTGAGGGAGGATCTTGCTATCGAGGATGTCCTTTGGGATGGCCATTACCATCTTTGTTCCAATGTAGCCAGGCGAGATGGTGTTGACGGTCACGCCCTTCTTCGCCACCTCGAGGGCTAGAGCTTTGGTGAAGCCGTGCATGCCCGCCTTCGCCGCCGAGTAATTGGTCTGGCCGAACGCACCCTTCTGGCCATTCACCGATGAAACGTTGATGATGCGACCCCACCCTCGCGTGACCATGCCATCGAAAACCTGCTTGGTCATATTGAACACCGAATCGAGATTAGTGTGAATGACCGCATCCCAGTCAGCTTTCGTCATCTTTTTGAACGAGCGGTCCTTGGTGATACCAGCGTTGTTGATGAGGATATCGATCGGGCCGATTTCGCGGTGGATGTTCGACACGCCCAATTCACATGAATCATAATCGGACACATCGATCGGAAATGCCGCGACCTGATAGCCACGTGCTTTCATGTCAGCGAGCCAGTTCTCAGCGTTGTTATTGCCCGGAGAACGCGTTACGACAACACGGTAGCCAGCGTCGTGCATCTTTGTGCTGATTGTTTCGCCAAGTCCACCCATACCACCTGTGATCAGTGCCGTTCGCTGCGTCATGTTTAACCTCGCATTATTCTCGCCGTGATCGTGATTCTTTTCGCACCGCAGTGGTGGAGGATACCCGCTGCTGAGCCAGTCGCCGGAAGAACGTCCCCCGACTTGGCAATCGGCATGCCGACGTCGCGAGGAATTACTTCGCCGGATTCTTTTCTTCGTATTCTCGTTTTTTCCTGTGGCGTAAAACGATCATGGCACGCGTCGAAAGGCAAGAATGGTCAATTCAGACCAGTTTTTCAGAAGCGTTGGCAACCGGCAGGATCTGGCAACCTGCGGGCTGTGTAATCCTGTTGTTTCTTACCTCCGCAGGCGGCGGTTAGGCCGCGCCGCGTCTGTGTTCTTCTGCCGGCATGAAGGCCGCCGACGGCGATCAACGGCCAGTTTGCCCTCCCGAGCAGTTCGGCTCCGTGGAAGTCCGCCGTCGAACACAAGCCTTGCGCGATGGACTTATTGCCCTGCGCTTTTCCCTCTAACAACTGAACGACGGGACAATTGTCGACTGCTCCTCTGAACGACCCGTGTAGAAGGTCCACAACCAAGTACCGGCGGTGTTGGCATTCTTTTAATAGTCCCGGCGCGGTTCGTCGGGAAAAAAATTGTAGCTGCCGAGTGGAGCACAAAACGGAGCACAAGGGATGCCGAATGAGGGCGTGTGAGCCCGAAGAGTTGCTGATCACGCGCCGAACCCGCAGGGCCACTATTTCGAAGTGTGGGCTGTCCATCGGGCGGAGTGTAGGAATGTAGCCGACATCGGGCATTCTCTGCAATTGATACCGACGAGTATGGCCGCCGGGCGTCAAGATGAATTACCAAAGGCAGGCTCGTCGGCTCAACGCGATTTCCTTGGGTGATCCGCGTAGACATGCGATGAAAACTCTGCATCGCGCTGCGACTCGAAGTTCCGCATCATTTCATCAAAGGAATTGCCAGTGGCGAGCCGGAAGCGTTGAACACCCAGGCGCATTCGGAGCAACCAAAACCTCGAAAACGTATTTCTTCGATCCAAACAAGCCTGCGGGGCATCTGTTTCTTAGGGTCAGTTTGTGACACGTATTCTTCCTCGGAGAATGTCTTAGGGGGAGACAGGCAGGGGAGGAAACGAGCTCGAAATTGATGTGCAGTTATGTTACCAACAGACTGAGCGCAGGAATCAGTAGCTTGGCTGGAAGTCGGGTTGGGTCACATCGTAGTCTTTACGCACGCGATGTACTTCGTTACATTATTACTTTCGTAAAGCGGGTGCGCGGCGGATGCCGCGGCTGTTCGGAATGTAGGATGAACGACAAAACTTGCCGTGTGTTGCGCGTGAGAGCCTACAGGCAACCCCTTAGGCCATTTGTGCGAGAGATTAACACGCCCGTGCCATTTACGCTTTCAGTGTGAGCATCTAGCCTGTAGGCGAACAGTTTTCGGGGGAGAGCTGTTCGAAAGCGTCCCGTGACTCGAATGAGTCCGGGCGCTTTCTTTTACATTGGCCACGTGTCATGCTGCGCTCTTTGTCCTTGTGGGTTTATTTTATGGTAGCGCGAAGGGGTGACATTTCTGCCGGCCCATCGCTAGATTGTCCTGCTTCGGCATCGGCCTGTGGTAGGTGAGGGTGCATTCCTGCAGCGTGGAGGCTGCATTGGCGAAAAATGAAAAGGGGGCGATCAGGTCAGCTTCCTCTAGAATCCTGTTGAGCAAATAAGAAGGGGCAGCATGATCGCTGGCCCCGAGACAGAAAGTGAGGGGTGATTCACTATTGCATAGTATCCTTCGCCATCTTGAGCCCCACGACATGAACCTCGTTCTTGTCCGCATCCACCTGGGCTTGCAGGGTGACGTGGTGCCCTTCGTGACCTTTTACCGCGTCCGGGTTGCTTATCGTCCAACTCTTGCTGTCCTTGTCGCTTACAAACATCGTGCCGTCAGCACTAATTTTCCCCGTCATACTAATAGTTGTCATTGACGTGCCGGATTTGCTATTGTCCGGCGGCTGCGCTCCGTATTGAGCAACGGCGACTTCGGACATCAGCAGCGCCAGCGCGAATGAAATGATCATCAGCTTTTTCATCTTGTTCTCTTTTGCAGAACTATTCCTTGGATGTATCGATCTAATCGCGGCGGACGTGCTCCCATGTGAAGCGGCCCGGAGAAACCGGAAAGCGACATCTCGCGGGTAAAACAGCTAAGCCCTGAATCGCGCCCGCTCCGGGCTATCTTGGCTAAGCTTCACCGTTTGTATGGGCTTTCCTGCCAAGTTTCTCTTCTGTAGACCATCCATTAAATCGCTCATCTTCCTCGATCGGCTGTGGGCCTCTTTGTCTTCCGCCACTCTGGATTTCAAGGAGCCTTTGCATCAACTCAGTGAAGTCTTCCGTCACTTCCTCCAAGGCCGGGCAAGGCTGATAGGCAGAAATAATAGGTGACAGCCAAGGCAGAAAACTGGTCAAGAGTGAACAGTTGTTGGGGAGGCTGTCAAAGGCATAATTCTGCTTATCGTTTGCTCTGGCTACGTTCCACGGCCTCGGCTGCGGAAAGTTTCCGATCCCGGTGTGACTCGGTGCGCCGGGCACCCGTATGCAGTTCACAAGCTTCCTTGATCGCTGCGCCACAAGTAGGACAAGGCACGGAGAATATCTGTTTCAGCGTGAGTTCCTTGCTTTCACCACCACCACATAATGCAACGTTCCAAAGCTGAAAAATGCTAATTACTGCTCGTTTTCAATACATCGCACGCGGCAGGTTTCATTGGGGTTCGCCGGGCGGTTTTTGACAAATTGTGAGCAAAAGTGAACATCTTCGGTGGGAGCACCGTTCTGATAGAATTCGTGAGAGTGTAGTTCCGCCTAAGGAGAAGCCATTAATGGCACCAACCGTGCCGGCAAAGAAAGAGCGCGACTTCGACCCGAAGAAATTCCTTGCCACTATCGGCGAGGGTAGGAAGGTCGTCGCCTTTCCCAAGAAGCAGACAATCTTCACGCAGGGGGACGCGGCTGACGCAATCTTCTACATCCAGAAAGGCAAGGTCAGACTCACGGTCGTATCCAAGATTGGCAAGGAAGCAACCTTGGGCATATTGAATGAAGGAGAGTTTTTCGGAGAAGGTGGCCTGGCCGGACAGCCTTTACGCATGGGCTCTGCGACCGCACTGACGAACTGCGAACTTCTGCGCATTGACAAGAAGGCAATGATGCTGGCCCTCCACCGGGAACACACGTTCTCGGATCTGTTCGTAGCATATCTGCTGGCCCGGAATATCCGATACGAAGAGGATTTGGTTGACCAACTCTTTAATTCCAGCGAAAAGAGACTGGCCCGGATTCTGCTGTTGCTTGCTCATTTCGGCAAGGAAGGCGTACCCGAGACTGTAATCCCCAAGATCAGCCAGGAGACCCTTGCAGAGATGATAGGCACGACCCGGTCGCGGGTCAGTTTTTTCATGAATCGGTTCAGAGAACTAGGTTTTCTTGACTATGAGGGCGGCAGCGGGCTGCAAGTTCACACTTCACTTCTAAATATCGTTCTCCACGACTAGCCTCCGCGCCGAGATCCCAGAACAAAAATCTCAAGACAGCGATGAGCCTATCAGGCACTTGCTGGATCCAATCCGGAGAGCGGCGCTATTTTCGTTGCGACCAGCACCCCCAATAAAGTGGCCGCGTTATGAACGCTTCCCGAGATGGAGATGAGCGCTTCCGAGACGAGGGGATGTTGCCCCGCCAGGGCGTCAAGACGGTCACTCACGTTGTAGAGTTGCCGAACTTCCTGCAGGATCGCATTCGGATGCATTGTGTACACGGCTTTCCTAGGAGCCTAATTAAGGAGAGAAAACTTCAGATGGGCTGACTTAGTTCAGGGAACCTGAAAGAGCAAGGAGAGGTAGCTTGCTCAATCAAATGCTAGGCTTGTGCCCTGCGATTGTCAAACATCTGGGGTGGCGCAGGTTCCACTGTAATAAGACGGTTCGCGAAGCGGAGGGAAACCTTGACGAGGCGATACACGGCGAAGCCGAGGCGGGAGAATCTTTGACAAGAGCCGAATGGAGCCCCGCACGAAGGCTCGAGACTTTGAGAAGTTCGCCAGATCACGTTTTTGCTTTGTGGAACACGTAAAAGAACACAGCCACGCTGAAGCAGGCATACGCATAAATGAACGAAGAGAACACCATTGTCACAGGAATGAGGCCCCGCAGGACATTGAGGACGTTGAAGACAAAATCCCACACTAAAAGGGCCGTTATCAGAATCGTTCCGATCAGCGCCAGCAACGCCGCATTCTTGAGTGTCATGGCCAGAAATCACCGTCCGAAAAGTAGATGTGGCGCAGTGGGTGGATGATGTAACTTTCCTGTATATGGATATACGGCTGCGCCACCAGAGGAACAAAACGACCGTGGATCGATGGCTCCTTCACATCTCCTGACAAGTTACACCGGCGGAATACCTGGTGACTGCTCAAAATTGCTCAGCTTTCGGAATATTAAAAAGGCGATACGCCACGGGGCGGCCAATTCTCCGCGCAACACCTCCTGTTGGTCATCAAAACCTCTTCGGTCGCAGAAAATCGTGATGCGAGAATCGACCGACTCGTCGTGGTCACTGCACGGTCGTTGGGCAAACGATAGATAGAGTCCCCGCTACGGCGCTGAGACTTGTTTCCTGCGGAAACCATCCTCAGGCTGACGTGATCGAACCGTCGTCAAGGTGTTCGATCAACATGGCTCGACTGGTCATTAGTGGTGTCGTTGTTAAGCTGCGTGTGACCAGGTATAGC
>Ga0210401_10004323_pt1 | contig 14860 bp, 15 predicted proteins | sample IncBWH32MmetaG_FD_150866 | JGI IMG/M metagenome (GOLD analysis project Ga0210401, IMG submission 150866) | Forest soil microbial communities from Barre Woods Harvard Forest LTER site, Petersham, Massachusetts, United States - Inc-BW-H-32-M | ecosystem: Environmental > Terrestrial > Soil >... | reverse complement strand
GGCGGTTGGCGCTACGCACATTATGACGGTATCGTGGCAATAGGCGGTGTGGTTTTGGTTCAGAAGTTCTCATGGCTTGCTCGCTGAGAAACGAAGAGAGCTTCTCACTCACCACGCCAGGGGGTAGGTTTGATGATGATCGTCTTGCTGATCGCCGGGATCGGCGCCGCGCTGGCCGGTCTTTTGGCAATCGCCTTCGGGATCCCGATCAAGGAGTTCGGTTTCGGCAACACCTTGATCCTGGTCGGCGTGGTTGCGGTCTGCACCGGGATGATCCTGCTTGGCCTGTCGCTGGTCGTGCGCGAGTTGAAAATCATTTCGCAGCGCTTGCGTTCGGCGGGCTCGCGCGCGCGAACGGCATTGCCGTCGATCGGGCCTAGCGACGATGAATTGCCCTTCGGCAGCGATCCGGCCGCGGCGGAAAATGCCGGCTACGCCGAGTCCGGAGCGATGACCTCGTCTTCGCCGCCACCCTGGCATGAAGAAGCCGGCTCGCGTGATCGCGTTCGCGAGGGGCCGGAACCCGGGCCCGCGCGGCCCCCAAAGCCACGGCGCAATCTGCTGTTTTCCTCGACGTCGCGGAAGGAGCGCGATCGCGCCGGGGCGCGTACGGGCGAGTCAGTGGCGGTCGCGCCTGCGGCGCCGGAACCGGCCGACGCGCCGCCCGCGACATTCGATGACGCCTGGCCGAAGTCCGAGCGGGCGCGCGGCGCGGAAGTGCCGCCGCAGCGTCGCGGCGGCCGGGCCTCTTCAACCTTTCCCGAGGCGAACGTGGCCGCAGCCGACCGGCCGCCGGTGACGGTGCTAAAATCAGGCGTTGTCGATGGCATGGCGTATTCGCTGTATTCCGACGGCTCGATCGAGGCGCAGATGCCTGAAGGCATGATGCGGTTTGCCTCGATCGACGAGCTGCGGGCTCATCTCGATCAGCGTCCCTGAACGGGACTCTACTTTGGCCGGAACGGCCCTTCGAAACGCAATACTGTCCTTCTTGTCATGGCGGCAGTAATGCGATCATAATTGAATGAATAGCGGAAGATTCGAGGCGGGTTTCGCTTTGGAATACTACGCATTGACGTCACGTCGTCGCGCGAAGGATGAAGTCAATGACAGACGCTGCCGGCAAAAACTTCATCGAGCTGACCGCGGGTATCGTTTCCGCCTATCTCAGCAACAATCCGACGGCGGCCTCTGAGATACCGAACCTGATCGGCCAGATTCATGCCGCCTTGCTGCGGGTCTCAACCGGCCGGGCCGAGGCGCCGCTCGAGCCGGCAAGGCCGGCGGTGTCGCTGAAGAAATCGGTGACCCCCGATTATCTCGTGTGTCTGGAGGACGGCAAACGCTTCAAGTCGCTGAAGCGGCATCTGCGCACGCAATACAACATGACGCCGGAGCAATACCGCGAGAAATGGGGACTTCCGGCGGATTATCCGATGGTGGCGCCGAACTATGCGGTGGCGCGCTCGCAGCTCGCGAAGAAGATGGGGCTCGGGCAGCAGCGCCCGCGGCGGAAATAACCTGCGTCGTTGCGAGCCAACGGGTCGCGCGAATGCGCGGCCCCGACGAGCGCAATAGCGCTCGCGCAGAGATGACAGGCTCCGCGAAGCAATCCATGGCACCCACAACAGCCATATACCCCTAGGACATGTAGATCTGCCTCATGATATATCTTGGCCGTACGACAATATGGATTGCTTCGTCGCTACGCTCCTCGCAATGACGACCTAATTCTTCGGGCCGCTTTTTAAGTCAGGCCCTCAGGAGGTGACGGCAAGCACCTGTCGCGCATCGGAGCGGATCCGCTCCACCATCGAGCGCAGGCCGTTGGAGCGCTGCGGTGTCAGATGCTCGCGAAATCCGAACTCATCGAGCAGCGCGATCGCATCGGTCGAAAGAATCTGCTGCGGCGTGTGTCCGGAATAAAGTGTGAGCAGGATGGCGATCAGCCCGCGCACGATATGCGCATCGCTGTCGCCGAGGTAATTCAACACGGGCTCATTGCCGTTGTTACGATCGATCCGCTTCGACAGCCAAACCTGGCTCGCGCAGCCCTGCACCTTGTTTGCAGCGGAATGTTCGGCCTCGGACATCGGCTCCAGCGTGCGGCCGAGTTCGATGACGTACCGGTAGCGGTCGTCCCAATCGTCCAGCAGCGCAAAATTCTCTCTGATTTCGTCAATCGTCATGATGGCCCGCGTCCCGATCCCAAGTCTCTATATAGGATCGTGGGTGCCGAAAGCGATACGCCGTGGCGAAAATGGAAGGCGGTTCCGGGCCTGGATTGCCGTCATGGCGTTGGCGGAATGTGCCACTCCGCGGCGAGATCGTCAGCCGTCAGCGTGTCGCGTGGCGCCTTGTCCGCGAGCGCTGGCCCGACATCCTCGTTGTCGCCAATGGATCCGGTGTGGTCGGGCGGCTTCTTGTCGAGCATGATCTGATAGAGCTTGCGCGCGCCTTGCTGGGCGCGCTGGCCGATCATGGTCGCGGCCTGGCCGCCGACTTCGCACGCCGCCGGCTGACGTTTGCAGAACTGGCTCATGTCCGACACCGCCGCGGTCGCGGCGTGCACGGCTTCCGAGGTCCCGATCTGCGGCAGCTTTTCCGAGTCAGGCGTCTTGTCTCTCGGCAACAGGACGAGCACCAGTCCAAGCCAGAACACCATGCGCAGCAGAAAAAACATCGATCCGTCTTCCAAACCTGTTGCGATCGATCCCGCAACGGCTCTCACCTAGCAGTCATCGATAAATCGCAAGTCATTGCATTGAGCTTAACTCTTCTAAAATTCGCCAAAATTCCGACTGGTTTGATCCGCCATAAAGTCTCGATTGATGTCCCGCCTGCGCCAGAAATGCGGCATGCGTCTGCCGCATCCACCATTTCGAAACCATACCGGGTTTTTTCCGGAAACCCGACGTTCACCATTTGCGTCAAATGCAGCGCGCAGCTTGCGCGAAAAGCCTGCAAACAGCCGGCGTTTCGCCGCGGGCCGGCGCGCCTTAGCGTTCGTTTAATGTCGCTCTGACAGGTTGGCGCAACGATAAGGGGGCGTTCCGGCGCGTCTGATCGACGAATAAGCCGAGGCGCGAGAGCCGTGACCGTTTTGAGTATCATCCGCGATTGTCTTGATGCGCTGCTGCATCCCTCGGCGCGCTATGACGCGTTGATGCGCGCGCGCCAGCGCGTCTTCATGGCGCCGCGGCTGCTCGGAAGCCTCGTCGCTTTCGCCGCATTCCCGATCTATCTTGCGATGCGGGGCGCGCCGACGGCGCTGGAGGTCGGGGCATTCGCCTGGCTGATTGCCCCGATTCTGTTGTCATGGTTCCTGTCGCGCACCGGCCACTACGAAGGCGCGCATGCGCTGTCGTCGCTGGCGCTTGCCGTTCTCGTCGTGGTGGTGGCGATGAACACCGGCGGCATCGAATCCTTTGCCACGATCTGGCTCGTTGTCGTTCCGCTGGAAGCAGCGTTGTCGGCTTCGCGCCGACTGGTCGCGTTCGCATCCGCGCTCGCCTTGTCGTGCGCCGCGTTGTTGATCGCCGCCGGATATCTCGACATGCTGCCGGCGCCGGAAATCAGCCCGACCTTGCGCGTCATCCTGATGGGGTTCGGCGTCGCCTCGGCGGCGCTCTACGCCGCAGGCCTTGCCTTTGGCGCTGAATCGCTGGCGCGCACCAGCGTCGCGCTGCTCAATGTCGAGGAAGACCGCTATCGCCTGCTGGCGCGGAACATGAGCGACGTGATCTCGCGCCATCGCCGCAACGGCGCCGTCCAATTCATTTCGCCAGCGTCGGAGACGCTGCTGGGCGTACCGGTCGCGCGCCTGCTCGGCCACGGCCTGTTCGACCGTGTCCATGTCGGCGATCGCCCGGCCTATCTCACCGCTTTGTCTGACGCCGCTCGCGGCGGCGAGGCCGGCAGCGTCGAATTCCGTCTCAGGCGCGATCTGTCGCGCGGCGGCGAGCGCGGTCAGGTCGATTTCATCTGGGTCGAAATGCGCTGCCGGCCGCTCGAGCAAGCGTGGCAGGCTGCGACGTTACCCGAGGCCGAAGTGGTTGCCGTGATGCGCAATGTCACCGACCGGAAGATCCAGGAGCAGGCGCTCGATCTGGCGCGCACCGACGCCGAGCAGGCGGATGCCGCCAAGACCCGATTCCTCGCGACCATGAGCCACGAATTGCGCACGCCGCTCAATGCGATCATCGGCTTCTCTGAAATGATTGTCCAGGAAGATACCTTGATGCTGGACGCGGCGCGGCGCAAGGAATACGCCCAGTTGATCAATGATTCCGGCCAGCATCTGTTGAGTGTGGTCAACAGCATCCTCGACATGTCGAAGATGGAATCCGGCAATTTCGAAATATCGCCGGAGATGTTCGCGCCGCGTGCGGCGCTGGTCGGCTGTTGCAACCTCTTGGCGCTGAAGGCGCGGGAAAACGGCATCGATCTCGTGACCCGCGCGCCGCACGATCTGCCTGACATGAGCGGTGACCCGCGCGCGTTCAAGCAGATCATGCTGAATCTCGTGGCCAACGCCATCAAGTTCACCGAGCGCAGCGGCAAGGTGACGGTATCGGCTGATGTCGAGGGCCCGCGACTGGTGCTTCGCGTCAGCGATACCGGTGTCGGCATTGCGGCCGAAGATCTCAAGCTCATCGGTGCGCCATTCTTCCAGGCCGGCAAGACCTATCAGCGACGGCACGAAGGCACCGGCCTTGGGCTATCGATCGTCAAGAGCCTGGTCGGCCTGCATTCGGGCGAAATGACGGTGCAAAGCAAGATCGACGAAGGCACCACGGTGACGGTCGCGCTGCCGCTGGTGTTCACCGCGCCGGCGATACGCCCACCATCGAGCAATATCGCGACGCTGACGCCCTCGCCGCGTTCCCCATCGGACGAGCAACCCCCTCAGGTGAAGAAAAGTGCCTAGACAAATTGCCAACGATGACGAGATGCCGCGCCGCCGCCGGCGCCGTGCAGCAAACGCGGTTGCGGCCGAAGCGGAAGCCGAGCACGGGTTCCTCGTGCGCATCCTGCTGCGTAGTCCGAAGGACACCATCGCGGGCCTTGTTGCCTTCGCGGCCGTGAGCGCGATCATCGCCAATGCTCTTTTTCTGCAAGTTGGCCGCCATCCGGCGCCGATGTTCGGTTCGCTCGCTATTCCCGCCGCGGCGTTGACGCCGGCCAATCCCTTGCCGCGTCCGCGCCCGGTTGAGGCCGATGGCGCGCTGCTCGAGCCGAGGCCCACCGAAATCAAGCCCGCCGAATCCAAGGTTTCTGAACCGAAGGCTCCCGAATCCAAGGCTCCTGAATCCAAGGCCTCTGAGTCCAAGGCGGCCGATCCCAAATCCACCGATTCAATTGCCCATCTCGTCAAGGGCACCGCTGGCGCGCCGAGCGCATCCTCGACTATCGCGCGGCCGCCGGTGCCAATGCCGACGGTTTCCCGCGGCGATGCGGGTCAGAACATCGGCTCGCGCCGCGTCGCAGCGGTGCAGCGCGTGCTGACGGAATATGGCTATGGCCAATTGAAGGCGACCGGCACGATCGGCTCGGACACCCAGGCTGCGATCTTGAAGTTCGAGCGCGACCACAAGATGCCACCGACCGGGCAAATGTCCGATCGACTGGTGCGCGAACTCACCGCGATGATCGGCCATCCCGTCGATTAGTGCGGCGCTGGCCGGCCACGTTGCCTTGTCACCTTTCATCCAAATCAGATCCAACCTCGGGCGCCTGTCCGTCGGCGGTGGCGATCAGATGTCTGGGCACCAGCAGCAGCGCGGGCAGGATGAGGGCGTAGACGATGGTGATCGCGATGACGCAAACGGTAAAGCTGCCGTAGCGATCGTAAAGGTTGGTTCCCAGCACGTCGCCGAATCGCACGACGACGAAGTAGAGACTGCTCGACATCATGAGCGTCGTGCCCTGCAAGCCCCGCGGGCAGGACCTGATGATCAGATCGAGATAGGCGCCGGTGGCAAGGCCGCCCATCAGGCCGATCGGCACCGCAGCGACCAGGGCTTGGGTCACCGTATCGATGAAGAGCAGAGGCACCATCTGCGGAACGGCGAGAATCGTGCCCCACAACAGCAGGGTTTTCAGGGGAAATCTGCGGCAGAGAAGTCCGTACACGATGTAGGTCGGAATAAAGGACGCTGCGAATATCGCATTCCATTGTCCCCACTGGGCGTCGGTAGCGTGAAGGGTGTTCTGAAGATGGTATTGCAGCGGTGTGGTTGAGCCCGGCGCGAAATTCCACAACAGCCAGATCAGCATCGCCGGATAGATCGGCCAGTGCCGCGCCAGCCGCGCCAGATTTTTCAGCGGATGACCGTCCGCGCCGCCTTCGGCGCGGACATTGTCGAACACCTCTGCCGGCTTCCACAATGCATAGAGCGCGACGGTCGCCATGATCGTAGCGCCGACAAGAAACAGGATGCGGATCGCCTGATCCGGGTTCTTGTCTTCGAGCATGCCGCTCAGCGTGCCACCGATCAGCAGCGCGCCGACGGTCGGGACCGACAAAAACACGTTCCAGACCGCACTGACCTCACCGGTCATCGCGTGCTGCTGGCCGATCGTCGAGGTAAGCCCGTTTTGCGCGCTCGCGACGAAAAGGAACGAAGCCGTCAGCAGCACGATCGCAGCCAGCAGCGTCACATAGGTCAGCGGGGTGAATGCGAAGCAGACGTAGAGCAAGGCGCTGGCGCCGCCAAACAACAGCATGTATCCGCGATCCCGCATCCCAAGCGGGTTCCACATGTCACGGATGAAACCGAACACGAAGGACAGATAGAGCGGGACCGCGGCCAAGAGGCGGAAATTGGCGACTTCATGCGCCGTCAAATGCAGCCTGTTCTTGAGAAAGAAGCTGATCGGGATGTCGATCAGGCCGCCTGATGGGCCGCCGAAGGCCAATAGCACGATCAGGATGCCCAGATAGAGGAAGATGGTCTGCCGCACCGAGGGCGACAAATCCGCGGGAGCGACGGTGACGGCCGCGACGGTGGCTGCAGATTGGTCAATCGTCATTGCGCGCGATCTGTCCTTTATCGGCGGCGACGTGGAGGTGCGCCGGACACACGACACTAGCTTCAAAATTTCCGCTGGCCTATCGTCGATTCCATGCGATTGAAATCAAGTATCTGGGTTGCCGCCTATCTTCGCCGCTGCCAGACCGAGGGCGTGTTCGGCGCGGTGCGCCGGCGCGGCGCTGAAGAGGCCGGCGCAGTCCTGGTGAAGGTCGGGCTGCTCGATGGCCATGCGATGTTGTATGTGCCGGCGCCGCAGACCGTCTATGACGACAGCCGGCCGATCGAGCGCATATTCATGCCGACATCGCGCGAGCCTTTGCCGGAACCGTCGGTGGAAGAGCGCCTGGCAAAGGAAATCCGTTTCGATCCCGACGCCTGGATCGTCGAGACCGAAGATCGGGCAGGGCGTCACTTTCTGGACTTGGCACGCACGTGAAAACGCGAGGCGCTAACGCCCCGATCCCTGCGTGCCGGTGCGTACGGCGGGAGCGGAGCCGGGCTGCAAGGCGGGGCGGGCCTGCGCTTGTGTGATGCGCGCGCGGTGGCGTTCGTCGTCGTGAAGCGTGGGACGGTATTTGGCACGGGTAACGGCCATGGTCGAGCCGCGCCAGGCCGCCAGCATGACGAGCGCCGATCGTTCGCTCAAGTGGTCGTAGAGCCGAGACAGCCGATAGACCTGGTGCACCGACGTGCCGATTTCGGGCTTCAGGAACAGCAGCACCCGCTGAAAAACCGCGCTTGTCATGTCGAGCGCGCGTGCCGCGCAAGCGAGTGGCTCGCCGCCGGGATCGTTGACGATCTGGGCGGCCAGGCGCGCCGGCAAAATCAGGGTCTCGCCGATTTCGAGGGCAAAGTTTTCGATATCGGTTGCGAACGCGGCCATCTCGAGCGTTTCGACGGCACGAGAGGCGCGTGCTGCGGGGATTCGCGCCGCCGCGCGGAGCGGGGTCTCGGCCAGGTTGTGCAGGATGAGGACGCGCTCGCTGCCGCTGGCGCGGAAAAACAAGTCGTGGATTTCGGCGGCGTCTTTCGGCTGCATCGACAAATTCGCCTGCATCCGCAATTGCGCTTCGCTCAATGGGCTCGGTTGCGCCGGCGCCACCGGCGGCGATGCAATCTGCCGAGCGAGGGGGACGCTGTGCCCGGGATTGAACGGCCTCAGCCCGAGCTTTCCCAAGATTTCGGCCGGCGCGTTCGGGTAAATCGCAAGACGGGCGCGCACGGCCGCACGCGTTGCATCGTCGACCTGGTCGATCAGCCGTGAAGTCAGCTCGACGAACTGCCGTTCCTCGTCGGTCGAATGCTTGCTGGCCTGAACATAGAGATCGGTCAGCACCCGCAACAGGGTAGGACGGATATCGACGCCCTCGCGACGGGAAAGCGTCATCAACCCATCGAGGCCTGGAAATAGTGGAATTGTGGTCATGTCAGGCGTACGCGACTTTATTCATCCCTCGCGGCAGCCTATGCCGATTCACTTTAACAGCTCGTTAAGGAAAACAATCGGTGAAGATGTCTCCATATTCTGATGGTCGGATTTCTGACATTCGCATCCGGTCTCGGCCGGCGTCTTCGAATGTCAGAACCGAAGGGACGCCGGCAAGTATAAGGTTCTCATGGAGTTTTGGATCCGACAATCGCGAGTGCGCGGGCGAGGTGGGTGGCGAGCGGCAAAATCCACCCCGCTCCATGAAGTGCTTTCGGGCGGCTACGCGATGTGCTCGACGGCGGCAAACCGGATTTGCTGAATTTAAATTAAGATGCCGTTAACCACGTCCTGATCTTAATGATTGCGTGCTGCCGGACGGCAGCAATCAGAGAGAGCTGACATGGGGATTATCATTGATTTTCCGGCGTCGCGGTGGGCGGGCTCCGCGATGGATGCCGCTCCGCGCGAGGGCATGGGTACCGTCCTGATTCTTCCCGCCGTCCGGATCGACCGCCAAACCGATGAAACCAGCGGTGGCCGCGGCCCGGAACAGGGGGCGGCTCCGGGACGACGTCGCCGCCGGCGCTAAGTTCAGGCATTTCGACATGCCGGACACGCCTCATTGGATCCGGTGCACGTTTCCGGCCTCGGTGCTGTTCGTTGCATGCCTGGCGCTCGCGGGTTGCAGCGGCGGCGATTTTGGCCGCACCCGTCAGGATTTCATCAACGACGACATGCACCGCTGGATCGGCGGTGAGGCGACCTCAAGCATTGGCCTGCGTCCGTCGCAATTTCAGCTCACCGACAATGAGCGGCAGCTTCGCGATCTCGCTTATCCCCTGATCGAGCCCCCGCATTCGCGCCCGGCCTGGAGAAGCGTGTTCGGAGACTACCAGCCGCTGCCTGCGCCGTGGCGGCAGGCGCCCGTGTTCGATCGCACCGCCTACGGGCGCGCCCTGATCGACGAGCCGCACCGTTCGCATTCCTCGCGCTACGCCAACCTGATCGACGACGTGCGCGACGACGTCACCCGGTTCGAGCCGTTCTTCGCCAGCGCCATCAAGGTGCTCGAGCTCGACCGCAAGCGGAACGCTAGCCTCGCCCATGTCTCGGAGCTGTCGCCGCGCGAACGCGACGATGCGATCGCCCGCATGCAAGAGAACACGCTGATCGTGCAATGGGTGCAGCAGTGCCTGGAGCGGCGGGTGTCCTCCTACCGTTGGGCGCTGGAGCGGCTGGTGATCCAGGCGCCCGACGGCATGGCCGCCGATGCCGACCGCTTGATCGGCGAGCTTGCGGCGCAGACCGCCAATCCACCAGTCGCGGCCGCGCCCGTCATCGGCCGCGCGCTCACGACGCGCGGCTGAGGCAGCCTCGTTCTGCGAAGCTCATCGCCTGGTTCCGGCCGTGCTATTGGCGCGCCTTCCGCGTGGCCGATGTTTCTGAAGTTTTGCGATGAAATTTTTCAGGATGTCAGAAGGAGGCTTTGTGGCGCTGTAGGCTAGCCCGACCTGGCGTTTGACCTTGATGTCGATCTCGCGCACGGCGACATCCGGATTGGCGCGCGCCACGCCCTCGGGGACAATGGCAATGCCGACGCCGGCCGCGACCAGGGCCATGGCCCAATCTTCCGATTCCGCAATCGCGGCAGGTTTGCGCGGCGGTGCGGTACGGCTGAATAACCCGGCTTGCTCGCAATGGCAACGGTCGATCATGGCGACGCCGGCGAAGTCGGAGGTTCGAAGGCGGTCTTTCAGCGTCAGCGGATGCGACGGCGGCAATGCTGCGACATAACGTTCGACCCAGAGCGGCACGAAGTGCTCGTCATCATCAATGATGTTTTTGGAAATGATGCGCGCATCTGCCGTCTCACGGACGCCCACGAGACGCAGCGCCAGATCGGGATTGCCGGTCAACGGCTTCAGCAGGACCATGGTCCGGGTCACATCCAGCGTCCGCATCAGCCCGAGCGTCAACGTGCCTCGTGCGACCGGCTTTCGGAACAGATTTCGCGCCGCATCCGCCTCATCGATGATGCGGGAAGCGACGGCGTGGAATTGCTCGGCCGACAGCGTCGGTGCGACGCCCTTCTTGTGCCGGATGAACAGCGTGGTGCCAAGTTCGGCCTCGAGGTTGGCAATGGCCGCCGAGATCGAGGGCTGCGAGATGAAGCAGCGTCTGGCGGCGGCCGTCAGATTGCGCTCCCTGAACACCGCGTTGAAATACCTGAGCTCCCGGATATCCATAGGCTTATCCTATTGATGATATAAGATATCAATACTTTACCTATGCTGGAGGAGATGGCAAGCAAGGCGTCGTTCGCGACAAAGGGCACGTCATGCGCATCCATCACCTCAACACCGGCACCGTGTGCCCGATCGGGCGGCGTCTGGTGAACGGCACCGGCGCCTGTTCGAACGGGCGCGCATGGTTTGCCACTGCCTGCTGATCGAGACCATTGACGGTCTTGCCCTAGCATCGGGCTCGACGACATCGCAGAGCCGCAGCGGCTTGGGCGCAGACGGGTGCGGCAGACGGCGCCCCGGCTGGACCCGGCCGAGATCGCGGTTCGGCAAATCAGGGCGCTGGGTTATTCGCCAGGCGATGTGCGGCACGTCCTGCTGACGCATCTCGACCGCGACCATGCCGGCGGAATTGCGGACTTTCCGGGTGCGAAGGTGCACGTCCACCGAAAAGAGCATGAGATGGCGGTGCTGGGTCAGCCGGCTGCGCCCAAGGGCCGCTATGTCACGGCGCAATGGAAATGCGGGCCCGATTGGAAGTTCTTCGGCGAGGGCGGCGAACACTGGTTCGGCTTTGAGGGCGTCCGTGCGCTCGGCGATCGCGAGCCGGATATCCTGATGATTCCGCTACCCGGTCATTGCGGCATCGCCGTGCGCAGCGATCAGAAATGGCTTGCTGCATGCCGGCGATGGCTATTTCTTCCATGGCCAGTTGCAGGCGCGGGCCACGATTCCGCTGGTGCTCGGCCTGTTTCAGCGCCGGGCGGATATTGATCGTGCAGCGCGCATCGCCAATCAGGAGCGACTGCGGACGCTAAAGGCAACTTACGGCAACGAAGTCTTGATCTTCAACAGCGACGATCCCGTCGATTATGAGAATTGCCGTTGCGGCGGACATTGAAGCCTGCGGCGCGCGGAAAACGCTAGCGCTTGCCCCGGGGCGGTGGCGGAGCCGCCGCGGGCGCAGGCTCTTCCTGCTTTGCCACCGGTGCGTCGGTCTGCACCTTGCAGCTCGATGCGGTGAGCGCGGCTTGCGCCTGCGGCATCAGGCCGGGCTCCGGCGCCAACGCCTTCAGCACGATCAATCCGGTCGCGGTTGGAGAATCGATAATCAGCCGGTCGGCTGCCGTGACGTCCTCATCCTCGGGCAAATCATTGTGCTGGGCCTCGGTCATCAGGTCGAGCTCGATCACCTTGCGCCCGGCGGAGCGGTCGTTGATCGCGTAATAGGCGACCTCGTTGCGTGTATAGAACGACACCGAGGTATAGGCCTGGCTGACCGGGACCGCGAGCTTGATCGGCCCGCCGGAAAGATCGTAGCGGCAAATCGCAACCGCGAACGCCGGGTCCATGAACGGCATCAACGAATTGTTGGGATCGGCGAGCGGGAGAGGGGTGACGGCGTTGAGCTTGGTCATCGGCGTCAGTCGCGAATAGGCGTCCTGGGTCGCGATCCGCGGAAGTGCCAGCACGCTGACAAGATGCACCACGCCGCCCAGCAGCACACCCGCGACGATCGTGAGCAGCAGGCGGATCATGGGCACCCCACGGTCGCAATGGAGGGCATCGGCGCATCCCGCTGGGTCCGCGTCGCAACGCCAACCGGCGTATCGTACAGCCGCAGCATCAACGCGTAACGTTCGATCCCGCCGGTCGGAAGCCAGTTTCCCGCACGCGAGCGCGACGCCACCCGGATTTCGAATGCACCGTCCGCGCCGCGGATGATCTCCTGACTGGTGAAGCCGTAACGTTGCAGCGAATTGGCGATGAGGCGGCCCTTCTGGTCGTATAGTGTCAGCGTCCAGAACCGCGCCGCGGGGGTCACGCCGCTGACGACCACGTCGCAGCGGCCGTCGAGCGGCTTGCTGCGGTCATCCGTGGTCGCCGAAAACGCCACGCCGTCGCCGGTTCCGATTGGCAGCTCGCCGTTACGCACGATGGTGGCACGCGAATAGGGATCGACGTCGGCGGTGCCGGTCTTGGGCCGGGCGGTCCATGCGCCGATCGTGAGCGTACCAAGATCGGTGCCGCGCGTCGCCGTCATCCAGGTCGCGCCAACGCCGACCACGGTCGCGAGCAATAGCGCCAGCAGGGTGATTAAGATCAGCCGCACGATATTTTAATTCTTGCGCGGCGCCGAGGGAGCCGCACTGCCCGGCGTCGCCGCCGCGAAACTATCGGGAAATGCGAGCGCGCTCGACGACGCCGGTTTGGCGGGCTTGGCCGGCTCGTCGGACGACGTCTTGGTGGCGGTCTTGGCCGCCTCGTCGAGCAGCTTCTCCACGCGCACCAGAATGTCCGCGCCGCGCTTGGTGAGGACCGGCGGCGGTCCCGGCTTGATCTCAGCAGGTTTTGGCGCGCCGAACGCCGCGACCGTCGCGGGGACCGCGGGCGGCGGCGGCTTGGGACCTGCCGCCGGATAGCCGGAGATATCCTTGATCTCGACGCCCTGATGCGCCGCGACCATGATGTCGTGCCAGGTTTGCGCCGGCAGCGAGCCGCCGGTCATGCGGTTGGTCGGCGAGTAGTCGTCATTGCCGTACCAGACCGCGCAGGTGAAGTTGCCGGTATAGCCGACGAACCAGGCGTCGCGATAGGCGTTGGTGGTACCGGTCTTGCCGGCGGTCGGAATGTTGTCCAGCGCCGCGCGCCGCGCGGTGCCTTCGCTGACGACGTGGCTCATCATGCCCACCATGTCGGCCGCAACCGATGCCGGAATGGCCACCCGCGGCTTCGGACCGTCGCGGTCCCAGCGCCAGACCAGGTCGCCGGTGCCGGTGCGCACTTCCAGCACCGCATGCGGGGTGACCGACTTGCCCTTGTTGGGGAAGGTCGCATAAGCGACCGCGTGCTCGATGACAGTCAATTCGTCGGCGCCGATCGGCAGCGAGGGCGTATCCGGCAGCGGCGCCTTGATGCCGAAGCGGCGCGCTACCTCGACGATTTTGGCGCGGCCTCTCTTGGCGGATTCCCACTGGTTTTTCGGATTATTGCCGATCGCAATCGACAGCTTTACCGGAATGACGTTGATCGAGCGGGTAATCGCCTGCGTCAGCGTCACCGCGCCGGAGTAGGAGTGGCCGTAATTTTGCGGACACCAATTGCCGAGGCAGACCGGGCCATCGACCACGATCGAGGTCGGCTTGAACCCGTTCATCAGTGCGGTCGAGTAGACATAGGGCTTGAACGACGAGCCGGGCTGCCGGTAGGCATCCACCGCGCGATTGAACTGGCTCGCGCCATAGTCGCGCCCGCCGACCATTGCGCGCACGCCGCCGTCGAGATCGGCGACCACGCTTGCAGCCTGGGTTGCGTGATAATCGCGGCCGAACTGGCGCAACTGGTTCTCGACGGCATCTTCCGCCGCGCGCTGCACGTTCATGTCGATTGCGGTACGGACCACGAAGACGCGCTCGGAATAGGATTTTGGAAACGTATCGACCAGCTTGCGCATCTCGTCGAACGCATAGTCGAGATAATAGTTCGGCGAATTCTCATCGCGCCGGTCGACTGCGAAGGCTGGATTGCGCCGCGCGCCGAACACCTGGCCCTCGGTCATGAAGCCGGCGTCGACAAGATTGTCCAAGACCACGTTGGCGCGCGCGCGCGCTGCGGGCAGGTTGATGTGCGGAGCGTATTTGGTCGGCGCCTTGAACAGGCCGGCCAGCATCGCGGCTTCCGCGAGATTGACGTCGCGCGCCGATTTGTTGAAGTAGAAATGCGCCGCGCCGTCGACGCCGAAGGTGCCGCCGCCCATATAGGCGCGGTCGAGATAGAGCTTCAAGATCTCGTTCTTGGTCAGCCGCGTCTCCAGCCAGACCGCGAGGAACGCTTCCTTCACCTTGCGCTCGATGGTGCGCTCGTTGTTCAGGAACAGGTTCTTGGCGAGCTGCTGGGTGATCGAGGAGCCGCCCTGGCGCACGCCGCCGGCTTGCGCGTTGGTAACGAGCGCGCGCGCGGTGCCGGCAATGTCGATGCCGAAATGGTCGTAGAAGCGGCGGTCTTCGGTGGCCAGCGTCGCCTTGATCAGATTGTCCGGGAAATCCTCCAGCGGGATCGAGTCGTTGTGCTTGATGCCGCGGCTGCCGATCGGATTGCCGTAGCGATCGAGGAATGACACCGCGAGATCGGACTTCTTCAGCCAGTCCTCG
>Ga0210401_10004320_pt1 | contig 14865 bp, 16 predicted proteins | sample IncBWH32MmetaG_FD_150866 | JGI IMG/M metagenome (GOLD analysis project Ga0210401, IMG submission 150866) | Forest soil microbial communities from Barre Woods Harvard Forest LTER site, Petersham, Massachusetts, United States - Inc-BW-H-32-M | ecosystem: Environmental > Terrestrial > Soil >... | reverse complement strand
GAAGCACAATTTGCCTTTCATATTCGACGAGCAGCACTCGCGCTGCCCCAACGACAATCACGAATTAGTCGTGGAGCAGCCTACGGTGATGCCGAGCCTGCGGCTATCTCCCGATGATGCGCGAGACGTGGCGAGCTACCTGATTACGCTGAAGCATCCCGACGCGACCTACGCCGATGCGAGCTTCATGGATGATCCCGCACAGGCTGCCAAGGGCAAAGAGCTGGTCCGTCACTATGGGTGCGCAGGCTGCCATGAAATCAGCGGCTTCGAAGACGAAGGCCGCATCGGCACCGAACTGACGAACGAAGGCTCGAAGCCTATCGAGCGTCTCGATTTCGCGCTCTTCACCGAAGACGCCAAGCGCGGCATTTTGCCGGACGGAAAGAAAAGCGAACGCGGCCCATGGTTCGATTCGAAGGGCTTCTTCGAAGAAAAACTTCGCAATCCCGGCCTCTACGATCAGGGCAAGTATCACGCGAACCCGATGGACGCCCTGCGCATGCCCAAACCGAATTTACAATCAAACGGCGAGCTCGAAGCACTCGTGACCATGCTTCTCGGCAGCACGGATCCCACGCTGCCGCCAGAGTATATGTTCAAGCCCTTCGATCGCCGCCGGTACATTGAAGACGGCTGGTGGATCGTCACGAAATATAACTGCATCGGCTGCCACCAGATTGATGTGGGGCAGAAAACGGTACTGCAGACGCTTCCGTTCTATCAGGCCGAGAACAAGGCAAATTTGCCGCCGGTTCTCACCACGGAAGGCGCTCGCGTGAACCCGGAATGGCTGCGGCAGTTCCTGGCGAACCCGTCGCTCAGCAGCACCGATACGAACCGCAATGGCGTGCGCCAGTATCTGCAGGTTCGCATGCCTACGTTCTATCTATCCGACGACGAGATTCGCAAAATCGTGCTGTTCTTCCAGGCGCTTTCGTCGCAGCCCACGCCGTTTATTCCGCCGAGTGTGAAGCCTCTCGATCCCACGGAAACGGCGATGGCCCGTAGCCTGTTTACGAGTCCGGCTGCGCCGTGTCTGAAATGCCACATGACCGGCAACGCCGAGCACGACAAGAACGCCTCGGCGCCGAATTTCCTGCTCGCACACGAACGCTTGCAACCGGCCTGGACGGAACGCTGGATCACCGACCCGGCGAAAATCATTCCAGGCACGGCGATGCCTTCGGGCCTTTTCCGAAAGGAAGGCGACCGCTGGGTGTTTGCCGGGCCCGTTCCCGGATCGATGGAGCATTACACGGGCGACGAAGCAAATCTTTTGGTGCGTTACATGTTCTCGCTCACGCCGCAGGAGCAGGCTGCTCTGCTCGGCCGAACGCCAAGCGGTGGTGGCGCGAAACCTGCCGGTGGCAATTAGGCGGGAATCGGCTTTTTGGGTTTGTGGGCGCCGTGCGGCCGGAAATTTAAGAAAACCGGCACTGTCGCCAGTAGGTCTTGTTACACTATCCCTAATTTGTTAAGGAGAAAGATCCGCACATGAATACGAAGCTCTTGAATCTCACGCTCGCAGCGGTTTTAGCTGCTTCTGTCGCCGGTTGCGGCGACAAGAAAGACGAATCCACATCGCAGCCTGCAGCTCCCGCTCCCACGGCCGGAAAGACAGTAGATCAATCCACCGCCGGATCCGTTTCCGGCACGGTGACTCTTACCGGCACAGCGCCTGCAGCGAAGCCGATTAACATGAGCGCTGAGCCTTACTGCCAGAAGTCGCACACAAGTCCTGTGATTCCGCCGGAGGTGGTGACCGGTGACAAGGGCGCCCTCGCCGATGTAGTGATCTATGTGAAGGATGGGCTCCCCGCTGATTACACGTTCACTCCGCCTTCTACAGCTGTTCCGCTCGACCAGAAAGGCTGCATGTACGATCCGCACGTGATTGCGGTAATGACCGGCCAGAACATCGAAGTAAAGAACGACGACCAGACCACCCACAACATCCACCCGATGCCGAAAGATAACCGCGAATGGAACAAGTCGCAGCCGCCCGGCGCCGCACCTATCGCCGACAGCTTCGCACGCGCCGAGAACGCCATTCCCGTGAAGTGCAACGTGCATCCCTGGATGAAGAGCTACATTTTCGTCTTCAAAAATCCCTACTACGCGGTGACGACCAAGGATGGCAAGTTCGAGCTGAAGGGTTTGCCGCCGGGGACGTACACGATCGAAGCGTGGCAGGAAAAGTACGGTACTCAGGATCAGACCGTTACGATTCCCGCCAAGGGCACAGCAACCGCCGCGTTCACCTTTAAACCGGGATCGGGCGACTAGTTTCTCGTAAGGTTTCGCAGGGGCTGGGATTAAGGCTGACGGGGCGGAAATTTTTTCGCCCCGTCAGATTTCTTCTTCTGCAGGGCGTGGTCTCACGGCCAGGATGAATTGAGATTGGCTGAAAACTCGAACATTCGCGGCGTTCATAATTTTGCCATCGTGACGGCGTGCAGCACGGTTTTGCTGCTAGTGGCGGGCGCGCTCGTTACCAGCAACGATGCTGCGGATTCCGTTCCCGATTGGCCGCTGGCTTATGGCCGCATCATTCCTCCGCTTATCGGTGGCATTCGCTACGAGTATGCTCACCGTGTTGTCGCTGCGCTGGTTGCTATTCTCACCGTGGTTCTGGCGATCTGGATTTCATTTAGCAGACTGCGCGGATCGGCGCGGCGGTGGGGCTGGATCGCCCTTGCGCTTGTCGTTGCTCAGGCGCTTCTCGGTGCTGCTCGCGTAAAACTGGGCCATGCTGCAGTGATCGCCACTATTCATGCCACAGTCGCGCAGATATTCTTCATCACGCTCGTCAGCCTCACGATGCTGACCAGCGACTGGTGGCAGCGCGATCTTGCGCAGCTTGACGACACGGGCAGCCCGAAGCTTCGGTCGCTGAGCGTGTGGCTTACGGCCGTAATTCTCGTGCAGCTTGTCCTCGGCGCTGGATTCCGGCATGGTGCGTTCGGGATTCTTCCGCACTTGATTGGTTTTCTCGTCGTCACGTTCATGGTGATCTGGACGGCACGAATTGCGAACAAGCGCTTCGGTCAAGTCGGCGATATTCGCCGCTGGGTAGTGATGCTGCACGCGACGTTTGGCACGCAAGTGATTCTTGGTTTTCTCGCATATTGGGCGGTGAGCCAGGCGCGGCTTGCGACGCAGCCGGTGCTGCTTTACACGATTATCGAAGTGGCGCATGTGGTGATGGGCGCGCTTGTGCTTGCATCGAGCGTGCTGTTGGCTCTCACTTGTAACAGATTGATTCGCCCTGCCGATTTGGTTGCAGTAGAATCCCGGACTGCGCGTTCGCAGGCGCAAGGATCGAGAGCGTAGCCTTTTAAAACAATGAGCACCACGCGCACCGCCGCCTACAGCTCGCTCGACAAACCGTGGGCGTACGTTGTGCTTACGAAGCCCGACGTTACTTTTCTAGTTGTTATCACGACTGTCGCTGGTTTTTATCTTGCGTCGCCCGGACATCTCGATTGGGCGTTGCTGATGCACACGCTCTTCGGCACTACGCTCGTCGGCGCTGGTACGGCCGCGCTGAATCAATACTTCGAGCGCGACATGGACGCGTTGATGCGTCGCACAGCTGCCCGGCCCCTTCCCACGGGGATGCTGCAACCACGCGACGTGCTGATTTTTGGCATTGCGACAATCGTTGTCGGCGGCGCGTGGCTTGCGCTCGCTGTGAACTGGATGGCATCTCTGCTCGCACTCGCTACCACGGTGCTGTATCTCGGTCTCTATACGCCGCTCAAGACTCGCACCACGTGGGCGACGGCTGTCGGCGCGTTTCCCGGCGCACTGCCTCCGCTGATTGGCTGGGCGGCTGCGCGAGGCTCGCTTTCCGCTGGAGCGTGGGTGCTGTTCGGAATTCTCTTTCTCTGGCAATTTCCGCACTTCATGGCGATTGCATGGATGTATCGCGAAGACTACGCTCGAGCGGGAATTAAAATGCTGCCGGTGGTGGATCCGTCGGGCGACGCGACATTCGCCCAGATTATTGGAACGTCGGCGATGCTGGTGCCCATGAGCCTACTGCCAGCCGTGATGGGAATGGCGGGAATTCACTATTTCTTTGGCGCGCTGGTGCTGGGAATGATTCTGCTTCAAGTGGCGCTGTGGGCGAACCGGCATCGCGCCAACGTGCGCGCGAAGTGGCTGATGCACGCCACCGTGGCGCATATTCCGATTCTTTTGGCCTGGATGATATTTGACAAGGTCAGTCGATGACCGCCGAAGCGACGGGGAGGGAACTGGGAATGGCGCCTAAGAGCACCGCGATGGAGATTAGTGCGATTTGCGGTGTCTTCATTTTGCTGGCTCTCTGGGGGATCGTCTGGGACATCACGAGCGGGCTGCTGACTAGCGGAATTGACGGCATCATGCTGCTTTTTGTTTGCGCGATGATGGCGGGGATTTTCTTTTTGATTATGCTGATGGAGTTGACGAAGTCGGGAATCCTGCCGACGCCTGCGTTTTTGCGACCTGCGCCTAAGCCGGCTGCCGCTGCGAAACCGGCTGCTGCAGCTCCCGCGGCGAAAGCCCCTGTGGCAGGTACGCCCGCTGCGACGCCGAAGCCAGGTGTTCCGGTCGCCGGTGCGCCCGCCGCTGTTGCGCCGAAGCCCGCGAGCCCAACTGCTGCCACGCCGACGGCTCCTCCAACTGCGCCACGGCCTGCTGCGCCGGCGTCTCCGCCTGCGAAGCCAACGGCAGCCGCTCCGGCGGAACCGCCTACGCCTACGGTCCCCGAGAAGTAGCGGCGTCGGCCGCTGCGTTCATTTCATGGTTCTGATTCCGCTGAGAGAGTTTCCTGCTATCAACGCCGGTTTGAACGGGGCGTCAGCAATTTTCTTGTTGCTAGGTTACATATTCATTCGCAGCCGCAGGATCTTGCAGCATAAGATCTGCATGTTGAGCGCGTTCACGTGCTCGATTGTGTTTCTTTGCTGCTATCTTTACTTCCATTTTCACGCCGGCCTTATCCGCTTCGGGGGCGAGGGATGGATTCGGCCCCTGTATTTCGCGCTGCTTATTTCGCACACGATTCTGGCCGTGACGATTGTGCCGCTTGCGGTGATTACGCTGAGCTATGCGCTGCGGGAGAAATTTGGCAGCCACATGAAAATCGCGCGCTGGACGTTTCCGCTGTGGCTCTACGTTTCGGTCACCGGCGTGATCATTTACTGGCTCCTGTACATCGCGTACACACCAATTGGCGCGCCTGCTTGATGGCTACTTGTTTTTCTTTCCCGCTTCGCACCGCTCACTTATCGCCGATCGCTTGTCACTCGCCACTGCTCCAAGTAATCTACTAACCGCATGACGACCGAATCTAAACCGCGCGCCTCGTTTGGCGGACGCTGGACGTACGGCATCCTGATCGTCGCGTTCCTGTTTGTGCTGATGCCATTCTTGTTCTGGAATGCCACGTGGTTCGGGCGCCCGATGAATGATGCGCAAATCGGGAAAGCGCTAGCCGACCGTAGTCATCCCCGCGAAATCCAGCACGCACTGGCGCAGCTAGAGACGCGCATTGAAGCGCGCGATCCACGCGTGAAGCAGTGGTATCCGCAAATCGTCGCGCTGGCTGGCGATCCGGTGGACGAAATACGCGTCACCGACGCATGGGTGATGGGGCAGGACAGTACTTCCGAAGAATTCCATCGCGCGCTGCGGCAGATGCTGACCGACCCGAGCGTGATGGTGCAGCGCAATGCAGCGCTATCGCTCGTACGCTTCAACGACGACGCCGGTCACCCGCAGATTCTCGCCATGCTTAAGCCTTACGAGATGATGTCGCCGCTGACGGGGACGCTCGACACGCGATTGAAGCCGGGCGACATCGTGAATCCCGGCACGATGATCGCGCACATCGAGGCGAGCGGTAAGAAGAACGAAGTTCGCGCCACGGTGCCTGGTACTTTGATTCGCTGGCTCGCGGATGATCACGCGAATATCACCGCAAATCAGCCTCTCGTCGCGCTTGCACCGAGTGAAGGCATGGTGTGGGAAGCGTTGCGCGCGCTTTACATCGTAGGGCGTTCAGAAGACTTGCCGGATGTAGAACAAGTGGCGCGTGCGGCCTACGGTTCGTCGCCTCAAATCGGCCAGCAGGCACAATCTACGGCCCGCGCCATCCGCGACCGATCTTCTTCCTGAACATGCTTCCTGCTTCCTGAGGATGCTTCCTGAGAATGATTCGTGAAAATGAGGGCTCGCTAGCGAGGTAATCTCAAGACGTCATCACTTATAACTCATTACTGCGTGGCCGTCCTCGATCTTGATGTCGCCAACGTCCGGCGGCAACCGCATCTTCTCGCGATTCTCCGGCGACGCCATCATCTTCTCCACCGCCGAATTAAGCACGGATTGCGGCAGAGGCATCGATCCGAGCATCCCGCTGATGGGCTCGAACTTGAGATAGCCACCTTCAGAGCTCAAATGGCCGTCAAGCTCGAGCGTCATGTCCTTGCCGTGGAAGTCGAATAGCACATACGCCTTCACCACGTCGCCCACCATATCCACCTTCACATCTTTCACCGACGATTGCACGTCTTCGAGCGTTGGCTCCGGGTCTGATGCGGACGCACCGCCCGCCGGAGCGCTCGTAGGACGCGGCTTCCCGCCGCCCACTGCATCGACCCCCACAGGCACTCGCGCGCCTTCGACCTGCAAATTTTCCGCCAGGTAAGAATTCAGTTCGGTGCGGTCGAGTGCAACTTGTGCAGGCCGGCCCGCCGCTTTCGCTTGATCCGCGGCTTCAAGTTTCTGCTCTGCACGCGCAGCGGCGGCCGGGTCGTTGGGAACATCGGGCGCAGGCGATTTCCGCAGTACCAGCAGGATCACCACGATGAGCCCGGCGAGGCTCACCCAGCTCAGAATCTGGTACGCCTTCTTGAATTGTTCGGGCAGTGCCATAGATTCACCACTTCCAGCCTAGCAGAGGGGAGCACAACCGCTAGCGTCGTGCCTGCCTCGCGTGTACAAGTCGCACCTGAACGAACGGACAGGCACTAGGAACATCACGCAACCTAGGATTTCAGGCTAGGGCTGGTTGTAGAGAAGAATCAAAAATGAAGAAAGACGGTTCAGTTCAATAAAGACCAGTCAGCTCAATACGGCATTGCCCCGTATTTCGCTTCGAACTCCGCCAGCGGGACCATGTCAATCGCGTCCCACGGGCATCCTTCGAGGAACGCGCCGTCCGGGCCCTTGCTCGTGCACAGCTTGCAGCCGATGCACAGCAGCGGATCCACCATGATGCGGCCAAACGGCGCATGCTCGGAATCCGGCACCCAGAACATGCACGCAGCCACGGGGCAATAGTCAACGCACGCCGGCGAACCTGAACAGCCGGTACACATCTCGTTGATCACGGCAACAATGTGCGGCTTGCGCTTGCGCTGCTTGGTGTCGCCTTCGGAGATGGGGTAAAACTTCTCGATATCGCCGTCGACGAACCGCGCTACGTCCAGTGTGGCTTCTTCGGGCACCAAATCCCTCCGAGTGTTTTGCCTGCTGACACCTTCATTCTTCACAGGCGGAGCAGGGAAGTCAATGGTCGCCACTCACTTCCATTGCTCCTTGGGCAAGATCACATACTGCGCGTCGCCGTTTCCGAAGGACCAATCTTCGCGCGAATTCTCGACGAGGTTGATCGCGACGTCTTCCGGCCGAAGCCCCGGCTTCTCGCGCAGGTATTCGACTACGCGTTTGAAGAAGCCCTGCTTTTGTTCGCGGCTGCGTCCTGCCGATAGGAAAATCTGAATGAACACCACATCGTCGCTGCGCTCCACTTCGAGATAGTGGGCGTCGTAGATCAAATATCCGGGCGCGTGTTGTGTGATCACCTGAAAGCGGTCTCGCGCCGGTACGCCAATCGCTTCCACCATCGCGCGGTGGACCGACTCACCGATGGCGGCGACGTATTCTTTCGGCTTCCCTTGAAGCAAATCAATTCGAACGAGCGGCATGTGCGAACCTCCGAATAGCTTCTTATGGGATGAACGCAGCCGCGTCGAAGTTACATTCTCTGCGGGGTCATTTTGCGAAAACAAAAGGGCAGAACCTTAGAGAACCCTAGCAAGTGGCGTCTCCGTGCGGCGCCGCAATCGGGCACGGCATGCCGTGCCCCTACTGAAGATTCGGAAGCGACTCAGCGCCCGGGAACTATTTAAGGGCAGCGATTACAGCTGCCGTGAACTCAGCCGTGGTCGCAGTTCCGCGGACGTCGCGCGTGAGCGATTTACCTTCGCGATAAACACGATGCAGCGCGTTTTCAACTCGCCGTGCCGCATCCATTTCGCCGATGTGGTCGAGCATCATGATGCCGCTCATCAACAGCGCGGTGGGATTCGCGATGCCTTTGCCCGCAATGTCTGGCGCGGTTCCGTGAACCGCTTCGAAGATGGCCACGCTCTCGCCGATATTTCCGCTCGGCACCACGCCAAGCCCACCGACAAGTCCAGCAGCGAGGTCGCTCATGATGTCGCCATAAAGATTCGTCAGCAGCAGCATGTCGAATTGCTTCGGATCTAGCACCACCTGCATGCAGGCGTTGTCGATAATCAGTTCTTTGTATTCGATGTCCGGATATTGCTCCGCCACTTTGCGCGTGGACGTGAGGAAAAGCCCGTCGGACAACTTCATTATGTTCGCTTTGTGAATCGCGTGAATCTTTTTGCGCCCGTGCTTGCGCGCATATTCAAACGCGAACTTCGCGATGCGCGTCGAAGCGCGCTCCGTAATAATTTTCAAGCTCTCGACAACCCCCGGCACCACGGTATGTTCGAGGCCCGCATACAAATCCTCGGTGTTTTCGCGGATGATGACGAGGTCCACGCCCTGAAAGCGCGACTGCACTCCTTCCAGATTTTTCACCGGCCGCAAATTCGCGTACAAATCCAGAGCCTGCCGCAGTCCCACGTTGATGCTCGGAGCGCCGCCGGCCACGGCCGTCATCATCGGCCCTTTCAACGCCACGCGGTTCTTGCGAATCGAATCGAGCACGCCCGATTGCATGAACGTCATGCCGCGCCGCTCGATCTCCGCGCGCGCCGGAATTTCGTCCCAGGCGATATCCACTCCCGCCGCCGCGAGAATCTCCTTCACCGCTTTCGATACTTCCGGTCCGATCCCGTCACCGGGAATGAGTGTGATGGTGTGTGTCATGTAAGCGAAGTATTTTAAGGAATTTGCGCGGCGCTGTATACCGGCTCCCGGTTCTTCGGTTCCATTCCGGATAAATCGGCCGTTTTCACCTTGGACTGAATCGAGAATCTTTCTTCCGCATCTAACCTGTTGAGAGGCGAGGCCTTACTGTGTTGACGGATAGCGTCTATGGCCCCACGTCGGGCCTCAAACGCTCTCGGTTCTGGTATAATGGAATTGTAAGACGCGCACAAGCACGAGCGCGAATTTCGGAGGGTGACAGAATGGTTCAACTAACGCCGGTGGCAGTCACGAAGGTCAAAGAGATTATCCAGTCGCAGAACCCGAGCCCGGCAGGGTTGCGCGTAGCCGTGGTGGGCGGGGGTTGCTCGGGCTTCAGCTACCACATGGCTTTCGAGAATCAGATCAATGAGAACAGCGACAACGTGTACGAATTCGAGGGCCTGAAAGTGCTCGTCGATCAGATGAGCGAGATGTATCTCGACGGTATTTCCATCGACTACATCGAGACCATCGAAGGCTCAGGGTTCAAGTTCAACAACCCCAACGTGAAGAGCACCTGCGGCTGCGGCAGCTCGTTCAGCGTTTAAGCCTCTAGCCTGACTGACTCATTGCTCGAAGCTTTCAACTCCCGGGGATTTGCCTCCCGGGAGTTTTGTTTTTAAGTAGCACAGGCAATCCTACCTGCTACTGAAACCCGGCTCGCCCGTAAGTCCAATAAAAGTGTCTCACTGTCCCAAACCCTGCCTTTGAGACAGTGAGACAGCCCGAAATGGAACTCTGAACTCGGGTGCGAGGCATAAGTCCATTAATCTTGTCCCGCTGTCCCAAATTCTGCCTTTGGACAACGGGCAGCCCGAACTGGGAATGCCGGAAGGTCCTCTGCTACTCGTATGAGTAATTATGAATATGCTGAGAAAAGAAGAAAGCGAGAACTAGTGCCTCTTCTTCCCGCGAATAGCCCAAGCGCGTGCAGGCAGCTCGATCGCTCCCTGTGCGTTTGCTGGCAGCGACTTACTCAATCTCTCGCGAATCCCCATTCGCATCTGTTCGTCACGAGTCGCGAGGTAGTTCGGCGCGGAGCCTTGCCCCGTCAGAAGCGGTTCCCAATAATCATCAAAATCAGTAAAGCGAGTTACTACGTCGAGAGCATGGACGGCCGAGTCTTCGAGCTTCGCTTGTTCGAAAAGGCTGCGCAGCCCTTCCTGTGTGCACACCGGGAAACGCTGCGCTTGGTCGAATGAGGCTGCTTCGCTGTCGATCGCAATGGCAACATCCCAGAATTCCCGCAAGAACCTCGCTCCTTGCGCGTAGTCCCAAACGTAAACTGCGACGGTGCCGCCGGGACGGGTGATGCGGAGGAATTCTTTTAGCGCGAGGGCTGGATTCGGAATGTAGTTCAACCCGAGGCCGCACACGGCCACATCGAAACCGGAATCCGGAAAGCGCAGCGCAGTCGCGTCCCCGGTCTCGAAGCTGACGTTCGGGTAAGCGCGATGCTCGCAAGCGAATCTAATCTGCTCAGCAGAAGCGTCCACTCCCGCGACGCTAGCAGGTGCGCTGAGTTCAACGATGGCCTCAGTGACCACGCCGCTCCCGCAGCACACATCAATCCACTTCATCCCGGCAGGAAAATCCAGCCACTTCAGAAACTCCCGCGCCAGAAGACGGCTCCAGCGTCCCATCCATTGGTCGTAGTGTGCGCCTGAAGTCCATTTATCTATCTTTATCGATTGCATCATCTTCTTCTCATCCTTAAAGATCCTTCTTATTCAAAAGCTCTCCTCTGGGATGACCCTAAGTCCAATAATCTTGTCTCACTGTCTCAAAGGCCGTGTTTGAGACAGTGAGACAGCCCGAAATGGAACTCCATGCGGTCCAATGGAGCCCTCCTAGGGCCGCCTTTCCTCCCGCTCCGCCCTCAGGCTCTCCATCACGCTCTGAATCAACTCCTTCGCCTTGCTGATCTCCTGCGTCACGATGCGGATGTCCATCACCGGCTGCTCGGGGTTCCAATTACTGTGGCAATAGACGCCGTGCTGCCCGACGAGCACCAGCGCATTCGTCAGCAGGTCCAGCGTCACCGCCAGCCTGCCGCGATTCGGGCCCATCATCGTCTCGTAGTGCTCCAGCTCGTCACGGTGCTCATCGAAAGCCGTCATCGATCCTTCTCCTCCGCATGCTCGTCTACATCTTCATCCGCTTTGTTTCGCTTCGAAGGTAGCTTGCCGCCTACGAATTCGCAACTCGTCGTCACCGGAGGCGGATCGCAGTGGACTAAATATCGCAAGAATCGCGCGCAATGGGCTTAGTCCTAGGACTATATGTTGCGCGCTCTGGAACACTACGGTCCCACTCCACTTTACTCAGTTGTACTACTCACAGCATAATTTCGCCGGTCGCTATCTTGTCGCAGTGCCAGAAGGCGGTGGACGGCCACGTTTGCTTGGGTGCGAGCGATGGCGCTCGCGAGTTAGCAGGCGCTGACGGCGGGCGATTCACGAAACAATCGGGGTGATTGAAACATGAGACGTTCTGATCTGGTTCGCAATCCTGGGAAAGGCAAGTCCGTGCGGACATCGCAAATTGTCTTCGGCGAACGCCAGCATCTTCTCCGCGTACTCGATTCGGTGGAACGCAGCGCTCTGCCCGCGCCGCGCCTCGAACAGGAGCGCCGAGTGATCGAAGGATTGATTCACGCGCGCACGCAAGAACTGAATCGGATAAATCCAGGCTGGGATGAAAAAGTCGGCACAGTACTGAGCGCTGAAGTGAAACCCGAGCTGCTCGACCAGCTCTCGCGCCAAGCGCCCAAAGAAGATTTCTATCTGCTGCGGCTCATCAGCGAGCATCCGAAAGTGACGGCGAAGACCCTCGGCCGCCTCTCGCACCATCCGTATTCCGCAATCCGCGAAAATATCGCGCGCCATCCGAATAGCGACGCGTCCACACTCTCGCGACTCAGCCGCGATCGCACGCAACCGCTCTGGTATCTTGTCGCCTTCAATCCCAACGCCCCCGGCCCGCTGCGTAAAAAGCTCCAAGAGCGCATGCGCCGCCTCGGCGAAAAATCCGCCACCCAGTAGCGTAGTTCAGTAGCACAGGCAATCCTGCCTGTGCCAACGCAACAACGCAGCACGATTTCCATTGCTTGGCTCCCGCGCCCTGACGTTCTTTTGGGTAGCGTAGGCCTTAGCCTGTGCCAGCAAGACTACACACCTCGCCCTCGTTGATGCTTGGCTGAATCGCCCGAGCCTTCCTCTCGTTCTCGAGTCGCCTGAGCCGAAACCACCCAACGCACCATAGCTTCCTCGGACAGCGACCGCCGAAAGGTAGCAACTTGGGGCACAGGCAGGATTGCCTGTGCTACTAAAACCAACGATGTGGGCCCCAAAGACAAATTGGCTCTTTACTGCTACAATTAGGTCCGTATATTGGCCTACAGGATCGAGCCAATGCTGCCACTCCACTTACAGCCCGAAAGCCACATTCCGCTCTACGTCCAATTGCGCGACCAGCTTCGCGCCCTCGTCCATTGCGGCGAACTCCGTGACGGCGATCGCATCCCCGCGAGCCGCGAGCTAGCCACTCAGTTAGGGGTTCACCGGACCACCGTAGCAAATGCCTACGCCGAGCTCGAATCCGAAGGCCTGATTCAAGGACACGTCGGCCGCGGCACCTATATTTGCGGTTCGGCGGTTCGTCACTTCACACCGGCGCCCCGCACCAATGGCAACGGTGGGGGCATGCGATGGGAATCGCTCTTTGCCGACGAGCGCGCGGAAGAAGGTCTGAGCCGCATGATGCCCGAAGTGCCGCCGGACTCGATTGCGTTTGTCACGGCGCGACCCTCGGAGGAATTTTTCCCGGTGGAGGAATTCCGCCGTTGCTGCAATTCCGTGCTGAAGAATGAAGGCCGCCGCATCCTGCAACTCGGCTCGACCGACGGCTACGAGCCGCTGAAAAAAGAACTCATCGCGATGTTCAGCGCCGAAGGAATGGCAGTCCGCAACGATCAACTGCTCATCACCGACGGCTGCCAGCAGGCCATCGATCTCCTGTGCAAGGCGTTTCTGCGCCCGGGCGATTCCGTGGCGATGGAAAATCCAGCGTATCCGGGCGCGATTGCGATCTTTGCGGGAGCACGTGTGCGCACGCTCGCCGTTGGAGTCGAAACCGATTCGCGTCGCACAGGTTATGTGGGCCTCGATCTCGATTCGCTCGAGTCCGTGTTGCTGCAGAATCGCGTGAAATTTATTTTCGTCACCGGTGATTTCCACAATCCGACGGGCACCACGATGCCCATCGCCGCGCGTCGACGCCTGCTCGAACTGGCCGCGCACTATCAAGTTCCGATCATCGAGGACTACATCTACGCTCGTCTGCGCGTGCGAGGCACGGCCGTGCCGTCGCTCAAATCGCTCGACCGCTCCGGCAACGTGATTCAAATCGATAGCTTCTCAAAAATCGCATTCCCAGGTTTGCGCGTAGGCTGGTGCATCGCCGCCGAAAGCGCCATCGAGCGCTTGCGCCTCGTGAAGCAGTCAACGGACCTGCACACCGATCAGCTAGCGCAGGCCACTCTTGCTGAATTCGTACGTCGCGGCTATCTCGCGCGTCATCTCGCCAAGATCAAGAAGGTCTATCGCAGGCGCCTCGAAGCGCTCGAAGCAGCTCTCGAAAAACACATGCCCGAGGAAACCACCTGGACGAAGCCCGAAGGCGGCATGTCCATCTGGGTCACGCTCCCACCCGGCTTCGACGCAGGCGAGCTGCTGATTCACGTCCGCGAGCGTGGCGTGCTCTTTGTCCCTGGGCGCTATTTTTATCAACAGAGCCCCCAAATGAACACACTGCGTCTAGGATTCGCGGGCCTCGACGAAAAGAAAATCTTCCGCGGCGTGCAAACGCTAAGCGAGCTGCTGAAGATCGAGTTGCGCAAACGCCAGCGAGGTGCCCGCAGCGAATCCGTATCACGCGTAGCCCTGGTTTAACGCGTGGCGTAGTCTAGGTTTTGCACCGGATTCTTGTACCCGGTTTTCGTACCGTCGGCGTCTCGCTGGCTCTTTTGCTTCTGGTTTCTGCTTTTGGTTCTTGTTTGTGGTTTTGCTTTTGTCTTAACGCTGTCATCCCGAGCGAAGCGAGGGATCTGCAGTTTCTTTTGTAGCGAGAGGCGAACCGGAAATAGCAAACATGCTGCTCACACCCAACCCGACCAACACCTGCTTCGGCTGCGGCGGCGCAAACCCGCGGGGAATGCAGTTGACATACGAGCAGGACGACGCCACCCGCCAAATCCGTGGCGCATTCAAGCTCGGCGCTGAATACCAGGGTGGCGGCGGATTCATCCACGGCGGCATCATCGCCCTCGTTCTCGACGAAGCCATGGGCAAGGTCAACCGCTTCCGCGGCGTTCGCGCCGTCACCGCTGAACTCACGATCGAATACATCCGCCCAGTTCCAGTGGACGAGGATCTGGTCATCGAAGCGCACGAAGTCGAAAAAGACGGGCGCAACTTGCACTACGTCGGCGAAATCGCGAACCGCGCAGGCAAATTACTCGCGCGCGGGAAAGGCCGCTTCGTCGAAATCGATCCGGACAAATTCAAGATCGAGCGTTCCGAAGTATCAGCACCGGGGAATCAATCGAGCTAGTGCGCGACAGTAGGGCACGCCATGCCA
>Ga0210401_10004318_pt1 | contig 14870 bp, 13 predicted proteins | sample IncBWH32MmetaG_FD_150866 | JGI IMG/M metagenome (GOLD analysis project Ga0210401, IMG submission 150866) | Forest soil microbial communities from Barre Woods Harvard Forest LTER site, Petersham, Massachusetts, United States - Inc-BW-H-32-M | ecosystem: Environmental > Terrestrial > Soil >... | reverse complement strand
GCGTTGCCATCCTTGAAATATCGTTTCGCAAATTTTTCATTCACGATGCAGACCTTGGGTGCATCGCGGCCGTCGCTCATGCGAAAGTCGCGGCCCGTCAGCATGGGGATGTTCATTGTCCGGAAGTAATCCGGCGATATGAACTGCATATGTGGATCGGGCATGTCCGTCGGACTATGAGAGAAGCCTTCGATGGCAATGCTGTTGTCCCACTCGTCGCCGGATAAAACCGGGATCACTGCGAAGCCCGACGCTTCCACGCCTGGGATCGCGTCGAGATTCTCGCGGAGTTGACGATAAAAGTCCAAGGTGCGTTCGGGCTTGTATCCATTCCTGGTCGGATCGATGGAAAACTCAACCAGATTGTTGGTGTGAAACCCGGGGTCGAGATCCTTCAGGTTTTTCAAACTTCGAATGAATAAGCCCGCGCCTATGAGCAAGAGCAGCGAAAGCGTCACCTGTGCGGCGACCAAAGCCTTGCGCAGGCCGACCGACGTTCCGCCGGCGATCGAGCCGACCTGGTCTTTCAATGTTCCGGCTAACTGGGGGCGCGTCGATTGGAGGGCCGGGACGAGGCCGAAAATGATTCCGGTTAGCAGCGAAATGGCGAGATTGAAGGACATAATCCGCCAGTCCGGGGTGCTGGAGATGGTTAGCGGAGTGTTCCCGGTGGGCAGGAAAGCGAGCAGCGCCCGATCCATCCACACGGCCAGGGCCAAGCCGGCGATGCCACCGGTGATAGCCAGCAGCAGGCTTTCGATCAAAAGTTGTGAGATGATTCGCGAGCGGCTCGCTCCCAAGGCCAGCCGGACTGCAATCTCTTTCTGCCGCGCTGTGGCACGCGCGATCAGAAGATTGGCGACGTTGGCGCAGGCGATTAGCAGCACCAGTCCGACAATGGCCGTCAGGACCAGTAGTGCACTGGAGAACTGGCGACGCAGCTCGGAGTCGCCCTTCGCCGCAGGCAACAGATCGATCCACATGGTAAGGAATCGCTGCCTGGTTTCAGGTGCGGTTTGTGCGAAGGCCTTTTCCCGCACCTCCAGCTCGAGCATCTGGTGGAAAAATGGCTGCAGAGCGGCTTTGGCCTGCTGCTCTGTCACACCGGGCTTCATGCGCCCGAAGACATTGACCCATCGTCCACGGCGCGATTTGAAATTGTAATCGAAACTCGAGCCAAGCGTGTCCATCTCAGCCTTCATCATCACGGGCACGCGGACCTGGGGGGACTTGCCGGGGTCGGTTCCATCGAAGCCGGCCTGACTCACACCGATGATCGTGAGGGGATGTCCGTTCACAATCAGTTTCTTTCCGATTACGCCCGGATTTCCGGCATAGCGGCTGAGCCAGTAACGGTAACTGAGCACGGCATAAGGAGCGCCACCTGGAGTCTTGTCGTCTTCAGCAGTGAACACGCGCCCCAGTGCAGGTCCAACACCCAGTACGGGAAAATAGGTGCCCGACACCAATTCGCCATCCACGCGCTCGGTTCTGCCATCCGAGCTTACGCTCATGGATGTCTCCCAGCGGCAGAACATACCGCTGAAGACCTGGTTGTGGTCGCGAAAATCTTCATACATCGGATAGGACAGTTTGTAGCGGCCATTATTGCTGCCATAATGCGGCCCGCGGCCCCAAAGGAGCACCAGTTGCCGCGGATCTTTGACAGGGAGCAAGCGAAGCAAAACCTGGTCCACCAGGGTGAAGATGGCCGTGTTTGCGCCGATGCCGAAAGCCAGAGAAAGTACTGCAACGATGACGAATACCGGTGACTTTCGGAATGTCCTTACGGCGTACCGCAGATCTTGCACAAGGTTGCCCATGACGTGAATACTCCGCTCACTAAAGAACGTTACAGCGGCGGGAAAGTTAGGCGGTGAGCTTTTACTAATAAGGACGCATTAACGACCGAAGATAGATCGCTATCGATTAAACAGCGACCGCAGCCAGGCTCCGATATGCAAATGCCGGCCGGGGCATTCGGCCCAGGGAGCGAAGCTGATGACTTTAGTGCCGCGCTCGATGTCCAAAGTGACGGGTTCCTCGGAGCCCTGGTAGTCCAATCGGATCACCACGCCGGAGCCGCACGACTGCGACAGACCAATCTTGGCCGTCGACTGATTGGCGTGGGTGCTCTTAGGACCCCAGTCCTCCATAAATTTATCGAACCGGTAATCTTGGCAGGGGTGCGCGTCCGAGCAACCCCATAAGCGGTAGGCGCCCTGATAATCATGCGCCTGCAAGAGGCTCACGAAGGTCTTAGCCTGCTGCTCTTCTGATCGATTCTTGAAGATGGCATACGCAATGAGCGCAACGGCGATCACCGAAACCACCACGATGGCGGCGTTCTTGATCAGGTGGATTCGTTTGGCGCGGTGTTCTTCCGTGGCCCCGTACGTCTCCAGATAACTGGCCATCTACCAACTATTTTACCGGATACGCTTTGTTGTAGCCGGCGACGGCGTCGGGCGTGAGATCGAGGGTGGTTTTATAGAAGAGAGTATTGGCCGTATCGACCACTATATCGAGACCTTTTTCGTCCGCCAACTTCTTGACCACCTCTTGCATGCGCGTCCCGGCGCGCTGCAGGATTTCATTGCGGTCCTTATCGGCGTCTTCCTGAAGATCCTGCTGCAGGCGCTGCAATTCGCGCTGCTTCCTCTGTCCCTGCGCGGTGAGTTCCTGCTCGCCCAACTGATTTAGCTTTCCGCCTTGCAATTGATTCTGGATATCCTGCAGGTCTTTTTGCAGCTTCTCGAGCTGATCCTGGCGAGGTTTATATTTGGCTGTCAGCTCCAACTGGGCCTTCTTGATTTCCTCGGTTTCGAGGATGGCCTTCTGCGAATTGATCACGGCTAATTTGATCTGCGCGTTGGCGATGCCAAGAAAGGCGCTGCAAGCCAGTATGGCGAGGGCGAGCTTACTCATTTCGCGAGTACTCCCAGGATTTCATCTTCACGAAGAATTAGGTATTCCTGGCCCTCGATTTTCACTTCGGCGCCGGAATACTTCCCGAACAGGATGCGATCACCGGCGTTGACATCGAGCTTGGCCCGCTGGCCATCCTCGAGCAGCTTGCCGTTGCCCACAGCGACCACTTCGGCCTGCTGCGGTTTTTCTTTGGCCGAGTCGGGAATAATGATGCTGCCCCGCATCTGTTCCTGTTCTTCCAGTCGCCTGACGAGTATACGATCGTGAAGCGGACGAAGGTTCATAACCTGTCTCCTGTCACTAACCTCAGAGGGGAATTGAAAAGCGGAATCCACAGAAGCCGCAGGTAGCCAATATAACACAAATCAGGTCTGACCGACCCAATCTGGAGAGGCCACGGATTTCCAACGCGACCGAATGGCGTTGAAGCGTTGGCTGTCGAGGGGGCCACTCCGCAGGAGCTCCGCATTCTGCTTCCAGCGCTCCGGTTTGGTGGTGCCGACGATGGCGGTGTGGACGCCTTGGCCGGATAGAGTGAAACGCAGCGCGGTAGCGACGTCCTGCCCGGAATTGGTCCGTAGAAAGTCATAATCCAATTGACGCAGGCGCTCCCAATAAGGCTGATAATATTCGGCCGGCTTGGACGATTCCTTCCAGATGGCGTTGGCGATGGGACGTTTGGCGATGACGCCGATACCCTTGGCCCGGGCGGTTGGCAGCACCAGGTCGAGCGCTTCCTGATCGGCGATACTTACCGAAATCTGCAGAGTGTCGAAGATGCCGGATTGGACCGCGTAGAGGGCTGCCGGGCCGTCGCCGCTATAGCCGATGAACCGTGTCTTGCCGGCATTGCGCGCGCGCTGGATAACTTCGATCACGTCGCCCTGCCGAAGATGCTCTTCAGTGCAGCTATGCAATTGCAACAGATCCACGCGATCGGTCTGCAAACGCTGGAGGCTGCGATCGATCTGCTCCCCCATCTTCCTTGGATTCCAATTATCGCCGTCTTTATCGTGCCCGCACTTGGTAAACAGAAAATATTCGTTGCGGCGGCGGGATGCAGCCTTGCCGATCTTTTCTTCGCTATCGACATAACACTCAGCGGTATCGATCACATTCAGGCCGGCATCCAGCGCGCCGTTGATCAACCGCTCGACAGTTTCCTCGGGCACGCCGCGATAGCCGATTTCGGCGCCGCCGTAGCCGAGCACGGTCACATTCATCCCCGTTTTGCCGAGAACGCGTTTTTCCATTATTAGTAGGCTTCTCCTGTCAACGAATCCACGAAGGCCCGGGAAATAGGCCACTGCCCGTATACCAGCCGGTCGTCGCGATGAAATGTCCCGCCCGCCAGCACACCACTCAAATCGGCGGGATTGGGCTGCTGGTGCTCATGTGCGAGCCCGTCGCGGAGCATGCGGGTGGCATTTTGCACGTCCACCAACAATTTTTCCGCGGCGGGAACGTCATGGCAGGTCACCTGGAGGGATACTTGGAGATGGCCGGAATCGGGTCCGACGGTGAAAACGATTTGGTCGGCAGTCTGAAGCGCCGACGCATAGGGCTTCGTGCCGGCCGGCAATGCATCGGTGTCTTTCAATGCCGCGGCCGGGACCAGCATCCAAAGGGGCTGGGTGGGGGAGGCCAGCGCCAGTTTTCCGGGCCGGCGGGCCACCGTATAAGCAGCCAAGTCATCCGAGCTGATGCCTAGCGCCATGAGATTCGGCTTCAACGGATAGAAGGAAATGCGCCGGCTGGGGCGGCTGCTGGGAACGATGCAGAAACTGTTGTGACACGATCCGCCTTGCTGAGCGGCGTAATCCATCAGGTTCTTCCAATGAAAATTTCCACGAGCCGCCAGGTAGACCTGCCCTTCTTTAAAGGCCACTGCCACGGCGTCCAGGTCCTGACGGTAGTCGAACAGGGTTCGATCCACGAACTGTTGGTACTCGAGCTCTTCGGCCGCCTTAGAACCGGCGATCATGTCCAGGATGCCGGATCGCCGGATGGCTCCGGTGTCGATATACACAATAACGGCCTTGTCGATGGGCAGATAGGCGACCAAGTCGGCTGGATTCGAGGCGCCCCGAGTCCGGTAGAGAAGGATTCCCCCCGTAACGGCGAGACAAAGAATCGCCAGGAGGACGGCGAGCTGCCAAGGCTGGAAACGGAACCTCACAACGAAGGTTACACCGCGGCGGCGGTTTCTGTCACGCGCGCCGCTTTCCAAAGCTCAAGGTAGGGCCGCAAATCCAGCATCATCTTCCGGAATTGGGGGAGATCCAGAGATTGGGCGCCATCGCTGACGGCCTTCTCGGGCGCCGGATGCACTTCCACCAGCAGACCATCGGAGCCGATGGCGACCGCTGCGCGCGACAGCGCGGGAACCAGGCTGCGCTTGCCGGTGGCGTGACTGGGGTCAAGCACTACCGGCAGGTGCGTAAGTTCGTTGAGGGCCGCGACGGCGGTGATGTCGCAGGTGTTGCGAGTGGCAGTTTCAAAGGTGCGGATACCGCGCTCGCACAGGATGACCTGGGGATTGCCGTGCGCCACTACGTACTCGGCCGACATTAACAACTCCCGAAGCGTGGAACTCATACCCCGCTTCAACAGAACCGGGCGTCTGCACTTGCCCAGGGTCTTCAGTAACGCGAAATTCTGCATGTTGCGCGCTCCAATCTGCAGGACGTCGGCATATTCGGCCACCAGATCGACATCGCGGTCGCTCATGACTTCGGTGATGATTCCCAGGCCGGTAGCGTCCCGAGCCTTGGCCAGCAGCTTCAGGCCCTCGGCTTCCAGACCTTGGAAATCGTACGGCGACGTGCGCGGCTTGAATGCTCCACCACGCAGCAGCTTTGCTCCCCCGGCGGCCACTCCTTCGGCGGCCTGCATGATCTGTTTCTCCGATTCGACCGAACAGGGCCCGGCCATGACGATGAATTCGTCGCCGCCGATCTCACAGCCATTCACGCGGATGCGCGTCCGCTCGGAGTGAAACTCCTTGCTGACGAATTTGTAGGGCGCCGAGATGCGCACGGCCTTTTCCACCTGCGGCATGGCTTCCACCGATTCAAGACAGGCCGTGACATCGCCCACGCCCACGGCTCCGATGACTACGCGTTCTTCGCCTTCGATGGCGTGGATCTTGTAGCCGAAGTCACGGATGCGCTCACACACCTGCTCGATCTCCTGCTTGGTGGAGTGGAGTTTCATTGAGATGATCATGGCCGGCCTCCTAAAATAAAAAACCCACTCTTTCGAGTGGGCGGGTGAAGAATCAGTATAGTCGCAAACTGGGATGCCACGCAAATGGGTTGGGGGAAAGACAGAAGACAGGAGGCAGAAAGCAGAAGCGGATCAGTGCAGGTCGAATTTCCTCATTTTGTAACGTAGGGTGTCGCGGGTGATCCCTAGCATCACGGCGGCGCGGGTTTGATTGCCCCCTGCTTTTTCGAGCGCCCTGCGGAGCAGGCTCTTTTCGGCCTCTTCCAAGCTGAAATCGGGTGGTGGATCGCCTGGCGGAGCACCCGGATCGCGCGCAGCGGGCTGGCCTTCTTCGCGCGCGATCTGGAAACTGGATAGTTGGATCCAGTCGGATTCCTCCAGAACCATGGCGCGCTCGACTACGTTGCGCAGCTCACGCACATTGCCCGGCCAGTTGTGGGTCAGCAAGGCCGCCGCGGCGGCATGCGAGACGCCCTAAATATCGCGCTTGAATTTCACGTTGTAATGGCGGATAAAGTTCTCGGCCAGCGGAAGAGTGTCTTTCCTGCGCTCCCGCAAGGGTGGGAGCACGACCTGGATAACGTTCAGCCGGTAGTACAGATCCAGGCGAAACTTACCTTGTTCGATGGCAGCGCTGAGCTTCCGGTTGGTAGCCGCGATCACCCGCAGGTCCACCTGAATATCCCGCACGCCACCCAGCCGCCGGAAGTTCTGCTCCTCGAGCGCCCGCAGAAGTTTCGCCTGGATCACAATGGGCATCTCCCCGATCTCATCGAGGAAAATCGTCCCTGTGGTGGCGATTTCGAAAATACCGGCCTTGGGTGTGCGGGCGTCGGTAAATGCGCCTTTCTCATAACCGAACAGCTCGCTTTCGAGCAGTGTCTCGGGAATGGCGGCCCAGTTGAGTGGAACGAAGGGTCCCTCCCGGCGCCGCCCTACGTGATGAATGAACTGCGCGAAGACGTCCTTTCCGGTGCCACTTTCGCCCACCAGCAGGATAGTGGAGACCTCACTCTCGGCCACGCGCCGGGCAAATCGCAAGACCTGTTTCAATGGCGGGCGAGGCAGCCACCATCTTGAAGCCGCCCATGCCTAGTTCATCATCTTCTCCGCGAGACTCTGGTTCTCCGCGAGACTCGGGTTCTCCGCGAGACTCGGGTTCTCCGCGAGACTCGGGTTCTCCGTGAGACTCGGGTTCCCCGCGAGACTCGGGTTCTTCGCGAGGCGGGGAACCGGGCCGGGGACGCGCCGCGCCGTTCTTTCCGGGCCCGCCGCAATCGTCAAAGCTGCGGAGACCAGGTAACGCGACGGATGTGTTGTTCGTGAGAGAAACCCTAAAGCACCAGGGAATCGCGTTCTCGATGGAGCACTACGCCAGCGGGGACGACGCACTCAAAGCTCTCCGGCGGCTCATGAACAGCGCTAACCGGTAAACATCCTAGGCTGTTTTTGAATGCTGAAAGTGGTATCAAAGTAGTGCAGCCTGACAATTAGTGGATCGCCGGCCAGCATGCGAGAAGCAGTTGGGCGATAGGACTGGCACCTAGCGGTAGATATATGATCTGCTCCCCTCTGAGTCCAAATGAGTTACTAATTCTAGACCGGCAAATGGCGATGGTCGCGCGGCACCTTTCAGAAATCGCTTTATTACTCGAATCCAGGCTGGGCGAAACAACCGATATGGCGGTATCGGCCAGGATTATCGAACAAGGGTTTGGAGACCTGGCCCGCAAGATTCACAACCAAAGCGTCCAAATTGCGCCGGATTCTGTTCTAATTAGCAAATCGCAGAGTGCTTGATAAGCGCGGCAGGCTGGCGGCAATCGTGGACCTGCGCCGCTGCTAACCGCCGGCGATGCCATTTTCAATGGCGTATCGCGTGAGCTCGGCCGTCGAATGGAGATCCAGCTTCTTCATGATCAAACCTTTGTGAAACTCCACCGTTTTCGATGAGATTTTCAGGCTCTTAGCGATCTCTTTGGCGGAGTGCCCTTCGGCGACCAGCTGCAGCACTTCGCGCTGCCTCTTGGAAAGAAGCGGACCTTGCTCGCTGGGAGCTTTGAAGAAGTCCTCCACCGCGGCGCTATGAATCAGAGGCGTGAGATAGACGTTATTTTCAAGGACCTTGTGGACCGCTGTCAGCAGCTCGGACGCCGCACTCCGTTTGAGCACATAGCCAGAAGCGCCGGCGCGGAAAGCCTCGATGACGTAAGGGGTATCGGAGTGTACCGTGACGAAGATCAGCTTGGCCAGTGGTAAGTCCTTGCGGATCTGGCGGGCTGCTTCCAGGCCATTGAGAACCGGCATGGAGATATCAAGCAGGATGACATCCGGATTGCGCTCGCGCACCGCATCTACCAACGCCCGGCCGTCGGCTACGGTGCCAATCAGATCGAAATCGTTTTCCAACAGCTTCCCTATCCCGGCCGAGACCAGGGCGTGGTCATCAGCCAGCAGGACGCGCGGACGTTTGCCATTTGTCATTTCCACAGTCCTCTATCATTTCCAAGGTCCCTATAATTGTGGGCTCGTCTGACGGAAACCGCAAGGGGCACTATTCCCAGGCCGCCACAGGATGTCCGCACTTCAGGATGGTTCTGGCGGCGCCGCATTCTTGCGGCTCGCTCCTTTGAACGGAACGGTTGCTATCACTTGAGTGCCATCTCCGGGTTTAGTCTTCCACTCGACGGCGCCACCGATGTAGCTCATCCGTTCTTTCATTCCGACCATACCCAGACCGGCCTCAACATGCTCCCATACGAATCCGGCTCCGGAATCGCGGACTGTCAGTTGAATGGTATCCCGGGAACAGGTCAACGTCACGGAGGCGCGTTTCGCACTGGAATGTTTGGCGACATTGCGCAAACTCTCCTGGACAACTCGATAAAGCGCCAGGCCGACTGGAGAAGGCAAGTTGTCCGGAACGTCCCGGTGTGAGAAGCGCACCTGAATGTTTTCGCGCGCGCTAAATTCGCTACAATAGGCTTCCAGGGCAGGAATCAGGCCTAAGTCATCCAGTATTGACGGATGCAACTGATACGCGATGCGGCGCAGGTCTTCCGACAATTCAGAAACGCCATTGTGGACCGACTTCAGTCCTTCGAAAAACTCCGGAGATTTCTTTTCGGCGCTTCTCTCGATGGTCTCAAGATTCAATTCGAGCAAGACGAGCTTTTGGTTTAATTCGTCGTGCAATTCATGAGAGAGACGGCGGCGTTCCTCTTCCTGGGCCTGCAGGAGGGCCGAGCCACTCATCGGCGGCCGCTCGCTTAGCGCGGACGGGCCTAGTATAGCCCGCACATCGCCAGTCGGCACGAACGAAACGTCATCGAGGATCTTCCCCGGTTCCAGGTCGACGAAAACCATTACCACGCCATCGATCTTATTGTCCTCGGTTCGAAACGGCCGGATGCGCAGGGAATAACGGCGGCCGTCCTCATCTGTGACATCCATCGCGCGCGGCCTGAGAGTGTCGATGACCTCCTGCAGGAGCTTTTCCAAATTGGGTACACGGATGCGCAGATTGAAGTCGCGGATTGGGCGCCCAATGTCGGATGGAATCAAGTTCAGGGACTTTTCGGTCGCGGGCGTGAAGCGGTGAATACGGAGGTCGTTGCCGAGAATAAGGATGGGCATGTTCACATTGGCAAGCAGATTCACCAGTTCGTTGCCCATGCGAGCCAATTGCAAATTGCGATTCTGTAACTCCTCATTGACGGTGTTCAGTTCTTCGTTAGTGGATTGCAACTCCTCCTTGGCGGTTTCGAGCTCTTCATTCGTACTTTGAAGTTCCTCGTTGCTGGACTGGATCTCCTCGGTGGCAGACTGCAATTCTTCTTGCGAAGCCTCCTGATCTTCGATGATGGACTGGAGATATTGACGCGAGGAGGACAATTCTTGCCGTAGATGTTGGTTTTCACGCTCGAGAGACCGCACCCGCGCCGGTGCGGGCTTGCCCTTAGAGTGGTTGGGCTGCGGGCTCTTCCGCACAGATTCAAACAAGATCAAATACTTGCGGTCGCGTTCCGAATTCCGGCTGAAGGGAATGATTTGAAGGTTCAGTTCCACATTGCCGTTTGAGGTGAGGTGGACGCCCTCGCGCCGAACCGGTTTGTCCTCTTTGCGGGCCGTGGCCAAGGCGGCTTTCAGTTCCGCAGCCAGCCCCTCTTTCACCATGCGGAGCACATTGAAGCTGGCCGCGCCGGCGGCGGGGGCGAGAAATTGGCTGGTTTGGCCAAGAAATTGGCAAATCTTTAGATTCTCATCCACCACAATGCCGGGCGGCCCATACTTGCTCAACACCAGCCGGTCCGCTTCGCGCTGCAGATCCAGATCGGTCCAGCCTTCGGGCTTCGAAGGCACCTGCGACTTCTGAACCGGCAGATCACGGGCCGGAACCATAAGAGGAATGCGTGAGATCCCGGGCTTGCGCAGGTAAATCTTGCACTTCTTGTCGAGAATTTGAAACAGGCCGGCCTGCGAGCTGATCGCTTCGGAGGAACCCAGAATCAGGTAGCCGTTGGGATTGAGCGCATAGTGAAAGAGCGGGATGACTCGCTCCTGCAGGACGGAGCCGAGGTAAATGAGAACGTTACGGCAGCTAATCAAATCCAATTTGGAGAAAGGCGGATCTTTGGTGACATTGTGGCGGGCGAATATGCAGGAATCGCGGATATGTTTTTGGACCTGGAAGCCCGAGTCCGACTTGATGAAGAAGCGTCGCAGGCGCTCCGGGGAGACGGATTTAGCGATGCTGGCCGGATAAACCCCGTTGCGTCCTATCTTCAGCGCCGCTTCGCTGATGTCGGTGGCGAAGATCTGGATGGAGGTCCCATCGGCCTTTTCGCCCAGGAATTCCGCTAACGCTATGGCCAGCGAGTAAGCCTCTTCGCCGCTAGAACAGCCGGGCACCCAAATACGAATCTGGCGATCGGTACCCTTGCGGTGGGCGGCGGTGATACGGGGAAACACCAGCTTCGCGAGCGCCTTGTACATCTCCGGATCTCGAAAGAATTCGGTGACATTGATCAGAAGGTCATCGTAGAGGCATTGGATTTCGGCAGGATCTTTGCGCAAGAGTCCTAGGTAAGTTTCGATGGTATCGGTTTGCTTTAACACCATTCGCCTCAAGATCCGGCGCTTGACTGTATTGGGTTTGTAATCGCGGAAGTCGACGCTGGTCGCGCTTCTGACGAGGCCGAGGATGTTGTTCAGGGAGTCCAGCGAACCCGACAGCGTTTCATTACTTGCCCATTCGGGTTTGCCGATGTAAGGGTGTTCGACGAGACGAACGAGTTCCTCGGCTATCTGCGACGGTTTATGGACAAAGTCGACGCAGCCGGCCGCAATAGCGCTGCGGGGCATTCCGTCATACTTGGCAGTATCAGGATCTTGAACGATGGCGATGCCGCCGGCGGACTTAATCGCCTTCAGTCCGGAGGTTCCATCCGAGCCGTTTCCAGAAAGCAGTACGCCGATGGAACGCATTCCCTGATCTTCCGCGAGAGCGTGGAAGAAAGTATCAATGCTAGTTAACTGGCCGCTCACCAAACTACGGGGGCCCAGGCGCAGGGTCCGTTTTGCAATCGATACGCTGGTATTCCGCGGGATCACATAGACGTGATCGGGCTGAACCTGCACGCCGCTGCGAGCCTCGAGCACCGGCATCTTCGACTCTCGGGCGAGAATCTCGGCCAGCATGCTTACGTGTTTCGGATCCAGATGCTGGACGAATACAAAGGCCATTCCGTTGTTTCTGGGAAGCGCATGCAGCAGTTCGGTGAAGGCTTCCAGGCCGCCTGCGGATGCACCCACGCCGATGATCGGAAAGTTGTTGGTAGAAGCGGCAGCCGACGGCGTTGTCCCTCGATTGGATTTGCTGCCGTTCGAGTGCGGGTTGGCGCGTTTATGGTTCTTAAGGACTTTTGCAGAGGGCTTCTTGGCCATACTACTGGGTTGACGCTTCATCATACCGAAATGTAGCGATGGCGGACGTCGTTCATATCCGCGGCATCGTGCAAGGCGTCGGGTTGTGAAGCGGCTAGGCTTGGGTGCATCGCCTCTGGCGCATATCGGAGATGTCGCCATCACGCCACTGGAACCGGTAGGGTATAGCGTCATTCGCGAGAGCCGCGACGAGCCTGGAAAGCAGGCGGTGATTGCAAATGCTGATTTATAGGCGTTCACACGAGTGTGAACGCGGCACGCAAGAGTGCGGGCGCTACGGGATGTCGGGGATGCAGAGCATCGCGTCGTTGAACCGGTTGGTGAAATTGGCGATGCAGATGGTCAGGGTAAGTTCGACAATCTGATCGTCATTGAAATATTGCTTCAATTCCTGAATCGCCGGCGGCCGAATTCCTGACGCGCCGCGTGTCACACGCTCGGCGTAGAGCAGGACCGCTTTTTCCTTGGCGTCGAAGGCGTCGCTGCGCTGGTAAAATGCCAGATTCTTGATCTGCTCGTCGGTGATGCCGTTCTTCTTTCCGGAAGCCGAGTGCGCGCGATGACAGTACTCACAGCCATTGATCAAGGCTGTCTTGAGATAGGCGAGATCCTTTAACTTCGCGTCCACGGTTCCTTTGTCGATCACCGCGCTATAGAGCGGCATAAAATGCTCCAGCGCTTGAGGCGATCGCGCCATGGTGGCGAAAAAGCTGGGCATGTGTCCGAAGACATGAGTCAATTTATCAAAGATAGGTTGGACAGACGGCGCCGCCTGATCTTTCGATAACGGGCTGATGGCTGGTTGAGAGCTAAGGGTTGCTGTTGACATATCTACTCCTTATGATGAACGGTTTCGCTTCTGGGCGCTGATCACGCCGGTGTTTAAACCGATGGTGCTCAATCCTCCGAAAAACCGCGCGTGCTCGATTTTCACGCAGCGATCCATGACAACCTCGAGTCCAGCCTCACGTGCCCGTTCCGCTGCTTCTTCGTGGACCACGCCTAACTGCATCCAAATGACTTTCGCTCCGGCCGCGATGGCTTCCTCGACGATGGCAGGAACGGCCGCAGGCTCGCGAAAAATATCCACGATTTCGAGAGGGCCGGGCAGGTCGCGCAAAGACGCGTAGGAGCGGCGGCCGAGCACTTCTTTTTCGCGCGGGTTTACCGGCGTCACATCGTAACCTTGCGAAAGCATGTAGATCGCGGCGAAGTGGCTGGGCCGAAATGGATTCGATGAAAGTCCCACCATGGCGATGCGTTTGTAACGCTCCAGGATTCGGATTCGATCCGCGGCGGTGGTGGCGAAGCGGCTGCTGTTGACCGGCGAATTCGCGCTTACTCCGTCGGCCATTATCCTTTGCTCGCCGACGCCAGTGCTTGATCGAGATCCCACAGAATGTCCTCAATTTCTTCGATGCCAACCGAGAGGCGAATCAAATCGTTGCTAATGCCGCCAGCCTGTTTTTCTTCGTCGCTCAACTGTTGGTGCGTTGTGGACGCTGGATGAATCACCAAGCTCTTGGCGTCGCCCACGTTGGCCAGATGCGAAAAAAGCTGCAGACTTTCGATGAAGCGCTTGCCGGCTGCAAGCCCGCCGCGAATGCCGAAGCTCATGATGGCGCCAGCGCCACGGGGAAGATATTTTTGCGCCAGCGAGTAATAGCGGCTAGTTTCCAGACCGGGATAATTCACCCATGCGACATTCGAATGCCCGGAGAGAAAACGCGCCACTTCCAGCGCGTTGCGGGAGTGACAGTCCATACGTAGCTTGAGTGTTTCGAGGCCCTGCAAAAAGAGAAACGAGTTGAAAGGGCTCAGCGCGGGGCCAAAGTCGCGCAAGCTTTCCACGCGAGCCTTCATAATGTACGCGAAATCGCCGAAGGTTTCGTAAAAGCGGATGCCGTGATAACCTTTGCTGGGCTCCAGCATTTGTGGGAACGTTCCGCGATCCCACGGAAACCGGCCACTGTCGACAATCACGCCGCCGATCGACGTTCCGTGGCCGCCGATGAACTTGGTAGCGGAATGCAGCACGATATCGGCGCCATGCTCAATGGGCCGGCATAGACACGGGGAGGCGAAGGTGTTGTCGATCATCAAGGGAAGATTGGCGTCATGAGCGATTGTGGCGATGGCTTCGATGTCCAGAACATTCAGCAGCGGATTCCCGATTGTTTCGCCGTATAGCACGCGAGTCTGAGGTGTGATGGCGCGCCGGAAGTTTTCCGGGTCGTCCGGATCGACGAAAATAGTGTTGATTCCGAGCCGCCGAAAGCTTACGTCGAACTGCGTGTATGTTCCGCCGTAGAGATTCTTGGAAGCGACGATTTCATCGCCCTGGCCCAGCAGATTGGCGATGGCGATGAACTGCGCCGCCTGCCCGCTGGATACTGCAAGCGCGCCCACGCCGCGCTCCAGCGCCGCCATACGCTCCTCGAACACGGAGGTGGTCGGGTTCATGATGCGGGTATAGATATTGCCGAAGCGCTGCAAGTTAAACAGGTTGGCGGCGTGCTCGGTATCTTCGAAAACGTAGGAGGTGGTTTGATAAATCGGTACCGCGCGTGAACCGGTATCCGAATCCGGACGATGCCCCGCATGCAACGCGCGCGTGCTGAAGCCGAAGAGGCGATCTTCCGCGCTCCCGTTAGAGGAGATGTCGCAGGATAGCTGGTTTTCTTTCGGCATACCCCCTGATTGTACGATTTCTCTTGGGGGGCGACGCCGCGATTACTTATTCGCTTCTAACTCGGCCACCTTGG
>Ga0210401_10004315_pt1 | contig 14873 bp, 10 predicted proteins | sample IncBWH32MmetaG_FD_150866 | JGI IMG/M metagenome (GOLD analysis project Ga0210401, IMG submission 150866) | Forest soil microbial communities from Barre Woods Harvard Forest LTER site, Petersham, Massachusetts, United States - Inc-BW-H-32-M | ecosystem: Environmental > Terrestrial > Soil >... | reverse complement strand
TGGAATGCTTGATGGAATTGAACCAGTATATTGACCAGCTAAAGAACCAAGATCTGAAGTACTATAAGCATCTTTTAATAAAAATGGATCTTTAAGAACTTGTTGGTTAGCATCATATCTATCAACACGTAAACCAACGTTAAACTTAACATCTTTGTAATCAAATTTATCTTGTATATAACCAGCCATGTAAACAGGGGTAAAAGCACCTGTTAATCTGTCATAGTTCTTATCTCCAAATTTATCAGTTGTGAACTTATTTAAGAAATCACTAAAAGCTACTTTTCCACTTCCAGCCAAACGATTACCCGAATAATCATAGCCCCAAGCACTAACTAATTGACTTCCACTATTTAATAACTCATCCGGCGAAAACATTTTTAAATTAAATACTGAAGGGTCATACTGGTCTACATTAATATATTGGGTAGATTGGCCATTATGAATGCCCATAACCTGATCGTAAAAGTTTTTTGAGAACACAGATTGTGCAGTATGATCATAGGCTACATTATAAACATAAACACCTGAAGAACTTGATACCGGGGCACCAAGTGTTTGTGTTTGATTTATAGGGCCATTACCCGTTGCTGCCTGATATGCCGCTTGGGTAGCATAATATGTGCCGGTTGAATCTAATGCCTGATTGTGCTGATTGGCTAGCTGACGTGCCACACTATATAAACCCCTGGCGTTTACATCGTAACCCCTTTCATTACGTTGGTCGTACTCAACACCAATCATAATAGAGTGGTTTTTAATATCGGCCGAGAAGTTTGAAGTTACCCTGAAGATAGAATTATCTCTTACCGAATATCCGCCAGTAGTTCTTCCTGTATTATAATAAAGACCCTGTACGTTAGCCGGCACAGTACCATTCATTAAACCTTGTGCGTTTAATATTTGTGAGTAATTGTTTATATGACTGGCGCCAATATCGTTAACTACATTACTGGTATAATTAGCTGTAAGTGGGTTTTGTGTGCCCGGCTGAAACGTAATTAAAGAATCTTGGTAATTTTGAAGAGCATAAACTTGATTATGTACAGCATGTACTGAACCTCCATTTTTTTCTGTTACGTGTGTAGTATCACCAAAAATTGGTGTGCGGTACTCATTAAATTTACCTACAAAACCATAACTAAAAAAATCGTTTTTGAACTGTTCATCTTGTTGAACATATTTATATTTCTGATATCCTGCCTGAAACGTAAAATATGCTCGCTTTACTACAGATTGTGTTTTTTCTTGTTCAGTAGACGTTTGGGCACCAAATTTTTGGGTTAAACGTAAATAACCACGATAAGTTTGTTCAATTACTTGGGGGTTATGTTGACTATTTAAAAGCGAATACTCCTGTACAAAAGTATGATAGTTATTATAGTCAATATTACCACCTAGAGTAATTCTTAAATTAGGAGTTATTTGAAAATCAAGCTTTGGAGCTAATGATATTTGTTTGTTAGCTACATTAGGACGAACTGCAGAATTAGTTAAATCATTTTGTGTAAGAAACGAAGCAGAAGTATAATATGTGTTGTTTCCTGGATTATATTGGATTGGATTTTGCTCTAACTGCGCTAATTTAGTTGAGTTAACTTGAGGAATGCCTCCTGCCCAAGGACGAGGATCTTTTTGATAAACACCCTGACCGGCCATAAAGAAGCCAATTATTGGTTGCTTATTGTTTGCTGAATCTTTTTTGCTAACAAGCGGGCCACCTAAACTAAAACCACCAAAATTATATCCATAAGGGTCGGTTAATTGAGATGAGATTAACTCAACACCACCAAACCATTTTGGCTGGGTACCTCTTGTAGTAATTGAAACTGCACCACCGGTAACGTCACCATATTGTGCGGGTAAACCACCTAACATTATACTCATTTGCTCTACAGCACCTTGTGGCATATTCGTAGTTCCGATAGCACGCTCGCCATCAACAAACACATTCGTATTTCCTGCACGAGAACCACGAACCTGAATCTGGGTCTTTGAACCATTATCGGTTAAAATAACCCCTGCTTGCGTAGATATAACACTCTCTACACTTTTATCAGCCATAGCTTGAAATGTTTCCCTATCAATAGTACCACCTGATTTAGTATCCGGATCAATTAGAGGAACTGCATATTCAGTAACCACAACCTCTTGTAAGTTTACGCCACCTTCGTTAGATAATGCAATATTTACATAAGATGTTTTTTCGTTAATAACCACTACATCATTAATTTGTTGAGGCTGATAACCTACATAAACAGCTTTGATGTTATATTTTCCTGCGTTTAAAGGTTTAATTGTTACAACACCATCCATATCTGTAGTACCAACAGCAACCTGAGTTTTACCATTATAAACTACCACGTTGGCAAACGGAATAGATTCTTTAGGATTTTTTTTATCAACTAAAGTAACTTTTACGCCTCCTCCGTTGTTCTGTGCACTTAGGTAAAAGCCTAAAAAAACAAATGCTGTAATTAATAAATATATTTTTTTCATACGCTTATTTTATATTTTGGTGTACTATTATCTTTAATTGAGGGGCTAAAAGTAACATCCTGTTAAAATATCACAAAATTTTTTTTCAGTTTTTTTCATTTTTATTAACAAAACGTTAAATAATCGGCATTTTTGCTTGAGTTTCGGCTTTTAATAATTATTAACGGTTTCTTCACAATATTACAAAAATTAAGATGGTGCGACATTTTTATTAATTAAACGGCTGTACTTTTTTTTTAAACGGTAGGTTTTAACAAAAATACGGTCAACTTATTTAGGCTCAATTTTGCAAAATCTAATTCACTGTTCTTTCATTTCGTTGTTTATCTCGTTTTTTATTTTTCTTCATTCGTTTTAAAACATCCTTGCTTTGTATTCTTTTATGGTGCTCTTTAATAGCTTTTTCTTCTTCCTTTTTTTGCTTGCGTGCAGCCTTGTCCTCTGCTCTAGATAGCTTACGCTGCTTTTTTTTAGAGGCAACCTGATTTTTTGCTCCCTCAGATGTAGACTCTTGTGCAACCGCATTGGTAGCGAATCCTAAGCCAATTAGTAATGCAATTGAGAATAAAATTTTACGCATTTTTTTGTTTGTATTTAATTACTTCTACGCCAAATTTTGTAAGAAAATCAACTCCTTCCTCGGTTGGCAAACCCTTCATTTCGGCATAAGAGTTTAAATAAATAACTTTTTTTATGCCTACCGTATAAATAACACGCGCACAAGCAATACAAGGAGCAAGTGTTACATAAACAGTACTTCCATCTAATGACACATTACTTTTGGTGGCATACAGAATGGCATTTTGCTCGGCATGCAATGCAAGTGAACAGCTGTTTTTACTATCTCTGGGGCAACCTGCTTCTGGCCAAACTTCATCGCAATTATGCGTACCAGCCGGTGGGCCATTATAACCTACTGAAATAATACGCGTGTCTTTTGTAAGAACAGCTCCCACATGAGCCTTTACACAATGAGATTTTTTACTAAGATTGATAGCCAAATCCATATAAATATCATCAAACTCGGGTTTACTCATCTTTAATTTTATTTATGATAGATTTTGCATTATTAAGAGCCTTATTAAACTAAAAAAGCCCCATTGCAAGGGCCTTTCAAGAGTTAGTGCGGATGAAGGGACTCGAACCCCCACGCCTCTCGGCACCAGATCCTAAGTCTGGCGCGGCTGCCATTACGCCACATCCGCATCTATTTCAAAAAACAAAGAGGCTTTTTATTGCCTCTTTCATTTCCGCTCCCCGGACTGGACTTGAACCAGTGACCCCATGATTAACAGTCATGTGCTCTAACCAACTGAGCTACCAGGGATTTTACCATTTCTTTTCAAACGGGCTGCAATATTACTATCAATTTTATAAATAAGCAATATATTTGCGAAAAATATTTTTTATGAGTTTATTAGTTATTGGTACTGTGGCGTTTGATGCAATCGAAACTCCCTTTGGTAAAACAGACAAGATAGTTGGCGGCGCAGCTTCATACATAAGCCTTGCAGCTTCTTACTTTATTAATGAAATTAATATTGTTTCGGTTGTTGGAGAAGATTTTTCGCAAGATTTTCTGACTATCTTAAAAAAACAAGGCGTTAATTTAGATGGGCTTCAAATAAAAAAAGGTGAAAAATCTTTTTTTTGGGCAGGCAAGTATCATAACGATTTAAATAATCGAGATACGTTAGATACACAACTAAATGTATTAGCTGATTTTGACCCAATAGTTCCTGCATCTTATCAAAATTGTGAGTTTTTAATGCTTGGTAACTTAATGCCATCGTTACAATTAAAAGTGTTGGCACAACTTAAAACTCGCCCAAAATTAATTGTGTTAGACACCATGAATTTTTGGATGGACATTGCCATGGACGATTTAAAAAAGGTAATTGAAAAAGTAGATGTACTTACTATTAATGATAGCGAAGCACGCCAACTTTCAGGCGAATATTCTTTAGTAAAAGCAGCTCAAAAAATTATTAAAATGGGCCCTAAAACTTTAATTATTAAAAAAGGAGAGCATGGTGCTTTATTATTTAATAAAGATGAAGTTTTCTTTGCTCCTGCCTTACCTTTAGAAGAAGTATTTGACCCAACTGGTGCAGGTGATAGCTTTGCAGGTGGCTTTATTGGCTATATAGCAAAAACAAAAGATATATCGTTTGAAAACATGAAACGCGCCATTATCTACGGTTCAGCTATGGCAAGTTTTACGGTTGAAAAATTTGGTACTGAAAGATTGATTGGCCTAACACATGAAAATGTTGAAGACCGCGTGCAAGAGTTTGTAGACCTTGTTCAGTTTGATATTTCTTTGGTATAAATGAAAAACCTTCTAAGTATAAATGAATATGTAGAAGGTGTTTTAAAGAGTGATATTTCTGTTTTAGCAAGGACAATAACGCTTGTAGAATCGAGTAAGGCAGAGCATCAGGAAATTTCTAAACAAATTATTGAAAAAATTTTACCACATACAGGTAAGTCTGTTCGCTTAGGCATTACAGGTGTACCGGGCGTTGGTAAAAGTACTTTTATAGAAATTTTTGGGCAGATTTTAGTTCAAAAAAATCATAAAGTAGCTGTGTTGGCCGTTGACCCTAGCAGCACGCTTAGCAAAGGAAGTATTTTAGGTGATAAAACGCGCATGGAGAAGCTTTCGATAGATAACCATGTATTTATTCGTCCGTCGCCATCTAGCGGTAGTTTAGGTGGCGTAGCGCGCAAAACAAGAGAAAGTATTTTGTTATGTGAAGCAGCAGGTTTTGATTACATTATAATTGAAACAGTTGGTGTTGGGCAAAGTGAAACAGAAGTACATCAACTAACCGATTTCTTTTTGTTATTAATGCTTGCCGGTGCCGGAGATGAATTGCAAGGCATTAAACGTGGCATTATGGAAATGGCTGATGGCATTGCTATTACAAAATGTGACGGAAATAATTTAGATAAAGCAAAAATTGCAAGGGCCGAATACGCTAATGCCATACATTTATTTCCTCCAACCGAAAGTGGTTGGATACCCGAGGTTAAAACCTGTTCGAGTACTGAGAATAAAGGCATTGAAGAAGTGTATGATATGATTGAAAAATACATTCGTCATACACAAAGCAAAAATTTCTTTCAGAAAAAAAGGCAAGAACAAACCGTTTTTTGGTTTGAAAGTTTAATTCAAGAAAAAATTAAGGAGCATTTTTTTAGCGATAAAAAACTCCTTCAACGCTATAATGATGCAAAAAACAGTATTATCAAAAACGAAACCAGTATTTTAAATGCTGTAAATTCTGTATTTATTAAGTAACTAAAATATAATAGCTAACAACTACCATTAAGCCTTGAAAAAACATTGTACCATCTAAAATACCATAATGGTAATAAATTGATTTTTTAACCTCCTCGTTTACAATAAAAAAAAGTGTTGTTACTGATGAAATTATTAATGCAGGTAATGTATAAACTAAAGGAGTTTTTATGTAATGAACTAAACAAAATACGGTAAACAATACTAAAGAAAACATTGCCAACTGAGTAGCTTTCTTCTCTCCTATTAATAAAGGAATTGTTTTTAACCCGGCGTTTTTATCACTCTCGATATCGCGTATATCAAAAGGGATAGTAATGGCAAAAACAAACAAAAAACGCTCGGTTATTATTAATAAAACGTTTGTACTATCAAAATAGCTACCAGATTGAATAACAGGTAAAAGTATTGTAGATAGAGCCCATATAGTTGATATAAGAAATATTTTAAGAATAGAAATTTCGCGTAAGCGGAAAAGTTTTTGGTTACTTTTAAATATGGGCAACGAATAAAAAATAGTTATCAATCCGATAGGTAATAAGGTTACTATAACCTCTGTTTTAGCGAATACAAGAGCTCCAAAAAAACCAATAACCGAAAATATCATTAAAATATAAAAAGCTGTAATATTGTTTCTTAGCCAAGTATATTTTTCGTCAACCAACGTTTCTTTCCTAAACCATAGCGTAATTAAACGGTGAAAATTATACTCGAGCATGGTAGCAAAAAAAATAATAAATAAGTAGGGGTGCCACCCAGGTTGCATGCCTAGCTGTATTTGTGCCTGAACCGTTAATAAAACTGCCGCTAAAGAAATGTAAATATTACTATTTATTAAAAAATAATAAAACTGTTTAAAAATCATAGCGCTAACAAATAAAGATGTAGGCTATTTTGTTGCCGCTTGTTCTGTTTTATTAATTCTAATAACCTCTGCCAAAGATTTTAATGCCCTATCATGCTTTTTTACAAAAGGATTTTCCAAATCCCAAACATAACCAGCCAAAACAGAACATATTTGATTTTTAAAATCGGGATTGACATCTTTAGCGAAAAATATTTCGCTAAGTGTTCCGTCATACCAAGCCATTACATAACTTCTGAATGTATCAACTCCTACGGTAGTTGGTTTCATAAATTCCTCTTCCCAATCTACTTTTGTACCTTTAAGTTGTTTTACAACCAAGTTTGCCGCACGTTGGCTAGAAGATACCGCCAAAGTTACTCCAGATGAAAATACAGGATCTAAAAACTCGGTAACGTTACCTGTTAAAACATACCCATCACCATAAAATTTATCAGTTGTAACACTCCATCCTTGAATGGTACGAGGCTCGAATACAAATTCTTTATCACCAAAACGCTCTTTAGTATTTACTTCGCTATTAATTAAAAAACGTAATTGCTCTTCGGATGACAGATGTTTAATTTTATCAAAAAAGGCTTCATGTCCAACAAAACCCACCGATGTTAGTCCGTTTGAGAAAGGGATAACCCAAACCCAAACTCCTGGTTCGTGCACAATAATAATAATGCGATTTGGCTCATCGTAATTTAAACGTTGTGGGTCTTTTATATGAGCAAACAAAGTTTTACGCATTGGCAAATTACTTGGTCGGTCTAAATTAAATAAACGAGGGATAACACGTCCGTAACCGCTCGCATCAACAATAAAACGTGCTTTTATTTGAGATTGCTTGCCTTCTTTATCAACTATAGTTGTAACAGAATCTGTTCCGTTAAACTTTATATCAGTTACCGTAGTTTCAAAATCAAGCTCTACTCCTTGTCTTTGTGCCTCCTTAGCTAAGGTTAAATCGAAATCAGCACGAGGAACTTGCCATGTCCATGACCAACCTTTAGTAAACTGGTCGCTAAAATTAAAATCGCAAACATCGCTTCCACGAAGGAATTTTGCACCAAATTTTTCTTGAAATCCCTGTGCTTTAACAGCGTCTAACAGCTTAGCCTCTTCTAATGCTTCCATACAGCGGGGTAACAAGCTCTCACCAATTACAAAGCGCGGAAACTTTTCTTTTTCGACCATTCGAACTTTTAAACCGCTTTGGTTTATAATACTTGCAGCAACCGAGCCGGCAGGACCAGCACCAATAACTAATACATCTACGTTTGTTGTTTCCATAAGATTAAAATAAACAGAAAATAATTTTCAAATATAAGATTAAGTTTGCGATAGATACTGATACAAATCAGGTTTTTAAAAATTGATAATTTTTAATTCATCAATTTAATTATTATTTTATCTTCGTAGATGTAAAAGTATACTATGCGCGAGAAAATTGAAGAAGCTTTAAACACTATCCGCCCTTATTTGGTGGCCGATGGCGGAAATGTAGAGTTGGTTGAAATTACTGATGATTTAATTGTGCGTGTTGAATTAAAAGGCTCTTGCCAATCGTGCAGCATGAGCACTATGACTATGAGAGCCGGCATTGAAGAAACCATTAAACGTGCTGTACCCGAAATAAAAGCTGTAGAGGCTATTAATTCTGCCGTTTTAAAATAATAATGAGACTTGTTTTTCTTTTAATTATACTTTCGTTTTCACTAAAAGCGCAGATAAAACGTGTTGAATTGCAAATTAAAACAGATGATAAAATATCTGTTCATGGATTTAGTTATTGGAAAGAATTAAAAATTAAATCTGCTGATACTTCTTTTAATTACTCATTACATACTAAAAACCCCGATGTTATATCAAATCTTAAAACAGGAAATTATACTATAACAGCAATATCTGTTTTTAACACCCAAATAAGTAAAAAAGTAAACTTGCAAAAAAAAACTACGTTGGTAAAATTTACAGGATTAGCAACTACATATCGAACCGCTTTAGAAACAACTAATCTTACAGAGAAAATAAAATTGCATGATACTTTATATATTATTTACAATACAACCCGTAATGATGAAAATAACAATGTAAAATTAGCCATCACAAAAAACAAAGATGGTTTTGCTGCCATATTATATGAAGGCTTAACAAGTACTGTTTTTTCAACCATGCAATTTAATCCTGATTTATATAAACACGTTGTTGAATTTGAAACTTCGGGTAAAAAAGCAAATTCCCCAAAAGCAGAAACAACAGATAATAAAGAAGTTTATACAATTGAATTAAATAAAGAAACTACTTTATTTATTATACCCGGTAACTGGGGAGGTTTAGATAAATTACGAGCTATTTTATTTATAGTGCAGAAATAACCATGCCACGTAAAGAAAAAGAAAACCTTTCGATAGAAGAAAGGCTTGAACGAGCCAAAGAAATTTTTGCGCGTAAGCAGCAAGAAAAAAACAAAGAGATATCGCATCTTTATAAAACCAGAATTTACAAACTTGCTAAAAAAAGTTGTATTGTTTTTTTATGGATAGCACAACTTATATTTATTGATTGGTCGCTACCCTATTTAAAAACAAAGGATATAATCACAAGTGGCTACAGAGTTAACTACTCAAAAAGTGATAAACATACTATGACAGATTTTTACGTGACCATAGGCACAAAAAACCATCCAAAACTCGAATTATTTCTTGCAAGCGAGACTATAGAACCTCAGGTAAACGATAGTGTCATAATTTTGAAATCGTTATTACTGCATGATGCAAAAAAAGTTACTGATGTGTACAAAAACGAAACGTATATGGTTAGTAGTTCTATAACTTATTTATTACTACCGCTTATTATTATATCATCTGTATTGTCTTTACTATTCCTATTTATTAAAAACATAGAAGTAAAATCGTTTTATTATTTTATGTTTATTACAAATATAGCGGCGGCACTTATTTTAACCTATTTTTATACCAGGTAAGTCTAATTTACAATTTTAGTGCTTTTAGGTTTCTTAATTAAAATGCGGCGAAAAAAATCTGTCATTGAATTAAATTCTTCCCTATAAAAAATACCGGCGCCTTGCGTAAACTGACCACCAAGTGTAGCTATCTGGAAATTATCATTACTTCGATTAAATGCTTTTACGTGCACTTTACCATCCTTGGTAAGTTTATAATCTACATTTAAATCTCCTATAAGCGTGCTTGTTTTTGTTATAGCGTTATTATTAACACCAACATTTCCATCAACAGTTAATTTATCATTAAACAGCTGTGTAGATAAAGCAACGTCAATTTCCTCATTACTTAATGCAGAGCTTGGACGATAATTAAATCCCAAATTAAATGCCTTTGTAAATTTAGACAGCATTCCATTTAATTGATTAGAAAGCATTTCGGTAGCGTTGTTACCAGCTGCACTACCTGCATTAACTCCCCCACCCTGTGCTATTGATAAAGGTGTAACAAAGCTACGTAACAACAATAATGAAAATACCTGTCGGTTAAGCTCCTGCTCATTATTAATATAACCCATTACCTGAGAACGTAATACTTCGCTCACAGTTGGTAATTCAATTCCAAACGTTATATCAGGATTCATTAATTTATTTTTTAAAAATAATTTACAATTTACCGGATAGCGTTTGTTATTATCTCCACCTCCCGCACTGTTTGATGAGCCACTTTCGTTTGCTTGTTCAGGAAAAAAAGGTGCCAAAGAAGTTCGTTGTTTATAGGTAGCCGCAATATTTATATCTGCATCATAAGGATCACCACTCCATCGTATATTGCTTCCTTCATCAATATCAAATTTTTTATTAATCACATTTTGCAGCGTAAATAAATAACTTCCTTCTGTTATTGTATAAACACCATACATTTCAAAGTTTCCATTTGTGTTAATGTCCATATTTATATTCCCTCTACCTCTTGCTTTTATACCATCCCCCCCCTTATCGTCTAATATTATTTGTACTTCAGCATCTGGTGTTGCCTCTAAATTTAAATTAAGCTTTATACCAGATAAATCGCTTTTAGTAATGCTGTTTTTACTAATACTATCGATTTTTACAAAGCGTATATAACCATTGTCACTTACTTCTGCCGGATTTGAAAGCGGTATAATAAACTGAGTGCCTTTTTCTGTTTTCGCATTAATATCAAAATTTAAAGACTCTGGTGGCCCATATATGCCAATATTTCCTGTACAAAAAGCTTTACCATAATATATGTTACTTTGCAAAGCAGTAGTATTAAGCACCATAAATTTGTTTGTGGTTATATCAAAGTCTAATTTCATATTTGAAAAATTATCGTGAAATATATTACCCCAAATGGTTGCCGTATTTCTATTTTGATCAGTTAAAACAATATTTTGAAACTCTATCTGCCCAGGGTAAAGTTGTATTTTACCCTGAGCTTCATACGATGTATTTAAATAATCGATTTTAAGGTTTTTTACATCATCAAGACTAACAAGCCCGCTGATAGCAGGTTTTTTAAGATTGCCTTTTATGTTTATGTTTCCGGTTACTGTACCCTTATCAAAAGTTATTATATCCTTTAATATTGGCTGTAAAGCCGAAACAGCAAATTGATATAAATGCAAATCAATATCTACACTTGTATCCTTAATAGAAGGATAATAATATCCGTCAAAACGAATATTATTGTATGAACTCTCAGAAATTTTACCAAAATCTCGTTTAAAAAACCCATTTAATGAAACTTGGTTTTTAATTCTGTCGAAAAAACTATTAATCTCTCCTGTACCAATTGGAGTACCACTTATCTGAAGTTTACTAAAGCCTAAAGCCGTAGTAAAAACAAATTGATTATATAAATCGGCACAATTTGCTGTACCTGTAAGCGTGCCTTGTAAATCAACTCCCTTTCGTTTTAAAAGAGGATTTAGTTGGTTAAGTTTAAAGTTTTGAAGGTCAACTAATAATTGCTCTTTAGGGTCTTTAGATATTTTACCTTCTATTTTTACCAACTGATTATTGTTTGAGAAAACCAAATTATGTAAGTTAACAACACCGCTTGAATCCATTGTTATTTCATCATTACCCGTCATTTGCCACAAACTGTCTTCAGCATAAATTAAAAATTTACCTAAATTCAGGTCTAAACTACTTTTTGTAAATACTAGTTTACCATCAATCTCGCCTGAGTTTTTACGTTGCGATTCATTATTCCAAGTAAGCAAAAAATCAGATTTATTATTTGCCGCATGTGTTTCAAAGTTAAAATTGCCAATGTATATACTATCTGTTAAATCAATTTGTTTAAACCCTGTATTAAAGTAAACCTGATTATTGATTGTACTTATGGTAAGAAACCAATCTTTAATAGGAGTTTTATTATACTCTATTTTATCAGACAAACCGCTAACCATTAATTTGTTGTTTTGGGCGTTAAATGTGCCCTGTAACATACTTTCGCTACTAATTTGCAACGGAATATCAAAAAATTTTGAAATAGGGTCTATATTTTTAACCCGTACTTTAAATGATAAATCATCTGTATTAGTTTTTTGTTTTTTACTTTCTGAAGGAAAAAATAAAGGGAAATAATTATGTAAAAAATCTTCGACACTTCTTTGTAATGTATTTATTTTAAACTTGCCATTTACTTCAGCATCTGCAACAGAGGAAATCATTTGCAAATTATTTTGAACTTGATTTTGCACAAGAATAACATCCGTGTTTTCAAGTGTTATCAATCCATTAGATTTTATAAATTGAATTTTATCTGCGTGTAAGGTTCCGTTCACATCATCTATCGTATTTCCATTTATTGAAAGTTTTACATTACCCGAAACCACATCAGTTGTATCTGCCTTATATAATTTACACTTATATAAATCAAGCTTTTTGACATCAGCCGTAAATTGTGCTTGCGGTATTTTCTTTGAAAAATCTAAACTACCTTCAAAGTCAAAAGTTGCATTAGTATCTTTGGCCAATATGAAGCCATTAAATTGTTTGTTTTTTACGCTACCATTAACATTCAAATTATGATATGTGTATCCATTAAATTGTACCGACTGAACTTTACCATTAATTTCTTCCTGTAGGGTTTTCAACTCGGTTCCTTTTCCGTTAATTTTTGCGTTTAATGAAATTTCTCCTATATTTTTTGCGCCTAAAAAACTCCCAACATTAAATTTATCAGTTTTAAAATCTCCTCCATAAGCAATTTCTTTATCAGGCAATGTGTTCATGGAAGCATAAGCAGTAATTTTTCCCAGGGCAGTATTTAAATCACCCTCAATCAATAAATTATTAATAAACCCTTCTGCTTTACCTTTAAAATTAATTACCCCTAATTTATTTATGTTTTCCGGAATTGTTATTTTTTGTCCATCTTTAAATGGATAAGTCGGAATTTGTTTTAAATCGTAATAATAAGTTGACAGATTTTTAGCATCTATTTTTATTAATGTTTTATCTAAATCCGGTAAATCAGTTATAATTACATGCCCTTTAAATGATGTGCGATTGAGAAGTGAAAAAGATAAATTATCTGAACTTAAATTATCGATGCTACCTTTAATATATCCGTTTATAAATATTTTTTGATTTAAACCTTCTAACTCCTCAGCAAAATAGGAAAGGTCAGAAAACCCTACATAGGTGCTATCAAGAAAGTCAGCGCGCATATCTACTGCGTGAATGTAGTTATTGTAATCATCAAACGAATCGGTAAGCATATAGTAATAACCATGTATGTAACTATTTGCTGTAATTAACAAAAGGTTATCTGCTTTTATGTTTTGTGGGCTAATAGTAGCATCTGTATTTAATTTTTTAATTCTTATACCGGATTTTTCATTAGCAGACAAATCATCAATTTTTACTTTTATAGAATCTCCTGCAACTTTTATATTTGAAAATTTTGCATAAATGTTGCTTACTTCAATATCCTGAAAATCTATTCCATAAGCAGGTTTATATTTATTATCAGCATCTTTGTATACAAAACGAACATTGCTTAAACTTAAATTTCCATAACCCAATTTAAAGTCAGAAGGAGTTGATTTTGACGTTGTTTTAGGACTAGCAAAATAATCGGCTATAAACTGAAAATTCAAGCCTTTCTCATCTTTATAATAAATAAGTTTACAAGTAATTCCATCCAATTCAGTTAAATCAATTTCTAACTGTTTATTTTTTAAACTGTAAAATTTTATATTACACCCAATTTTGTTCCCATATAAAAGTGTATCGTGATGGAGGTCTTCTACATAAATGCCTTCGAGGTTAATTGTCTTTAAAAAATCAATGTTAACAGCTTTAATATCAATTTTTGTTTTAAGCTTTTTGGAGAAATAAGAAGATGCCTCCTTACCCAAATAGGTTTGCACTTTTGGCAACTGAAGTAAAAAAAACGCACTAACTATTAAAATAACTAGCACCAGCAATGTAATTTTTACACTGCGCCAAATAAATCTGCTAACTTTACCAAGCGTTTTCAAAGCACTCAAATTTAATCATAAATTGCAAGAACCCGTATATATACTTGGCATAGAATCAAGCTGCGACGATACTTCAGCTGCTATTAGTTGTAACCAAACTATGTTAGCAAATGTTGTTGCAACGCAAGATATACATAAGAAATATGGTGGCGTAGTGCCTGAATTAGCAAGCAGAGACCATCAAAAGAATATAGTACCTGTTGTTGATGCAGCGCTAAAAAAAGCCAACATTAGCTTAACACAAATTAACGCCATTGCCTTTACTCGTGGCCCGGGGCTAATGGGTTCACTATTAGTTGGAACTTCGTTTGCGAAATCTCTATCGCTTGCCCTACATGTTCCGCTTATAGAAGTTAACCATATGCAAGCACATATTTTAGCTCATTTTATTGAGAGCGAAAATGGATTTCCTGAATTTCCTTTTTTATGCTTAACGGTTAGTGGCGGGCACACACAAATTGTAAAAGTTACTGATTACTTAAGTTTTGAATTATTAGGTGAAACCCAGGATGATGCCGTAGGCGAGGCTTTTGACAAGGCAGCGAAAATTTTAGGACTGCCCTACCCCGGCGGACCACTTATAGATAAATATGCGCAACAAGGCGATGCAAAAAAATATAAATTCCCGATAAGTAATATGGCTGAACTTAATTACAGTTTTAGCGGTATTAAAACTGCCTTTTTATATTTTATACAAGAGCAGACAAAGCGAAACGCAAATTTTATTGA
>Ga0210401_10004314_pt1 | contig 14874 bp, 17 predicted proteins | sample IncBWH32MmetaG_FD_150866 | JGI IMG/M metagenome (GOLD analysis project Ga0210401, IMG submission 150866) | Forest soil microbial communities from Barre Woods Harvard Forest LTER site, Petersham, Massachusetts, United States - Inc-BW-H-32-M | ecosystem: Environmental > Terrestrial > Soil >... | reverse complement strand
GCTTCTCACTGACACTCATCCGGACGCGAGTTCCCCCGTCCTTATTCTAGGGAGGTATGCCTCCGATCCGGTGCATCGTTTTTACCTGAGTGATAACAACTAAGGCACTCTTCGGAGGAAAGAAAATTGACTACGACCGGCCTCGTTATTGCCGTCGAACGCCTCAGCGGAACTGTCAAACTCCGGCCGCGATTCCGCGCCATGGCGCACGACGACGCCCCATTTGCCACTTCAGTCATGCTCTCCCTACAATAGAAAAATTCCCTTAGCTCGGAATACTTTTATGATTCATTTTCCCGTTCCCGAAGCGCTTACCTTCGATGATGTCCTTTTGTTGCCGAGCCGCTCCGATGTCGTTCCCGCTCTGGCAAATACTCAGACTCATCTCACCCGCAATATTCAGATCAACATCCCCATCGTCAGCGCAGCCATGGATACCGTCACGCAGTCGCACATGGCCATCGCTCTAGCGCAACAAGGCGGGCTCGGGATCATTCATCGTAATTTGACGATCGATCAGCAGGCCAACGAAGTCGACAAGGTAAAGCGCTCTGAAAGCGGCATGATCGTCGATCCGGTCACCATGTCTCCGGATGCGAAGGTTTCGGACGCGCTCGAAATCATGCGCAAATATAAAATCTCGGGCGTGCCGATCACCCAGGCGGATGGCCGGCTGGTTGGCATCCTCACAAATCGCGATCTGCGTTTTGAGACCCGTTTCGACATCCCCATTCGCAATGTGATGACCAAGGACCACTTGATTACCGTTCCAGTGGGCACCACCCTCGAAGACGCCGAGAAGATCCTGCACGAACATCGGGTCGAAAAACTGCTGGTTGTGGACAACAAATACAATCTGAAAGGTCTCATTACCGTAAAGGACATCCAGAAGAAATTGAAGTATCCCAATGCCGCGAAGGATTCTCACGGCCGCTTGCGGGTCGGCGCCGCCCTGGGCGCAACCGGTGATTTCCTGGAGCGAGCTCAGGAACTCGCCAAAGTGAAAGTCGATGTGGTTGCGATTGACAGCGCTCACGGGCACTCAACGCGTGTTCTGGATGCGATCAAAGTGGTGAAAGCGAAGCTGCCGGAAATCGAGCTCCTTGCCGGCAATGTCGCCACTTTTGATGGGGCCTGCGAACTTGCACGCGCCGGAGCGGATGGCATCAAAGTTGGAATCGGGCCGGGATCGATCTGCACAACGCGAGTTGTAACTGGCGCCGGTGTACCCCAAATCACCGCCATCGCCGAAGCCTTTCGGGCCACCAAAGACTCTCAAGTGCCGATCATTGCGGATGGAGGAATCAAGTATTCAGGCGACATCACCAAGGCCTTGGCGGCTGGCGCCAGTGTCGTGATGATTGGCTCTCTCTTCGCTGGAACCGACGAAAGCCCGGGCGAATTGATTCTTTATCAAGGCCGCACGTTCAAATCATATCGTGGCATGGGCTCCCTCGGCGCTATGGCGCAGGGCTCAAGCGAACGCTACTTTCAGAGCGCAGACGAAGCTTCCACTGGAATTCCCGGCGGCGCTGATGTTGACACCAATCGTCTTGCGAAACTTGTGCCCGAAGGGATCGAAGGACGGGTTCCCTATCGCGGATCGGTGGCCATGATTGTTCACCAGATGGTGGGCGGTCTGAAGTCGGGCATGGGCTATTGTGGCTGCGCGACCATTCCCGAGTTGCAGCAGAAAACCCGGTTTGTGCGCATCAGCGGCGCTGGCCTGCGCGAGAGCCATGTACATGACGTGATCATCACGCGCGAGGCGCCCAATTATGCGCTCGAATAATCACAGCGGAATGTTCTCGAGCGGACGCGACCGAACGAAAACAAATTGAGCAGCTCTCGCACATCGACATCGCGCAGCAGCGTGTGGATGGCCTGGCTATGGGTTTTTCTGTGGCTCGGCGTAATCGCCATCGAGTCCAGCAGCGCTCTCTCATCGGAGAACACCGGCCGCTTCTTATATCCTGTCCTGCATTTCCTTTTCGGGGTCGATCCCGTCAGTTTCCCCACATGGCATTTTCTATTGCGCAAGAGCGGCCACGTGTTCGGTTATGGAATGCTGAGTTGGCTGCTTTTCCGCGCGTTGCGAGTTACAGCCTTGTCAACCCAAGATCCAAGCTGGTCGATGGTGTGGTCACTGCTTGCCGTCGCGGGCACGGCCTTCGTTGCCAGTCTGGATGAATGGCATCAATCGTTTCTCCCTTCGCGCACTGGAACCATCCGCGACGTATTGCTCGATACAACCGCAGCTGTGGTGATTCAAATACTGGTGTTCCTGCTGGTTCGAGGCTGGAAGAAAGATCGGAAGCCGCAGCTCTCGACTGGGTGACGCCAATCGTCCGCGATCGCGGACAACATCGACCCGAATCGCACAACTCACTTCAGGTGCTCGTCGAACCATTCAACTGTCCGCTCGACTACCTCGCGCCGGTGCTCCGGACTGGCAAACATATGGCCTTCATGCTCGTACACGACGAATTGTGTCTCCACCCCAAGCGTTTTCAGCGCATGCCAGAACTCGTAAGACTGTGGAGACGGGCATTCACCATCGCTGTCGCCCACTTGAATAAGAGTGGGTGTCTTGACGTTTTTGATGAATGTGATCGGTGAACTCTTCGCGTAAACCCCGGGATCGTCATACACCGACGCGCCGAAGAACGGGATCATCCACTGATCGATGAGATTCTCGCCGTAGTAGCTTTGCCAGTTCGCGATGCCAGCGCCCGCCATGGCTGCCTTGAAACGATTCGTCTGCGTGACTCCCCACATGGTCATGAAGCCGCCATAACTCCATCCAGTGAGGCCGAGCCGTTCCGGATCGATGGGGGCAACACGCACCGCTTCATCCACACCGGCGAGAATGTCGCGAAAGTCGCCGTATCCGAAGTCTTTTACATTGGCACGCGTGAATGCTTCCCCTTGGCCGAAACTGCCACGCGGATTTGGCTCCAGCACGAAGTAGCCGTTCGCCTGGAGTGGCGCAGCAAAATCGTGGGATCCGGGCCAATGCGACTGGATCGCCAAACCAGGCCCACCATGGACCTGCACTACCATCGGATATTTTTTGCCCGGCTCCAGTTTTTCCGGATAGAGCAGCCAGCCCTGTACGTCATACCCATCGCTCTTCCAATGCAAGCTCTTCGCCTCGCCCCACATGGGCCTCGCCTCGTGATTGCGCTGGGTGATTTGCTTCCACTCCCCGATGGGTCCTGCCCACACTTCGGGCGGCTGCGTGTGCGAACTGCGCACGACCGCAGATGATTTCCCGTCCCGCGTGAGCGACAGATTAGTCCCCCACCCCAATGCGGTTAATTGTTCCGGTCCTCGCCACAGTGCTTTCGGCGAGCCGCCCTTCGGGTCGACGCTGGCAACGGCGGCGTCTCCTTCGAGGAACTCTCCGAAGATCAAATTTCCATCTCGCGTCCAGCTAAGCCAACTCGCTGAAGCTTTCATCTCCGGCGTCAGATTTCGTGCGTCGCCGCCTTGCTCGTTGATCGTAAAAACGTCGCCGCCTACGCTTGGCTCATCACTCATCAGCCCGCCGATGAACGCAATCGTCTTCCCGTCAGGAGACCAGGCCGGATTCGCAATCTGCAAAGCCGGCTTGTAGATCGAATTCATTCCTCCGCCCCCGACATCGAGCGTATAGAGCTGGGCAATGTACCAATTGTTGTCGCCGTTTCCAGGAGCCGCGATCAGAGCGAACCGTTTGCCGTCGGGCGACCAGTCATATTCGTAGATATACATGTCTGCGGGCGAGATCTGGCGCAGGTCCCCGCTGCCCGCGTCCACCAGCGCAAGCCGCTGTTCCGTAACCGCTTCCTTAATCTCTCCGGTCTGCGGCGTTTCGGCGACCAGGGGCCCCGCCGCGCGGGTAGCATTTTCAGTGAACAGGATCGCGATCGTCTTGCCGTCGGGCGACCAACTGGGTAGTGCGAGAAAACCAGTGACGTTGGTCAGCTTTTTCGGCCGGGCATTGATCAGGTCGGAAACATACAGCTGGCTCTGACCCGATTTTTCCGCGTCGGAAAGGAATGCGATTCTCTTGCTGTCGGGCGACCAGGCAACGTCGCTTTCCCCGGCAGAACCGGAGGAAGACGCGGTGATCTGCTTCGCAGCCGCCCCAGCATCTCTTACTGGCGCTACGAAAATTGCAGAATTCCCGCCTCCGACAGCTTCCACCCACGCCACTTTGTCCCCCTCAGGTGAGATCGCCGCTTGTTCGAATCGCTTGACGCTCGCGACCGCGTTCATGACGCTGCTGAGCGCGCCAGCGTTTGCGCGTCGTTCCGAAGGAGGAGCCTGGGCATTTACGACAGTGGGAAGAACAAGAAGAAAAGCTCCAAGAACAGACCCTACCCCGTGCAGTTTTGCGAAGATTTTGATTGGCATGTTTTCTGGAGCGGAGCATACGATTCAACCCAAGAAAATGCAACGGACTGGCTTTTGGCGGATCTTAGGGAGGTGGCTACGTGATTTTTTCGAGGTAAAGGCCGCGACTTTATTGAGGGGAAAGGATGGCCAAGCTCGGTTGGGTTGGGATTTAGTACAGGGCGTCGTACTTCGTCACATCCCACACGCCGCGTTTTCTCTCCAGCGTCACGGAGAGGAGTCCGGTATAGGTCGTGCTTTCGCCGGGGGCGTTGAGACGCTTGCCTCGATACTGCAGAATTCGTAATGGTGGTTGGTCGTCCCAGTCCACCAACTGCCAGCCGATCAGGGGATGCTTCGCTTCCGAGTCGCAAATGAGCGCCGCGTATTTCCTTCGGTAGTCGTGCTCCCAGTCGGCAAGCTGCTCGGTACACTTCCCGTCTTTCATCCCGCGGATAAAGGCGGCAGCAGCCTTTTCTGAAGTGCGGTCGCGCAGGGGATTCAGATCGATGGAATTCGGAATGCCGCTCAGCGTGTCGCGGTCTGCGGATTTCGCTAAAACCGGCCCCTGATTATTCAGCCAGGCGATGTAGCCGAGAAACCCCAATACCAGCAGCGCACCAGCTCCGACCGCGATATAGATCTGTGTGCGAGTGAATCCCATCAGAGGCCAGTATTTTAGGAACCAATTCCCCAGCCAACAAGATTACGGCGGATAGGTACGAGCGGACATGTCCTGTCGCAGCAAGCTCGCCGTTACCGCGACGCCCAAAAAGAAAACGCACCCCCAAAAGGGTGCGTTCAAAATTGTGGAAAAAAGGCTTAATCGATGGGCTAGCGCTACTTCTCCTCTTTTTCAGCCTTTTCGCTGCCTGCTACGTCACTCTCGGCCTTCGCCTGTGCTTCCGCCTCTTCCATCGCCTTCTTGGCTTCGGCAACGCGCTTGGCGCGGGCTTCCGCCCGCTTTTCGCGCTTCTCGTCGAGCACCTTCTCACTACCCAGCAGCTCGATGAACGCCTTCTCGGCGCCATCGCCCTTCTGCCACGCCGTGCGCACGATTCGGAGATAGCCTCCGTTGCGGTCGCCGAAACGAGGGGCGATGGTGTCAAACAGCTTGGTAACCGCTTCGCCCGTCATCAGGTAAGACGACGCTAGCCGGCGTGCCGCGAGGTCTCCGCGTTTGCCGAGCGTGATCATCTTCTCAACGTGAGGGCGCATGGCCTTGGCTTTCGGAATCGTAGTCTCAATGCGCTCTTCTACGATGAGCGAAGTGACCAGGTTGCGCAGCAACGACCGCCGATGTGCGGTGTTCCGTCCGAGCTTCCATCCAGCTACTTTGTGACGCATGGCAAAAACCTCTGTTGTCAGTTCTCAGTGATCCACTCAGACAAAAACCTACCGGAGTCAAGGTTTCAAAACTCGTGACGCCCAATGATCCCTCTCTGAAACTTTGAAACCTTGGCTCCTTGAACCCTGCTTCTTACAACTCGTCGTCCGCGCCGTACGCTGACGCCGGCAGCACCTGGTTCGAAGTCGGTCCCGGTACGGCATTTCCGTGCTCGTCGATCTTCATACCCAGGCTCAACCCCATCGAGGAGAGAATCTCCTTGATCTCGTTCAGCGACTTGCGGCCGAAATTCTTCGTCTTCAGCATCTCGGCTTCGGTCTTCTGCACGAGTTCGCCGATGGTCTGGATATTGGCGTTCTTCAGGCAGTTGTAGCTGCGCACGCTGAGCTCGAGCTCTTCCACCGACCGGTTCAGGTTCTCGTTCTTGATCTCGGGCTTGCGATCGTCGGACGCCGCTGCCGTCTCGATCTCTTCCTCGAAGTTGATGAAGATGTTCATGTGGTCCTTCAGTAGCTTCGCCGCCAAACCGAGCGAGTCGGCCGGCGTGATCGAGCCGTTGGTCCACACTTCGAGCGTCAGCTTGTCGTAGTCGGTAATTTGTCCCAAACGCGCAGCTTCCACAGTGTAGTTACACTTGCGAACCGGCGAGTGGACCGAGTCAATCGGAATGAATCCGATGCCCAAATCCTCGTCGAAATTCTTGTCGGCGGCAACGTACCCGCGGCCACGCTTGAGGCGCATCTCCATGTCGAGCTTGCCGCCTTCGCTGACGGTGGCAATGTAGACGTCTTTGTCCAGCACTTCCACGTCGGCGTCGGCTTCGATCATGCCCGAGGTCACCACACCCGGCGTATCCGCACGCAGGTAGATCGCCTTCGGCGCGTCGCCGGCAAGCTTGAAGGGGATCTGCTTCAGGTTCAAGATGATGTCGGTCGCGTCTTCCACCACTCCAGGGATCGATTGGAACTCGTGCAGCACGCCTTCAATCTTAACGGCAGTGACTGCAGCTCCTTCAATCGAGCTCAACAGCACGCGCCGCAACGCGTTCCCGATGGTCGTTCCGAAGCCGCGTTCAAAAGGCTGAGCCCAGAACATTCCGTACTTATCGGTAAGCGAAGCGGTATCGGTGGCGAGGCGTTTCGGTTTTTGAAAACCCTTCCAAAGCATTACGTTTCTCCTTCGGCCATGTGGCTCAGTGCTGGCATCCGCGGTTGGTCCGAAACCGCGTCAAGTGTCAGCAGAGGCGGATCTGGCACGAAATGGACCACAAATCGGGTGATCTACGATCGGGCGATCGGGTGATTGAACTCGCCCGATGACCAGATGGGAAGATCGTCCGATGTTACTTGCTGTACAACTCCACAATCAGCTGCTCGTTTACGGGCATCTGAATCTCTTCGCGCTTCGGCAACGAGAGCACGCGGGCCTTGTAATTATCGCGATCGATCTCAAGCCAGGTGGGCGCCGGCTGATGGCTGGCGAAATCCTTCGCTTGCTCAAGAATCGGAAGCTTGCGGCTGCTCTCGCGAATCGTGATCTCTTGTCCCGCGGCAACTTCGAAAGAAGGAATATTCACCTTCCGTCCGTTGACCGCTACGTGACCGTGACGCACCAGTTGCCGCGCCTGCCGGCGCGACATGGCGAAGCCCAACCGGTATACGACATTGTCCAGACGCCGCTCCAGTTGCTGCAGCAGCATCCAGCCAGTCACGCCCCGGGAGCGCGCGGCCTTCTCAAAGTAGTTGCGGAACTGCCCCTCCTGCGTGAAGTACATTCTTTTTGTTTTCTGTTTTTCACGCAGCTGTAGACCGTAGCCAACAATCTTGGCTTTACGGTCTTTTCCATGTTGTCCGGGAGCGAAGTTTCGCTTCTCGATCGGGCACTTGTCGCTGAAACACTTGGTGCCCTTCAGGAACAGCTTCATGCCTTCCCGACGGCATAGACGGCATACTGCATCGGTGTAACGTGCCAAGTTGCTTCTCCTTTAGATGACCGGTTTACAGGTTTGGCTTCACCCTTCATCCCGGACGGTAAAACGGTAATCGAAAGTGAAAATCTTCAGACTCTGCGTCTCTTCGGCGGACGGCAGCCGTTGTGCGGAATCGGCGTGTAGTCCTTGATTGACCGCACTTCAATCCCGGAGGCTGCCAAGGCACGAATCGCCGACTCACGGCCCGAGCCCGGCCCGCTGACCCGCACATCCACCGTCCGAACGCCATGATCGCGCGCCATATTGGCGGCGTTCGAGGCAGCCTGTTGCGCGGCGAACGGGGTGCCCTTGCGTGACCCGCGGAAGCCGAGCGAACCCGAACTTTTCCACGAAATCACGTTCCCCGCCATATCCGTGATTGTCACGATCGTGTTGTTGAAAGACGCCTGCACATGCACGAGCCCATGCGGCACATGCTTGCGCTCTTTCTTCTTGAACGTCTTTTTCTTGCCTTTTTTCTCCGGTGCGGCTGCGCCGCCCGCTGCTGCTGGTTTTGCCATAAAACCTCGGGTGTCAGGTGTTCGGTATCCGGTCGTAGGTTCGAAGGTCTCGAATTTTCCTGAGACCCAACACCTAAGACCTGGTTCTTATGTCTTGGCCGCGGCCTTCTTCTTGTTGGCGACCGTACCCTTGCGCGGCCCCTTACGGGTGCGGGCATTGGTATGGGTGCGCTGTCCGCGAACCGGCAGATTCCGGCGGTGACGATATCCCCGATAGGAGCCAATTTCGATGAGACGCTTGATGTTCATCGAAACTTCCTTGCGCAGATCGCCTTCCACCATACCCTCCGCCTCGATCACCTGGCGGATGCGGTTGACCTCGTCTTCACTCAGGTCCTGAACCTTCTTGTTCGGATCAACCTTGGCCTGTTCCAGAATGTGTGTGGCGCGCGGATTCCCGATCCCGTAAATGTAAGTGAGCGCGATATTCGTGTGCTTGTTGCGCGGAAGATCGACGCCTGCAATACGTGCCATGGTGCTCCTCTTTAGCCTTGACGCTGCTTATGTTTCGAATTCTCGCAAATCACCCGCACCACTCCACGGCGGTGGATGACCTTGCACTTGTCACAGATTTTCTTTACCGATGCTCGTACCTTCATAAACCCAGCTTTCAGCTGTTGGCGATGCGCCTTCAGCAAACTCACTTATAGCGATATACAATCCGGCCGCGATTCAGGTCGTAAGGCGATAGCTCTACCGCCACTTTGTCGCCTGGCAGGATACGGATGAAATTCTTGCGCATCTTGCCCGAAACGTGCGCCAGAACCTGGTGCTTGTTCTCCAATTCCACCCGAAACATGGCGTTGGGCAGCGGCTCGATCACAACTGCCATTACTTCAATCGCGTCTTCTTTACTCATGCACTCCTTGAAAACCAGCAGTCAGTTGCCAGTTACCATCATCCTTGCTTACCGGTTCTCGCTCCCAGCTGAGAAGCAGGAACCCTACTGCGTCAAAATCATCGGTCCATTCTTGGTCACAGCCACGCAATGCTCAAAGTGCGCGCTGTAGCTGCCATCGGCGGTTACGGCAGTCCATTTATCACTCAGAACGCGCGCTTCCGGCTTACCGTAATTGACCATCGGCTCGATCGCGAGCACCATACCCTCTCGCAACCGGGCACCGTGACCGGGAGTGCCGAAATTCGGAACCTGCGGCTCCTCGTGCAACTTGGTTCCGATCCCGTGCCCAACAAACTCCCGCACCACGCTGAAGCCGGCCGCTTCCACAAACGACTGCACCGCCGAGCCGACGTCTCCAACAGAGTTTCCGATCCGGACTTTCTCAATGCCGCGATAAAGCGAATCTTCTGTGACCTTCAACAGCTTCCTCAACTCCGGCGTAATCTCTTCGCCGACTGGCACCGTGATGGCAGCGTCTCCGTAATAGCCATCCAGAACCACGCCACAATCCACTGAGACGATATCGCCCGCCTTCAGCACCCGCTTTTCCGAAGGAATGCCGTGCACAATCTCTTCATTGATCGAGGTACACAGTACGCACGGGTAATCGTAATATCCCTTGAATGCGGGCTTCACTCCCAAATCCTTCATCTTCTGCTCGGCGGCGCGCTCCAGATCCATCGTGGTCGCGCCCGGCTCAACTAATGATCGAACATGATCGAGAATCTGGCGAACCACGCGGCCGCTTTGCCGCATCTTCTCGATCTCCGCCGGAGATTTACAAACGATCGCCATCCTAAGCGTGGTGCTCAATAATCCAAACAATCTGACTGGTTACGTCGTCCGGAGGTAAATCCCCGTTGATCGTCTTCAGCCTGCCTTTCGCCTGGTAGTGCTCGGCAACCGGCCGCGTCTGATGATCAAACGCGTCCAGGCGCGCGCGAATCACTTCTTCCCGATCATCATCACGGATGACCAGTTTCGCGCCATCGTCATCGCAAGATTCATCGACCTTGGGAGGTTGAAGGTGGACGTTGTAAGTCCGTCCACAGGTAGGACAAGAACGACGTCCGGTGATCCGATGTAACAACTCATTATAATCAACTTCCAACCGGATCACAATCGGCAACCTGTTGCAGCCGTTTGACTTGTCAAAGAACTCATTTTCCAGGAAGGCATCCAGCCAGCCTGCCTGCGCCGCGGTTCGCGGAAAACCGTCCAAGATAAAGCCGCGCTTGCAATCAATCTGGCGAATCCGGTCCGCCACCATGGGACACACCAGTTCGTCGGGAACCAGCTGCCCGCGTTCCATCACTTCCTTCGCCGCCCGGCCGAGCGGAGTACCCGCTCTCACATTCTGCCGCAGGATGTCTCCGGTGGAGATCTGCGGAATGTTGTAGCGCTGCTCGATGCGCTTGGCCTGCGTTCCTTTGCCGGCTCCGGGAGGTCCCAGAAGAATGATGGGATCAATGGTGCGCGTCGTCGCGTCGGCCATCGAACTGGCCACCTCTGCCGATTTCTGTTTACCCAAGCGACCTCCGCCGGGCTGTCCACAGCAGTTGCAACATGGAACTGCTGCGACTACCAGCGCCTGCCTTTGATTCGTCCGCTACGTGGCGTAAACCCGTCGTAATGGCGCATGATGAGCTGCGCTTCAATCTGTGTCACCGTGTCCATGGCTACGCCCACGACGATCAGGAGCGACGTGCCGCCGAAATAAAAGTTCACGCCCAGGCCGTTTGTCATCCACGTGGGCAACCGCTCGAACAAGCCGCCCCCCAACCAAAGCGGCAAATGGTTCAAGTGGATGCCGGTGATCATCCATTCCGGAATAAACGAAATGACAATCAGGTATAACGCTCCGACCAGCGTGATATGCGTCAGAACCTCGTTGATGTAGTCCGCAGTGCGCTTGCCCGGACGAATTCCAGGAATGAATCCGCCGTACTTCCGCATGTTGTCCGCAACCTCGCTGGGATTGAAGACAATCGACACATAGAAGTACGCGAAAAAGATAATGCCTACCGCGTACAGGACCGTGTACAGCGGCTCGCCCCATCCGAGTGCGTGGATCATGGGCGCAAAATAGCGGTTATCCTTCAACCCGTAACCGATCGTCTGCGGCAAAGTCAAAATTGACGAGGCGAAGATGACCGGCATTACGCCCCCGGCGTTCACGCGTAACGGAAGATGGGTCGATTGCCCGCCCATGACTTTCCGTCCGACAACGCGCTTGGCGTACTGGACCGGAATCCGTCGCTCGCTCCGCTCGACATAAACGATGAATGCGACCACGACCACCATCACCGCCAGCAACAGCACGATCGCCACGGGAGTGAAGGCGCCCCAGGCGTTCGTCTTGATCTTGTCGTAAAGGTCGGCAACGCCGCGAGGCAGGCCCACCACGATCCCAGCGAAGATCAGCAATGACATACCGTTGCCGACGCCCCGTTCGGTGATCTGCTCGCCCAGCCACATGATGAACGCGCTGCCGGTGGTGAGCGTCAGCATGGTCATCAGGATAAATCCGGCGCCCGGGGTCAAGACAAAATCCTGGCTGCCTTTGGTCAAGCTGAAGGCGATACCGAACGATTGCAGGGCGCTGAGAATCACGGTCAGGTAGCGCGTCCACTGGGTGATCTTCTTGCGGCCGAGTTCGCCCTCTTTCTGCAACTTCGCCAGCGGCTCATAGACCACCGTCAGCAATTGCAGAATGATCGACGCCGTGATGTACGGCATGATGCCCAAGGCAAAGATGGTCAGACGGCGAAGCTGGCCGCCCGAGAACAGATCGACGAAACCGAGGAACGTGCCGCGATTCTGCTCGAAAAACTGCGCGAGTTTATCGGCGTTAATTCCGGGAGTGGGAATGTGTCCACCCAACCGGTACACCGCCAGCATGGCCAGCGTAAACAGAATGCGCTTGCGCAGATCGGGGATGCGAAAGACGTTGGCCAGTTTCTCAAACATTACTGCAAGACCTCGAACTTGCCGCCAGCCTTGGTGATCTTCTCCTGCGCCGACTTGGAAAACTTGTGCGCGTGCACGGTGATCGCTGATTTCAGCTCGCCGTCGCCCAGGATCTTCACCGGATGCTTGGTCTTGATGACGCCGGCCTGGCGCAGAACGTCAGGCGTGATCGTGGTCTCGCTCAAAACCGCCAGCGATTCCAGGTTCACGATCGAATATTCCTTGCGGAAGATATTCTTGAAACCGCGCTTGGGCATGCGGCGATGCAACGGCATCTGACCGCCTTCAAAACCACGCAGCATGCGCGAACCGCTGCGGGAGCGCTGGCCCTTGTGTCCGCGCGTGGACGTCTTGCCCATGCCGGAGCCCATACCCCGGCCCACGCGTTTGCGCTTCTCCGATGACTTCTTGGGTGCTCGAACGTTCGATAGATTCATTGGTTCTGCTCTTTCACTGCTGCACAATTTCGACAAGGTGCGGAATCTTCTTCACCATTCCGCGAATCGCAGGCGTATCCGGCCGCTCGATAACCTGATTCAAACGTGTGAAACCCAGGCCCTTGACTACCAGCTTGTGTTTGACCGGAGAACAAATGGCAGAGCGCACCCACTTCAGGTGCAGCTTCCCGCTCCCCGTGCTCTTTGGTGTTTTGCCAGCCATCTTGATCCCCCTTCTTACGCATTCCCGAGAAGCACCACGCAGTGCCCACGCCTCGGTAGCGCCGGCGTCTCGCCGGCTGTCCGGTGGGCGTCCCGCCCACCACCGTTCACTCTACAGCTCTTCTGCGTTCTTGCCCCGCAACGCAGCCACGGCTTCCTTGTTTTTCAGCTTCTTCAGCGCATCAAACGTGGCCTTGATCACGTTATGCGGATTGGTCGTTCCAATCGATTTGGTCAGAACATTCTGCACGCCCGCGGACGTCATTACAGCTCGCACGGCTCCGCCCGCGATCACGCCGGTTCCTTCCGGCGCCGGCTTAAGCAGCACATGGCCGGAACCATATCGTCCCAGAACCAGGTGAGGAATGGAATTCTGGGTTAGGTTCACCTTTACCAGATTCTTCTTCGCCGACTCAATGCCTTTGCGAATGGCCTGTGGCACTTCCTTCGCTTTTCCCGAGCCATAGCCGACTACGGCCGCGCTCGGATCGCCGACCACCACCAGCGCCGCGAACGACAGGTTTTTGCCGCCTTTGACCACTTTGGTGACGCGATTGATCGCGACCACCTGATCCTTCAATTGAAAATTTCCCGCATCCAGCTTCTTTGTGACTGTTGGCATTCAAACCTCAGATCAATCTGCTAATTGCACTCTTCGCAATTACTCAATTCCCACTTCTCGATTCCCTAGAACTGCAATCCACCTTCGCGCGCCGCATCGGCCAATGCCTTTACGCGACCGTGATAGATGTATCCACCGCGATCGAACACGACTTTCGTGATCCCTTGGGCTTTGGCGCGTTCGGCTATCATCTTTCCGACGCTCTTCGCAGCGGCGACGTTCCCGCCGGTGCGGCGTTCCGACTGCTTGCCCTCGGCGCTGCTCGCTGACACGAGTGTCTTACCGTGCAAGTCGTCGATCACCTGGACATATATATGATTCAAAGAGCGGTACACGTTCAGCCGCGGACGTTCCGCCGTGCCTTGAAGCTTTTTGCGAATGCGATCATGCACCCGCTGCCGCGTGATGTTCTTACCTTCTCTATTCAGCATCGTCTTCCGTCCTTCATCCCGGGTTTCTATACCGGGCACCAGTCGTCGGCCAACTCACCACCAGGACGCACTGGCAGATTGCCTTCAGAATTGTTACTTCGCTCCGGTCTTGCCGACCTTCTTCTTCAAGCGCTCACCGGCGTAGCGGACACCCTTGTTCTTGTAAGGATCGGGCGGGCGCAACGCGCGCATCTCCGCCGAAACCTGTCCCACCTTCTGGCGGTCAATGCCCGTTACCGTCAGGCGAGTCTGCTTGGGATCCACCGCGACTTCGATTCCCGTGGGCAAGGGATACTCGATGGGATGGGAATAGCCCAGCGTAAAGACCACCAGCCCTTTTCCCTTCATCTCGGCGCGGTACCCGATACCGACGATTTCCAGTTCCTTTGTCCAGCCTTTGGTGACGCCTTCGACCGCGTTGTTCACCAGAGCCCGCGCCAGACCATGCAACGCCGCCTGCGAATCGTTTTCGCGCAGCGCGAGCAGGTGACCATCTTTTTGTTCAACCTTGATGCCGGCGGGGAGAGGCGTATCCAGTTTGCCCTTGGGTCCCTGAACGCCGACGGTGTTGCCTTCGATTTTGACCGTCACACCCTTGGGGATCGTGATCGGCTTTTTTCCAATTCGTGACATAAATTCCGCTCTTAGCTTCTGGCTGCTAGCTACTGGCTAGAACCGTGTTCTTACCAAACCTGGCAAAGCACTTCGCCGCCCAGCCCTTGCTTGCGCGCCTGGCGTCCGGTCATCACGCCCTTGGGCGTGGTGAGAATGTTGATGCCGAGTCCGCCCAGCACACGGGGAATCTCGGTGCGCCGCACGTACACGCGGCAGCCTGGCCGGGAGATACGCTCCACGTTCGAGATGGCGGCTTCGTTATTCGAGCCGTACTTCAGGTACACGCGAATAACCTTGTGCCCTTCCTCTTCCGTCGGCTTGAAGTTCGAGATGTAGCCCTCTTCTTTCAGAATGCGGGCGATCTCGAGCTTCAACTTGGAAGCCGGAATATCTACTTTCTGGTGCCGCGCGTTGATCGCGTTGCGAATGCGCGCCAGCATGTCTGCGACCGGATCGGT
>Ga0210401_10004313_pt1 | contig 14875 bp, 8 predicted proteins | sample IncBWH32MmetaG_FD_150866 | JGI IMG/M metagenome (GOLD analysis project Ga0210401, IMG submission 150866) | Forest soil microbial communities from Barre Woods Harvard Forest LTER site, Petersham, Massachusetts, United States - Inc-BW-H-32-M | ecosystem: Environmental > Terrestrial > Soil >... | reverse complement strand
CCGCAACTGATCCACCATGGTATTGAGGGTGTCTTTCAGCTCCAGGATTTCGCCCTTTACGTCTACGGTGATCTTGCGGGACAAGTCGCCGCGCGCCACGGCTGTGGCAACCTCGGCAATGTTACGCACCTGCCCGGTCAGGTTGCTGGCCATGAAGTTCACGTTGTCGGTGAGGTCTTTCCACGTTCCGGCGCCCGGAACCTGTGCCTGGCCGCCCAGTTTGCCTTCCGTGCCCACTTCGCGCGCAACGCGGGTTACCTCGCCCGCAAAAGCGTTCAGTTGATCCACCATCGTATTGATCGTGTTTTTCAGTTCAAGGATTTCGCCCTTTACGTCCACCGTGATTTTGCGAGACAAGTCGCCACGCGCGACAGCAGTCGTCACTTCAGCGATGTTGCGGACTTGGCCCGTAAGGTTCCCCGCCATGGAGTTGACCGAGTCCGTTAGGTCTTTCCAAGTGCCGGCCACGCCAGGCACATTCGCTTGGCCGCCAAGTCTGCCTTCGCTGCCAACTTCGCGCGCGACGCGCGTCACCTCGCCGGCGAAACGATTCAGCTGGTCCACCATCGTGTTGAGCGTCTCTTTGAGCTGCAGTATCTCGCCGCGGACATCCACGGTGATCTTGCGGGAAAGGTCGCCGCTAGCGATCGCCGTCGCGACTTCAGCAATGTTGCGGACTTGGCCGGTCAGGTTGCTGGCCATGAAGTTCACGTTGTCGGTGAGGTCTTTCCACGTTCCGCCAACCCCCGGTACTTGAGCCTGGCCGCCGAGTTTGCCTTCCGTACCAACCTCGCGCGCTACGCGGGTGACTTCACCCGCAAACGCATTCAGCTGGTCCACCATCGTATTAATCGTGTCTTTTAGCTCCAGGATCTCGCCTTTCACGTCCACCGTAATCTTGCGAGACAAGTCGCCGCGCGCGACCGCGGTAGTAACTTCAGCGATGTTCCGGACCTGAGCGGTCAAGTTCCCGGCCATCGCGTTGACCGAGTCGGTAAGGTCTTTCCAAGTTCCAGCCACGCCGGGAACGACAGCCTGACCCCCGAGTTTTCCGTCCGTGCCCACTTCTCGAGCCACGCGAGTGACTTCGGAAGCGAATGATCGCAACTGGTCAACCATCGTATTGATGGCTTCTTTGAGCTGCAGGATTTCCCCGCGTACATCGACAGTGATTTTGCGAGAAAGATCACCGCTGGCAACGGCGGTTGCCACCTCGGCGATATTCCGCACCTGGCCGGTCAGATTGCTAGCCATGGAGTTAACCGAATCGGTGAGGTCCTTCCAGGTACCCGCGACTCCGGGAACTTGAGCCTGCCCACCCAGCTTGCCGTCCGTACCGACTTCGCGGGCGACGCGCGTTACCTCCGAAGTAAAAACGCCAAGCTGCTGAATCATGGTATTGACGATGGTGGCTGATCGTAGAAATTCACCCTCCAGAGGGCGCCCGTCGACGTCCAGCCGCACCGTTTGTGTCAGGTTGCCTTGGGCTACCCCGGCAATGGCACGGGTGACTTCGGTCGTCGGGCGGAGCAAGTCCTCGGTGAGGTTGTTCACGGAGCCCTCCATCTCTCCCCACGCACCTTTCGACCGATGAAAGCGCGCGCGTTCCCGCGTTCGGCCTTCTTTCCCGACAACCTGCCCCAGTCGCTTCAGTTCCTGGGCCATTTGCTGGTTGGTAGAAACAATGTCGTTGAAGGTGTCAGCGAGCTTTCCTGCCAAGCCGGTCCACGATCCGGGAAGGCGGACAGAGAAATCGCCGTCGCGCATGGTCTGTAACCCAGCCAGGATGATGCTAAGGTCAGGCTGTGAAACCTCGGCAACGACGGTGGACAGGCCGGCGCCGTCCGAGCCTGCCCTTAGGGGTGTGTTTTCATCGCTGGCCGATGTGTTGTGACTATTTCTCTTCATGCGCATCTCCATACGGAATAACGGGTTAATCGTCGGCCGAATCTAGTTTTCGTGCACGGCGATCTACAATCTCACACTGCTCTTTTTCAACAAGCCCATACGTCCTAAACAGTGGCTCGCGACCTAAAAGAAATCTCCAATGAGATGAGATACCACGAGAGGAGCGGCTTAGGCCCTACAGTGTTTCATGTATGGGCGTTTGGCAGTAAAGGTTGAATCGGCTGGATCAAATCGGCCCGGCTCACAATCCGGGAATGCAGAATCGAAAACCCAGAGGGGCCCAGCCTTCAGGCAAAGAACCCGATGTTGTAGCGAAGCCGACAGCTGACCCACCAGGTTTTCAATGTCCGGGATTTGACGATAACGTCGAGGTTGTCACTGAGTCTTGAGTTCTCGCATGGTGTGTGGACGTAGCGTGCCCGTGCAGACCCTGGGTTTGCCCGTGGAGAAGCGCCTGCTCATCATGTGGAAACCGAGAGGTGAATATGAGCGCTGTTTCCTGAAGGAGTCACGCGCTTTCGACTCAGTCCTGCGAATGGTCTGGTGGTGGCGCAATACCAAGGCGCTTCATCTTGTAAAACAGCGTGGTGCGCTTCAAGCCAAGTCTAGCTGCTGCCCCTCGCGGACCTCCGAGCTTCCAATTTGCGCGCTGGCAAGCAGCGAGAATTTCTCTCCGCACCTTGTCTTCAAGCGTCGGGTTTGAAATCTCGGGTTCCAATGGCTGATAGCTTTCGAGAGGCGCTGGTTCAAAGACGCCATCATTGGAGAGAATGACGCCACGCGCGATATAGTTTTGGAGCTCTCGAATGTTGCCGGGCCAATTGTGGTGTACTAAGGAGCGCATGGTCTCCTGAGGAATCGATTCGATGGATTTGTCCATCGAAGCAGCGAACTGTTGAACGAAATATTCCACGAGCTCGGGAATATCGGCTTTCCTTTCGCGCAGCGGCGGCAGATAAATCGGGAAAACATTCAGCCGGTAGTACAAATCCTCGCGGAATTCACGGTCCTGAGCCATTCGCTTCAAGTCTTGGTTGGTCGCCGCGACGACGCGAACATCGACTCGCGTCGTGCGTATGCTGCCGACGGCCTCGAACTCGCGCTCCTGCAAGACGCGGAGCAGCTTGGGTTGAAGCTCTAGTGGCATGTCTCCGATTTCATCGAGGAAGAGAGTGCCGCGATCAGCCAACGCGAACCGGCCGACATGAGAGTTGACGGCGCCCGTAAAGGCTCCGCGTTCATGCCCGAAGAGCTCGCTTTCAAGAAGGCCGGCGGGGATTGCCGCGCAATTCACCTTCACCAGACTGCGCTTCCGGCGGGGGCTGAACTCGTGAATCGCGCGAGCGATGACTTCCTTTCCGGTGCCAGTTTCGCCCGCGATCAGAACTGTCATATTCGTGGGCGCAACCGCTTCAACTAGAGAGAGGATGCCACGGAGACTCCCACGTCGACCCACGATTGTCTCCACAAACGGAAGTTCCTCACGGTCCTCTTTATGAGCGCGTCGCTCGTCACTACGATACGCGATGACGTTCATCGGCATGTTTCCTGCATTTTCGTCAATTTGCATCACGGAATTAAAAGCTGAGCTCATGTTTTGCTCCTACGCCCCTTCCAACACTTGCTGGGTGGGTTGACCTGAGTAGCTATCCACAAAAATGCTTGGATCCGGAGCCGGTCTTTCCGGGTCTCGTAAAAAAGCCAAAGCCTTATCGGCTGGGTTCCAATCGATTACGAGCACATCGCCTTGACGGACTTGTGCCGTGGCCAGCAATCTGGCAATTGGGTGGACCACGTACCGCTCAATGGCCCGCTTCAGGTGGCGCGCTCCGTAGCGCTGGTCGGTGCCTTCTTGCAGGAGGAACGCGCGCCCTTCTTCGGTGATTCGAAATAGGAACGGTCGCGTCGCAGTGTCCAACACACGCCTCTGCACATTGCTCAACTCGATCTCCAGTACTTCGTCTAGTTCCTCGCGCTCCAGGGGATGGAACACTACAACTCTGTCCAAGCGATTCATAAACTCAGGTGAGAACTTGCGCCTGGCCGCCTCGACGGCCGTCCTCTCCACCTTTTCGTGCAGTCCAGTTGTCGGCTTGTCGTTCGGCTGGATGAATCCCATTCCGCCTTGCACCAGGTCCGCGATCTGTCCACCGCCGAGGTTCGAGGTCAGAAAAATCATTGTTTGCGACAAGTCCACTCGGCGGTTGTCGCCCAGAGTCAGCGTCGCTTTGTCCAGCATCCCTAACAACAACTGCCATAACGCGTCACTCGCTTTTTCAATCTCGTCGAACAGCAGAAAACTCAGTTTCAAGTGATCGCGGTGGCTTGCGGCCAGCGCTTCTTGCGTTATGAGTGGGTGTGTTTCGCGGTGCCCCAGATATCCTGGCGGCGAACCAATCAATTTAGCGATTTCGTGAGAGTGTTGGAATTCCGCGCAGTCCACCTTGACAACTGCGCGACTGTCTCCAAACAGAATCTCCGCCGCCGCTTCGACGATACGCGTCTTCCCAGAGCCTGTCGGCCCTAAAAACAGTAGGTTTCCGATCGGCCGGGAAGGTGACTGCAACCCGGCACAAAACATTTGGTACAAGTCGACCAGGGCCTGCACGGCCTGATCTTGCCCCACAACTTTTTCTCGCAGTGCACGCTCAAACTCGCAAGCTGTTGAACTTCGTTTCTCCGTGTCCAAAACTCCGGCGAGCCCGCGATCGGCAGGCTTCCCCCAGCATGCACCGAGTTCTGTCATTTGGACCGATTGTATTGCTGTGACCATAACTGCTCCTTCGACTGCAAACGCTCAAATCAAACGGGACGCGTTCGTTACCTATATCTCCGGACTCTTGCCAGATTTTCTTTCTAGCCGCTCTCTCCTGATCCTCTCCCGAATGTACAGGCCGCAGTTTTTCAGCTTGATCGAGTCGGCTTCCCACTTCTCCAGAAACTTAACGGCCTCGGTATCGACTGACCTCAAATCTGCGCAGTCCAAGACAATTCGTCTGCCTTTTGTTTCTGCCGAAATGAGTGCTTTCATCTCCGTCACGTTTTCCGCGGTTAGTTGACCACTAATCCTAAAGACCACTCCGCCGTTCGCGTTCCTCGTGATCCTCAGCATCTGGTTCCTCGTCGCAATCACAACTTGCGTCGCTTAAATGGCAATTAAGGCGCCAATCGTAAGTAGTTGAAAAGAGAGACTCTTCGTACCTGAATCAACGCCGAACTTTCGGCAATTGGCGAGCGCTTGAACAAAACAACGATGGGAAAAAATGGACCCGCCACCTGAAGCAGTTGCGGGGACTTGCCATTGCCTGTCTGAAATAAGTCGCTAAATCCCATGTCGAGCGTGGCTTTGCCTTTCATTTCATTTGAGTAGGGAGGGAACGTGCTACCCTAGTCGACCAGTACGACGTGGCGCTCGCCTGCCGCCAAGTCAGTGGATACAGAGGCGAAAGAACCCTTGAGAGCCGCCTGCTTTTCGTTGGAAGGCATCAGTGCCTGCAGCAGATCTTCATAGAATCGATCCTCTATTGACGCGATCGCGCCATGCGGATCTCGTCGAGTCGGCAGTCGCCGCCGAAAGCTCCGTTCAGACGGACAGTGAAATCGTCCTTTCGTGGCGTCGTTGCAGCGGCGACCATCATGTCGATCCCAGAAGCAGGGCGACACCGCACATCATCACCCAGACCGAGCTCGCCCTCTTCAAGGAGCCAGTGAGTGACGTCCTTCTCCACGCGCGGGAAGAGATCGACCGCCTTTATGCCATTGTCCGGCAAGAGGATTACGTCGTTTTGCTGTGCAATCGCGAAGGAGTCGCCATTCAGCATCGTGGCGACGAGGCGAAGGCGGAGCAGTTCAAACATTGGGGCATCTGGCTGGGCGGAGTTTGGTCCGAGCAAGTCGAGGGGACTAACGGAATCGGAACTGCGATCGTTGAACAACGTCCAGTTCTCGTCCACTGCGGGCAGCATTTCCGCACGCGCCACGCCAACCTGAGTTGTGCAGGTGCCCCTATCTTCGACGCGGGCAACAAACTCATCGCGGTTTTGGATGCTTCCAGAATCGATATGGGACAGTCCGACCGCACCCATGGACTGGTGCTGGCCGCCGTAACCGCTTCTGTGCGTGCCATTGAAGAGCGGCTTTTCCGGCATTCCTTTCGTCGTGCTTGGACGATTGCTGCCGCTCCCCCGCAGACCACCGATGCAGGTCTTCTCCTGGCCGTCGACAACGATCAATGCGTTATTGGCGCGGATCACGTGGCCCGTGAGTCACTGGGCCTCGATGAGAGGGATTTGTTAAACGGCAAATCTCTATCGGCGTTTTTTCACTACGACCGCTCCCTCTTTCGACGTGGGGATGAACAGGACTCTCCGGCGCGATGGATACGGGTCGATTCGGACAGTGCGTGGAACATGTTAATCACGCCGCCCCTCCGAACGTCCAAGGAACTGCGCAACTCGGAATATGCCATGATCCACTCGCGTCCTCGATTGAGCACGCTTGAAAGCTTATCGGTGGAAACAATTCCAACTACGAGCCGTGGCGGGTTGTCGCCAGCCCTGACACGCCGAGTCCGCGACTATATTGAAGGGCATCTCGATGAAAAAATCCGCCTCGATGGACTGGCCGCTCTGACGGGTCTGTCTACCGACCATTTTGCTCGGGCATTCCACCAGTCCGTGGGGGTACCGCCGCACACGTATCTGCTGCGGCGGCGCTTGGAGCATGTGGAACACATGCTGCGAGAGACACATGCTCCGCTCTCGGAAATAGCCTTGGCGACTGGTTTTTCTGACCAAAGCCATCTCGCGCGGCACTTCCGGCGGTGGGCTGGAGTGTCCCCGCGGCAGGTCCGCTGGACGGAAGGAAACTCCTCCATACAACGTAACCCTACGCGAAGAAGTAACTTAGCGACGCAAGGTCGCTGACCAAGGCAGAACGTCTCTCCGGAACTTCCTTCCACTCCCGGCGCGCCTAAGACGCAGCCAAATGTGATGCGGATCACGATTCAATGTGATCCAGATCACGGAAACATTCCAAACACGCCAAGTTTGTTCAAGACGACAGGATTCCGGCAGAGCCACAATCCGCCCAGATCATCGAAAGGAGGGAAAACCCATGGAGAAAGCCGAGGCCATTCACGTTCAGCCAAACTCAGATGCAACAATGAGGCCGGCCGCCACATGCGGATTTTCTGGGTGTATCATGCCCGCCATGGCCTCCTCGGGACAGGGATCCGAGCGTTTGAATGCCAGACTCCTTGTTGACTCGATTCCTGCGCTAATTCACACCGCTAGGCCGGACGGTTATCTCGATTACTTCAATAAACCTTGGCTGGAATACCTAGGTGCCACTTTGGACAAGGTGACCGGCTGGAATTGGACGGCTTTCGTTCATCCTGAGGACGTTGAGGGAATTTTGGCCAAGTGGCGAGCCTGCCTCGCGACTGGGGAAATCTTCGAGTATGAAACTCGCGTCCGTAGGGCGAATGGAGAATACCGTTGGATGTTCCACCGCAAAGTGCCCCTTCGCGATGCAAATGGCAACGTCGTCAAGTGGTATGGATCGAGCCTGGATATTGACGAGCGCAAAGCGGCGGAAGAACAGCTCCGCCGCAACGCCAAGGAGCTGCAAAGAAGCGAGTTTTATCTTGCCGAAGGGCAGCGTCTTGCCCACATGGGAAGCTGGGCCTTCGATCCCGATGGCTTCTACTATTGGTCTCCCGAATTATTTCGAATGCACGGACTCGATCCGGCCAGCAGACCGCCTAGTGTCCAGGAATACCTGGATCGTGTCCACCCACAGGACCGCGAATCCATGGTAGACATAATCAAGCGAGTCCTGGCAGAAGATACTCCTTTCGACGCGACCAAGCGCATCGTGCGACCCGATGGTCAGGTCCGGTACATTCGCTGCGTTGGTGTTCCTGTCGTCGAAAACCAAAACCTGAAAAAGTACGTTGGCAGCGCCATAGACGTTACGGAGCACGAGCTCCTGACCCAGGACCTCCGGCGCCGCGAAGCATATCTGGCCGAGGCGCAAAGGCTCAGTCACACGGGCAGTTGGGCCTGGGATGTGCGGACCGACGCTCTGTTCTGGTCGGAAGAGATTTTTCGGATTTACGGCTATAGCCCTCAAGAAACAGGTCCCACTTGGGAGCAGCTCCTGCAAAGGGTTCATCCTAAGGACCGGCCACAGATCGAGCAGCGAGCGAAAATGGAGGCCACCGGGAACGAGTGGATCGACTCGTACGGTGATTTCCGAATCGTTCTTCCAGACGGAACCATAAAGTACCTCCATTCCGTTGCTCATCCTGTTACGCAGTCGGGTGAAGTCACGGAAGTCATCGGCACGGTCATCGACGTTACGGAGCAAGAGCTACTGACTCAGGAACTGCGGCGCCGCGAAGCCTACCTGGCCGAAGCCCAAAAACTCAGTCATACAGGCAGCTTCGGATGGAAACCTGACACTGGCGAGATTGTCTGGTCAGATGAAACCTACCGCATCTTCGAGTACAACCACTCTGTCAAGCCAACAATAGATTCACTGGTGCAACGCGTCCACCCCGACGACCGCGCCGACGTCAAAAAGGTCATTAATCGCGCCTTTGCGGGAGCGACAGATTTCGAGCATGCCTATCGCTTGCTATTGCCTGACGGGCGACTCAAGTACGTCCACGCTATAGCTCACGTTTTACAGGATGCATCTGGCAGTCGCGAGTTTGTTGGGGCAGTCAGCGATGTCAGTGAGCAACGCCACGCAGAATCGGTGATCAGAGCACAAGAAGCGGAGCTTCGTGAGGTGATCGATACCATTCCTGCGATTGTGTGGAGTACGCTGCCCGATGGCTCCAATACTTACGTTAACAAGCAATTTGTGGAGTACTCGGGTTCGTCGGTGGAACAGACGGCCGGATCAGGGTGGCAAGCGCTAATTCACCCTGATGATTGTGAGCGACATGCAAGTAAATGGATGGAAGCGGTCGCTACTGGCAAGCCTCTCGAAAATGAGGTTCGTTCCCGCCGCTCGGATGGGCAATATCGCTGGCAGTTGGACCGCGGAGTGCCGCTCCGAGATGAAGATGGGAACATCGTCAAGTGGTATGGGGTCACGACCGACATTGAAGATCGCAAGCGAGCGGAAGACAAGGTCCGCGAGCAGGAATCGGAACTCCGTCAGATAGTCGACCTCGTTCCTCAACTTGTTGCTGTATTCGGACCCGGTGGCGAACGTCTCTATGCCAACCGCGTTGGGCTCGAATACGTCGGCCTTAGTCTTGAAGAGTGGCGGCAAACACCCGGGAATTTTTTTTCAGCCCCGACGTTTCATCCTGATGACCAGGAACGGGCGGCGCGCACTCACTCCGATAGTGCTCGCTCCGGTGGCTCCGCTTACGAGTTGGAGTTGCGACTACGCAAACGTGATGGCACATATCGCTGGTTCTTGGTTCGCTTCAACCCGTTGCGCGACGAACAGGGACAGATTACGCGTTGGTATGTTGCCTTGACGGACATCGAAGACCGCAAGCAAGCGGAAGACAAGCTTCGTCAGGAAAACGTCGCTCTGCGTGAAGAAATAGACAAAGCCTCGATGTTTGAAGAGATCGTTGGAACATCTCCCACTTTGAAAAATGTTCTCTCGCGCATCTCCAAAGTCGCACCGACTGATTCTACGGTCCTCATCACGGGTGAAACAGGAACAGGCAAAGAGCTAGTTGCACGCGCAATCCACCGAAGGTCAAATCGGGCCTCGCGTCCGTTCGTCAGCGTGAACTGCGCGGCAATCCCCCGTGATCTTATCGCTTCTGAGTTGTTCGGCCATGAAAAGGGTGCTTTTACGGGCGCGACTCAGCAGCGCTTGGGTCGGTTTGAACTAGCAAATGGAGGCACAATCTTCCTCGACGAAGTCGGAGAACTTCCCGCTGAGACTCAGGTTGCTCTGCTTCGTGTTTTGCAGGAACACGAGTTTGAGCGTGTCGGCGGCAGTCGTCGAATCCGCGCAGACGTCCGAGTGATCGCAGCCACCAACCGTGACTTGCAAGCCGCCATCAGCGCTGGATCCTTTCGCAGTGATTTGTTTTACCGGCTGAATGTCTTCCCGATCGAGATGCCTTCTCTTCGAGAACGAAGAACGGATATTCCTCTGCTGGTCGAATACTTTATCGATCGCTTTGCGCGAAAAGCTGGAAAGAACATAAGACGTGTCAATAAGAAGACGCTGGAACTGCTTCAGTTATATCCCTGGCCGGGAAACATTCGCGAACTGCAGAACGTCATCGAGCGTTCCGTGATACTTTGCGAAACCGAGATTTTCTCGATCGAAGAAAACTGGTTACCGCAGTCGCCGCCTCTGACACCAGAGTCGAAACAGCAAGTTGAGCTCCCTCGAAGACTCGAAGCGCAAGAGAAGAACATGATTGAGGAGGCTCTAAAAGCAAGCCGCGGACGTGTGTTTGGACCCACAGGGGCCGCGGCCAAGTTGGGGATACCGCGGTCGACGTTGGAATCGAAGATTAAGTCGCTGAAAATCGACAGGAATCGTTTCAGGACCTTGTCGCAAATTTGAGGGCTCGCGGCACGTATTCCGGTCAGCAGGTGAGTTTTTTCTAAAGAATAGAGAATATCGTGGGTTGCTGTGCGGGCTCTCGAATGGATCGTCCAGAAGTTCCTCGAAACCTGCTGAGCTGGGTCTCTGCGTTGCTCGGCAGAGAATCACGGGATTGGCGCGGGCGCTAGAGAAAAGCCAGGTCGATCGAAAGCGGGTAGTGGTCGGAAGCTGAGACAGAACGGTGGACCTGTTGCTTGCCCGCACGAATGGGCCCCCGGGTAAAAATCCAGTCGATGATTCGCCCGGACTCGAAGAACGAGCCAGGTGTGGACGGGGCGTGGCGATTCAAGAACGCGTCGTCAAACTGGGCATGGCGGATTGCGGCGGCAGCCGGTCCAGTCGAGACGTCGAGATTGAAATCGCCAGCAAGCACTGCCGGCGTGTTCAGGGCGTACCGCCCGGCGTCGGTCAAGACCTCGTCCAGCTGCGAGCAGCGCAGCGAATCATCGCCTTTGCTTTCCAGATGCACGTTGTAGGTGGTTATCGTCTGGCCCGCCATGTTTGCTTCGCTGACCAGCGCGAGCCGTCCTCCGATTCTCTCCTGGAAGGGCGGGATTTCCGGAACGAACCAATGCGGTCGCCAGAAATTCGATTGCTTCTGGAAACGGATGATTCGAAAGTTCGACAAGGGCCAACGAGAGAGTGTGGCTTGGCCATGATAGGCCGGCGAGGCGTGAGTGCCCTGGATCAATTCTTGAAATTCGCGCCCGAACACGTAATTCATCTGCAGCTTCTGTGCTATTTCCCGCGCAACATTGGTGTGGTGCGTCCGCTTCGCGTTCAAATCGGCTTCCTGCAGGAGGAGGATATCGGCTCTTGCACTCGCGAGGAATTCGATGACACGTTGCAGCTGCGAACCGCGGTCGATATTCCAATTCACGACCCGAATGGAATCCGGCGGGCAAAGCAGCCACCGGGTCGGCGCGAAGCTTCCAGTTTCGATTTCCTTCGTTTCAGTCATAGCCGTTCAAGACTGGCGTAGAACGCGTGCAACAGTTGTTCCCAAATGCAATCACAGAATAAAGGCTTCGAGTCGGAAGCCCCGCTACATCAAAAGGGAATCTCTACAACCTTCAAATACTGCACGTCGAACTCCAACTTTTCGCAGAGAGCGGGTTATGCAGTCTGCGGCGGCCGCGCCAGCGGTTCATCCTCACTGAAAGCCGATGCCCGCTGTCAACAACCCGCCTCAACCGTCGAACGATAGGCACGTGCGCGATTCACTTCGCACGACACCTCGCCTCCGGATGCCTCTCAAAAGACTGATTTGAAAGGACAATCCGGAGCAGTTTCGACCGCCCGCCGATTGGAAGGTCCGGTGCTTGTATTCACCCCGATGGATTTGGAGGCACATGTTCTGTCGTAGAACGCCGCGTCCTGGTCCGCAAAGTCCACACAACCAAGAGCGGGGCAATATTGGAAAGTCTAAAGCAAATTCTTCGGACGCCAGAAAGCGTCCGGTTTCAAGGAGGACGCGGGAAAAGTCGTTCCACGACCCGAAGCGTTCTCTTCTTGCCCGTCTACCTTCTATTTAGCATCTGCCTATTTGCGCCCATCGCGCACGGCATGCAGCTCGGCACGCGCAGCATCAGGATTGAAGGAACTGTATTCGTTCAAGATTCCCAGGGCAATCGATCGAGCGTTGCGGGCGCAACGGTGAAACTCGACGGGCCTGCCGCGCTCGAAACAGAAACTGACGAGAAAGGCAAATACGTCTTCGCGGACGTGGCTCTCGGAACCTATGAGGTCACCGCTTCGGCTCCGGGGTTGGAGGTTCGACAGACGCTGCAAGTCGGCGGTGGCGACATTCGGTTGTCTCTCGAGCTGAAACCCGCGGAAATCGCCAGCACCGTTGTCGTCAAAGACGAGGGAGCCGACAGAAGAGACCCTGCCCCGTCTGAGATCGTCTCGGAAACGACTCTGCGTAATGCCCCCAACGTAAACGAGCGATTCGAAAGCTCGCTTCCTCTTATTCCTGGAGTTGTTCGCGGTCCCGACGGACATGTCAATCTCAAGGGCACTCGGAGCACGCAGAGCGGCGCTCTGGTCAACAGCGCGAATGTCACCGACCCCGTGACCGGCAGTCCAGCGATCAATCTTCCGATCGACGTAGTGGCCTCGGTGCAAGTCGTCTCGAATCCATATGATCCCGGATACGGTAGGTTCACCGGCGCAGTTTCTACGGTCGCAACAAAAACCAGCGACTATGAAAAATTTCACTTTTCTTTCCAGAACTTCATCCCTCGATTGCGAGATGAAGGCGGCAGCATCCGAGGCATCGACGCCGCAACGCCCCGGGTGACCTTTACCGGGCCGCTCCTCAAGGACAAGATCGCCATCACCCAATCCTTTGAATACCGGTTCAATGAAGCACCGGTGAATAGTCTTCCGGCTTTTCACCGGGATACGAAACTCGAGAGCTTCGATTCCTACACGCAACTCGACTTTGCCATCAGTTCGAAACAGACGGCCAACGTTTCTGTAGCTGTCTATCCTCAGAAACTCGACTATCTCGGCCTGAACACTTTTACAACGCAAGAATCGACCCCGGATTTTCACCAACGCGGATACCAAATCAACGTGCAGGACGGCTACGCGACCGGTCCGAGCGGCGTCTTGAACTCACAGTTCAGCTACAAGCGGTTTGATGCCGACATCACGGCACAAAGCGACGATCCGTACCGCATCTTGCTGGAAACGACGGATGGTGGTTTCTTCAATCGCCAGACGCGTCGAACCTCGCGCCTCGGCTGGCAGGAGAACTATCACTTCGCCCCTTGGAAATTCGTCGGCTCGCACCAGTTCACCGTCGGACTGAGTTACGAGCACTCCCATTACGATGGCCGACAGACATTCTTGCCTGTCGAACTCGATGGCGTCTCCGACCTCCCCGTCGAACGAATTACATTCACGTCTCCCAGCTCTTTCGCAGTCGCGGAAAACGAGATGGCCTGGTTTGCAGGCGACCAGTGGTCGATCGTTCCCCGATTGACGCTCAGCCTCGGCGTCCGCTTCGACCACGATACGATCACCGACTCGACCCATGCCGCTCCTCGTGCTGGATTTCTCCTGGCCCTCACGCGGGACGGAAAGACGTTACTGAAGGGCGGTGTCGGCATTTTCTATGACCGCGTTCCCCTCATGGCGGCCACCTTCCCCGATCTTCCCGATCGCACCGTCACCGTTCTCGCCCCGAACGGCGAGCCAACCAGCGCCGTGTCCTACCAGAATCAGATAGACGGCGGACTGCGAAGTCCGCGCAGTACATCGTGGAGTTTGGAACTCGACCGGCAGGTTCTGTCGAATCTCTCCCTACGGGTCGCCTACGAGCAGCGCAATACCAGCAACGATTTGATTGTCTCCCCGGTCTCTCGAGAGACAACGGGAATGCTTGAGCTGTCGAACAACGGCTCCGATTCTTACCGGGAGTTCCAGGTGGCCGCACGTTTTAAAGTGCGGCAGAGTTTTTTGAACGCGTCCTATGTGCGATCCCGCGCGTTCGGCGACCTCAACGACGTGAATCAGTTTTTTGGGAATCTCGCGCAACCCGTGATCCAGCCGGACGCGCGCGGTCGATTGCCTTTCGACGCGCCGAATCGTTTTTTGTTTTGGGGCTCAATCGCAGCGCCTTTGAAACTTATCGTCGTTCCAGTCTATGACCTGCACACCGGATTTCCCTATTCGATCGAAGACCAGTACCGCGCCTTCGTCGGGCCCCGCAACGTGGATCGTTTCCCGACGTTTTCATCGTTCGATCTCCAGGTTACCCGCCGGATTTGGTTGCCTCTTCACGGGAGACGCATCCCCGCCCGGGTAGGCGGTGGGGTGTTCAACCTGTTCAATCACTTTGATCCGAGGGACGTACAGAACAATCTTGCCAGCGCGCGGTTTGGCGGGTTCTTCAACTCCTCGTGGAGAGAATACCGCGGCAAATTCGTTTTGGAGTTTTGAAATGAAACATCGATTGCGCGTAAGTGCCTTGTGCCTGATTTACGCATCCGTGGCGGCTGCTGCTGACGACCCTGCAACCCAGAGTCTTCCCGCGGCCGAAGAAGTCGTCAGTCGGATGGCCGCTTCCGATCTCCACCGGCAATCCTCCATCGACGGATACGCCGGAATGCGGCGGTACGTCCTCGAAAATCGAAAGCTGCAGAAGCGCGCCGAAATGCTCGTGAAAGTCAAAGGCGACGCGGACGGCACAAAGCATTTCGAGATCGTCTCGGAAGATGGATGGAAATCGGCGAACAGTCATGTCCTGCGAAAAATGCTCGAGTCGGAGACCGAGACGTCCCGGCCCCAGGTGCGAGCCACGTCCAAGCTCAATTTCACAAACTACGAGTTCGAGATCCTTCGCGTGGAGGTA
>Ga0210401_10004310_pt1 | contig 14884 bp, 11 predicted proteins | sample IncBWH32MmetaG_FD_150866 | JGI IMG/M metagenome (GOLD analysis project Ga0210401, IMG submission 150866) | Forest soil microbial communities from Barre Woods Harvard Forest LTER site, Petersham, Massachusetts, United States - Inc-BW-H-32-M | ecosystem: Environmental > Terrestrial > Soil >... | reverse complement strand
TGCGCTCCATCCCTTTCCGGATGTTCGCTTCGCCGCCACTCATCCGAGATAAGAACCGGATGCGCTAATCAGCGCCCGTCCGGGTCTGTACGGGGGGCAACCAGAAATGGTTGTCCCTACCGTGCTCATCACCTGTTCAGGTTCAGGCGTTAGCCTTTGGCTTGGGGCTGACGTCGAAACACCTGCGGGAACCCGGAATCGAGAACGGCCAGGCTATTCCAGCGTAAGCAAGAATCTAGGGACTCACCAGAAAGCCGTGGTATACGTTACCCGAGTCAATGTAATATCCCGAGACTGAACCCGCTGGACCGATGTTCGCGGGGACAGTACCCTGCCCGGCGCCTTTCCCAGCTCCGGGAGCATCAATGTCATGGAATTTGCCGTCAAAAGTGAAGCCGTGGAATGCCCCATTCGCATCGACGTAAACGCCGGCGATCAACCCGGCCGAGCTGATGGTCGAAGGGTAAGTACCCTGCCCGATGCCTTTCCCTTCTCCCGGAGCGTCGGGCAGCCGGGTGATCTTGCCGTTGGTAGAGCGTAGGAACCCGTGAGACACATCATTCTTGTCACTGTCGTCTAGTAAGATCATCCCCGTCGGAGTGATGCTCGCACCCATGGTGCCTTGCAGGGGGCCTTTGCCCGCACCCGGAGCGTCAAATCTAGTGATTTTGCCACCGGGAGCGCGCACAAAACCGTGCATTACGGCCATCGAGTCGTAGTACCAGCCAGTAATCGTCCTCGCCGCGTTGATGCTCAATCCATATGCCACCGAGGTACCGAGGCCGCCCGCCCCCGGCGCTTCGAAAACGGTGATTCGGCCGTCGCTAGTTCGCAGGAACCCATGGCTTTCGTCGTTGATGTCGATGTCGCTTCCCGCGATATCTCCGTTCGAATTGATGCTCTGGCTCAAGGTGCCCCGGCCCGGTTCCTTGGCCGATCCGGGAGGGTCAAACCTAGTGATTTTGCCGTCGGGAGCGCGCAGGAATCCGTGGTATGCAGTCCCCGAGTCAATATAAGATCCCGTGATCGCGCCCGCTGTATTGATGCTGGCGGCAATGGTGCCCTGATTGAAACCCTTACCTGCTTCTGGGACGTTGAACTTGGAGATTTTGCCATCGTTAGTGCGCAAGAAGCCGTGACCTACATTCCCCGAGTCAACGTAATACCCCGTGATAACGCCCGCTGAGTTGACGCCCAACGGCCACGTGCCCTGAAGTTGGTTTTTACCCGCGCCCCGAATATCGAAAGTGGTGAAATGTCGCTTTGCGATGCTGTCAACTCTTACGGCCTGCGCGGCGAGCCGAACCGGATCGCCAGCGGAGTGAACGACGCAATTGCGGCAATCCAGAGGAATACTCTGTATTTCATACGCCCTCCGTTTGGGCAAGAATGGGCCTACCACTTTACACCCTGAGGATGCTGGGAAAGGCCTTCATTGTGTGTCGCCCCAGAGGCACCCCGGGAAGCGGCACGCGAAGTATGGCGTGCACGACAGTTAGAGTCAAGCATCCCGGCGGTGTAGTGCGGGACTCGGTGTGAGGTAGCAGCGATTTACTCCGCCCTGCGAGGTCGTGCCGTAGAGACTACCCGCCTTGTCCAAGGTCAGACCTGCGCTGGGATATTCCCCGTCGGCCCCGCCCGTGAAGCGATGGAGCACCTTCTCTGTCCAGCTCCCGTCCATGTTGGGGGTCAGCTTGAAGACCACGCCGCAGCCATGTGCGGCGTTGCACCTTGAATCACCGCCGGAAAGAGTGGCGCCATAAAAATTCCCATTCGCGTCTCGGACCAAACCTGCTTCCGGGTCGCCCCCGTCAGTCCCGCCGGTGAAGCTGTACAGTAACGTTTCCTTGCCGGTCGGGTCTAGTTTGAACACCGTGCCCCACCCGGCCAGGCCGCCCCCCGAGGTGGTGCCGTACAGATTGCCCGCCGCGTCTCCAACCAGACCTGCGTCGGGACTGTCCCCGTCCCCTCCAGTCCCAGTGAAGCGGTAGAGTACCTTTTCTTTGTAAGTCTGCGCTTGCGCCGGTGGGGTCGCGAGAACCGAGGGCACAAACACCATCGCAAATGCCAGCGCAACACATGCCGCGCGCCAGCGCGCCAGCGATCCAGCCTCCGTGTTGTATGGGTTCATGATTTCTCCTCCTCTTGACTACGAATATCGATTCTTCACTGGGGCCTGCCCCTTTGCACGCCGTACACTTCTGCCAGGACCGAGCGGACTGAGTGACCCTTTCACACTGCCCCTTCAGCGCGCGGCGAATTGTCCGTTGCTTTCAGTTAGTCCTTCTGGCGTTCATACGCTCCCATGTCGCAGCGCCGAGACTTTTTGTCTGGACGGGGCTTGCCGCGCTGGTCGGTCTTCAGCAGATGGCCATGGCTGTCTGTGCAGCCACTCGAGTTGCCCGCATCAATCGCCGGGCTTCCAGAGAGCAGAGGCATCGTCTGTGTGGGTCCGCCGCGGTCCCCCAACTTCCCGAGCTTAGGATCGGTGTTGTTCAGGTCACCAGTGTTGCCAAAATCGCAACTATTATCACTGCTTAGGTTGTAGCCATTCGAGGTAATGGTGCCGGTGCAGTTTTTCCCTGAATTGGTAGCAACGATGCTGTTCTGGAGGCTTGCTGCGCCGTTGAAGCCCTGAGCGATGCCACTACCATAATTCCCGCTAATGGTGCCGTTGCTGATCGTCAGCACCCCGGAGTTAATCTGGACCGTTCCACTCTGGCCGGATGCACTGTTCCCGCTAAGCGTACTGTTGGTGATCATCAGCGCAAAACCGTCAGCGTCAGTCAGTATGCCCCCACCCGTCTTTGAACCATTCCCGCTGACGGTACTTTTGGAAATCGTCAATTCACCAGCGTTATAAATGCCGCCACCTTCCCCAGTTGCCCCATTCTCACTGATGGTGCTGTTGTTGATCACTACCGTTCCTCCTCTGGCGTTAAAAATGCCACCGCCGAGCCCAAAACCATCTCCCCCCGATGCACCATTCCGGCTGATGATGCTGTTGTTGATCGTTAGCGCGCCGCCGTTGGAGATTCCACCCCCCGTGCCATTGCCTATCGCGGTGACGTGGTTGCCGCTGACGGTGACGTTGTTGATCACTAGCGTTCCATCGTTGAAAATGCCACCACCGCCAAAGGCACCACCATTTTGAATGGTCATCATTGACAGGCTGAGCGTTCCATGGTTGGAAATGTCGCCACCAGCGCCAAAGGCATAACCATTTTGAATGGTCATCATTGATAGGCTGACTGGGACTCCCTTTGAAATTGAGACCACGCTGTGGAATCCTCTGTGTCCACCGTCAATGATTGTTGTCGCGGCATCGGAACCGACAATTCTCAAGCTAATGCCGATGACGAGATTCTCCGTATAGGTCGCGGCGGCGACCATGATGGAATCGCCCGAAGAAGCCAGCGAGATAGCGTGCCCGATGGTCTTGCAGGCGGTCTGAGGTGACTTGCAATCGTTCTTGTTCTTGCCATGTACTCCGTCCACATACCATGTGTTGCTGGCCAGGGCGGCGGTGGACGCCAGGGCCAGGAAGATAGCCAGAAACGGCAGGTTGTTGAACGCGACTCGATGTTTCACAATAAGGCTCCTTTCAAGTTGCCTTCGAGTGCTGCTGACTCCTTCCGTCGCCACATCGGAACGCCCTGAGCACCGAGAGCCAGCATTCCGAGCGATGCGGGTTGCGGAAGATCGGGAACGGGACTGGTTAGGAAACCACCAGGGCCGAAATCATCGCGGTTCAATGAGTCCGGGTTGATTGTGAAATCGTCCGCCTCTGTCTTCTGGCCAGCCTTGATTGACTTGCCTGTGATGGTTTCGTAAGCGTAGCCGGTTAGCGCGGCATTAATGTAGACATAGCCCACCTGAACGCTCAGCCGCGCCCACCCGTAATGGGTCTTTCCCTTAATCTGGAACACCAGTCCGAGGTAACGGTTTGAGACGTTGACCCAATCCCCGACAATGTCATGGCGATCTTCACAGGCGCCGAATTCACCATGAAAAAACCCCGATCGGACAAAGGCCATGTATGAGTTGTCGAATTCGAAATTCTGCTCGGGCCCAATTTCTACGCCTCTAGCCAGTGCTGCAAAGCCCCGGTTGCAACAGATGAAGGCCGCACCGTTGCCTGGGGCCAAGTTGAGGCCAAGGCCAGCCGTCTTCGCCGGCGGGTTATTGTAGCAACGGGAAGAACCGTTGATTTGCTGGATAGTGAAATCGGTTGTCCTGTCACGGTTCAGATCGAGATTGTACGAACTGTCCACTATTACGACGTGAGTGGGAGTGTAAACAATCTTCGCCTCAGATGGTGGGGCGAAGGCGAGCAACCCGATTACCACCGCCGCGAGTGCATACATGTTGAGGTGCTGGTGGACTGACTCGGAAAGGTTGGAAGTCTTGCGGGGCCCGAAAGATTGTGTCATAACGTCTCCTTTTCATAAATCAACGTGCGAGCAGTGGACAATCCGTGACCTCCTGACCAGTAACAAAGGGCAGAACTCTCGTCCTGCCCGGACCGTTAATCCTTGTTGAACAGCCTGTTCCCATCGAAGGTGAGGACGACCGGAACGTTGGTGTTATCTGGCAGCGTCAGCGATTGGAAAATCATCCGGATATGGTTCCCGTCGCTGTCGTAAGCCAGAGCCAGGACAGCGGTCCGTTGCAGTTGTCCGTTCACGAACACCTTGACGGTCGCGGTGCCCGTGCAGTCTTTATTAATGGCAATTGTTCCGACGACATCTTCCACCGCGGCCACCCCGCCTACGCTGCGGGTCTGGCTACCGGCGGCGTTGCCTTCCGCATCCTGCTTATAGTGGCCCACCGCGGCTGCCGACACTGGACCGCTTGCGGTAAAGATGGTTCCCGTGTAGGTGTAGGCCCAGTTACCCGCCGCACTGGCTTGGGAACAGCGGTTGGCGTGTGCCTGCAAGGGGGCGACGGCCAATATGAAGGTGGCCAGCACCGGCAGGGCATGTGCAAGTTTTGTTTTCATGAAGATTCTCCTTCCTGGATTTTTCGCGTCGTTGGCCGGCAGAAAGTCTCCCGTTTGCAGATTCCCTGCAGTGCGCGTCCGCGAGCATCCACAACCTACCTAAACTACGACTCAAAGTCCTTAGGAAGTTATTAGGGTTTTCATAAGTTTTGCTTAGGAAACAACTTATCCGGCTCGGCACATACGGGATATAATGCGGCCATCCGCGCGCTGGGGGCGGTTGTGGATAGCGACTTCCGATTGGGAGCATGGCTGGTGAGGCCCAGCCTGAATAGCGTCTCCCGCAACGGCACGAGCGCTCAGCTCGAGCCGAAGGTGATGGCGGTTCTAGTGTGCCTGGCGGCGCATGCTCCTGAGCCAGTTCCCAAAGAAAAACTGTTGCAGGAGGTTTGGCCGGACACGTTTGTGGGTGAGGGCGTGCTGACGCGCTCCGTCCACGAACTTCGGCAGGTGTTTCAAGACGAGGCCAAAGAATCCACCGTCATTCAGACCATCGCCAAGCGCGGCTACCGGCTGGTGGTGCCGGTTGTGCCGGTGAACGGTGTGCCGCCAGTGTCTCCGGCCGTTGAGGCCCGGCAAACCGGCAGCCTGGTGGTCCCGCGAAAACTGCGGATCGGTATGTGGGCGGTTGGCGGAGTTGCGCTGTTGGGCGTCTCGCTGTTCGCTCTAAACATTGGCGGTCTGCGCGACCGCTTACTGACTCGAAACGCTGCGCCCGTGATTCGCTCCCTCGCGGTGTTGCCTCTTCAAAGCCTCTCTGCCGATCCTGCACAAGAATATTTCACGGAGGGAATGACCGATGCGCTTATTACTGACCTCGCACAAATCAGTGCGCTGAAAGTAGTCTCCCGGACGACGGTCATGCGCTATCAGGGGACGAGCGAACCGCTGCCGCAAATCGCACGCGAACTGAATGTGGACGGGATTGTCGAAGGAACGGTTCAGCGCTCGGGCAATCGCGTGCGGATTACGGCACAGCTCATCTATGCGCCCGCCGACCGGCATCTCTGGGCGCAGAGCTTCGAACGCGATGTGAAGGACATGCTGGCCTTGCAGAGCACGGTCGCTAGTGAGATTGCGCGAGAAGTCCAGGTCAAAGTAACCGCTGAGGAGCAGGCGAAACTGCGGAACGTCCGGCCCGTGAATACGAAAGCGCTCGATGCCTATGTGGAAGCACGATTCCACCTGGATCAGGTGGACAAATTTGAGTTCTACAAGGATAAACAACTAGCGCTGCAAGAAGAGCGGGACAAAGCGCTCTCTTACCTCGACCGAGCCATCCAGATCGATCCGGATTACGTGCCAGCTTACCTGGCGTATTCCGATGCTGTCGATTCAGGGAGTGTCCCCCGTCTTGACTTGCTGCCGCGAGCGAAAGCTGCTCTCGCGAAAGCGCTGGAACTGGACGAAACCAGCATCCCTGCTCATCTCGCCCAAGCCAGGTTCATGGAGCAATATGCATATGACTGGCCGAGCGCGGAGAAGGAGATCAAGAGAGCCATTGAACTGAACCCCAACTCCGCCGACGCTCACGCTGCGTATTCCGGTTACCTGGCAGACTTGGGGCGCAGCGCGGACGCGGACCGAGAGGTAAAGATCGCGCAAGCACTAGATCCCGGGCACGACTACTTCGCAGACGCCGGTGTGCACCGCGACGATGGGCAAACCATTGAGGAGGAAAGACAGGCACTCGAAGAGAAGGCACCCAACGATCCCTTCGCAATGGGGACGCTGGCGAAGGTTTATGCCATCGCGGGCCGGTACAAAGAAGCCGTCGAAATGTACGAAAGAGCCCTCGCCCTGTATGGGTGGCATGATTTTGTGGCGGTTCTAAAGCGCGCTGACGCAAGCGGGGGCCCAAAATTTGCCCTGCAAGAGTGGATGCGAGCAGACGAGGAATACTCAAGAGGGCACAACGATTTCCCCGTCTTTGTGGCCGCTTTTACTTATGCCAGCCTGGGAGATAACGATCGTGCTTTTGCCTGGCTCGATAAAGCTTATGCGCAACGGGACTGGTGCATCATTTATCTCAAGAATGATTCCGTGTGGGACCCGCTGCGCTCCGATCCAAGATTCAAAGATCTGTTGCGGCGGGTGGGTTTGCCGCCCTAGTTTCCGCTCATGCCTGTTCGCGCCAAAATCGTCTTCATCTTTGGCTTCTGCATCTGCCTGCTTGCGTCCGTCTCGCTTTCGGCTCACGCGCAGACCACCGCCCGCATTGCCGGGACGGTGCGAGACGCACAGGGAGCAGCGATCTCCAAAGCGGAAGTTATGGCGGAAGATGCTGCCACAGCAGAGCGACGCACGGCCACAACCGACGAGTCGGGCAGTTATGTTTTAACTGCGCTTCCGCCGGGCGACTACCAGATCACGATTTCCGCCCACGGATTTGCCTCCGCTCAGTTCAGTAATGTTCGGGCTGAAATTAGCGAAACTGCCACGCTCAACATCTTCCTTAAGGTAGCGGGAGCAACTGCAGAAGTCACAGTAAACGATGCTCCGCCCCTCATCCAGTCCAGCAGTGCGGAAATCGGGCTTGCCATCGACACGCGCACCCTCTCGGCTATGCCACTGCCTACGCGTAACTTCTTGCAGCTGGCCGCGCTTTCGCCGGGTGTCAGCATGCCCTTGATCAACAACAACGCCATTGGCCGCAACACCCCTAACTTCTCGGTGAATGGCGCCCGCACGTCGCAGAACAATCTGCAGATCAATGGCGTGGACGCAAACGACATTTCCGCGCACGATTTCAACGCCGTAGCCATCCCGGCACCCGAAAGCATCGGTGAATTGGTGGTGCTGACCTCGATGTATGACGCTTCGGTTGGCGGTGCGGGTGGCAGTGTGCAGGTGGTGACCAAGAGCGGAGGCAATGCGCTGCACGGGAATATGTACGAATACTTTCGCAACACAGCCCTGAACGCCAACGATCCCAACCTGAAAGCAGTCACCCTCGGTCGGCCAGTGCTGCGGCGCAATGTGTATGGAGCAACGGTGGGCGGGCCCATTCGAAAAGACCGGGCATTCTTTTTTCTCTCCTACCAGGGCGCGAGAGAAGCGAACGGCGCCACCGACCAGAGCTTGTACAAGAGCGTGTTGATCGCCAATGGCCTGACCGACGACCGGTCCGAAGCGACTCTCCTCAACACCTTCGAGGTGCCTGTGATTAATCCCACTGCGCTGGCACTGCTCAATGCCAGGCTTCCGAGCGGGCAGTTCCTCATTCCTACCCCACAGCAAGACGGGCGGGTTACGGGCACGGCGGTCTCCACGTATCACGAAGAGCAGTTCAATACTAATTTCAATTACACCTTCGGCTCCGCGGACTCCCTGGCTGCGAAGTTCTTCTTCGCCAATGCGCCGCAATTCTATGCCCTGGGCGGAGCGACCTTCAGCACGGGATCAGGCCTGCCCGGCTTCGGCACCGCACGAACTGTCAACAACCGGATTCTCTCGCTCCAGGAGGTTCATACCTTCAGCCCGATCACGGTGAACGAAGCGCGCTTCGGCTACAACTTCATCCGCAACAACGAATTGCCGCAGGAGTCGATCCGTGACTCAGACGTAGGAATCCATCGCCCAACGGCAGACACTTTTCCCGGCCTGCCGCTGATTTTGCTGGCCCGCGACTCGGGCGGAGCGACGATCGGTTCTTCGCCCCTTACTGTGCAAGGGACTTCGCCGTCATGGTCGCTGGTCGATACTCTGTCACTCCAGCGTGGGCGGCACAGCATCCGCGTCGGAGGAGAACTGCGTCACTACCAGTGGGATGCCCACGCCAACGTGGGTGCTTACGGGGAAATCGACTTCCCCACCTTCAACGATTTTCTGATCGGCGCCAGCGACTTCTCCTCGATCGGAACCGGGCTCGATCGACGAAACTTCCGCGCCAGAGATTACATCCTTTTTGTGCAGGACGACTGGAAGCTCTCGCGCAAGCTGACGATCAACCTCGGATTGCGTTATGAACTCGACCTGCCACCGTACGATACCGAGGGCCGCATCGGTGGCTTCGACCCTGCACTCTACCGGCCGCGCATGGAGGTGGAAGATGGGTTTCCGGTGGGCCCGCCGGTTGGTGGCATTGTGATGGCGGGGAATGCGCTTCCACAGTACGACTTGCCCGACGTTCCGAAGGTTGGGAAGCACATTCTCAAGAGCGTTGACCCGAACAACTTTGGCCCGCGTCTGGGCTTGGCCTGGTCACCGCTGAACTCCGATCGCCTGGTCCTGCGTGGTGGTTACGGCATTTTCTATTCGCGACCGTCATTCATATATCTTGGCCTCGACTTCTTCGCACCGCCGTTTTACATCACGTCTTTGTCCTTCGGGCAAACCTTTGCCAATCCTTTCCCAAATGCACTTCCCGCGAACCAATTCCCCGTTTTACAGCCGGGCATTCCGCTCACCGCGACCATCGTGGACCGCAACAATCGCACGCCTTACTTCCAGCACTTCAACGCCAGCGTCGAATACGAGCTGGCGCGGAACACAGCGTTGCAAATTGCTTACGTGGGTACCCGCGGAATCAGGCTGTTTCGTACTGTTGCCATCAACCAGGCGCGCATTGCTAGCTCAAATCGCCCCATCGTCAATGCGGTTACCGGCGAAATCATAAGGGTCAACACCGATGACAACGCACCCCTACGCGCACCCTTCCAGGGAACGGACACCAGCTTCTTCGCGCTCAACCAGACTAACGGACAATCGAGCTATAACTCTCTGCAGGCCACACTCACCAGGCGACTGTCGCATGGCCTGCAATTCCAGGCCTCGTACACATTCTCGAAATCTATCGATGATGCCTCGAATGCAGGCGGTGGCGCGTTCTCCGACGGTTCATTGGATACCAGTAGCGGCGTTGACACCGGCGGCGTATGGGGCAATCAATTTGCTGGCCGTGCCAATCGTGGTGTCTCCGACTTTGACCGTACCCATCTGTTGACTCTCAACTACGTTTGGGATTTGCCAAAACCGTCGCTGGTCAACTCTCCCCTGCGGGCTCTGCTTTCCAATTGGCAATTATCGGGGCTGGTCATCTTCATGTCGGGTCTTCCCGTGGATATCGTGGATCCAACAGCAGGCTTACTCTACGGGCTCAACGGTGCACGCCCCAGTTGGGCGCCGGGTGCCAATCGCAAAGCAGCAACCAGCAACATCCCCCAAGGATATTATTTGAATCCTTTTGCCTTTTCGTTGCCCACGGTACAACCCGGACAGCCCATCCCGAGCGCCGATGATCGCACTGCGATCGCCCCCGACGGAGGAACCGACATCGGGAACCTGGGGCGCAACGTGTTGCGCGGTCCCAGCCAGAGCAATGCGGATGTCTCTATCCTTAAGCGGATACCGCTCAGTGAATCGAAGAACATTGCGTTGCGCGCAGATTTCTTCAACGCGTTGAATCAAGCCAGCAGAAGCAACCCGATCAGCGACATCAGCGTAGCTGAAAGTGTCGATCCAACCGGCCGAATTCTGAGCCCCGGTGACTTCGGTCGTACCTTGAGCTTCGATTCCAGTCCACGCATCATTCAGCTATCCCTGACTTTCAATTTCTGATCGTCAGGCCGCGGGAGCCCGGCCCACGGACTTGCGCCCTATTTGTACCCTAATTCGTACTACATTTTCACCCCAAAAGTGGGACTCCTCCTTCCACCGTTGGGAGCACGGTCGAAACACTCAGGCGCCAGTAGCACGAACATCAACAACTACTGCCACCATCTGGTTACGGACAAGCTGGTGAGCAAGTCGCTTTCTGGAGTCAGGGATGCGATGGAGGCGAAGGGGAGCACTTTTCGATTTCGGCCCCTGCGGTCAGAAAACGACAGAAGCGAATGGAGCGAAGGGGAACAGCACCCAGCAGGTCGGCCCCTCTCGGTGAGTGCTCAGGGAATGCATGCGCAGGGAATCCCAACTTGTACGCCGTACGCCCGTGGGTTGTACGCCGTATGCCCGTGCCATGCACTCATTTGAGCTTCGTACCAGCTCAACACTATCGCGTTGCTCTCGAGTCACGAACTATTCGGAAGTAATCTGGCGATGTCGCTCACTTGGGTTTCACACCTGTGGTCGCTTAGTTCACCGCATTTGACGGTGTCATCATCGCTGCCAGCATGTCATCCTGCGCTGCCAGACGATCCTCGCTCATGCTGTGGGCGTAAATTCCGAGGGTAGTAGCAACGTCACTGTGGCGGAGCATCTTTTGCACCGTCTTCACGTCCGTTCCCTTTCGCACAAGGAAGCTCGCCAAGCTATGGCGCAGGTTGTGGAACCCGAAGCGGACCTTCTCGTCTTCCTTGAGCACACCCCCCTTCACCGCAGAACACCCATCCGTGGCTTGCGAAAACTGGCCCGAGTGCTTCGAATGCCTGTTTGCTGAGCATGCCAGGAGCACTCCCATGGTTGTAAAGGACCGCAGGAAATGGTCCTTCTCCTTCCGGCTTGTATAACATTCCCTGAAGAGTGATCTCTCCACTTCGAAACGAGACGACCTCGGGTTCCGGCGAAGCTGCAGAACACGGCAGCACCAAGAACAGAAGGAAGGAAAGCAATGCATAACCCTTTGAAGCCGTATCAGCCATTGATCAACCTACGGAGATCTTACCGGACTCCCGGCGGGGCGGGAAGTTCAGCGACTGTTAGCGCAACATCGCGATTACGCTCAAAACCCCCTCGATGAGCGAAATGGCCTGGTTACGCCAGTTACCACCCGCGTGCTCTGCCGGAGAGTTTTCCGCTTCACGGGTCGCTGGAAACGGCGATCTAGGGCGGGAAGTTCATACGCCGCACAATAGCCTGAAAGCGCGGTTCGGGACGCAAAGCATCCCAGCCCGGAAAGGATTTAATGTAGACCATCCATTGATCGCGCTCTTCGTAAGCGCGTTCCAGCCACGCCATTGCTTCATCCTTTTCGCCCAGGCCAAGGTATGCCTCCGCAAAGAGAGAGGCGGAAATATGGTGCTGCCCGGATCTCTCCTTCAACTCATCGATCAGCTTCACGGCCTCACGCTTCCTCCCCGCGAACCCATAAACAGAGGCTAGGTTGGCGAGAAGAAGTGGGGCCCGCCCCGAACGCACAACACATCTTTCGAGTGCGGCAATCGCCTCCGGATACATCTTCTTCTCCCGGTAGCACCAACCCAGGCCGAAATCGCCTATGCCCGGATAAGAGGTGTTTAGCTCTTTAAGCTGCGAAATCGCGGAATCATATCGGCGCGCCGCATAGGTTACAAATCCCACCATGAAGCGAGTCTGAAGGTCCATCGGGTTCAATTCGACCGCGTAGGCCATTTGCTTCATGGCTTCGTCGTTTTGTCCTAAGGCCTGCAGAAAGCGGCCATACTCCACATGAGCAGGCGCGTAGTTGGGACTTAGCTCGAGAGCGATTTTGTACTGCCGCTCCGCTTCAGACCAATTCCAGTCGTAGAGCTCCAGTGTCTGGGCGAGGGCGAAATGAGCCTGGCCGAGCAAGGGATCAACTTCCACAGCGCTGGTTGCGGCTGCCTTGGCCAGCGGCAGAGTTTCTTTTGGAGCGTAGTTCCCGCCATGAGGAGCACCGAGGACAATATAGGTGTCTGCCATCCCGGCGTATGCGAGCGCATAGTTCGAGTCCTTTTCGACGGCCTGCCGGAAGTAACTAATTGCTGTCAGAAGGTCCTGCTCGCTCGTGTAGGACGCCTCCCACTTGTTTCGGAAATGCAGGGCACGGAAGTAATCGTCCTGAGCTTCCGAGTTCACAGGGTGGGAACTCGCCAGATGGGCACGCTCCTGCGGCGTCAGTTTGACTTGGATTTCATCCGTGACCGCACGCGCAATCTCATCCTGAAGCCGCAGCAAGTCGCGGATGTCGCGGTTGTATTGGTTGGACCAGAGTTGACCCTCCGGCGAAACCTGGTCCAAGCGGACGAGTACGCGGACCCGATCCCCAGAGCGTTCGACCGTGCCCTCCAAGACCGCATCCACGTTGAGTTCTCGGGCAATCTCGGACAACCCCTTCTTGCTGCCCTTGTACTGCATGATGGACTGGCGAGAGATGACACGTGGAGCACTGATTTTCCCCAGTTCCGCGATCAGGGCTTCGGTCATGCCGTCGGCGAAGTATTCCTGTTCGGGGTCGCCAGACAGATTGGCCAATGGCAGCACAGCCAACGCTTGAATTTGCGGTTTTTGTGACCGCATGAACACCCGGTCTCGCCAACCGCGTACATTCAGTCCCAGCAGCAGGGCCGCCGCCACGGCCAGGCCCAGTAAACCCACGGCCGCAAGCCTCGTCCCGATTCTTGAGTGAGGCGCAGGCTTCTTCACGGCAGCCGGCTGCGCTTCCGTCAGCGCAGTCGGCTCGGCTCCATTTCCGCCTCCGCCATTGACTGCCCCGATGAAGCGATAGCCGTGGCGTGGTAGGGTTTCGATGAAGTGAGGACTCTCGGCATCGTCATCCAGCACCGCCCGCAGCCGCCCCATGGCATTGTTGAGGCCGTGCTCGAAGTCCACAAAGGTGTCGGCGGGCCAGAGCTTCTTTTGCAGCTCTTCGCGGGTGATGGTCTCGCCCGCCCGTTCTAGCAGCATCACAAGAATCTCCACCGGCTGGCCCTGCAGCCTGATCTTCATCCCCTTTTTTCGGAGTTCCCCAGCCCGCGGATCAAGCTCGAACACGCCAAAACGCAGGGTTGGCGGCAATGAAGTGGAGTTTTGCACGACTACGCCCCGAGCACCTGGATTGTAACACCTTCGAGTGTTACCACCAGCCGTGCTGTCACCTTGTTATTTGTTCCCGTAAGTTGCCTCAGCTCAATGCGTTCCGATGTTAGTCGCATATGGGGAACATGAGAGGTCCGTTCCATTGATCGCACCGAGTGCTCGCGCCAGAGTCGGGGCAACGCGCAACCAAGTGGCTAAGCTGCGAGGCAGGCGCAAATTCAAATTGGGAGAACTCTAATGAAATCTCAGAACAATTTTTCAGCGATCCAATTTGCCACCCTAGGCCTGGTAGCCTCGCTTTTGTTAGTCGGTGTGGCGCTTGCTGCGCCGATCTACCGCGGCTCGTTTACTCTGCCGTTCGATGCCCGCTGGGGCAGTACAACGCTCCCGGCCGGCAAGTACATGCTCCGATTCGAGGACGTTGGCTCGCGGGCATTCCTCGTCATCAAGGAGACGAAAAGTGGCAGAGATGTCGCGTTTCTTGCACCTGTGGCGACCAACGAAATGACCTCGACGGGCCAAAGCGCCCTCCTGGTCGCCAACACGGGAAATCAGCGAGTGGTTCATTCGCTTCGGCTGGCTGAGCTGGGTGAAGTCTTCGTTTACGACTCCAAGGCTGCTCGTGAGGAAGTCCGGGAAGCGAGCCAAACGGAGACCGTTCCTATTATTGCCATGAAGAAGTAGGTGCGAGTGTGCATCCTGCTTCTCCTCACTTCGCGGAGAGTCTCTCCGGGGACTGAGGCAAGGCAGGCTTTAGGCCAGATTGGCACCAAATCCACAGAGGAGGGGACAGCTATCGACAAAACCTAATCAATGTGTGTAACCGTTTTTTGGAACAAGGAGCGCCGCGATGGTCGTCAGGCCAGCGCGGCGTTTCTTCGCATTGTCCGTTAGTGGCGGATCAAGGAAAAGGTACATCCCCGATTGGGCCGTCGAAGGCTGCGAGTGACGACATTCGGCAAGCACGTCAAACACAACGTTCTAAGCAGATTGTTGTTGTTAAATCGCGGTTACGCTCATCATCAGCAAAACGGCGAATGAACGGCGCAAAGTGATCTAGAGAAGGGCTAGTGGGCGGCGAGCCCGCCAGGCTTTCCCGAGGCGTTGGCCTTCGCAATCAATCGCTTCAAATGCTCCTTGTATGCTCCCAGGTTCGGATCATCGGTCTTAGTCCCAACTTCAACA
>Ga0210401_10004309_pt1 | contig 14885 bp, 16 predicted proteins | sample IncBWH32MmetaG_FD_150866 | JGI IMG/M metagenome (GOLD analysis project Ga0210401, IMG submission 150866) | Forest soil microbial communities from Barre Woods Harvard Forest LTER site, Petersham, Massachusetts, United States - Inc-BW-H-32-M | ecosystem: Environmental > Terrestrial > Soil >... | reverse complement strand
CTGTCTGTCCTAATTTGCACACAATCAGAATCGACCTCGAGTGATTTGCGATCTCCTGGGAAGGCCAAGTCTGGTATGGATCGCCTCGTTCTGAGATAGCTAGAACTGTTCCAAATGGAACAGTTGCCCGGCCATAACATCTTCTAGAATATCGGTGCTCCGCGAACAGGTCCCGAGTGGTGGAGTGAAACACAACAAATCAGTCAGCAGAAAAAAGCGATGGAAGGCTGAAATGACACAGGCAAATCCAACGGCGAAAGATATGTTCGATACAGCTCGCGAGGCGTTTTTCGGAACCGTAAAGACATCATCGGTTGGCGACACGAACTTGGTCCCAAAGGATTCAATTTTGACAAATCCACTTATCACCACCAATACGGGAATCGTTGAGGGCTAAGATAGCTAGTGACAATCGCTGTTCTCGACAACTATCAGGAGATGCGCCGGCGTATCCAGCCTTCTTCGAATGCCTCAAGCGTCGGTCTTCGGTCTATCGTCCCATTTGTGACTCGCTATTGATTCGGGGCGGGTGTATGAACTGGCCCACTGGTGGTCACGCAATGGTAAGCAAGCGAATCGGCGTCGGCAAGACTGTCGCGTCAGTTTTATTATGCCTGCTATTGTGTGGAGTGGTTGCAGCGGAATTCCCCGAGTTTCTATCCCTCACTGACAACACTGCGAACGACTTTACAGTTAGCAAACCAAATATCGTCGTCTTACGTGCATTCCCAGACGCAAGCCGGCATGTTCGAATGCCTGATATAGACTTCAACATTTCTGCGCCCACCTCACGTTTTTCGCATTTGAATCCGTTCGAAAAAGCAGCGTTGCCCCCCTTGGAACTTTTCATTCTTCACTCCATTCTTCGCATGTAACCCGAGCACTTCTTGGTTCAGGCACAAAATCCAGCGGTCACGATTCCAACAAGAGGAAAGTCCTATTCTATTTTTTATGGAGGGCTCCATGAACTTGCTTCGACCAGAACATGCGCAGGACCGCGATCCGGCGACCGTAGCGCGAAGGGAGCTGAATCAGAGTCGTTCAATGGATTTCCGAACTTCCTTGATACCCATTTTTGCGAGTCGCTTGACAACACTGCGCGCCATCGCTCCGGGCCTCCGCGACTTACCCGCGCCGGCCTTCAACGAGCTTCAATCGCTATTGGAAAGAGCGGAAACTCTAATCGCGGAATATGCGGTCCAGTCCCGACTGAATACCACTGAGTAGTATGTGTACGGCAGAAACTAGATGAATAGGGAAAGGATTCTCCAGGAAGCGAAGGCTGGACTCGAAAGACATGTTTGGCGTCTTCTTCCACCATCAATCTCGAAATGAGATAGCTAGTGACAATCCCTGTTATCACCAGTGACAAGATGCCTCAGAACGTCTTTGTGCCAATTGTCCAGCATCTGGTAGTCGTCCCACAGGACGATCAGGCTCGCGCACATGCCGACAACTTTTTCTTCTGAGCCGTACACGGCAACAAATTGGCCCTCAGGGAAAACGGCGAGATGTGACGACAACTCGTTTGCGGACCAGGGAGCAGTGTCGGGGTACATGCACTTGCACAAATCCGAGATCCCGGGAAAATCCCGCGGCAAGGTGTTTCGGACCCGTACTTCTTCGGCGGCCTCGGTCACAAATACCGCTCCTGAGCTGCAATGTGGCGCCCGATAGTATCACTCTACCCTCGCGGAGACGCCTAGTCCCGATAAGTCACCTTACCGGATGAGTCGGGCACTGAGGGCCATCTACGTCGTGTCAAAACAGGCTCTAGCTACCCCCAAAATCGTCGGCCAGAGGCCCCTGGCAGCGACGCAGCCCGCAGGACAACCCGATACAACCCAATGGCCCAAAGTCGTGTCTATATCGAGCTGCCGGAAGGCCGCATGAAGGAGATAAGATGGAACAGTGCCGCACTGAGAACGAGAAAATGATTCTACAGAACGCACGTCACATCGATTTGCCGCACAAGCTCTGTCCGCTGCATGGATTGGTTCGAGCCGATGGCGAGCACGCCAACTGTCGCGTGTCTACTGTTCCGTGGTGGGCCCGGCGTGACTCTTAATCGACAGCCGACGGAAAGAATTGCGAATCATGAGCTCAGCCACTCGAACGCGACGTTCGTCAGTGGCTTGTTGAGGAGTTGAATCACAAGGGATGCCCGTTTGCGCATCTCGTCATCTGAGGACGGGCTGCGAGTGCCGCGGGTACGACACATTAGCGTTAGCGCGCCGCTTGCCGTAAGAGCACCCCGAACGCGTCCTCGTCGATGTCGGAGACTTTGCGCACCTTGATATGCCGCACGTACTGGCCTTTGCCTTCGAGGATCCGCTGCGGATCCTTCAAGCCGGAGCCGCGGAAGAAGCCAAACTGGGCGTAGTCCGGAGCCGAATAGACGTAGGCGACTGGTACGTTCCCCTTCATCCAGCAGCCGTTGCCCCACTTCACTGATTCCTGGAGTCCGGGCGCGACGCGCTTCACGAACGTGCGCAATGTCCGGATTATTGAACGGTTCTTAGGCGACTGATCGGCGAAGTATTCGCCGAAGCTGCCATACTTTTTCATCTTCATCGGTCACCTCAGATGCTACGCCAGCTCGCCGGGACTGCAACGCTCAGCACACGGTTCAAGAATCCGCTCGCCAGTACCTTTTTCAGGCGAACGATTTCTCAGGCGGAACAGCACGACTCCAGAGATCATAAAACAAGCCGCCTAGAGGAAAGAATCCAGCGAAGGCGCAGCGTTTACGAATTGTCTCCGAACGGTCGGCAACTCGGAAGTTACCTTCATCGATTTCTGGCGAAGAGTTGGATATTGGATAGATGTTGAGAAATCCGCTTCTCACCCCCTGTCTCAAGATAGCTGGTGATGATCCCTCCGAAAAGTGCATTTCTCTTAGTATTTAACGGATTACTTCCGAGTGAACCGTTACCCGCCAACTTCCGGAGCGCTTCGGCCGTCACGCAGCATCTCGCTGTTGTTCCTGCCTACTTGCTCGGAGGGACTGCCTCCATTAGCAGCCCGAGTGCTTTCTTCAAGCTTTTATCACCCTCGTTCGCACCTTTGAAGTGTCCCAGTCGCACCACGACGAGATCATGAGATGCAATGATCATAGCCTTCTGGCCACCGGCGCCCGACATGAAGTATGCGCTCCTCGGCACCGGGTAATAGCCGTCGCCGTTGATCCAGAAGAAACCGCCGTAGACCGGGTTATGGTCGGCTACCCAGGCCGGCGCCAACGTGCTGACAAACTTCACGAATCCCTCGGGCAGGACTCGCTCTCCATTCCAGACCCCGTCCTGGAGATAGAGATTGCCCAGCCGCGCCCAATCGCGTGCGGACGCGAACTCATATCCCTGGGTGAGGAAGTTGCCGAACGGATCGGTCTCCACGATCATAGTGCGCATACCAAGCTTGTCGAATAATGCACGCCGCGGGAATGAAAGATATTCCTCGCCGCGTTTCTCCACCGCCAACCGGATCAGATAGTTAGTCAAAACCGGGTCGGTGTTGCGATAACGTCCCACCTTCCCCGGCAGCCATTGCAGCGGCCGCGAGGCCGCGTAGTGGAACGAGTCCACACTGCCCGTGTACAGGTAGAAGTGGTCGGCATACGTTCCGGTGGGATCGTAATCAGGGTCCTCGGGCGCCTTGATGCGAAGTCCGCTCGACATGTGCAACAGGTCTGCGATTCGGATCTCCGAGCGTGGGTCGTTCCCCTCCTGCCACTCCGGGATGGGCGCCGGCTGCCACAGTTCGTAGGCGCCCTGCTGGATCAGCACACCCATCAGGGTGGCGGTCACGCTCTTGCCCATCGACCAGCTCTCGAGCGGCGTCTGCGCCGTGATCCCCGGCGCGTATCGCTCGGCAATCAGCCGTCCTCTCCAAGTCACCAGGAACGCCGCCGTCTTCGCATCCGGCGTTGCGAACGCCGCTTCGACGGCCTCCTTTACTTTCGCCATGTCGAGTTCGCGGGGAGGCGGTCCAATCGGCAGCACGTCGCCCATCGGCCAGACCTGCTCTGAAGCATTCGGCAAATTGCTCTTAAGCTTGACCGTCTTGAAGCTGACTGAGTCCTTCCCCACTGGAAGCGACACGCACCCTTGATCGCCGAGGTAAACGGCCGTGCGGGTCACCCCGTCCGGCACGGCGACCCGCACCTGTTTATGCTCCCGATCAACGACCGGTCTGCCAAGTTTTGCGCGCACATCGTATGGCGCTGTGAAGTAACCGACGTTCTCCGCAGCGAAGTCGGGATCAAGCCCGGTGATGAATACGGCCGAACACATGACTTTGGCGAAGCCGGCCGCGAGGTGCACCAGTGGGTCGCCGGGGGGAGCGACGTACGCTGTATCCAACTCAATCGCCTTCGCGCGCGAGATTAATGCCGCAGCACTCGGCCGCGGGTCCGGCGGAGACAGCGCCGATTGGGCGCCGACAGTAGCGAAATGCTGTGTCGGCGCATCAGTGACTACAAATGCCAACAAGAACGCCGTTACCAATGCTCGCATCAAATACATTCTCCTACTTTCTAGCGCGTTCGCAGAAAGGTGTGAGAGGACGGCGCGCGGCCACGTTAACGGGAGCGTGTATGGATGAGAGCCGCGCGCAAAGGTCGCAGATTTTTAAAGCTTAAAGGCTATCACGGCGGGCCATTGCGGTGAAGCGACTCGTCCTTCCACCATCGCTTAGTTTTTCTGGACGATGGGCCTTTTGGATTCCGAACAGATGGTCGGCAACTGGAGGGTGCTCCCCCTAAAGTAATCCGAGATGGTCGGGATACTTGGCTTGCAACGAACTCACCAAAACCTCAAACTCTGGTAGCTCGCGTAAGTTTTCTAGGTGAGGGTCCTTGAGGAAAAAGGGCCAGCACGCGAACCCACTCGTGACGCTCCGCTCAAGCCACTCAAATCCAGCTTGTCGCCGCTCCAACAATGCAAGTATGCAGGCGATTTGATAGTAGCTGTGGTGCGCATGCCCAAAGGATTTTGGGCTCGCACAAGCCGTTGTCAGGCAGTCGAGCGCCTTTCCGGCTAATCCCTTCGACGCGTAATACACGCCCTCCAAACTGGCAATCAGCGGTTCTTCCGGCAACAACTGAACCGCTTCGTCCAACAGGGCTCTTGCTTCTTTCAAATCTCCTGTCAGCAAGGCCAGTTGAACAGCAAAGTAGACAGGATATTTGTTCTCCGGATTCTCGGCACGCCAAGCTTCGATCTCCGCGCGTGCCAAGTCGTATTCTTGGTTCCAAACGTAAACTTGCACGATGCTGTGACTAACAGCTTTTCTGGGATTAAATGGCCGTGCCCGCTCGAACATTTCACGCGCGTGCTCGAGCAAACCGATGTGAGCCAAGATCGTTCCCAGGCGGTTGTACGCTTGGGGCTGATTGTTCTGCAGAGCCAAGGCTCGCTTGAGCTCGTCAATCGCTTCAAGGTGTTGGAAGTTCCTGGATGGCCCCCAAAGGAGAAACGCGCGGGCGACGTGCCCCTCGGGCAAATCCGGATCCAGATCCAGCGCACGGCAACAATGAAACTCAGCCTTCTCCCACCACGCGCTCGATGGATCAAGTTCAAAGTGACGAGTCGCGCAGATCACAGAAAGCACGGCGTGCGCCAAGGAAAATGCTGGATCTCTAACAACCGCATTGCTCAGGTGCCGAGCAGCTTCGTCCAGCATCGCTGGATTGCCAGAGGAGCTGAGCTTGTAACCCCGCATGAAATCCGCATAAGCCATAGGGTCCTTGCTATAACGCGGGGAGCGTTGAACCATCGCTGCACCCAGCGGCCGGTTCAGTGCCAGGGTGATTTGCTTGGCGATCTCATCCTCGAGGTCGGATAGGCGATTGAGGTCCAGATCGCGCTTCCTTGTGAAGCAGACACTTCGCAGACGCGTGTCGAACATTTCCAGTGAGAGGCGCCAAAGTCCCTTGGATATTTGAATGCCACCGTGAACGATAAAACGCACGCCAAGTCGCGAAGCGGCATCCACAGGCATCGCCCCGGCCGGCACGTTAAACACTGCGGAAGTTGGAAGGACGTCGACGCCCGGCAAATTCCCTAGGCGCACGACCAGTGCATCGGCAAATCCGAGGCACACGCCATTGTCATCCGTGTCCCTGCCGAGAAGCACCAGGGGCAAGACGGCCAGAGAAGTACGCTCGCTCCACCCGCGCGTCTTCTCCGGGACGGCCGCGCGTACAACGCCCGGCCCAAAATCGGATTGTGGATAACGCGCGTCCAGAACTCGCACTGGTCCGACAAATCTGTAACCTTTGCCAACCACGGTTTCGAGAAAACGAGGCTTAGCGGAGTCGTCACCCAGAGCAAAGCGGATTTTTCGCACAATGTTGTTGATGTTGGGCTCGGTATCGAGGAACAAATCCGAGCCCCACAATTTGCTTACGATCTCCTGGCGCGAAACCAATTGATCTCGGCGGCTCACCAAAAAAATCAGCAGTTCCATCGGCTTCTTTTCGAGTTTGACTCGCTGGCCCTGGCGGCGAAGCTCATAACGCCCCAGGTCAAGTTCGATCTCGCCCGTCGCCGATCGTGTGCGTCGCATAAGGGTCTCAAACGGCATTATCCCGTAAGAATCAGTAATTTGCGACGATATAGAAAAGATACGCAACCTGTATGAACACGTCATTGGAGTAGTCTTCCGCTTAAGACATGATTTCCCTCGTTCGATACCAAACGACGGAGGTTCGACAATGAAACGACACTTATTCGTAGCTGTTGCAGTGGCTGGAATAGTCTCTTCGGCGGGGCTGGTATTTACCAGCGCCGCGCAGGATGATTCGCACAAAAAAAACGCATTCACCCCCGACACCATTTCCTGGGGAGCGGCGCCGCCCATTGTCCGTCCTGGTGCGCAGTTTGCCGTGCTCGAAGGCGACCCAACCGCCTCTACCGGCGACTTCACGATTCGCTTGAAGATGCCTGATGGGTTTCGCATCGCGCCCCATTGGCACCCGAACAGGGAAAACGTCACAATTATTTCCGGTACGCTCAAAGTCGGAATGGGCGATAAGTTCGACCCCACCAAGATGGACGCGTTCATCTCGGGTAGCTTTGCCTTCCTCGATCCCAACATGCACCACTACGCCACGGCCAGTGGAGAAACGATTGTCCAGGTCCACGGGCAATCTCCGCTTCAGTTCAACTACGTCAATCCTGACGACGACCCCAGCAAGAGCAAGTAGTCGGTAGTCGCGCACCGCGGGTGAGCCCACTAAACACCTCAGGAAGCGGCAGCGATCGCTTCCTGAGCGTAACCCAAGCGAGGGGTATCGTGGGAAGCCCACATAAAACATCACTGAACGAAGAGTCAAAGAAATCGCATTTACAAAGGAGAATTAGAATGGCACTCGATATGGACAAACTGAATGTGTTCGTAGGGCAATTCGTTGGGGATCTAGGCGCGGCGGTCCACTCTGGCATGGTCGTGATTGGCGAAAAGCTGGGGCTGTACAAGGCTCTCGCCGAAGGCCCGCTGACTTCGGCTGAGCTGGCCGTTAAAACCAGAACAGACGAACGTTATGTGCGCGAATGGCTGAGCTCACAAGCTGCAGGCGGCTACGTCACCTATCACGAGCAGACTCGCAAGTTCAGTCTCAGCGAAGAGCAGGCATTTACGCTGGCGAACGAAGATAGTCCAGCTTATCTTCCGGGCGCCTTCCAATTGGCCCTCGGCTCTCTGGCCGCAGTTCCCAGGATTACCGAAGCCTTCCGATCCGGCGAAGGCATGGGTTGGAATGAGCATGATGAAGATGTGTTTCATGGCTGTGAGAAATTCTTCCGGCCAAGCTATGCAGCAAACCTTGTCAGTTCTTGGATTCCTTCCCTGCACGGCGTCCAGGCTAAGCTCGAAGCCGGCGCGCGCGTCGCCGATGTTGGGTGCGGCAAGGGTGCGTCCACCGTGCTGATGGCTAAAGCCTTCCCAAAATCGCAGTTTTTTGGCTTCGACTATCACGACAAGTCCATCGAGGGCGCTCGCGCGACCGCCGCTAAAGAGGGTCTCGAGGTTCGCCTCAACTTTGGCGTCGCCAAGGCCAAAGCATTTCCAGGAAAAAACTACGACTTGGTCACCGTGTTCGATTGTTTGCACGATATGGGTGATCCAGTCGGCGCCGCAACTCATGTACGCAATTCACTTAGCAAGGACGGCACATGGATGATCGTCGAACCGTTTGCTCACAATGAACTAAAAGACAATCTGAATCCTGTCGGTCGCGTGTACTACTCTTTTTCAACTTTGTTGTGCACTCCTTGTTCGCGTTCACAGGAAGTTGCGCTGTGCTTGGGTGCGCAGTCAGGCGAAAAACGCATTCGCGAGGTAGTCACCGAGGCTGGCTTCAGCCGTTTCCGCAGAGCCGCGGAAACACCGCTTAACATTGTCTACGAAGTTCGTCCATGAGCCGTTCGTCCTTAGCGAAACCAGTCGGGGGTTGAAACCGTGCCGGTCCACGTTCTAACGAACGAGTTTTTCAACCACAAATCTGCATATTTAGACTGCTCTGCATTGAAGAGGAGACTCTATGTCAGGTAAACAGGTGATCGAAGTTCCTGGATTGAAGACGATCGGGCCTTATTCCCAGGCTGTGCGCGCGGCTGGCTTGTTGTTCGTATCCGGACAGCCGGGTGTTGACCCTTCGGCTGGCGAAGCGGCTGGCCCTATCTTTGATATTCAAGCCCGGCAAGCGTTCAAGAATCTCGACACCGTTCTGCGGGCTGGAGGTAGCAGGCTCAACTTGGTCTTAAACACCACCGTTCTTGTCTCCGATGTCTCCAACTTTGCGGAATTTAACCGCCTTTTCACTGAATTCTTTCCGAATAATCCTCCTGCTCGGATGACCATGACAGTCCCTTTACCAAAGGGATTGCTGATTTCCATCGGCTGTGTAGCGATGATTGATTAAGCCCGACCGGGAGTCGCTGCCGACCACGGATCGCGAATTGCGAAGCGACCCTGCGTCATTTGTCGGCTAGTCGGAAGTCATCCTTGGTCGATTTCTGACGGAGAGTCGTATCGTCTGTGCCATTTCTATCCTTATTCTTACACCGACCGGCGGCGCTGCTGGCGTTTCGTTGAGTGCGAACATAGCTCGGGTCAAAAGCGCTGAAAGGCAGTGACCGATTTTTCGCTGCAGGCAGACCCTGTGGCCGATACCCCTCGGGGTAGAGATGGCCCTAGATTACATATGCGTTCTCTCCTTTGCGGTTAAGTCACAAGAATGTTACTCACAACCGGACGTTTTGTGGTATTTTACTTGAAGGTTAATACATCCAAGGCCAGCGAGCATGAAACGAATTGAAAGGTCGACTCACTATCTAAAGGGCTCCCCATCAAGTTGCGTTCGCCCCCTTGGCGTCAGCTGCTTTGTGAATCCCAGGGAGCACTACATGAAGAAGACCTACGTGAAGCCAGAAGTCAGATCGCGGTCTATTCGGCCCGGCGATATTGAAGCTGGTGCACGGTTCGCCCAGAAGCGATCAGTACCGCGATACCCTTTTGCCGCGCCGGCGGTAATCCTGGAACCACTCACGCAGACTGAACTCTCCTGCAGAACCTCCGACATCAGCCTAGGAGGCTGCTTCGTCGAATCAGTTGATCGGTTTCCCACAAACACAATCATCCGGATCAGGATTGAACGGGATGGAGAAATCTTTAAGTCCTGGTGTCGCGTTGCCCACGTTCAAAAGGGAATCGGGACAGGTATAGCGTTCCTGGAACACCCTGCCGAGGCGCGCTTGACCATTCAAAGCTGGGTCGCTGAGCGGAGCGAAATTTTTGACAACAGTAGTCGCTAACGGCGCGCCGTGACTCATTAAGTAGAAGATTTTGGGATCCTACACATGCGTATTGCCAAACAGAGACCACAATTAGATACGGCTCGTTACCTTTCGATTTGTGTACTCTACCATCGAACGAACCACGCAGCGATCACCACTGAGACCCTTCAAGACGCTGGTTTTGACGTGAGAGGGACGGGCGACCCTTCCTTGGCACTTCGTCTCCTTCAGGAAGGCTTCTGCCGTACCGTTCTCGCGGACGTGGAACTCCTAGGTGTGGATTGGTTTGAATTCCTTGAAACGGCGTTGAACATAGATCCAGGGGCTCAAATCATATTGATCGGGGGTACCTATACCGTCGATTCTGCGATAGAGGCCATTAAACGCGGCGCGTACGATTATCTGCCTAAACCCATCGACGTTTCCCGTTTGATGAAGACCCTCGATGAATTGGCTGAGCTTTCCGAGCGACGTAGTCAGGTGGGCCAGCTTGAACAGGAAATGCTGGACAAATTCCTATTCAACGGAATCGTTGGAAAGAGCCCGACTATGCTCGATATGTTCGATCTGGTAAGGAAGATTTCGAAACACTACAGCAACGTGTTAGTTACGGGACCTACTGGGTCGGGCAAGGAGTTGGTCGCCCGAACGCTGCACCAGATAAGTCCTGCGGGGAAAGCGCGCTTTGCTGTCTGCAATTGTTCGGCACTTGTTGAGACTTTGCTCGAGAGCCAGCTCTTCGGTCATATGCGTGGTTCTTTTACCGGTGCCACAGAAACGCGTCCGGGCCTGTTTGAGTACGCGAATGGAGGTACGGTATTTCTTGACGAAATCGGCGAGACAACTCTCCCGTTGCAAGCAAAGCTGTTGCGGGTGATTCAAAACCGAGAAATACAGAGGATTGGCTCTCCCAGTGTACAAAAAGTTGACGTCAGAGTCATCGCGGCCACGAACCGTAATCTGAGGACTGAGGTTCTTGCCGGAAGATTTCGCGAAGATCTTTTCTACCGACTCAGTACATTTGAGATTCTGGTGCCAAGCCTGAGCGAGCGGTCCGAGGATATTCCGCTTCTCCTCCAGCACCTGCTGAGGAAGTGCAATGCTGCATACGGAAAGGTCTTCCGGGGATTTACGCGCCGCGCGCAAGTGATTTTGCTCCGATATTCCTGGCCTGGAAATGTTCGTGAGCTGGAGAACGTCATCGCGCGTGCTGCAATTACCGCAGAAGGTGATTTCATCGACGTCTCAGATTTGCCCAAAACGATCATCGAGCAAAAACTATCGTTACGGTTTGCCACGGCGAGCGATGGTTGGCGCCCCGTCTCGCTACAGGAAATGAGCAAGATTCATATAGAGCGTGTGCTTGCTATGTGCGAGGGCAACCAGCTTCGTGCTGCTGAAATTCTCGGGATTGGTCGCACAACGCTTTATAGGTACCTACGTCGGAAGACTAGGCATATTTCCGATCAAGGGGCAGCTTAAACCTCGCCACGTGCTCGCTGATAAATCAAAGATTCCCTCCGGCTCGGAGCCCGGAGGGAATCTTCCATCGAGCAAACGCTGCTGCAGCTAGGCAGAAGATCGACCTTAGTGTTTTTTCGGAGGAATTGTAAGGGGCAACTCCTTCATGTGGTGCCGACGCTTCCCTTTGTGAACAGTCTTCTGAAATGGGGCATCTGTGAAAGTTTGACCGTTGCAGGACCCGGAATATGCCGCCGCAGTAACGAAGAGATTCGACATTGTGATGTCGCCGGGAGTATCGCTCGATCCTCCTGCGTTAGCTATGAAGCCGATAACATCCCCATACGAATCTGTTCCGTAGAACTCGAGAGTGTTGCCGGAGGCAAGACTGGGGGCGACGCTACTGTCTACCGTGAGGTTTGAAAAACAGGGATTGCCGCTCGCAGTCACCGTTCCGGTCAAGTTGAATTGGCTGTCCTCAGTCAAAGTAACCGTGGCGTTGAACCCACTACCTCCGGCATCTGGAGTAAACGATCCAGAGTAGGTTCCGGTCGCCGGTTGATAGCGGTAGGCGGTAAAAGGCATTCCGTTATCGGCCGATCCGCACCCGAGACCCTTGCTGACATACACAACAGTTCCGATGATCGTAGTCTTATCCAACGATAGCGTGCCCGTGAGGGTATAACTTTCACCGTTGTCCACGCCAATGGTGCCCGTTACTGCCCGTGCCACGCCGCTATCGAGCTCTGTCGGACTCCCCATTCCAGCTGCGACGCACATTGAATTCGTGAGAGTGCGATCTGTAAGGTTGGTGTTCACGTATGCATTAGGATTTCCTTTACTTTGGCTGACCACATCAAAGGTGAACTCCGTAGCTGCTCCTTGTCCGTTCGGAGGAAAAGCATTGGTGATTTGAAGGTCCCATTTTCCTGTCAGATCAGCACGATTCTGGGCGTGCGCTGGAATCGCCAGCATCAGACCCGCACACAACAACAAAAACTTTCTCATTTCAAAATCTCCCTTTTTTCACGATTTAGAGCGTAGTTTGCCGGGTCGTGTTCGGGACGTAGGAGCCGATCTTGACCTGTGAGACTCGACAACCACAGCGAGAGATTGCACGAACTAGTCCAATCTGTGAGGCACGTAAAGTATTGATAAGATATTGCCTAGCGCTCATAATTCTGTTTAGAAACTGTTTCAAAAGCGGCGCGGTGTGCCAAATTGAAACAACGCCTTGACGACAATCGTAATGCGCCACGGGGGAATTCTGCAGCGCATTGTTGGGATGATTCCAAGTGAGGAAGCGGAGCCGTTGGAGGAAATTTATGAATACGAGCACAGCGTTTGGAGGCATTGAACTAATTTTAAAAGTTCACCCGGTATGAATCGGATGGATACACCGCGACTTGTTGCTGCGATCATCCTTGGTGCCTTTTTGCTCGTTCTCAACGTGCGCTAGAACCGCGGCCGCCAACAAATACCTCAAGCCGAATGCATTGTTCCCCAGCGACTCGCGATAGGTGTCGAGAAATCCGCTTCTCACCACCTATTCTATTCATTTGCAGTTGGTGTGCTGGCCGCTTCAGAGTGGTTTCCTTCTCCCTGCTTGTTACCAGCAGCCTGTGCGCAATCTCTGGATTATCACACCGCGAGCAGAAAGCTCTCCAAGCAATTCCACCACTCCTTGAGAAGGATCACGGTCTCCCGGAACGATGACAGCCCATTCCAGATTCTCTCGAAATTCTTTTGACCGAATCTCCCACTGGCCGAAAGAAGAAGATTTTGTCTCGCCGATTTGAATGATTGACCAGTGCCGCGCTAACGCCAACGCGACAGCTTCGTCAGGCATGGGCCCGGACAGGATGAAATGGTTGTTTCCATGGACTAAAATGCCGAGCATTGGTTTTCAACCCTCCAGGCGCGGATCGGAAACCGGGTAGCCAATCGCAAAATGGTAGACGACTTGTCCTTGCTCGGGGGACAAGTTCAGATATCGATTCACTCGCTCATCAAAAAACGCTCCGATGCCGGTTGCTCGCAGGCCCAGCGCCTCGGCGGCAAGATACATTCGTTGACCAATGGCGCCCGCCTCGAAATGCACGTAGCGATATCCACGTTCGCCGTAGCTGCGAGACGCATTCTCAAAGTCGCCGATCATGGAGACCGCCACACAAGCGTTACCCGCCAGCTCTTGTCCCAGACTGAGAGCTGCCGCGGCTACGCGTTGGTCTCCTTCCTTGATTCTTTCCAACTCTGCGTACTCCGGCCAGTAGCGGTACACCCCCGGCGTCAAGCCGTCGACGCGGTGGACGTAAAGATACAGTTGGACCATAGGAGCGGTTGCGAAATCGGCGAAGAGACGTCCCTGTGCGGCGGTGAGGAGTGTTGCAAGTTGCGAGAGCGAAATCGATTCTTCCCCGCCCGTGAAGTCGAGAGCAGAACGCCGGGCACGAACGACATCGCCGAAGCTACGGCTCGTGGAAGAGTTAGGCGACAGGCTGATTTCCCCGCGCCCCAATGGCTTTGCCTGGGCGAGAACGGTGGCTGCGGTTTGCACAGTGAGCTTTGTTGCGGCGTGAATTCGCTCAATCAGCGGATAAGCTACTTGCTCCTCTGACAATCGGTTGGGCTGACCTCTGAACAAAATTGTCTCGACTGGTTCCAGCGACCTCACGGGAATGGATGGGCCTTGGAGCTCGACGATAAGCATCGGCCACTCATCCTCATTCAGGAGACACTGTTCCGCAACTCTGTCATCCAGAAACTGGCCAAACGCAAAACTTTCGCATCCGATCGATCGAGCAGCGAGAGTGAGAGCCTGCCAGGCATGCCCGACATCGTGCAAGCAGTACCGATAGGCTCGATCCCGGTATTTCCAGGCTTCGCGCCAGGCTACGCTCGTCAGGATGAAAATGAGCGGGGCAGAGGTACCGATCAACTTCCCACCCCAATCTCCGATGGCGCGTTGTTCCACCGTGTGGGATGAGGGACGGTAATGATAGAGGCCATCGGGCCAGTCGACCAACCCTTGCGAGCAAAAGTGAAATTCGGTCGGATGGAGATTACCGGAGGAAGGATTCACGCGCAGAGAGTAGACGGCTCCAGTGGACGAGACTCGCTTGGATGCGCTAATCGAAGCGGAATAAAACATTAACTGCGAGAGGAATTCCGCACCGTCCCGAGCCAGGGTAATTCCTGTTTTGCCTTCGAGTACTGCGAGAGCTGAGATTTGTGGAACTGGTGGGTCGACGGGCAGGTCCAGTACGGGGACGCCCTCATAGTGTCGAAATGGATTGGGCATATTGGCCCAATCGAGATAGTGCTGAGTTCGCCGTAGCGATTCGACACTGTGTTTGGTCAGTTCATGGTACTCGCGCCAGCTCATGAGGGTTGAATCCTGAGAATACTGTACCGGCAATTCAGGCGTCCGGGAATTGTCTGCGGAAGGAAACTATGTTGAGGGGGCTAGCTGAAATGTTCCGGTCCGGATAGATATCAATAAATACGCTTCCCACCAGCTATCTCAAGCTGAGATAGCTAGTGATAATCCCTGATGGCATAACGAAGTCGGCCTCCGAACGGTTCGAGTAAACTTTGCGGTGATCACCCGGCAAAGCTCGGAACCGA
>Ga0210401_10004307_pt1 | contig 14890 bp, 15 predicted proteins | sample IncBWH32MmetaG_FD_150866 | JGI IMG/M metagenome (GOLD analysis project Ga0210401, IMG submission 150866) | Forest soil microbial communities from Barre Woods Harvard Forest LTER site, Petersham, Massachusetts, United States - Inc-BW-H-32-M | ecosystem: Environmental > Terrestrial > Soil >... | reverse complement strand
CGAGGCTTATGTACAGCAGAAGGAGGAAACGTTCCAGATCATAGAGCAACTTGAGCCGAGCGATCTGATCTACGCCCGTCGCTTCGGGATCCAAGGGTCTCGCTCGGAAAATTTCGTGATCATTAACATCGAGTCAGATGCGCGGCGTCGGGCCGAAAAGGAAGCCTTACTGTCGCGTCTTTCGGACAAACTTGCTGCCTCGCCTGGAATTGCGCGTGACGATGTCATGGTCCGTCTCTCCATGACCTCCGGTTTGGAAGACTGGTCTCTCGGTAGTGGTATTGCCGTATCGAAATCGTAGGCTCCCCCGGCTCGGATACAGGTAAGTAGTAGATTCTCCCGGTACGGGGGATGTCATGAGGAAGTCGAGGTTTACCGAGTCACAGATCGTTGCGATCTTGAATGGCTGGGTTATTGCATTTGTTCGACCGTTCTTCAGAACAGAGATCCATGACGCTGAAGATCAAGCGGATTGGTGGTAAGCGCGAGACGCGCATTTGTTTGAGCGGGCAGTTTCGATGCGAAAGCATTGGCCAGGTGAATTCTGAGGTCGAGCGTGGCGGACCGCGAGTAGCTTTGGATCTAGAGGAGGTTGATCTCGTGGATATCGAAGCTGTTCGTTTTCTAAACGTGTGTGAGTCGACGGGGGTAGCGATCCTTCACTGTTCGCCCTACATCAGGGAATGGATGCTGCAGGAGAGAAGCCGGCCGAAAGACCATCCGGAACTTGGATGATTCATCGAAGCTCAAACTGGAGAGGAGAAAATAGTCATGAAGAAGATTTACGGGATTGTAACGCTCGTTGCTGTGCTGGTGGGCGCGACTCTGCTGCTGGAGAGGACTGTTAAAGTTGCTGCGGCGGCGCCAACCGGCATCAAGAACGTGGTTTTAGTGCACGGTGCATTCGCCGATGGCTCCGGCTGGGAAGCCGTCGCCAAGATCCTCGACAAGGATGGCTACACGGTGTCGGTGGCGCAGCCCCCGGAAACCTCCTACGCCGAGGACGTCAAGTACGCGAAGGCGGCCGTCGACGCAATGAACGGGCCAGTGGTGCTCGTCGGCCACAGTTACGGCGGATCCATCATCACGGAGGCCGGCAATGATCCAAACGTTGCAGCACTTGTCTACATCGCCGCGTTTGCGCTCGATGACGGCGAGAGCTGTGCGTCGATCGAACAGGCCCTGCCGCAGGCCTCCAAGGCGTTCAAGTCGGACAGCAACGGCAACTGGTGGATAGAGCAGGAGCATTTCGCGGCCGACTTCGCGGCGGACGTTTCGCCGACCGAGTCCCGCTTCATGGCCGCGTCGCAGGTGCCGATCTCCACCGACTCGTTCACCCACAAGGTCACGTCGCCCGCCTGGAAGACCAAGCCCACTTGGTACATGGTGGCCACCGCAGACCGGTCGATCAATCCGGACCAGGAGCGCATGATGGCGAAGCGCGCCAATGCCAAGACGGTCGAAGTGAATGCCAGCCATGTGGCCTACATGTCTCACCCGAAGGAAACAGCGAAGCTCATTGAAGACGCTGCTACCTCTGCGCCAGTCCATCGATAGCCCGCTTCGTTAGCAAAGCGCGTGGCCGCCACGCTGAAACCGGCTCGCCCGAGAGTGGGGCCTCCACCGATCCTGACGACATCGGTGGAGGCCCGGATGAACGTCGTCTGAGGAGAACACAATGAAGGATCACATCACGATAACAGGACATGACGGCGCGTTCACCGCCTATATCGCAAGACCGAAAACCGTGCCGGCTCCCGCAGTCATTGTTTTGCAGGAGTTGTTCGGGGTGAACGCCGACATCCGCAAGCATTGCGACGAACTGGCGGGACAAGGCTTCCTTGCGGTCGCGCCAGACCTATTCTGGCGTCAGGAGCCCGGCGTCGACCTCACTGTTACCTCCGAGGCCGACTGGCAACACGGCCTTCGTCTGTACGGGGCTTATGACCGAGACGCGGGAGCCAAGGACGTCAAGGACACCGTCAACGCCGTACGCAACCTCCCAGAGTGCAACGGCAAGGTCGCCCTCCTCGGCTATTGCCTTGGCGCGCTGATGGTTTTCCTGACAGCCTTGCGTTGCCACGGGGTCGACGCAGCAGTCGCTTATCACGGCGGCGATACTGAAAAATATCTGGGAGAGGTCGATGGGCTTAACGCGCCCCTTCTAATGCATCTGGCCGAAGAAGACGAGTTCATTTCCAAGCCCGCGCAAGCCGAGATTAAAGCCGTACTTGCTAAGAAACCAAACGCGACGGTCTACAGTTATCCGGGTCAGAATCATGCGTTCTCTCGGCATAATGGGACACACTACAATGCCGCGGCGGCAGCGCTCGCCAACCGGCGGACAAGCGAATTTCTACATCAACAACTGCGGTGACATTCGGTCGCCGTCGAGCGGATGACGGCGTACCGCACGTAATCCACTCGAGATGGCCTACTGACGTCGCCGGAAACTGAAGGAATGTCTTTACGGACAGTCTCGGCTATTTAGCGAGCTAGTGTGGAGCGTCTGGCTTTGCAGGTTGCCACAATTCGATCGGATTCCCCCCTCAGGGTCATGCACGCGGGCAAACCGATCTCACTTTGTAGCTCCACTAGTGGGTGGCCGCCGCCGCTTTGGCTGCGGACTGAGTGAGCCAAGTTTCGAAACGCGTTTGGCCGAGTTGCGCGTCATCGTCCGGAATCAGTGTGCGTTCACTCACCTCCACGCCGTAGTAGCTCGCCTTCGGGTCTGTGACAACCTCGCGCGGATCCTTGTGTGCAGCCAGACTTTTCCGGGCGAGTTCATCGAGACGAAACTTTTCCGGCCCTCCTACTTCAACGGTGCCATTCACTGGTGAGCCCGTCGCGACCCGGGCCACCGCACCGGCCACATCGTCAGCCGCCATAGGCTGGATGAGAGCAGTTGGCATGCGTACTTTGTTGCCCTCGGTGGAGAAATCCGCGATGGCCTGGACGAATTCGAAGAACTGCGTCGCGCGGACAATTGAGTAGGGAATCGAGGAGGTTTTGATCAAGTTCTCCTGAGCCATTTTTGCGCGGAAGAAACCGCTTGCGAGCATACGTTCCGTTCCAACGACTGACAACGCAACATGATGTCCTACGCCTGCGGCTGCTTCATAGGCGAGTTGGTTACGGGTTGATGTTTCGAAGAACTTCAGCACCTCTGCGTCCTCCCAGGAAGGAGAGTTCGTTACATCAACGACCACCGACGCACCCTTCAGCGCTTCGGCGAGTCCCTCGCCAGTGACTGTGTTGACGCCGGATTTGGGAGATGCGGCGACTGCTTCGTGCCCGTGCTCGCTCAACTTGGTGACGAGCTTCGACCCGATCAGTCCACTGCCGCCGATCACTACGATTTTCATGATGCCACCTCCGTTTTTCCGTGTACCTCCGTGCGTGCCTTCTGTCAAGCGGAAGTCACCTTCACGTCGAGATAGGTGCATCGCCTTGCCGCAGAGATACATCAAATCAGAAGATTTTGAACAGCGCCTTGGGCGCCCTCGGCCATATCCACAACACCACGGCATGGAGCAAAAGAATGAGAGTTGAACTCTTTCACCCCGACTCTGACACAGCGCCGCGTCATTGGGTACGGCACGATCAGGCTTTCGCAATGATGTTGCGGCCCGGCTCAATTGAGTGGGGCTCGAAGCGTTCCGCGCTGGAAAAGTTCACCTACGCGGCGGGCGAGTTGGCACTGTGCGATCGTCATAACGGAGAGTGGGTGGGACTCATGAACGTACAGCACCTGCAGCTCGGTATTTCCGATGCGGCGCTGCTGGCCAGCTCCGACGGAGCTTACGGCGAGGTAGAACTGCGCCCTTCACGCAAATTTGCGGACCCGCGCCTGAGTGCGATGGTTGCGGCCGTTCATGCGGAGATGGTTGCCGGCTTTCCGAGCGGGCGGCTGTTTCTGGATTCCGTCGAACAGGCGATGGCGGTAGCGCTGGTCAATGGTCATGCAGTAAGGCACCGTCCCGTGCAGATATCCCGAGGCGGACTAGGCCCAGCGCGCTTGCGAAGGATTAGAGAGTTGGTCCATGCAAAGATGGAAGACGAGTTGAGTCTCGACGAGATGGCGCAATCGGTGGGGTTGAGCACAGCTCATTTCGCGCGGATGTTTCGCAAGTCAACGGGCCAGACCCCGCATCAATTTGTTCTGCGCCGAAGGCTCGAGCGCGCCAAACTGATGTTGCGTGCTCCCGATGCGCGAGTATTGGACGTGGCTGTTGCCTGTGGCTTTAAAACCCAGCAGCACTTTGCGCAGGTCTTTCGTGACGTCTGGGGAGTTAGCCCGACAGAGTATCGCCAGGAGTCTGAACTCATCGCTCCTCGCACCCGCGTCGACACCGTGTCCTCCGTCAACAATTCTGACTGGGCCACGCCGTAGCTCATTCGCACTCTCGTCGTTGTTCGCTCCAGACAACCCCAGAATGAGGGGCAAGTCGCTAGAGTTCTCTCTCGGATACATGAATTTAGCAGGATTCCGACCATCCCAGCAGAAATCCGGACAAGTCCCTATCCGATCTCCAGTTTACTTGCAGTTGTGAGCAGAGCTACAGCGCCAACAAACTCAACAGCGGATCAACTGACTGTTGTTTGCCGGTCCGAACGAATTCAACACAGGAGGAAAAGTCAATGGAAGCAATTGGAGACCCATGGCGTTCATGATTTTTCTGTGGCTGGCAGCAGTTCCCTGGCATAGCCAAGCGCAAGCGAAGGAAAATCCCGTGAAATACCCGACTTCGTATCGAACAATCCAGGTGGATGGACTTTCGATTTTTTACCGGGAGGCGGGGCCGAAGGACGCGCCAACGATTCTTTTGCTGCACGGGCTTCCATCTTCGTCGCGGATGTTCGAGCCGCTCTTCGCACGGCTTTCCGATAAATATCACCTGGTGGCGCCGGATTATCCGGGATTTGGACACAGCGACTGGCCGGACCCGAAGAAATTCGCGTACACGTTCGATCACATCGCCGAGATCATGAATCATTTCACCGAAGCGCTCGGGCTCACGCGCTACACGCTGTATATGCAGGATTACGGCGGCCCGGTGGGTTTTCGCATGATTCTTGCGCATCCGGAACGGGCCGAGGCTCTCATCGTTCAAGACGCGGTGGCGCACAACACGGGACTCGGAGCGAAATGGAAGACGCGGCGGGCGTTTTGGGCCGACCGCGCTGCCAACGAAAGCGCGCTGCGCGTGAATCTGCTTTCGCTTGAGACAACCAAATCACGCCACGCGGGAGGGGATCCGGATGTTGAGAGGCATGATCCGGATCTCTGGACCGATGAATATTACTTTTTGAATCAGCCCGGGCAAGCGGACATTCAAGCAGATCTCTTCTACGACTACCGAAGCAATGTGGAGTCGTATCCGAAATGGCAAGCGTGGATGCGTGAGAAGCAGCCGCGCCTGCTGGTCATCTGGGGAAAGTATGAATCGTCGTTCGACCCGTCGGAGCCGGAATCGTACCGGAAGGACGTTCCCGGCGCCCAAGTTTCCATCGTGGATGGCGGCCACTTCGCGCTGGACACGGCGGGCGACGAAATCGCCACGCTGGTACAAGGGTTTGTCAGTCATTCACGATAACTTCTGGCACTTCAAAAAAAGGGGAATCACATGAGTCAAACAGCCAGCAGCTTTAAACAACAGAAGCATGACGCCGGTGTCGCGAGAGTTGATATGAAGTTCGAGGTCTCGCTAATCCCCGTCTCGGACGTTGACCGTACAAAGGAGTTCTACACAAGGCTTGGGTGGCGGCTCGACGACGACGTCACTATGGGAAACGACTTTCGCGTCGTCCAGTTGACGCCGCCGGGTTCAGGATCCTCGATCTCGTTCGGCAAGGGGGTTACCGTGGCGGCGCCTGGCTCGTTCCGGGGCGGGCTGATCGTCTCCGACATTGAAGCCGCCCACAAGGAGTTCGTGGCCAGGGGCATCAATGCGAGTGAAGTGTTCCACGGCTCGCCGTTCTCCCCGGCAGGACGCATCAGTGGGCCGGACCCCGAGCGCCAGAGCTACCGCTCATATATTTCCTTCGAAGATCCCGATGGCAACGCGTGGATCGTCCAGGAGGTCACGCGTCGGGCACCCGGTCGGATCGATCCCGCAAAGACGACCTTTGCGTCAGCAAACGATCTCGCAAGCGCGATGCGGCGCGCCGCAGCCGCCCACGGCGAGCACGAGAAGCACAACGGACAGCGCGACGCGAACTGGCCGGATTGGTACGCAGCATACATGGCGGCGGAGCAGGCAGGGACTGACCGGCCAAAGTGAACGACTATCGGCTTGTAGCTAGTAAGGAGGCTCACGCCGGCGAATCAACCCGGCGTGAGTGAAGTTCGCAGGCACCACCTGCATCTTATCCGACAGCCAAGGAGGCTGATGTGGCAAGCAGACAGAAAACGGTCATCGTAACGGGGGCTTCGCAAGGCATCGGAGCTGGCGTAGTCCAGTCGTTCCTTGGTCGTGGATACAATGTTGTCGCAAACTCGCGCAACATCAGGAAGTCAGGTACCTTCATCGACTCCGATCATTTGGCTCTTGTAGATGGCAGCATCGGCGAGAGTGCTGTCGCTTCGAAGATCGTCGAGACGGCCGTCCAGAGGTTTGGATCGATCGATGCGCTGGTCAACAATGCGGGCATCTTCTTCACAAAACCCTTTACTGACTACACAGCTGAAGACTTCAAGGCGCTATCTTCCACCAACCTCGAAGGCTTCCTTTACGTCACACAGGGCGCAGTCAAACAGATGCTCGCGCAAAAGTCAGGCGGAAGCGTCGTTACCGTCACGGCCGCGCTCGTGGCCAACCCGATCGCAGGTATTAAGGCGTCGGTCCCCATGATCACCAAGGGCGGACTTGAAGCCGTCACGCGGAGCTTGGCGACGGAGTATGCGAAGGAGAAAATTCGCTTCAACGCGGTCGCCCCCGGAGCCGTGGACACGCCGCTGCACAAGGACAACCCGAAGGATTTTTTAAAGACGCTCTCGCCGATGGGTACAATCTCTGACGTCAAGGACATAGTGGAAGCCGTGGTTTATCTCACTGAGGCCCGTCAGGTGACAGGGGAGGTGTTGCACGTGGACGGTGGTGCGCACTCAGGAAAATGGTAAGCAGCAAGGGTTCGCAGCCGGCCGACGCGGAGCGGCGGCTGCAGGAGCTCGGCATCGAACTCACGCCTCCGCCCACTCCGTTCGGTGCCTATGTCGAGGCCGTACAGAGCGGCAATCTGCTCTTCCTCAGCGGTATGCTTCCTGCCATCGGACACAAGCCGAAGTTCGTCGGCCGACTCGGGAAAGAACTGGATGCGAACGCCGGTAGAGGGGCGGTCCGCATTGCCGCTCTGAATGTTTTGTCAGCGGCAAGGCAGAAGCTAGGCTCGCTCGATAAAGTAACCCGCGTTGTTCGACTATGCGTCTATCTTGCAACTGATGGAGACTTCTTCGATCAGCCAAAAGTTGCCGACGCTGCCTCCGAGCTATTTCGCGATGTTTTTGGAGAAGACAAAACCTCAGTCCGTATGGTGCTAGGCGTGGCAAGTCTTCCTCTGGGCATGCCCGTGGCGGTTGAAGTCATCCTGGAAGTCGAGGCATGAGGTGAGTGGGGTGACCTGCCTCCCATGTTGCCGAGGATCCAGCCAGGATGTGACGCTCCTCACGAAAGCTCGCTCCAGTGATAGTGGCTCCTGTGCGGTGATTATGCGAGGATTCACGCATGATGGCGAAGATTTCAGCTACGCCGCAGGCGGAACATGGTTGAAACGCAGCTTGGGCTGCGCGACTTGGTGTGTTGGCGCAGGTGCTATGCGCGGTAGGGAGCGGCTGGGTTGGAGTGTTTACTTGGCGGCTTCGCTCTGGCCGGCGGCGACGAGTTGGCGCGCCTGGTCGAGCCAGTTCAGGACGACGGTGGGCTGGGAGGCCGCGGTCATTTTGCCACCGGGAAACTGGAAGATCACGAAGTGCTGGCCATCGGGCGTCACATCATAGGATGGGAACGGAGCCCGCATTTCCAAGCGGTTCGGGAAGAGAATTTGAGGTTTTCCGGGTTGGAAAGAGCCCTTCTCGACAGAATAAGGCACGGCAATCAACGAATCGCCCTTTGAGTAGAAAAGTTCGTGCCCTGACTTCGACCATAGCGGCTCGACACCACTGTCCGTCGAGATCTGCCATTTCCCTGCCGCGCGTGGGAAGGGCACGACATAAATTTGCGGAACACCAGAATCGAACGAAACATAGGCCAGCCAGTGCCCGTCGGGAGAGAACGACGGCTGGCCGCCTTTGGATTCCAAGAACTGGCGAGGCTCCTCGGGTTTTCCGTTTGCGTCGATCGTCAAGGTCCAGACCTCGCAACAGCCCCCGTCCTTATCTCCAAGCCGTTGGAAGACCAGAACCTTGCCGTCCGGCGACCAGGACGATGGATAGGCGGTCAAGATGCTCTCCGGGGTCAAACGTTCTTCTTCGCCGGTCCCATCGGAGCGCTTCGAGTAAATGGCCTGCCCGGCTCCCTTGGGCGTCCTGTGAGGATGCGCGTAGGTAAGCCGCTCGCCGTCGGGCGTCCAGATCGGAAACATGGCCCCGGAGGACGCCATGGTTAAAGGGGAAGTGATTCCTCGCGCCAGGTCATGGATCCAGATGGCGCCGTTGCCACCTTTCTGAAAGGCGAGACGCTTTCCGTCGGGAGAAAAGCGAGGCGAGGCGGCGTCCGGCTGATTGTTCAGCAGAACCGAGGCAGCGCCCTTGCGGTCCAGCAGTGCTACGTTCAGGTTATGACTTATCCCTCCGGCAGACAAATAAACAGCTGTGCCACTCTTGGAGATGCTGAGCTGCGCGCCGCCGTTGGTGATGTCGGAATCCACTCCCTGTACGACGGGAATTGCTGTTCCGGTTATTTTCAATGCTTGCGCGTCGAAGGGGACAACGAAGACGGTGCTCTGGGACACATAGGCGAGGTATCCGCCGGGGAGGTAGCGCCCAAAATACGCATTCTCGACGAGCACCTTCGGCACGCCCGTATCGAGAGGAGCCGCTTCCACGGTGGAATGGCCGAAAAAGTTATTGTCCGACGAGCCCGTGAAGAGAACCGCCTTGCCGCCAGGGAGAAATTGTGGCCATCGGTGGGTGGTCTCGATTCGCGCTGCATCCAGGTGTGTGACCTCGGCCGCTGCGCCTCCTGCGGCGGGGACGCTGTAGAGCACGCTGGTAAATTGCCTTGGGAAAATAATGGTGCCGTCTTCGCCCCAGTCTCCGCCACGATAGCCGCTGACGTCGCTCAACGCGATGGGCGCTCCGCCCCGCACCGAGACCTTCTTCAGTTTTCCTTCGCCGAAAAACCCAATCCATTGGCTGTCCGGAGAAAAGAAGGGTGCGGCAGCGGCCCCCGCGCCATCGAGCAACACGGCCGCCCCTTTGTCCAATTCGCGCACGTAGAGGTTCCCCGATCCTGTTCCCCCATCGCGCGTGACGTAGGCGATCCGCGAGCCGTCGGGAGAAATCACCACGGCCGGTCCGTTGACTAAATCGAGCTGCTGGTCCGGCGCAATCGACAGGGAAAGTTCCACCGGTTTCCGCGGGGGAGGATGCGAAGCCTGGTGTAACGCTAGCAGCGAGACCACCAGTCCGGCGGCCAGGATCGCGGCGAGCGCCCAGGGCACGAAGCGCATCCAGGAAGGCGCCGCAGGCCGTGACGCGCTCGCTGACGAAAGGTGCTGCGCCGCCACTGGCGCCGGCTCGGCTTGGGCGGCGGTTGAGATTGCCGACTGCCGGCCTGAGGACTCACGCGCGGGAATAGCGTACGAGGAACTCGATAATCTGGCTGGCGCTTCGTCAATTACCGCTGCTTGGTGAGCTTGGGAGCGACTCGAGTCGCTGTCGCGTTTGAGGCGCTTCAAATCGGCGCGCATGTCCGAAGCGTTGTGGTAGCGCAGGTCGCGGTCCTTTTCGAGAGCTTTGTTGATAACGTCTTCGAGCTTCGAGGGAAGATCCGGATTCAAGCGCACCGGAGCTACGGGTGTGCGATTCAGAATCGCGTCGGTAATCACACCGGAAGTTTCGCCGCGAAACGGGACTGCTCCAGTGGCCATTTCGTAAAGGACTACGCCGAAGGAAAACAGATCGGTGCGAGCATCGAGTTCCTTGCCGCGAACCTGCTCGGGCGACATGTACGCGACGGTGCCCAACGCAACGCCGGGGCTGGTGAGATCTTCCGGGCGCACACCCGCCGTCAACTGAGCGGAATAGGTTGCGTCCTGGGCCATTGCCGGGACTGCGGCGCGAAGAACCTGCTTGGCCAGGCCGAAGTCCAGAATCTTGGCGTGGCCGCGTTCGGTGACGAAAATGTTGGCGGGCTTGATGTCGCGGTGAACGATTCCCTTGCTGTGAGCGGCGTCGAGCGCGTCGGCAATCTCAATCGCGAGGCCGAGAAGAATTTCCGTGTCGATGGGCCTTCCGGCGACGCGATGTTTCAAGGTGGTTCCGTCGAGAAACTCCATGGCAATGAACGCTTGGCCATTCTGGTCGTCAATTTCGTAGATCGTGCAGATGTTGGGGTGATTCAGCGCCGAAGCGGCTTTGGCTTCGCGCTCGAAGCGGCTCAGAGATTGCGGATCTTTGGCGACCTCGTCCGGAAGGAATTTGAGAGCAACAAAGCGGCTGAGCTTTACATCTTCGGCTTTGTAGACGACACCCATTCCGCCGCCGCCGAGTTTTTCGACTACGCGATAGTGGGAAATGGTGCGACCGATGAAGGAGGAGGAGTCCATTATCAAGCGCACATATTAGGTTGCGGCTGGAGACAAGTCAACGCGGCGCGGGATTGGAGTTCGAACTGAACCTCGGCTAGAAATGGCTTGTGCTAAGCTTTCCCGCAATTGTGTCGGCGGGGGTGGATAGCTTGCTACTCGAAGGAGGTCCGTATGGCTTTAGAGCCAGTAGCGCGCGCTTCGTACGCGTGCTCGATCGCACCGTGGCTTTCGGTGCGGAATGGTGCGGGAGCTGTTGAATTCTACAAATCAGCTTTCGGAACGACTGAGGTTTTCCGCCTGGAAGATAAAGGAAGCGTTGTTACAAGACTTTCCATCGAGGGCGCGGAGTTTTGGGTGAGCGACGAGTCTCCCGAACATGGAAACTTCAGTCCCGAGACTCTTGGCGGCGGTACGGTACGCATAATTCTGACGGTCGCCGATCCGGATGGTGTGTTCGCGAAGGCGCTGAGGGCAGGGGCATCAGAGGTTCACGCCGTCAGCGAAATGCACGGTTGGCGCGTAGGGCGCGTGGTCGATCCTTTTGGACATCACTGGGAAATCGGCCGCCAACTCGCCGGGTAGACGCCCTCAAGGCAGGTGCTTGCGGGGAGCATGTTTTGCCCTATGCGGTCGCGCCACCAACGAACAAACTTTCGATCACTTTTATTAATTGGTCGGCCGTCTCGGACTTCGTAACGAAGGCGTGAGCTCCTGCGTCGAGAGCCGCGCGTTTTACTTGCGGCGAATCGTGCGTGGAAAGCACGACGATTTTTGTTGCAGGAGAAGCCTTGCGGATTTTAGCAGCCGCTTGCAGTCCGTTCATTACGGGCATAGTAATGTCGAGGACGATCAAATCCGGCTGAAGCTTGAGGGCCAAATCCACAGCTTCCTGGCCGTTTTCCGCTTCCGCGCAAACACTCCACTGTGGCTGAGCATTGAGGAGAGTTTTGAGCCCCTTCCGCATGACTTCGTGGTCGTCTACGAGAAGAACACGCACGAGGGAACTCCGTGGCTGAGAACCGACAAACCTAATCTGCCACGGAGCATTGCACTTTCCATACCGCGATTGCTGTACTCCACACCACGCGGGAAAATTTGTTAAGCTGCCGGCCCGTCGCATGACCCAGGCACACCGTGCCCGATAGGTGCGCGAAAATCCCATTGCTGCACCCAGTGCTGGACGGCGGCAATTCCGATTACGTCTCCCGTCCATCCGCAGTGACAATGAGGATTGAACCAGTGAGCGTCGGCGTCTTCCAGGCTCTTTTTTGTGTTCACACAGGCCGATGACAGAGGACGGCCACACTTCGGACATGCAAAAAGAAGAACATGAGCGAATTGTTCGGCGAATCTTTCCATGGCTACCTCCAGAGCTGGTGAAGGCTAAGGCTATACAAAAACTTCCGCGACATCAAGTTGTGAGAGGGAAACTGTGGTGAGATAGGCTGACGGATTGAAAGAGTTGCTCCGGGCGCAAGCCAGACGAATGCTGAAAAACCCCCATCGCCGCGGAGCCGTTGCCCCGCAGAGGTGATGTCTGTTTTCGTAAAGTACTCAAACTGGCCCACTACCTGTCCTGGGGTACTATTGACTTTCGCTTTTGATTCGCCTAGAGTCGCGTAGGCTGGGGATACCGAACTGGGGAGATTTGAATGACGCTGACTAAGAGGCAGAAAGAAGTACTCAATTATCTCGTGGGGTTCCTCAACAAGAACGGCTACTCGCCGAGTTTTGAAGAAATAGCGCACGCGATGAAACTGACTTCGCTGGCGACCGTACACAAGCATCTGCAGACGCTGGAAAAAAAGGGATTCATTCGCCGGGGCTATAACCAAAGCCGGTCGATCGAGGTGGTACAGCTGCCGAAGCCCGTGCGCGATCAGGTGATCGAGCGCCACGCTGTGGGATTGCAGCTTATGGGGCGAATCGCGGCGGGGCGGCCGCTGGAAGCGGTGGAGCAGCAGGAGACGATTACGCTGTCGGATTTTACGCGCGGTCCCAACACGTTCGTATTGCAAGTGAACGGCGAATCGATGCGCGACGATCACATTCTGGATGGAGATTACATCGTGGTTGAGCCGACGCAAGTGGCGAACACCGGGGAAATTGTCGTTGCGCTGGTGGGCGAAGACGAAGCGACCGTGAAGCGGTTCTATCGTGAGCCCGGCGGAAAGATCCGGCTGCAGCCCGCGAATTCGACGATGTCGCCGATTGTAGTAAACGGCACGGATGTGAAAATCCAGGGGCGAGTAATCGGCGTACTGCGGAAGTATTGAAGGGGTAGAATCTGAAATTTGAGATTTGAAACCTAAAATCTAAAATCTTGCAAGTTTGAAGCCGAAAGGGCTACCATCCACCTCCCGAGCCTATTGACGCGACCTTCTCCCAGCAGGTCGCAAATTATTTCGGCTGCGGCAAGCCGTTATTGCGCAATTTAAACGGGTTGCAAACGCAGAGTTGCCTCAACCGACACAACTGTCCCAATTTGGATTTGGCAAGGCTATCGCCCGGGACTAGATTGATAGACCCAGACTACAAAATTTGGTTCCGCACAATCGGCCAAGGAGGAGATTTTACATGTGGGGAGATAAGAAACCGGAGGCTCCCGCAAGGACGCCGCCCCCGCAGCAAACGAAGCCTAGCAGTTCGATACCACCAATTAGCACGACAACGACACCATTTCTTGGGGAGGCAAAAACAATGGCACCACTCGATTCAGGATATCCCACTAACACATCGACTGGCGGAACAGCCCGGCTCGGCGCGAGCTTGCACATCAAGGGCGAGATCACGGGCAACGAGGATCTGGTCATCGACGGCAGCGTCGAGGGGCTGGTTCAGTTGGAAGATAGGAAACTGACGGTCGGAGCGAGCGCTCGAGTCACAGCGGACATCATCTCGCGAGAGGTGGTGGTGTATGGAAATGTGAAGGGAAATCTGCGGGCGCGCGATCGAATCGAGATTAAGAAAGACGGTTCGGTAGTGGGGGATTTAACAACGGCGCGAATCATGATCGAGGACGGGGCTTATTTTAAGGGCTCAATCGAGATCGACAAGGCCGCGGGAGAAGCGGGCGGTGATGACGAGAAGGCATCGTATCCGCGCACCGCGCGTAGTACCGCTGCGACATCCTCATCGTCGTCAGATTAGTTCAGGATTAGCTTGCACTCCACTTCGACTGTGGGCGGGTCTCGACGCATCGGGATCCGCCGCAGCTCTCCTTGATCTTGTGCCACGAATCCCGTTTCGCGCGAAGCAACCTCAATGGGCGCCGTGTAATCTCTCAACAGGTGAATGAAAAACCGCGTTCCATGCCCGTCGCCATGAGAGGAGAAGAATGAATCGAATTGGACAAGTGCTGCTGGCCGGCATCGGCGTCGTGATGCTGTCATGCTGCGGCGGAGGTGGCGGCGGAAATTCGATGGGCGGAGGCGGTGGAACGCCGCCCGCGCCGTCCGATACGCCGTTTTGGGCGCAGTGGGGAGCAAACCCTCAGCACTCCGGGATGGTGAGCGTCGCGGGACAGAGTCCGGCGCATCAGCTTGCCGACATAGTTTACGATCCTTTCATCAAGCAGGAGCAAACGGAAAATAACGGAGAGCTGTTGGCGCACTACCCTGCGCCGATCACCGATGGCAACGACGTATATATCGAGATGAAAAGCGGGATTTACAAATCGTGTTCCACTCCAGGGCTTTGGACGCAAGGCGCGGCGTGCGGTCCCAATACTTGGAATACGATGATTTGGAACGAAGCGCGGTTTACGTGGGAGCAGGGAACTCTCACGAAGATTTGGACGTTTATGAGCGATTGGAAGCCGGAGACGAACGGCGGCGCACTTGCCGGCTGGGAGCCGGTATTTCACGGGGTGGATGCGAACGGTTTCATTTATGTGCCGGGGGCGGGCGGCACGATCTGGAAAGTGAACAAGAAAGACGGTACGGCAGCTTCGCACATCAATCCCTTGAGTGGACAGGGGATTAGCGCGCAAAACACGTTTGTTGCCGGACCCTTGACGGCCGACGGGCAGGGCAACATTTATTACAACGTTGTGGAACTGGCCGATCCGAGCCAGGGAGATCCGTGGTTCAACCACGATGTTCAGGGCGCGTGGCTGGTAAAGGTGACGTCGACGGACGCG
>Ga0210401_10004304_pt1 | contig 14894 bp, 21 predicted proteins | sample IncBWH32MmetaG_FD_150866 | JGI IMG/M metagenome (GOLD analysis project Ga0210401, IMG submission 150866) | Forest soil microbial communities from Barre Woods Harvard Forest LTER site, Petersham, Massachusetts, United States - Inc-BW-H-32-M | ecosystem: Environmental > Terrestrial > Soil >... | reverse complement strand
CCATTACTTTTTCTACTTTATTCTTGTCAATTAAAACAAAAGACCTTTTCCAATCAATAAAATTAAAAGGATTAGGCTGTTTTACTTTAGTTGTACTATTTAAAACAGTTTCTTCTATTGAAACCGAAATAAAACTTGTAAAAGCGCAAGTCTGTTTGTATTGAAGTAACTTAGTGGAGAAACTATCATTAAAATATTGCATAAAGCTGTTTTCTAATTCAGCTACCTCTTGTATCATTTTAGTTACATCAGTTGGCTTCTCTTTATTATCTAAGTGTGCATAAACAGTAAGTGCAAAATCAGTATATAGTCCCTCATCTTCAAATATGAAGTTCATTAACATCACCATTGCCGACATCTTTTCCTTTAAACGGAATGAAGTAATACCTGCTATTAATCCTGAAAATATAATCCGTTTAAAACAAGCGTATGCAATTAACCTGCTTGCAAAACTTTTATTTTGGGTATAGTTTATATCAATCCAACTTAACATATCTTTAATAACAGAAGATTCCATTAGCTTAACTACATACTTCTGTGCCTCTGTTTCATTGCACAATAAAGAAGCTATATAAGATGAAACCTCCTGATAAATATTACTCATCATTTCTGAGAAGCCATAAAAAAACCGAGCTTCGGGATATTGTACTTCGTTTAAAAACCTATGCAATGAATTTTCACCAAATATTTTATGCTTTAAAACAAGTGCGGCAGTTGCTTTTGCTAAAAAATCTCTTTCAGCATCAGTTAAGTGTTCTTTAAAATCTTTCGTATCAGGCTGAAATATCTTAATATCAGGCACAAAAAACCTATGCTCAATATCTTTGTATAGTTTCCAAATTTCTTTGTGTTTAATTGGAAATATAACAAACCTATCCTTGTTCTCAGCTAATATTGGTTCTATTATATTCATATCCTGTTATTTAAACTCCGAGTAAAACAAATCCTTAAAATCATAAACAGCTTCTTTTATCTCGGTTTCCTGTATTTCAATTTCTTCACCTAAAGGATAACTATTTTTAAAAGGATTATAAGTAAACTTATTGAAGCCTTTAATCTGCTGCACGAGGTAGTTGGCGTTAGTATCATTAGACACGAAGTACCCGAAGGCTTCCTTGCCACTTTGTAACTTTATGTAATAGCAAATATTAAACTGTATGCCAATTACTATGCCTAATAACCTGTGTTTATTACGAAGGGTATATGTTTTAGTATATACTTTACTTATATGATAAATACGCTGCGGAGTAACCATACCACGTTTTACATAATCTCGATTGAAAACAAACACAGGTATTCCTTTTATGAGTTCAACTGTTTTCATATACACTTGTTATTCATTTGCCAATTTTTTAAACACATCACCATATTGCTCAATAATTTCTTTAGCCATTTTTTCTGCCCGCTCTTTCTTTTCTTTTTTATTCATTCGTTTTACAAAACGATACTTCTTGTTGGCATCCCTGCCTATACCTAATACTATCCTGTTATCCTTTACTATTTGAGCTAAGTAAAAATCTTCGTGGAAATAATACTTGTAGTTGTTTTCTACTTTATAGCCAACCTCAAATAAAACACAGTTGGCTGCGAACTCAAATAAAACATAGTCCTTTGCTATACCCCACTTTACATACTTTGTGCATCCAATTTTTTTATAGGCTTCCATTTCTTCTGCCGTCCAAAATGTTTTCAGAATTAACTTGCTTTTAGCTTTTCTATAATAAGTTTCTTCATCCGTCATTAACATGTACGTAACGTCTTTACTCAGTTTAAGTAACTTTTTTTTAAGTTGTTGCTTTGAAACCCTGTTTACAAAAAACATTCGTAGGTCGTTAGGTGTTTTGCAGTTTAAAAACATTTCATCCCTAAGCATACCATCCTGTTTTTTTAGAAATTCTTTAATATGTTCGTATGAAAACTCTACTTCAAACAAATAAACCAAATCATCAAACGAGTAATCGCTCAGATATTGGCTGAAATCCAATCCGCCCATAGCTTAATAAGTAAAAAAAAAGACAATAAATACTTGACCGATAGCTAAATTACTGCCATTGAAAGTGAGTTAAACTATATTTAAACGTAGTGAACTAATAATTCACAAATTATACGTATATTAGTGTACCCAAAATACACACTATGTATATACATATCGGAGAAATAATAAAGCAAACCGTACAGGAAAAGAAAATGGATGTTACCGAGTTCGCCAAGAAGATTAACTACACTCGCAGGAACGTCTATAAAATATTCAACAAACCGAGCATTGAAACGGATGTGCTTGTCAAAATTAGTGAGGTTCTTGGTGAAAACCTGTTTATCCGATTCCTTACTAACAAGGAAATAGCCGCTTATGGACATACTAAACTAAAGCAGGTTGAATTATGGCACGCTTTAGAGGAGTGGCAGGCTGCTTTATCAGTTGCCGCAGAAGATAAAAGGAAGGAAGAACTAAAAATTCAAAAACGTAGGGAGCTTAAAGCTAGAAATAAGTTAAAGAAAAAAATTCAATAACTTTTTAAAAATCAGTTTACTTTATTTGGTTTTAATATATCCTTATCGGTATAATTAAATTGGTATGCCGATAGATTTACAAGAAATAATAAAACTAGCTACTAAATTTTCACATGATTGGAAACATGCAGAAAAAAAATGCAGAAACTCAAACATCTTGGAATGAATTTTTAAATGTTTTCGGTTTTGATAAAAAAAATTGCTCAGTCAAGCTTCTTAACATTTTACCGGCGCAAAACCAAAGTAAATAAGATAAGAATTAAGCAAAAGCCATTGCCAGATTTTTCGAAGCTTTAGCGAGTTTGCTGACTAATTCTAAAAGCCAAATCATTACATAAATAGTGGCAATTAAAGTTGTTAGCACTTTCACCAACTTAAATATCCAGTTATCATAAAGCCAATGTTTATTAGTATTGGCTTTATAGCTTTCCCCTTTTGATTCTTGATTTTTATTTTCCTCTCCCCTATTAGCAAAATCTTTATTCGAGTTCTGCTTATGGTTAGTTTCATTTCTGGTAGGATTTACAATACGAGTATACCTCCCTTCATTTGGTCTGGGATTGGTAATAAATTCATGATACGATTTTTGTTCCATGTGTTTTTGGTTTTAGTTATTTTCTCTTTTTTTATTTATCACATATGTAACTGTTAGAATTATTGTGGCTGATAATATCAGTGTAATGTAAAATCCTTTTCGTTCTGATTTAACTGGTACATTAGACTTACCTGTTACTTTAGTAATTACTTGATTAACTGATGGTGTTATAATTGAATAAGAATTTGTCAGAGCATCTATAACCGGTGATGTGGTTGAAACTGCATCCATTAATCCACCAACAGCCTTTTCAGATATGACTTCCATTGTTTTATTGGTAATCAAGGACGCAGTTTTATCCATAAGAAATTGAGGTTTTGCATCCTTCAGCCGTGTTAACACTGATAAGTTATTCTTCATTATGCTCGATTCTATAGGTACCATTATCAAGATCTCTTAATAAAAGAGACCCAAAATCCGAAAAAGCGCCATGTATATCTCCTTCGAAAACTGGACAAGAGCTAAAGCAAAAGTCAATGTTGCACAACTCTTGAAATGTCACTATGGTTTGGTCTTTATATAATAGCAAAAGCTGATAGTTCTTTTTCAACTTTCTTATTACACTAAGAAAAAGTGCGTCACGTTCATTTCTTCTTTCGCGGTCATGCGCCATTCTACACTTTGCGTCATGGTAAACAGCTTTGTCCGATAATGGAGTGAAAGGAATACCACACTTTGGGTACCCACATTTTCTTTCTTTTGCAGATGTTCTTTTTTTATTCTTCATTTTAATTGTTTTAATAATTATCAACAAAGATAAGGGTTGTAGAGGCACCCTATAAAAATTTATTGTTTTGCGTTTTAGAGGTAATTTTAATTTTTTGTGTATATCACAAAATATTTTATGGAAAATGTTTAATATTTCAATTGAGTGATAATCTTTAGTTATCCTTTATTCAAATATATTTTATTTACTTCAGAAATGCATAAGATTTTACACTCATAGTTGCTTTTTTCCAGGGTAGTGTGAAATTAATACTGGTTTAGACGTAAAATTTGACTTAATCGAAATCAATGATATAATGGATTTATTAGGTTATTCAGATTTACGATCAGTAAGGAAATTCTGTGCAGCAAATGAACTTCCTCTTTTTAATTTAGGCATGAAAACATATACAATTGCAAAATTTTTGCTGACAATAATTTATAATCAACTCAAAAAAAACTATCCAAATGCAGAAGAGATTATTAACTCAATAGAACATAATAATTCAGAATCTACAAAGTTCGTTGATAAGTCTATTAATCAACCCAAAAGACAGAAAGTTAATCTGAAGACAAAAAATAGTCCTGCCTCGGAAAAGTTAATGAAGAGCCTAAGTTAATTATAGCAAATCGAAACAGTTAAGGTTCACCACATTGCCCCATGCCTTTGCAAAATCGCTTACAAACTTTTCTTCCCCATCAGAACAGGCATAAAATTCGTCAAAAAGGAATACAAAATCGCGCATAACTATCGTACACTAACTCTTAATATATTTATAATTGGCAGACTCAAGAGGCAAAATCTGTACAAACCAAGCTAAAAACTCAACTCCTTGACCATCATAATTCCGCTATGGTCTTGTATCACCTCGTTGCACTTTATGCACACATACACTCCGGTATGAAAACCATTTTTATAACGTGTTGCTTGCAACAAAGGATGTTTGCATCCTTGCTTACAAGTATGCTCATTTCTAAAACAACTTGTTTCTGTTTTCATATATGCTTTATTTAGATGATTCGTTAGTTGCTTTTGCAAGTCGCGTTTCTTTGATAGAAAGATTTTCAATAATCTCCGTTTCTACTCCTTTAACGTTAAGGTTTTTTGTTTTATTGCCTATCTCTTTGATAGTATACACCTCTTTAACTTCAATTAACATAGAATTAAGATTATTTTTCAATTTATAATGTTCTCGCGCAAAAAAGACAAACATTATACCAAGCAAAACAATTGTGCCAAGAAATACTATAGCAAGATCTTCTTGGTTTATTATAGAGGTTGTATTAACCACACTATAACTGAATATGGAAGTAAGTGCAAAAAGCCCTCCGCCTGTGAGGCCGCTGACAATGCCTGCATTAGAAGTGAATCTGCCTAAGCAATAGGCAAAGATGTTATTGAATACAAAACCTGATACAAGATGTATGCTTAACGTAAAAGCAATAAATGTAAACGCGTTTTCTGTATATAAACTACTCATAGCCATAGCAGTTGCCAATATGATTTGTATGCCTAATGCAACTGTCATTTTTTTGGCAAGAGGTTTATTTATTACAGATTTAGATATTATTCCTCCAAGCATCAAGGCTGCTCCTGATAATAAAGAACTATAGCCGGTTAGCATAGCCGAATGATGGTAAACGTGTTCTATAATAAAGGGGCTAACCATACCATATATCACAACCAAGGAGTAGCTTAGAGTGATTAACGTCAAGCCAAGTACATAATCTTTTGTTTTTAAAATTTCTGAATACGTATTAAGAATAGCTTTCGCTTGAAATGGTTTGAAATTCTTCAATGACTCACCACTGAACACAAGCTCAAGAACAAATATTACCAAGGTAAGCGCACCGAGAAAATAGAAATTTGATTGCCAGCCAAACCAAACTTGCAGAAAACCACCAATGAAAGGAGCAAGTATAGGAGCTGTCGCCCACACAATAGAAAAAAGGCTGATATAATTTTTAAGTTTATCACCAGTGTACATGTCCATAAAAAATGCTCTCTTGCTAACTACGATAATTGAGACGGTTATGCCTTGTACAATGCGTAAGAAATAAACCATTTCGATCTTCTCAGTAAAGCCAATGGCAAAGCTTGAGATGGAAAAGATAAGTATAGCTGCAAGAGACAACCTGTATCGGCCAAAACTATCAAGTAAACTTCCTATAAAGAGCTGGCTAATGCCACCGCTTATCATAAACAGAGCAATGGTCAGTTGAATCGCTGAACCATTGATATGAAAATGATTTCCCATTGAAGGCAGTGACGGAATATAAATATCCGTTGCAAAACCAGATAAGGGGATTAAAGCAAAGGCAAGAATGGTACTTATTCCTACATTATTTTCTTTGATGGTTTTCATAAATCTATAATTTAATAATTAATGAGATACTTTTCTACTATTAAACATACGGCGTACAGCCTCGTTTGGTGAAGCAAAGAACATTTTATAAAAATCTGCTGTTTGACCAACATGTATTTCCAACTCATCATTTTCAATCCCTTTAACAAGTTCTTTCGCTACAATAGAAGGATGTATGCCAGTGGCACCATTGATATCTTTAGATAGCTCCGTATTTACCAAAGGAGGCATAAGCTCAAACACTTTAATATTGCTTTCTTCCTCTAATGACATACGCAAGGCCTGAGTATAGGAATGCAATGCAGCTTTCGATGCTGAATAGGTTATTATGCGACCTGGTGCAAGAGCTAATACAGATGAAACATTGACAATAGCCGGATTTATTTGTTTTTTAAGTAAGGGCAAAAGTTTATCTACTAATCTTATTACTGAAAAGTAATTGGTTTGCATTTCTTCTTTAGCAATGTCATATACTTTAGAGTCACTATTAAGTAAAGGATATACAACTGCTCTGCCAGCATTATTAATTAGGATGTTCAAATCGGGATGCTCTGCATTTATTTTAGTAACCAATGCATCCATCTCTTTTTCATTGCTAACATCACTCTTGATCGCAATAACCCCTTTTAATTCATTAGCAGCCTGACTTAATCTTTTCTCATCGCGGCCGGTGATAATAACTTTGTTTCCTTTTGCTAACATAAGTTTAGCCATTTCAAAACCTATTCCGGCACTTCCACCGGTAATAAGTACTGTGTTTTTGCTTGTTTTCATTTTTTGTTTTTTGATTGTTTATATTTTATACCGTTCGGTATATTTTTGTGTATAAAAATTTACTGTTGTTAATTATTAAACACATTGACGTATTATTTTTCTAAGATCATGGTAACGCCCTGGCCTCTTGCAGCACATACCGAAATGAAACCTTTACCAGAACCTTTTTCATACAGTAATTTAGCCATCGTTGCAATGATGCGTGCTCCACTGGCAGCAAATGGATGACCTGCAGGAATACTGCTTCCTGTAACATTTAATTTTGTTCTGTCTATGGCGCCTAAATTATGGTCAAGGCCTAAGCCTTTTGTCAATTCAGGGCTTTCCCAAATTTTTAGTGTAGTGAGAACCTGTGCTGCAAAAGCCTCATGTATTTCATAAAAATCAAAATCCTGTAATTTCAGTTCCGCTTTTTCAAGCATTCGGGTTGCTGCATAAACCGGAGCCATTAAAAGGTTTTGTTTATTTTCTACATATTCTATAGCAGCAGCTTCTGCAAATGTAATGTAAGCTAATATAGGCAGCTTGTGTTCTTTAGCCCATTCTTCGCTTGCCAATAATACACAGGCAGCGCCATCAGTAAGCGGAGAAGAGTTACCTGCGGTAAGTGTTCCATGTTCTTTATCAAAGGCAGGTTTTAGTCTTGCCAATTTTTCAAGGCTTGTATCAGCTCTTAGGTTATTATCTTTTGTTAAACCTAAATAAGGCGTAATCATATCATTAAAAAAACCACGCTCGTATGCTTTAACCATTTTTTGATGACTTTCTAATACATATTCGTCCTGCTCTTTACGGGAGATATTATAATATTTTGCAGAAATTTCTGTGTGGCCACCCATTGATAAACCCGTTTTAGGTTCATCAATACGTGCATCCGCAGGTTTTAAATCACTAAATCGTAGCTTTGAAAAAAGCTTCAATTTCTCTGTAAATGTTTTGCTGCGATCAACGCCCAATAAAATATTTTTTAAATTTTCACTTACAGAAAGAGGCACGTTACTGGATGAATCTACACCTCCTGCAATGCCTGAATCAATTTGTCCCAACGCAATTTTGTTAGCTATGTATATTGCAGCTTCAACACCTGTTGCACAAGCTTGTTGAATATCAACAGCAGGTGTTCGCGGATCAAGGGACGTATCCATAACGCTTTCGCGGATAAGGTTTGATTCGCGACTACCTTTTACTACGGCACCTCCAGCAACCTCACCTAATAATTGGCCTTGTAAATGATAACGCTCAATAAGTCCATTGAGTGTAGCCACAAACATATCCTGATTACTTGCATGAACATAAGCCGTGTTTCTCCTGGCAAAGGGGATACGATTATAACCTACAATGGCTACTTTCCGTATTTGTTTACTTGTTTTCATTTTATTCAGTTTATTAAAAATATACCAATCGGTATATTTTATTTAAAAAAAATTTATTTTTTCTTCAATTCTTCGTTCATTATAATAACTATTCTGTCTACTGCATTAAATAAATGCTGCTGGTTATTGGTGATTTTTGCCAACATAATTCCACCCTCAATCAAAGTAATAAAGGTGTGAGCGTATTCCATCGCTTCTATATTTTTTTTGAATTCATTATTTTCTTTGCCTTGTTCAATAATCGAAGCAATGCTTTCTGCCCAATTTTTTATACTGGTTTGGATATACTTTTTTAAAAATGGTAAATTATCATCTGCCTCAATAGAAGCATTTAAAACAGGGCAGCCGCCGCGTTCAAAAACTTTTTTCCAATTTTCTCGGTAGTATTCTGCAATGGCTGTTATTTTTTCGGTAGCAGTTTTTTTAGCACTGATATACTCGCCTATGCGCTTTTGAAAACCTTTTACATTGTATTGGTACACAGCAATAGCAACTTCATCTTTATTTTCGAAATTGCCATATATAGAACCTTTGGTAAGCCCTGTAGCATCAATGATATCATTTAAAGAAGCACCCGCATATCCTTTGGTATTAAATATAGGGGCTGCCTTTTCAATAATATATTCTCTTGTTTTTTCAGCTTTTGACATGGTGTTTTCTAATTCTTAAACAAAGATAATACAAAAATATACCGATTGGTATATTTTGTTTAAAATCTATGTTAACTAACAGAAAATCAATAAGATTATTTTGAGAAGCCTTGGTGTTTTTCCTCTACAAAAGAGTACAAAATCGCACATTATTATTACACTCCCCCTATTCCTGTTTTAATCAGCTTACCACCTTAGACAAATTTGTCTAAGGTGGCATTTGACAAAAAAATATCAACTTAAGCCTTAGTCTTAATATTATCGTTGCATTTATTTTGAATAATCAGGATACCAGTTTCTAAGTCTTACATCAATTGTTTTATTTCCTTCATTCACTAATTTTTTGAATCCTTCAGTATCGCTCAGACCATCTTTTCCACGATAGTGATAAGGATATACAATAGCCGGTTTAAATTCAAGCACTGCATTTGCTGCCTGGTTTATATCCATTGTATAAGGCAGGTTCATGCAAACAAAAGCAACATCAATATTTTTTAAGTTGCGCATTTCAGGTATATCTTCTGTATCACCAGAAATATAAACCATTTTACCACCAAGGTTTAAAATATACCCATTGCCACGCCCTTTTGTGTGTTTTGAATCTGGTTCTTCCGGTAGGTTATACATAGGAATGGCAGAAACAGAAACTCCTTTTTCAGTCATATTTTTACCATTAGCTAAAACAATTACTCTGCTTTTAAATTTTACAGGCATCATATCAGCAACAGCTTGCGGTACAATAAATTTAGCTTTGCCTGTCTCTATTGCATTTAATGTTGCTGTATCAAGATGGTCTGGATGTATATCTGTAATAAGAATTAAATCGGGAGATGCCAAACCTTTAAAAGCTTTTGCTCCTCCATAAGGGTCAACATAAATGGTTTTATTATCCCAGGTTAAAACTAATGAACCATGTAATACAGGTTGAATTTTTAAAAAGCCTTTGGTTGTTTTTAATTCATCAGCGGCAGGGCGTTGAGAAAATGCAGCCATTGCAGCAAACACAAGACATCCAGTCAAAAATTGTTTCATGAAATTTTAATTTTAAAATTAAGTTTTTATTTAATTACAATCCAAAACCAATTTACTATACTACTTATAGTTTTAGATTGCTACGAAGGTAAATGGTTTATTAAATTCTACAAGAAAGCTATTTAAAAATTTAATTAAATTAACAATATTGCGAAAGGCTTGTTTATTAATCAAGATAAGCATCGACTGCTGTATCAAACAGTTCGTTACTTTTTCTTCTTTATACTAAATAATACTTTGCTAAAAACCAAAACATCTGGAATAATCAAAGCCAAGACAACTAAAAACCATAAAAAATGAGTAAAATCATCTGTGTCAGAATTCTCAATAAACAATGGCATTGGATTGTAAATTCTTGAGAATACAAAAACCAAAGTGATGCCATAGCTTCTTGCTGCCCACATTTTATGTATTATGATTTGTCGTTTTGAAGCTGCAAGCCAAGCCATCCCAGCAGTAAACGCCCAAACAAGTGCCTGAGTTATATTTTGAAAAGCGAGCGTTTCTTTAGTGCCGGCAATTGGATAATAAATATTTAAAAGAATAACGAAGGGAGCTGCTAATAAAATTGAAATTATATAAATTTTACCAAGCCTTCTATGTAGTTTAAGATTGTCTTTACGAAGTGTTTCTGAAAACTGGAATGGACCTGTAATCAAAGCTATCAAACCAAAAATAACATGGGGTATCAAAAGCAACGACATGGATTTATATCTCACCATGCTTTCCGGATGGTCTTTTAAATATAAAAATTCATTCACTACAAATACGTATGCGGCCAGTAATGCTATTATTGAAAACAATAATGCTTTTGATTTAGTTATAGATGTTAATCGTATCATCTGTTATTGCGTAGCTAACCTCTAATGATTGCTATAAAGGGGTTTAATCTTTGTTTAAGAATAGATCAGCGCCCAATTGTGCTTCATCTGCCAACATTGGCGGAGGGAAGTCTGCACCAAGATTAAAGTCTGTACGTTTGATGGTTCCGGTTACTTTAAACCCTGCCACCGTTTTCTTATTAAATTCATTAAGGGTTGTTCCGTTATAAATTAGGATAAATACTACAGGCTTTGTAATGCCATGTAAAGTTAATGAGCCCGAAAGAGAGTATTCATTATTTTTAATTCTTTTTAGGGAGCTGCTTTTAAAAGTAATTGTACCAAACTTTTTTGCATCAAAAAAATCCGTTCCTTTTAAATATGTATCGCGTCCCTCCTCGTTAGTATTGATACTGTTAACATCTGTGCCCAAAAAGTAGATTTCATAGCCGATGAAGCCTATGAAGTAACTCCTTTATTGCAAGGCTTTGCAGATGCTATGAACCAATTGGCGAGTAAAGGATTTAATAAATGGGAAGTAAATAATACACAGAACATTTTAGGTAAAGCCTTCTCACCTTTTGGGCTTGCAGAAGAGCAAATCTTTTCTGAGTATGATTTAATTTATCTATTTAATGATATGATGTTCTGGGGTGCAAGAAACATAGATGGACGTGGGTTTGACAAAGAAGAAAACAGGCCAACAAACTTGCAAATACCTTTAGTTAGGAAAAAGTAATTTTTCCTGAATTATCGAATAGATTACAACTGTTATTGCTGTATCTCCTTCAGTATTCCATTCACGAAATACAAGAAACTTGTGGCACTATAATGCCAAGTCTCGAATATGCCCTGGTCATTAACCACTTTCGAAGGTTTATAGAAAGGGCCCCAAGAGTAAAGGCACATCTCCTGTGTCATACCGACTACAACCTTACGCTTTACAATCAAATCTGCGTTGGTCTGTCCATACTTCTTCACGAACTCCGCATACCTGGCCTTATCTTTTTCTTCTTGCTTTGCATCCTTGGCATTTCTGCTCAATTGATCGTTTTGTTCTTTTTGTATGCGTTCCTTTTCTTTCTTGTTGAATTCGTCTTCCGCAATAAAGCATTTTACAGTCTCGTCATAACGTGTTTCCGGATAAAACAGATTTGCTGTTGTGGCAAAAGTTTGGCTCTTATCGTTTGTAAAAACATAAGAGATTACATACTTGTCTACCTCAGGATGCAGACCTATCTGCGTTGCTTTTAGCAAAGTAACCTCTTTACACATCCACCTGCTATTGGGTTCTATGTTGATGTTAGAGTGTGTTGTTATATCTTCTTCCGTTCTATTTGCTTCAGAAATATATCTGAAATTCTTCTTTTCATACAGGTACTTCTGCTTGGCAAAGTATGGCACCAAAATAAAATCACCATTATTGTTGGCAATCCATAATAGCGTATCTCCAATTTTTTCGTTTTTCATCATAAAATAAAATGTGTAAGTGCTTGTTAGCTGGGGATAACGGCTTACAGGAACGTAGTTATCCGCATGATAGAAATACAATTTATCGGCAGTTAGCAAGAATTTCAATTTATCACCCTGTATTACATCTATGAGTGTGTAATAAGAGTTTCTAATGTCATCATCGGTTTTTTTGTGATACGTCGCATACAATATTGGTTGATAGGTATTGGAACTTATCTTCGGTGGCAGGTAGAACTGGAGCCCGACATACTGCTTGTAGTTCTCGTACTTATTTTGCATTTTAAAGTTTGACAAACTGTCGTATACTGGTATTTTTATTTCTGTCGTTGCTGTTTTTTTCTCCTCTACGTTGCCGATAGAAATTTGTGCCATAGTAGTTACTGAGCAGAGTAACGCGGTTGCTATGATTATTTTTTTCATGCTATTTGGTTTTAAAGGTGTTAGTGTATTTTTTAATTTCTTTTACGCCGGTTAATTTTCCTAAGAAGAGCTCTCCGTGAATAATATCATTTCTTAAAATTGTATTGATGAATAATGGAGCATGTGTTTCCACTTTTGTTATTTCAAGTATATCATTAGCTAATAAGGTTGTTCGGTTTTGAAGGAGCAGTTTAAATCGGTTGTTGTGTATATACTCAATGACTATGTAAGTCATGGGGCTAAGTGAGATATAGTATTTGGCACCTCTGCTTAGCTTCTTTGGTATAAGTATCTGTAAGGCCTCCGTTTTCTTTTTCTTTGCCTGAACAAGATTCCTGAGCATATCTTCCCATGAGTGGTAATTAATGTAATTGGCTATTACATCAAGTGTGAATCCTCTTGGTGATTCTGAACCACCCTTGTTAATACCAAAGAGTCTTTTTAGGGTTGATGAACTAACCTTACAATTACACTTGGTTGTAATAGCTTGTGATAAGGCATCGCAATCTTTTGCATATTTGATTGGGCCTCTACCAAACTCTTTCTCAATTTTTTCTTTAATCCTGATCGACAGCATTTTTATTCAATAATGCCCGAATGTAGTAGTTCCGTTGATGCGTTACGCGTAGTGAGCAACAAGAGCAACGTGGACTCGGTGGACGTTGTGAACACTTTGGACAAGTTTCTAACGAGTGAACAAAATGAACAAGGCAGAAGCCTTGTTAACGCTAAGAAATTTGTTTTTGAAATAATTTCAAAATGAAAATATTTATGTGTTTTTAGCTAAAAAATTACAAAAAAATATTTCACTTTCTTAAAAACTGGCAACATAATACATATAGATAATACCCATTTATCTTCTTAATGCAGCAATTTGTGTAATACGTAAGTTTAAGCTGCTTTATTACATATACAAAAACGTGAATAGTGTAACAAGTAAAAACAAATATGTAACATATTAGCCCAGAAAAAAATCATCTTTATAATATGAAAATACTTTTAGCCGACGACCAGGAAATTATGCGATACTCCTTCGCGGGTATTCTTACTGCTGAGTACCCAAAAGCTACCATATGCCAGGCAACTTGCGGCTTTGAACTCGAAAAAATGGCCCGCACTCAAAAATGGGATATTATAATAAGTGATATGCAAATGCCTAATAAAACAGGGCTCGATGTTTTAAAGCAATTACGCACTGAGGGCATAAAAACACCCTTCCTTATAATAAGTATTTGTCCTGACTCTCAATATGCAATGCGTATTCTTAAGGCTGGTGGTAACGGCTATTTTGAAAAAAATGGTACTCATGTAGATTTTGTAACGGCAATAGAAACCATTTTAGCAGGCAAAAAATATCTCTCTCCTGAAACCTTTGAGGAAATGGCCTCACAATTTGATGAAAATCTGATTAAAAAGCCCCACCAACTTATTAGTGACCGTGAATTAGCAATTTTAAAATACATTGCCTCTGGTAAAGCAGTTTCCGAGATAGCTATGCTACTTTCATTAAGTATTCCCACCATTGCCACTTATAGGCATCGTCTACTACAAAAAATGCATTTAAAAACTAATGCTCAACTTATGAACTACGCCATTATTAATCATTTAGAAGATTAATTATCCTTTGATATTAAAGAGCATGACAAACAAAAGGTTAGACATAATACATATAGATGCCCCCACCCTACACTTTATCTAATCTCATAATAACTTAGGTCAATGTTGACCGAAGTTCATTTTATTTGGAAATTTGCACCATTCATTGAATAATTCTGCTCCTATTATACTTTCAAGGCTGGTGTGTTGAATCAAATCAAGTGTTCTTACAATTTCAATGGAGGGAGAATTAAATTTGATAAACACTTCAAACACCCTATCTACATCTTTGTTTTTCGAAGCAATGGATGTGTATCCGTTTTCTATTATAAAATCAACTATTTCTTTTCTTGGGTATGCTGTCTTTCTCACCGAGGCCATTATCATTTCTATTCCGAAATATAAATATAAAATTTAGTTTAAAGAAAATGCAATTATTTTTTAAAAAGAAAAATCTCCAAAAGTATTGATAATATTGCTATTTGAGAGGTGTATTTAATTATCAGATTCCTGCAGTAATTCCAAAATGAGCTGTAAAGAAATTTTCTTGTTGGATATTACTCTTCTTGAGTTTGGAA
>Ga0210401_10004303_pt1 | contig 14895 bp, 8 predicted proteins | sample IncBWH32MmetaG_FD_150866 | JGI IMG/M metagenome (GOLD analysis project Ga0210401, IMG submission 150866) | Forest soil microbial communities from Barre Woods Harvard Forest LTER site, Petersham, Massachusetts, United States - Inc-BW-H-32-M | ecosystem: Environmental > Terrestrial > Soil >... | reverse complement strand
GTTCTGGGCTCGCCCGGACGACAACTTGCCCGAAGCCGAGTTGGGATTCGAAGGGGAATAGCCAGGACGAGGTTCGCGCCACAAGCATCGCGAATGGAACACATCGCGGACGGCTAATTCGCGCTCAGCACGTGAAAGAGGGCGACCCTGCCTTTGAAAGAAGCGACCTGCCTTTGAAACTCCGCCATCGAAACAAAGAGACGCGGAAAGCCGCGTCTCGACCGGGAGGAATAAATTCCAAAGGGCCCGATTCGCCCGAGTTGTCTCGCTGGCAAAAATCAGGGGAGAGCGTTACAGCGGGCGCTGCACTTCGCAAATCCACCAAACACTAAGAGTCCCGAGGTGATGTTGATCTTGTTCGTCTCGGCCAGTAGCTCGCGTTTGACCCTTGCTGACCTGCTCTCGTCGCTCACCTTGCGGGTTGCAACGCGCGATCTCGCTTGGGCTCCGGGCTCACCGCCAACCGGATAAACCAGTTCAACGCCTCGGGACTCTATCTTGCCTTCGTGCGTTCGTTCTTGTTCTCCTCGACCAGCACTTTGCTATAGACCCTTGCCGACCCTCTCAAATCCCTTTCGAGTTCTGAGTGATCCTGCTTGAGCCCCGGACGCCGCACCAACCGGCAAAACTTAAGAACGTGCCGAAGAACGAGTATCTTTTTACGCTCTTTAAATTTTTCGTCAATCAAAACTACACTTTTCTATCTATTGCGAAATCAATCGAGTGCAGCTGGTTCACAGCCCAATGCCACCTTTTGGTGCATCCCCTTCCCTGAAACCCGCAAAATCCCCGCTCTGTTCGCGCTTTTTCGCATGTTCCCCAAATCCAACATCGCTTTTCTCCCCGCCCGCCCGCATTTCTCCTCGTGTGGAAATCTCGTCACAAAACAGAAATCATGCGGGGTTTGTAAAATACGCTGCACAAATTGTTGCGCCCGACATTCCGCGATTTGTGACTCGAACAAGCCTCCCTGCTCTTTTCTGCAAGCGCCTATCTACGGAAATTCGACCCGAGACGATACAATTCGCCTTCTCTTTCAAGGAGGCAGATTTGGCACGAGGCTCTCGCTGGCTGGGATTGTCCGCAACACTTCTCGCATTCTTCGTGGGAGCCGCGTGGTCGGAAACCAGCGAGGATCGCGCAGCCCGGCATCTCGCATCCATTCATGACAATCCCGCCCTGCTGTTGGCTTTCATGCGCGAAATGCCCAAGGGAGGCGACCTGCACAACCATCTCGCCGGCGCGATCTACGCCGAGAACTGGATCGACTACGCAGCCGCCGATAATCTTTGCGTCGATCGGACCACCTCCAGCCTTTTACCACCTCCCTGTGACACGTCTTGCGCCAAGTACACCAACAAACCGGCCATCCGTTGTGCCTATGGCGATCACGTGTTCTACAACCAACTAGTGGACGCCTGGTCCATGCGCAACTGGAGCCGTGCCGAAGATTCCGGACACGACCATTTTTTTGCCACCTTCGATAAGTTCGAGCTGGCGTCGCTAAACAGCGTCGGCAACCAACTGGCGGAAGTTTCGGCGAGAGCGGCGGCGGATCATGTCAGCTACCTCGAACTGATGCACACCGCCGACGAGTTGCAGGGTGCCGAACTTGGCGCCAAGCTCGGCTGGGATGACGATTTCGGAAAGTTGCGTGAGCGGCTGCTTTCAGGTGGCCTCAAGGATGTGATGGCAGCCGCCCGGGCGAAGCTCGATCGTGATGAAGCAACGCGGAAGAAACTCCTGCGCTGTGACGCAGCCGACGCGGATCCTGGCTGCAGGGTGACGGTGCGTTATCTCTATCAGGTGCTGCGTGGCTTGCCGAAAGAGATGGTCTTCGCCCAAATCGTATTGGGATTCGAATTTGCGCAGTCGGACCCCCGCTTCGTGGGATTGAATCTGGTCATGCCCGAAGACTGGTACGTGCCCATGCACGACTTCGATCTGCACATGCGCATGTTGGACTACTTGCACGGCGTGTATCCCAAAGTGCATATCAGCCTGCACGCGGGTGAGTTGGCGATGGGTCTCGTTCCGCCCGACGGTCTAGCCTTTCACATTCGCGAGTCGATCGCCAAAGGCCACGCTGAGCGTATCGGCCACGGAACTTCCGTGATGGATGAGAAAGACGCCCTGGGCCTGCTGAACGAAATGGCGCGGCGCAAGGTAGCGGTCGAAATCTGCCTTACCAGCAACGACGTTATTCTCGGCGTCGATGGCCCACGCCATCCCTTGCCGACCTACATCAAGTACGGCGTGCCGGTCGCGCTGGCAACCGATGATGAAGGCGTCTCCCGTTCCGACATGACGCACGAATATGTGCGGGCGGTCGAGACCTACAATTTTCCCTACTCTCAGATGAAGCAGATGGCGCGGCAGAGTCTCGAGCACAGTTTTCTCGCCGGACCCAGCCTCTGGCAGGATGCTACGAGCTTCCGCAAAGTGGCCGCGTGTTCCACGGACACCGTCATTAGTGAAAAGCCTTCGGCGGGATGCGCGAAGTTCCTCGCATCCAGTGACCGCGCCCGTGCGCAGTGGGAGTTGGAGAAAGAGTTCGCAAACTTTGAGAAGAAGTACTAGAAGCTAGAACCTACGAGCTACGAGCGATGAGCCACAAGCCATGAGCATGTCAACCAACGATCTCTTCACGCGTGCTGATTCGGCGGCGCAGTTCTTGCTATCGCAAACCAAGCTGCGCCCGAAAATCGGATTGGTGCTTGGATCCGGACTCGGCGCCTTCGCCGACCAGCTTGCCGATGCGACCCGCGTTCCCTACTCACAGATTCCGTCGTTCCCGCGTTCCACCGCCATCGGCCACGCCGGACAAATGGTAATTGGCAATGCCAGCGGCGTTCCAGTCACGGTCATGCAAGGACGCGTGCATCTCTACGAAGGCTACAGCGCGCAAGAAGTCGCTTTTCCCATGCGCGTCTTCGGGCGCATGGGCATCGCAGCCACTATCATCACCAACGCCGCGGGCGGCATCAACCTGAAGTATCAGCAGGGCGCATTGGTAGTGATCACCGACCATATCAGCCTGCAGGGAACCAGTCCGCTTGTGGGTGCAAACGACGACCGCTTTGGCCTTCGCTTCCCTGACATGACCCGGGCATACTTGAAAGAGTATGCCCAGATCGCTCGCGAAGAGGCCGCGAAGTTAGGCATCGATTTGCAAGACGGCGTCTACGCCGCGCTGCTCGGTCCAAGTTACGAGACGCCAGCAGAAATTCGACATCTCCGCATCATCGGCGCAGACCTTGTCGGAATGTCGACCGTCGCCGAGGTCCTCGCCGCGCGCCACATGGGAATCAAGGTACTGGCCATCTCTTGCGTGACCAACATGGCGGCGGGGATTCTGGACCAGATCCTGACCCACCAGGAGGTGATGGAAACCGGCGAAAAAGTCCGCGTCCAATTCGAAGCGCTGTTGCAGGCAGTTCTGCCGCGGATTGCGGCCTCGTTGCAAGGATAGACCACCGATCACGTGGGGACGGACGCCGGGGTCCCCCGACACGCTCGCTTTTTGCGTGTTGGGATGGAGATGCCCTCGTCTGTCCGGCGGGGTGCAACTCCGTAACGCTTCCCTATCGAGGACGGTCCACCGTGAACTTCACGGGCGGCTTGACGCCATATATCGCTGCAAAACTGTTCTGGTTGACCGCGAAACCCACGTGTCCGCGAGAATCAATGTAAAGCAAGGGCTTCTTTAGCGGCACATCGCTGAAGGTCTTCACAAAAGGCAAATCGAACTTCCGGCCACCAATCGTGATCGGCACGCTCTGTCCGCGCTGATAGCCGAGTTTCAAAAAGTCCTCGGCATCCACATTCGTCACGAGATTGCCGAATGGCCCATCTGTCGCGATCACCTCACCACGCAAGCCCTGCTCATCAATCTTGGGAGCCTCGAGATCAAGCCGCACCAGCGAATTGATGTCCACCGTCGGGCCCACCTGCGTCCAATTGTCGCCGCGAGCCAGATGCGCGCTGGCCGGAGAAAAGATATCCCGTCCGTGAAACGTCGAAGACAGGGCCGTGCCGATCATCCACTCGGTGTTCGTGATCTCGCGCGCGGACTCCAACCCATCTCTTTGCGCAACCAGCGTGATCAGTCCGTTGTCGGGCAAAACGAAATACTGCCCTCGTTTCGACTTGATGATCACCGCTTTGCGCGTGCTGCCGACCCCGGGATCAATGACCACCGTAAAAACGGTTCCCGCCGGGAAATACGGGGTGACACCGTAAAGAAACCGCGCCCCATCCAGAATCGAGAATGGCGTAACCTCGTGCGACAGGTCCACGATGCGAACCGTCGGCATCACCGAATACATCACGCCCCGACAGATGGCTACGGAATCATCCACCACTCCAAAGTCCGTCATGAACACGATCGTTGGCGGATAGCTGGCAGCTTCCTGAGCGCATGCGCACACCGACGCAACCAGCATGAACAGTGCGAGAATGACGATGACTCTCCGGTAGAACGCCGAAATCCGCATCCAAACGATCTCCCTCTTTATGAAATGGTTTCCTGTGCGCGGCTGCGGACGTGGCAATCGCGCGATCGCCGAAGTCAGACCTCCGACGAGTTCGGTAGTGCGCCATTCTACCGAAGGCACACATCAACGCAAATGCTTGGGCTATAGAACCACGACGAAAATCAGAGGTTGAGAAATCTAGAAAACGAATGCTACGCCGCCCCGGACCGATCGCGCCGACTGCACCAGGTAAACGGTGCGCCGGTCCGCTCCCATGACCGGGACGTACCCCTCCGCCATCAGATTGCGAAGGTCCAGCATCGCCTCCATGTGGACAGGCAGGAAACCCAGTCCGGGCAGAGGCTGCCGGAGAAAGACATTCAGATAGGGATCCGATTGACCGGGCGAAGCGTTGAACATGTCGACCGGCGTCACCCCTCGGCCGTTGATCCATCCGTATGACGTCATCCAACGGGTTTTGCATCCGGGAAGATGGCCGCTCAACTTGGCAGAGACCGCGTGCCGCCTCACCGTCGCGAGCGATTCCCGCGCGTCTTGCAATTCCACGTCGGGCTTTGTTAAGTCGAGTACGCCACCGTAGGCATAATCGAGCGTAGCCGTCAGGTCCGTGGCAAGCTTGCGCTGCACGACCAGCCGAACGCCATTGGTCTCCAGGTGGCGGCCTTGATAAGAGAACGTTCCCGAATCGACATCCGGCAGCAGTTCTCCGCCGCCGACTCCCACGGCGCCGACACCGGTTAATACCGTGTTGTTCACTTGATCCGAGAAGTAGGCCGCTTGGATATTCGTGTTTCCGAATCGTCGCGAGACTGAGACTTCCTGATGATGCGCGCGCTCCAGCGCCGGCGCGAAGCTCGCGATACTCACTCGCGGGCCGGCATCACCCAGGTCCGGAGCACCCACATCACTATCATTCATCGTGTCGCTGGCAATCGTGCTCGACGGGCGCGAGCTCGCGTATCGATACTGCAGGACCGTGTTCGGCGACAAATGCAGACTGGCCGTCCCAAAGGGCCGGAACGCGGTAAAACGGCCCATGAATTGGATCGTCTGCAGCTCGCTGCCAAACTTCAACTCAAGAACGTTCCCCACGGTAATGTCGTCCCGAGCCGTCAGTCCGACCGACTGCAAGCCTTGCATGTGCATCCCCCCATCGGGAGGCGCCAGGCGCCGGACGGTCAGTGCGACGGTAGGCTGCGCGCCGTTCTCGCTTCGATGCGTGTACGAAGTCCTTAAAATGGCTGCTCCAGCGCCCTGCCCATATCCAACATTGGCAGCAAGGCCAACGGAATCGTTGGCAAATACTTTCTGTGAGACAGAAAACCCGCTGCTCAGGTCCGAAACGCCGTCGTACCCGTCCGCCGGGGCGCCCGCCAGGAACGACAAGCTCGCTTTCAGGTCACGACTGCCCTTCTCGCCTTTCGACGCAACCGCCACCGGCGACTGTTCGGCCAAAACCCGCAAAATCGGACGGTTCGCCATCGAGCGCAAGGTCCACTTCCACTCGTCCTGGTCTTCCTGCCCACGCAACGGCGCGATCTGCATGGCCTCGAACAATGTGTTCAGGGTCACGTTCACGATCATCGCTGAACCGGAGCGAAGTCCGATCTTGTCGCGGAGAGAAGGAAGGAAAGACGGTGCGGTGACTTTCAGATTATAGGTTCCGGGGACCAGGTTGCTGATGTTGTAGAAACCGCGTTCGTCGGTGAAGACTTTCAGGTCGTGCGCGGCGATCCCGAGTACCTCGACCATCGCGCCCATCTGGGGCACGCCCGCCCCGCTCCGCACAAACCCGGAGATCGACCCAGGCTTATCCATCGCTAGCGATGGCAGCGCCAGTCCGGCCAGAAGTGCCAACAACCCGAGCTTTTGGAACATCACACCACCCCAGGGGTCAAGCCAAACCTATTCGACGGCGAAGGTCGCCGTCGGTCCCACAGTCTGCTTGGAGATGTTGTCGTTCACTTTGATCTCGATCCGGTAAATCCCGGGCTCCAGATTCGCCGCCGAAAGGCTCTTCTGCAGCGTGATCTGCTCCCCCACGTTGCCCATCTGCTCTGTCGATTCCGTCGAGTGCACGACTGCTTTGTTGGTAGCCATGTTGATTACGTCGTAGGAAAACGTGGCCGATGGTTTATGCGTTTTTTCGTCTACTGTCAAGTTATAGACCTGCATCCAGAAATTCATCTTCTGGCCGCGCTTGAACGCGATCGGTTTTCCATCCGCCGGCTGCACTCGCGGCCGTACCTTCATCGTCCCGATGACAAAACTTCCGGTTCCGATGTCTTTCGTCGCAACCGGATACATCTGGTCCGCCACGATCAAGCTCGACGCCGCCAGCCGATCCTCACCGAAGTCCGGCACCATCAAGCTCTTACTCCAGTTCCCTGCCCGATCGCCATTGACGTCTTTCACCACGATATCGAGACGGTAGTGGCCGGGTTTTAAGGGCAGCGCCTTCCAGTAAATCTGCGAATTCTCCGCCGTCTTGGGCAGCAACTCGGCCGGCACATCGACCTGAACCGTGTCCTCGAAGGTCTGCGCGATGCGGCCACTCAGTGTCGTCACCCGCCCAAAGATGTTGACGGTCCCACGCTGGACGCCCTCTTTATTCGCAAAGGTGATATCCCGGTTCTTGATCTGAATCGTTACCGGGGTCAGCACTGTGTCACTCGTGACCTTCACGAAATCAGCGCGCACGTCGAACGGCATCAGGTTCACCGTGATCTTGTGCGAGACGATTTCTTCCAGGTCCTTGAACTTCACTGCCGGAGGCTTGTTGAGCTTCGCAAACTGATCCAACCGATCGAATTCCTTCGATTGCAGATCGGAGTTGAACGGCCCTGCGCCCAACCGCTCCAGACCGCCGTTGAAACGGTCCGCCTTTGACGACATGCCCATCTGCTCGTAAAGGGTCAACCCGGCGTTCGGCGTATACAGCAGAGCGTCCTTTTCGGATCGGTCCATGGTCATGTGGAAGTCGCCGCACATGCAGGTGTCCACGAACTCGATGATCACTTCCTGCCCGATTCCCTCTAGGTACCGGTAACGCCAGTCTTCAAATGGGTAGGTCGAAGTCTCGCCGCCACCCTCTTCCATCGGCCGCTCGTAGGTGCCGCCTGACGGATGCGAGTCGATCTCATCGGCAGGACCGTACATGATGTACATGCGCCCGCGATCGCTTTTCCATCCCGGAATGCCCGCAGCGAAATGCTCGTTCGCATAAGCAATACGACGGTAGTGTTCTTCTTTGAATTCGTTTTCGATGGTGTCGGGCGTGGGATCGCGGCGTTGCCAGAAGGCTTCAATAAACTGGTCGCGCTCTTCGTCGTTGGAAAGCTGTTTGAACGCGGACCGTTCTTCGTCGGTAATGATCCAGCGAACATCTTCGTCGAGCCACTTCTTGTAAGCGCCGCTGACCTCTTGCTTGAACCGCTTCTCGTTTGCCTTCTTCTCCTGAGCGCTCAGAGGACGCTTCAACGGATCGACAGCATCGCCTTGACCCTTTGCCGCCTTGGCTGGCTTCGCAGACGTCTCATCCGCGCGCTTGCCGGAATCTTGTGCGTCCGCATCGGCCTTGGCGAGGGATTGGTCGGCAGCTTTCGCAGCAGTATCCGAACCAGATTTCGCGGCTGCATTATCCGGAGGTGCGGACTTGTCTTCCTGCGCGTAGACGGTCGTAAGCCCCACCAGGCAAACACACAGAGTGGCGAGCAGGGCGATAAGACGGTGACGGGAAACTACCTGGGTCATGACGGGGGCACTCCTTACCGACACACGCGTCTTTAAATTGTACGGTCTTTCAGGCCGGCAAGGCAAGGTTAAGTCTTGCCTCTAGAGTGTATTGTGAATCCACCGAAGCCCTAATGGGTTGCCTTGCGCCGCCTCCACGAATCGTAAAATCTTGCTGAATGTCCGGGCATGTTGAAGGTTATAATTGCGGGTTTGCACCCGGTTCACCGGCTTGGGAACAGGGGTGATTCTTGCCCTTATCTACCTCCGCGGGAACTTCCCAGCCCTGTCGAACGTAACTTATCCAGTGAGACCTTTTGCCGGTTCTTGTTCTGCGTGCAAACAGGGCGACCGCAACATAATCGATTGGGTATCGCGTTTATCTTGAGGTTGTTGGCGAAAGTCCCCACCGGAGCCGGGACTGCCCCGGAACCGTTCGGGACCAGTGCAACCCGGAACAAACTCGGCAGGAAACGATGAAGACGTGGAAGAAAGTTGCAATCGGAGTCGGTGCCGTCCTTCTCTTGGTGATCTTGGTGGCGGTTGGTATCCACCAAAGCAACAAGGGCGTCGTGACCATTCAGACCGGAAAGGCCCAGAAGCAAGACCTTTCCTCGATCGTGAGCGCCTCGGGCGAGATTAAGCCGAAGACGTATGTGAATATCGGCGCCAACGCGTTCGGGAAGATCACGCACCTTTACGTAAAAGAAGGGGACCGGGTCAAGAAAGGCCAGATGCTGGCGCAATTGGAAAACGTTCAGTCGGCCGCCGACGTCGCCGCCACGAAGGCTTCCCTGGCTGCCTCGCGCACCGATGCCGTGGCCGCCGAAGCCAACCTGAACACCGCCAAAGCGGACTTGAACCGCGCCAAGGCCGATGCGGAAAAAAACCGCTTGGACTGGACTCGCGCCGAGGGCCTCTTCAAGGACGCATTAATTTCTCGCGCCGACTACGAGACCCGCAAAATGAGCTGGCAGTCATCAGAAGCCGGACTCGCCCAGGCTGAGGCACGTGTCGCGCAGGCCAAAGCGCAAGTCGATTCAGCCGAGGGACACATCGCACAGACCGACGCCACCCTCACCCGCGCTTCCGACGTACTTCAGAAAACCGTGTACGCCGCGCCGTATGCAGGCGTGATTACCAACCTTCCGGTACGCGAAGGCGAGACCGTCGTCATCGGCATCCAGAACGCGCCCGGAAGCACGCTGATGACTCTGGCGGATATGTCGGTGATCACGGCCGAAGTGAAGGTGGATGAAACCGACATCGTGAATGTGCAATTAGGGCAGCCGGCGGAAGTGACGATCGACGCCATCCCCAAGAAAGTTTTTCATGCGGTTGTGAGCGAGATTGGCGACAACGCCATCGTTCGATCCACTGGTGTCGCCACATCGCAATCGACCTCAGCCAGCCAGGAGGCGAAGGACTTCAAGGTGGTAGTCACGCTTACCGATCCGCCCGAAGACCTGCGGCCGGGGTTGTCGACCACCGCCAAGATCACGACCGCGACCAGAAGTAATGTGGTGACGATTCCGATTCAGGCATTAACTGTTCGTAGACAGGAAGACTTGGAAACTTCGGAAAAAGGATCGGTGCAGGCAGCCGCTCCGCCGAAAGAAGCAACCAAGGACAAGAAGAACGACGAAGTGCAAGGCGTGTTCGTGATTCGCAACAAAAAGGCCGAGTTCGTTCCCGTTCAGACCGGGGTGGCCGGCACAACCGATATCGAAGTCCTCAGTGGTCTCAAGGATGCCGACGAGATTGTGACGGGCAGCTATAAAGTGCTGCGCACCATGAAGCCCGGAACCAGTGTCAAGATCGACAACTCAGCTCCGAAAAAGGAAGACAGCGGTTCATGATTTCGGATTTTGAGGTTGTTTCAGGGCTCACTACGAATGGGGTGGCTCGTCCAAGTGGAAGCCGTCCAGACGGGAGAGGGTAAGTGTCCCCAGAGGACCAGGAGAGAAAGAAAATGGCAACTGCTGAAGTGGTGAATTTCGCGCAGCCCGCGGTGTTGGCGCCTCCCGATCAGTGCATGATCGCAACCGAGGACCTGTGGAAGACCTACGACATGGGCTCGGAACAGCAGGTGCACGCCTTGCGCGGGGTCAATCTGCGCATTCAGCGGAGTGAATACGTCGCCATCATGGGGCCATCAGGGTCTGGCAAGTCCACCCTGATGAACCTGATCGGCTGCCTCGACTCTCCCTCCAAGGGGAACTACTGGCTGAACAATCAACTGGTCAGCGAACTGGACGATGACGAACTCGCGCGCATCCGCAACAAGGAAATCGGATTTGTTTTTCAGACCTTCAATCTTCTGGCCCGCGCCACGGCGCTGCACAACGTCGAACTGCCGCTGATCTATGCCGGCATCGCCGCCGAAGAGCGCATCGCGCGCGCCGAAGGCGCGCTCGCCGCTGTGGGCATGGAAAAGCGCATGTCCCACAAGCCCAATGAGCTTTCCGGTGGCCAACGCCAGCGCGTTGCCATCGCGCGGGCCTTGGTGAACAAGCCCTCCATCATTCTGGCCGACGAGCCCACCGGCAATCTTGATTCGCAGACCGGCAACGAGATCATGGCGTTGTTCGACAGACTGCAAGCCGAAGGAAACACCATCGTCCTGGTCACCCACGAACACGACATCGCCGAGTACGCGCACCGCGTCATCTACATCAAGGATGGCGTGATTGCGGGAGACGAGCGAAAAGTCCGGTCTTAAAAGCCGGTGTCAGGTTTCAGGTGTCCGGGGTCCGGTTTTCGGCAACCCCGTTGCCTAACGCGCCCCCAGGCTGAATGAGAAATTTCCACCACCCACAGAACAGTCGGAATCCGAACTCAACACCGATTTTTCCGTAGAATAATATCATTAGCTATTAGATAATAATTTGCCACAACGGACTCTGAGGCTCGCTTGAGTGGCGACTCGACCCCCCAACCATCACCCGCCCCCCGAATCGCTGCCAGAAGGCTTCTAAACGCAATTACAGGGCATTCTACGCAATTCAGCTTACGTAATTTTCAATCACTTACCAGCCCTTATGAACTTTCAATAACTTAGCTGGAAGCGAATCAATTTGAGACGAAGAATCGTCGACTCCTGTGGTCGGTGTTTGGTGTTTGGCTTTCGGCTTTCGGCAATGGTTGGCTTTCGGCAATGGTTGGCTTTCGGCGGTGTTCGGAGTCCTGGCGTTCGAAGTGCGGTGGAAATTCCTCGTTCAGCCGTGGGCGCGTTTTAGCGGCAAGAGATCGTTCGACTGCGCTTGGCTGCGCCGCGCTCCCGTCACGATGACAGACCTACTGATGCAAAGACCAAATCCCGGACTCCGAAAGCACTTAGTGCCGAAGACCAAAGACCTGGGACCCGAAGACCAAACACCCAAGACCAAAGACCGAGACCCAAGGCCGAAGATCGAATATGCCAAGACCCAAGACCTGCCGCCTAAGACCTGACACCTGACACCCCCGGGGTTATCAATCCGGAATCGTGAAATCGTAGATCCGTCCCGAAGCGCTTCCGCCGGAGGTGCTCGCTACCGTGGCGCTCGACATCATCGACTGCTGGCCCGTTCCCATGAAAAACGCGTACTCGCCCGGTTTGAGATCTTCGGCGAGCGTGATGCGGTAGGTGCGGATCGCAACATGGTCGGCTTTGTAGGGGACTTCCTTGTCGCGCTTCACGCCGGACTTGCCTCCGGTTACTCCGCCGAACGAGCCGATCTGAAACTCTCTCCGGTTTCCTTTCTTCTCCAGCTTGATCAAGATGAAATCGGAAGCACTCGCGCCGTCGGGAACATAGAAGAAAAACAGCGGCCGACGCTCTTTAACTCGGTTCTTGGAGGTGGGGCCGTTGATGTACGCGTCCCAATGCTGCGACCGCATGCCGTACGTGAAGTAGCTTCCGGCGCGCCCGCCGACTTTGGCCTGGCTCACGATCTCGCCCTCGACACGCTCAAACGAATAGCCATTCCTCCAATACACGCCGACTTCCTGTGGAGGCAAGTTGGGATCGGCGACAGGAGTGATTCCCGAAGCAGCGCCGGCGGCGGCAGGAACTGGAGCAGGAGCAGGCGCGGGGCTGATCATCACCTTCAGCACCGGGTCGGAGACCTTGCCTGCCTTCAGCGCTTTCAACCCTTCCGTGCTGGTGTCGAAGGCGAGATCCTCCGGCTTGGTGGCCGCGTGAATCTTGGCAATGATCACATCATCGGAGAGGCCCAACGCCACCATGTCGATGACGTCCTGATTGGTGAGTCGGTGAGACATCTGCTGGGTCCATGTGACACACGACACCAGCACCACACCCAGGATGAGAAGTTTTCGCAAAGGCGACCTCCGCGGCGGGGAAGCTTTGTCCGGTCGCAATGCACCGAACTATAGCTAGGATGCGTCGAGCAACGCAAGCGTTGATTCAGGCCAGGGATGCTGCCTGTCGGAGCATGCAATGCACTTACGATAGAATCAGCGCTCCTCTTGAGAGTGCTTTCGCATGCGTGTTCGTTTCCTCGTGGCTGTCTTCCTTGTGCTCTCAACTAGGCTCTTCGCCGCAGAAATCAAGGGGAAAGTCACAAGCATTGTGGGCGGCGAAGCTCTGGGCCGAATCAATGTTTCAGTTTTAGAACTCAAGCTGGAAACAGCCACCGCATCGGACGGAAGTTTTCAGATCAAAAATGTGGCCCCCGGGAACTACACGCTGCGCGTCAGCGCCGTGGGATTTCGCCTTCTCACGGAGCCATTCATAATTAACGCGCCCGGCGACATTCGGGAATTTTCGATCGTCATGGTTCCCGATAACTTTCGGCGCACCGACACGGTTGCGGTCACCGCGGATATCTTCCAGGCGGGCGATTCTCCCGCGGTAGTCGAGCAGAACCTGAGCAGTTCCGAAATTCGCGAAGCCTCCACCGTTCTGGCTGACGATCCCTTCCGTGCGATTCAGGCCCTGCCTGGCGTCTCGGCTTCTGGCAACAACGAACTGCTGGCGGACTTCACAGTCATGGGCGCGCCCTTCAGCCAGGTCGGGATCTATCTCGATGATGTGTTGATCCCGCCCCCGTTTCACAACGGCGCGAATGTCACGAACGGAGCCTCGTTGAGTCTGCTGACCAGCGAGATCGTGGATGACATGCGACTCCTGCCGCTGGCGTACCCGGAACAATACGGCGATCAGATCGGCGCCGCGCTCGACGTGCATACTCGCGATGGCAGTGTCAGCAAGCCTTTGTTCCGCGCGGCAGTGGGGTTGGGCGACACCGACATCACCGGAGAAGGACGTCTTGGCGACAAGCGCGGGTCGTGGCTGGGTGCCTTCCGACGCAGTTATCTCGGCTATCTCACACGGAATCTGATCAGGTCTGACTTTGCCGACATCTCCTTCTACGATGGCAGCCTCAAACTAAGCTACGATCTCACCCCTCACCACACGTTCACTTTCTTCGGGATCGGCGGCGACACGCTAGTCGACGACCCGACCGCAACGTCGGATACAGACGTGCGACGCGCAACCAGCGATTTCATCTTCTTGCGCACCGGCTGGCGCTGGAGCGTCACCCCGCATCTGCTGCTGGACAGCCGGGCCGCCTACATCCGCCAACCGGCGAGTGAGAGCAATCCTTCGGGGCAACTCCTGGGACAGAGTTCTTATGGGGAATGGGTCGGGGGCAGCAACGTCGTGTGGGCGTGGAACTCGAAATCCACGCTTGAAGGAGGATGGACGCTGCGACGGTTGAGCGCCCACATTTCTGATTTCTCGCCCGGCCTGTCACAGCCAGTCTCAATCTCCGTCACCGACCAAGTCGCCCTACGAGCGAACGGTTTTCTACAGCAAAGCTCCAGCTTGTTCGGCGATCGTGTTCATCTTTTGGGCAGCATTCGCGTGGACGGGCGCGAAGACCTGGGGGTACATCCATTCTCGGCGCAAGGCTCGGTCGCCTGGAAATTCGCGCGCGCTGCACAGTTGCAGGGAAGCGTCGGTCGCTATTCGCAACTGGGGTTCCCGGATTTTCGGTTCAGCAATGTCTCACTCTGCTCATTTGTAGAGCGGCAATATGATCGATCGAATCACGTCTCACTCGGCCTCGAACAGCGAGTTGGAGAGAGCACTCAGATCCGCGTGCAGTTTTTCGATCGTCAGAGTTCGTTCTTCGTATCGACCAGTGGGGGCGCTCAGTGCGCGATCCCGGTGCAGCAGGGCACGACGGAGTTCGGGCGCTCGTATTCGCGAGGAATGCAGATCGTGCTGCAGAGAAGAAGCGCGAACCGTCTCTCAGGCTGGATCGGCTACACCTTCGTCCGCGCCCAGCAGAACACACTCCTCATTTCACCGCCCCAGCCTGCGTTTTACAGTCCCTATTTCGACAGTGTGACCGACCAGCCCGCATCGTTAAATGCGTTCGCCACCTACCGCTTCCGGCCGAGCATTAATTTTGGAGCAAAGATCATCTACGGCAGCGGCGTTCCCAGCATCAGTGGTCTTGAACGCACTGCAAGCGGCGGCCTCCAGCCTCTGTCCGATCAGCGATTGCCGGCCTACTTCCGGGCAGACTTTCGGGTCGACAAATCCTGGGCCTTGCGCCACTGGAAGATGACTCTGTACGGCGAGGTCCTGAATCTTACGGACCACGACAATCGCATTCTCAGCTTTATCGACATCACTCCCGGGGGCCAG
>Ga0210401_10004301_pt1 | contig 14900 bp, 15 predicted proteins | sample IncBWH32MmetaG_FD_150866 | JGI IMG/M metagenome (GOLD analysis project Ga0210401, IMG submission 150866) | Forest soil microbial communities from Barre Woods Harvard Forest LTER site, Petersham, Massachusetts, United States - Inc-BW-H-32-M | ecosystem: Environmental > Terrestrial > Soil >... | reverse complement strand
GTTTTTCTTGCCCAGCGGCTCCAGCAGGCCCCCAGCGACCGACGCCAGGCGTCCAAAAATCTGGGCTTCGCCCTGCCATGCTACTTTCGTCGCAGCCCCGGCTGCAGACAAATCAAAGCCCGCGGTAAACGAGACATTTCCTCCGGCGACGCTTCCCTGGCCTTTGTACTGTGCTCTCCGGGGGCGGTCGACCTGTGCCAATTCCATTTTCACGTCAGCAGCGCCTTTGATGTAGGAAATCCCAACATTGACTTTCACCGCAAAGTGGGTCGCATCCTGCACAGACATGCTCTGAAATTCAGGCAACAGCGGCGCAAACTTATTCGGGTTGGTCAGAAAGTCGTAGACGTCTTCCAGGGTGCGCTTGACCTCGAATTGGCCGTCCAGCTTGATCGCCATGCTCAGAGTCCCTTCATGTTTTCTGCCGCGAATTTCATGGCTTTTAGAATGTTCTGATATCCGGTGCAGCGGCAGGTATTGCCGGCAATGGCTTTGCGCATATCTTTTTCATCAGGCTTCTGGTTCTTTGACAACAACTGCAACGTCGAAAGCATCAGGCCGGGCGTGCAATATCCACATTGCAGGCCGTAAGCATCGCCGAATGCCTTCTGAATAGGATGCAACTGGGCATCTTTCTCCAAACCCTCGACGGTGGTGATCTCGGCGCCATCGGCTTGGACGGCAAACATGGTGCACGACTTCACGGCAGCGCCGTTCATCAATACGGTGCAGGCGCCGCAATAAGTCGTGTCACAGCCGACGTGGGTACCGGTGAGATCGAGTTGCTCGCGGAGCATTTCCACCAGAAGCATGCGCGGCTCTACTGCGAGCGAATGGGGCTTGCCGTTGACCGTAACGTGCACCGCTATTTTGGCGATCGCCTCAGGCATAGATGTGACTGACCTCGACGTGCTCTCCGCGCGCGCGGCGGACTGCAACATCAATCGCTCGCCGAACCAGCGCGCCTACCAGACTTCGCTTGTAGTCGGCGGAGCCGCGCATGTCGGATTGCGGATCGGCAGCAACGCGGGCGGCTTCCGCCGCCGCAGCAAGGGTCTTCTCGGAAATCGGCTGGCCGCGTAGCGCAGCTTCGGCGTCTTCAGCTTTGATCGCAGTCAGACCGACGCAACCCAATGCGATGACTGCTTGCTTGCAAACATTTTCCTCCATCGTGAGCTGCACGGCGGCGCTGGCCGTGGGATAAACCGGGGCGGCGCGCTTGAATGCGAGATACGCTCCGCCGCTTCCAATTGCCGGTGTCTCGACGATAACTTCCCTCACAAGTTCATCGTGAGCCAGTACGGTGGTATAAGCATCCTGAATAAAATCCTGTAAAGCGACGGTACGTTCGGCATTGTTGCCTGAACACCGAACTTGCGTGGCCAGAGTGCTGAGAACCACGGCCCAGTCGCCGCTTGGATCAGCCTCGGCCAGCGATCCGCCGATGGTGCCGCGATTGCGCACCTGTACGTCGGCAATGCCCGCCGCGCAATCGTGCAGAATGGGAATCTTGGCGACGATGGCAGAATTCTCGATATCCGCGTGACGGGTCAGGGGACCAAAGTGCAGTGAGCCGTCGCTCTCCTTGATATAGGACGTCCCGGAGATAAAGTTGAGATCCACTAGGTACACCGGATTGGCGAAGCGCAGCTTCATGAGAGGGATGAGGCTCTGGCCGCCGGCCAGCAGCTTGGCGTCGTCGCCAAGCTGGGACAGCATGGCCGCTGCTTCTTTCAAAGACCCAGCACGGTGGTAGTGAAAAGGTCGCGGATACATCGGTTGTCCTGGTACCTGGGGGCCCATCCCCCGGGCGAATAAGCTTAACAAAGGACGTGCCGTTGCGACTATGCCCCTCCGGTTCATACTCGCACCGCACAGGATGGTAATCCATTAGAATCAACCCGAGGTCTTGAACTTGGCGGCGGGAACCACATCTCGAGTTGAGGTCCCAGCGGAAAACTTTGGTGGCAAGAGCCTGCCTTTGTCTCGTGAGGCAGCGGCTCGGCTGATTCGCTGTCCGGACGAGCAACTCCCGGAGCTTCTCGCGCTAGCGGTCGCAGCCAAAGAGCGATTCAAGCCGGACGTAATCACGTACTCGCGCAAAGTTTTCCTGCCGTTGACCAACCTATGCCGCGACTATTGTGGCTATTGCATTTTCCGGCGGGATCCCGGCCAGCCCGGCGCCCATACCATGACGCCAGAGGGGGTGCTGGAAGTGGCCCGCGCTGGCGAGAAGATGGGCTGCACCGAGGCCTTGTTCAGTCTGGGGGACAAGCCCGAACTCGTGTTTCCGGAAATGCGCGAGACCTTGCGACATCTCGGGTACAACTCAACTTTGCACTATCTGGAGGCGATGTGCGAACTGCTGCTGCGAGAAACCAGTTTGCTGCCGCATCCCAATCCTGGGCTGCTAAGCGCGGAGTGGATTGCACGCTTGGCCGCTGTGTCTCCCAGCATGGGTTTGATGCTTGAGACCACGAATGCCTCGCTGTTGGCGGCCGGAGCTGCGCATCACAATGCTCCCGATAAATTGCCGGCGAAGCGGCTGCGCACCATAGAAGAAGCCGGCAAACAAGGGGTTCCGTTTACCACCGGCCTGCTGATCGGGATCGGGGAGACGCCCGAGGACCGTGTCGAATCCCTGCTCGCAATTCGCGAACTGCACCAGCGCTACGGTCACATTCAGGAAGTAATCATCCAAAATTTCCGGGTGAAGCCGGGAATTCCGATGAGTGAGTGGCCGGAACCGACCCATGGGGAAATGCTGCGAACTATTGCAGTCGCCCGTTTGCTGATGCCGGAAGTCAACCTGCAAGCTCCGCCGAATCTTTCTGCCCCAAATTACGAAGACCTGCTCGATGCCGGCATTAACGATTGGGGCGGAGTTTCGCCGCTCACGCCGGATTTCATCAATCCGGAGAAACCCTGGCCGCACCTCAACGAATTGCGGCGGCGCACAGAATCCAAAGGTTCCGTTCTGCGGCAGCGCCTGCCGGTTTACCCGGAATTTCTTCCGGCGCTGACGTCGCGCCCCGGTATGCTGTCAGATCGGCTGATCGCAGCAGCTGATTTCCAATGTTATGCGCGGAGGGCAGCATGATTGTTGTGCTTACCGGCGGAACAGGGGGCGCAAAATTCGTGGACGGCCTGCGACAGGTGGCCGCCGCGCAGGAACTCACATTCGTGGTCAACACCGGTGACGATCTGCAATGGTGGGGGCTCTACGTTTCTCCCGACCTGGATTCGATCACCTACGCTCTTTCCGGTCTACTTAGCCGCGAACGCGGCTGGGGAGTGAAGGGCGACACCTTCTTCTGCCTGCAGGCGATGGGAGAACTAGCCGAACCGACTTGGTTTCACGTTGGCGACCGCGATCTCGCGGTGCACCTGCTGCGCTCGAAGATGCTGGCGGAGGGAAAAACACTGACTGTAGCAACGACCGAGATCTGCGCCAGGCTGGGGGTGCAGGCGCGGATCTTGCCGATGAGCGATTCACGGGTAGAGACCAGGGTCGACACGCCGGTCGGCGAACTGAGCTTCCAGGAATATTTCGTGCAGCGCTGGTATCAGGACCCCGTGAAGGCGGTCCGTTTCGCCGGAGCAACGGAAGCCGAGCCCGCGCCCGGGGTGGTGGAAGCGATCATGTCTGCCAGCGCCGTGATTGTTGCGCCGAGCAATCCGATTACCAGCATCGGCCCAATCCTGTCGGTGCCGGGTATCCGAGAGGCCCTACAGAAAACAGAAGCAACGGTTGCGGCGGTGAGTCCGATTGTGGGTGGCGCAGCGGTCTCAGGGCCAGCGGGAATTTTGATGGCAGCGCAGGGGTTTCCTGTTTCCATCGCCGGAGTAGCGCGAGCTTATGAGGATTTTCTCGACATTCTGATTGCCGACCTGCGTGATGCCGAGGCCGCCCGGCAGTTTACGCGTCCGGGACCGCGGGTACACTGTACCAACACCATCATGCGAACCGCGGAAGACAAGGCCAAACTGGCCAGGACAGTACTGGCCTTGCTGACTGCGGAACGTACGGCCCGGGCCGGAGTCGACCAGTCATGATTCTGATCCCCGTCAAGAATTTGTCGGGTGCCAAGCAGCGCCTGGCCTCGCTTTTAGATCAGACTGCTCGGACAGAACTGGCGCAGACCATGTTGCTTGATGTAGTCGAGAGTCTGGCTTCATGGGCAGGCCGGCCCCCGGTTGCGCTGGTAACCAGTGATCCGTTTGCCAGTGATCTGGCACGACGTTTCGATTTCGAACTAATTCCCGACTCCGCCAACCGCAGTGAGACTGACGCAATTGCGATGGCGACCCGGGTTTGCGAGTTACGAGGGATAGATTTTACCTTGGTGATCCCAGGCGACATTCCGTTGATTCAGGCCCGGGAGCTGGAGCAGATTTTCCAGGCCGCGCCAAAAGAAGGTACCGTGCTGGCGCCGGCAGCAGACGGGCGCGGCACCAACGCAGCGTTTCGGCGTCCGGCTGGACTCTTCCCCCTGCGATTTGGCAACGACAGCTTCAGGCCACACCTTGCTGCAGCACGCGCAACTGGCAAACCGGTAGAAGTTTTGCCACTTCCGGGTATCGCGCTGGATGTCGACAGTCCGGCTGATCTGTGGCGGTTGGCAGAAGCCCCCGGCAATACCCGCTCACAGCGCATGGTTCGACTGTTTGACCTAACGGATGTGCCTCTGGCGGCGAACGAATAATGACGAAGCCTTCTCCGCTTCGAGGCCTGCAAGTGTTGCCAGTGCCTTTTCCCCAGGAGATCCACTGCGGCGATTCCTTGACGGAGAGCCTTCTGGGTGCTTTGAAAAGCAACGGACTCCGGCTGAAAGCCGGAGACATTCTGGTTGTGAAGCACAAGATCGTATCAAAGGCCGAAGGCCGGCTGGTGGAACTGGGTAAGATTAAGGCCTCCGCCAGTTCGCGGGCCTGGGCGCGGCGTTACAGGGTTGATGCCAGAGTAGTCGAGCTGGGGCTGGCTGAGAGTCGGCGCGTGGTGCGGCGCAAACGCGGGGTATTGATCACAGAAACGAGCCACGGGCTGATCTGCGCGAACAGCGGTGTGGACGTTTCGAACGTTGATGGCGGATGCCACGCGTTGCTGCTGCCCAAAGACCCCGACGCTTCCGCGGCGCGGCTGCGGCGTGCACTGAAAAAGCGACTGCGACTGTCGATCCCCGTAATTATCACCGATTCTTTCGGGCGGCCGTGGCGAGAAGGGCTCACCGAGGTCGCGATTGGCGTAGCCGGAATGCAAGCACTGCACGATTACCGCGGCGACCACGATCCCTACGGCTATCCTTTGCGCGTTAGTATTGAGGCAGTAGCCGACGAACTAGCCTGCGCTGCGGGACTGGTTTGCGGCAAGCTGGCACGCACGCCGGCATGCATCGTACGCGGCTTCAAGGCCCGTCAGGGCCGGGGCAGCGCACGCGACTTGATTCGTGGAGCGGCGACGGATTTGTTTCGGTAAGGTTGTGAAGGAGAATCTGTGGCTCGATTATTGACACCCTCTGAACTCGAAGGTTTCCCGTCGTTGGAATGGTCTGAGGTCGCTCGGCGCATGAGCCCCGACGTGCTACGTGCTATCGAGGAAGTAATGGGAACGCTCGATGGCCACGTGCTCAAGCGCGAGCAATGTCTGTTGTTGGGTAGCGCGGAAGGTGACGATCTTCTTGGCCTGCTGGTGGCCGCCAACAATTTGCGCCGTGAACTTTCAGGTAACCTGGTGACGTATGTAGTGAACCGCAATATCAACTTCACCAATGTGTGCTTTGTGGGCTGTAAGTTCTGTGCTTTCAGCCGGGGTCCGCGCGAGGCCGACACCTATTTTCTGACGCCGGAGCAAGTCGGCGAGAAGGCCCTTCAAGCCTGGCAGGCGGGCGCTACAGAAGTTTGCATTCAGGGTGGTCTGCCGCACGGTCTTCCGCCCTTCTACTATCGTGACATTCTGCGCGCCGTGAAGAAGGTCACGCCGCGTATGCATATTCACGCATTCTCACCGATGGAAATCGTCTACGGTGTAGAACTCACGGGGATGCCGCTGGACGATTATCTCTGCATGCTGCGGGACAACGGACTCGACACTCTGCCCGGAACCGCAGCCGAGATTCTGGACGACGACGTGCGGTTCGTTCTCTCCCGCAACAAGCTTTCCGCGGAGCAATGGACACAGGTCATTCGCACTGCGCACACCTGTGGCATTCGCAGCACCTCCACGTTGATGTACGGACATGTGGAAACTCCTGAACATTGGGTGAACCAGTTGCTGTTATTGCGACAGATCCAGCAGGAGACCGGGGGTTTCACGGAGTTTGTACCCCTGGGCTTTGTGCATCAGAACACGTTGCTGTTTCATCAGGGAATTGCCCGGCCCGGTCCGACGTTGGCCGAGCACCTGAAGATACACGCGTTGGCGCGGATGTTGCTCGCCGGCTCCATCAACAATATTCAAGTGTCGTGGGTGAAGCTCAACCGCGGGTTGTCGCAACTCTGCCTGCAAGCCGGCGCCAACGACTACGGCGGGACGCTGATGGAGGAAAATATTTCCCGCGAGGCGGGCGCGACGGCCGGCCAGTACACCAGTCCGGAGGACTTTCAGTCGCTGATTCTGGAAGCCGGACGAATTCCCGCCGAGCGCAACACCACCTACACAAAGATCAATATCAAGCTGCCTCTGGAAGAGTTAGTAACGGAGCAAGCCCTGGAACGGGAGTTTGCATGAACCGCACTATCGCTGTTCTTGGGGGAACCGGGCCTGAAGGCTTTGGCTTGGCTCTGCGCTGGGCCTTAGCCGGCGAGACCGTAATTATTGGATCACGGGACGACAAGCGGGCGCAGGAGGCCGCGGACAGGATCAAAGAGCGAGTGGGTGCAATCGCGAAGATTTCCGGAATAGAAAACTCAGGCGCTTGTGCCGTGGCAGATCTGCTGGTGCTTACGGTTCCTTTTGAAGGCCATGCCGCGCTGCTCAAGCACTTGAAACCCGCGTTGCGCCCGGGAACTATTTTGGTGGACGCTACGGTTCCGTTGGCCGCCAGTGTGGGTGGACGGGCCAGCCGCACTCTCGGCGTCTGGCAAGGCTCTGCCGCGCAGCAAACTGCGGAACTGGTTCCGAACAGCGTTTCGGTGGTAGCCGCGTTTCAAAACGTTGGAGCGGAAATCCTTAACACCGACGGCCCAGTGGAGTGCGATGTCATCGTTTGCAGCGACGATATCGAGGCTGGGAAGACCGTACGCGCGTTAGCAGCGAAGATTTCGGGAGTCCGCGCGATTGACGGCGGCAAACTGGAAAATGCGCGCATTCTCGAGCAGATCACCGCGCTGTTGATCGGGTTGAACATTCGTCACAAAGGACATTCCGGGATTCGCATCACCGGCTTGCCGCCAGCGGCTTACACCGGTACATAGGACAACTTCCGCTGTGCTCTAAGCGTCCTCTGTGGTTACAATCCTCGCAGTTGGCAATGGACACTTCTTGCAACAACCGCACCGCCATCGAATTCAGGAATGTTTCCTATGGCCTGAACGGCGGCACCGAGGTGCTGCGCGGGCTGAATCTGGAAATCCGCCACGGGGAAACCGTGGTGCTCCTCGGCCGCAGCGGTTCGGGAAAAACCACCACCCTGAAGCTGATTAACCGTTTGCTCACGGCGACTGAGGGCGAGATCTGGGTGGATGGACGTCGGGTGCATGAATGGGACGTGATCCGACTGCGTCGAATGATCGGTTACGTCATTCAGGAAGCGGGGCTGTTTCCTCACTATACGGTGGAACGCAACATCGGCCTGGTACCGAAGATCGAGGGATGGCCTGCAGACCGAATCCGCGAACGAGTGCAGGAATTGCTGCGTGTGGTCGGGTTGGAGGCGGAGATGGGGTTGCGTTATCCGCGTGAACTTTCCGGTGGCCAGCGGCAAAGAGTCGGCGTGGCGCGAGCGCTGGCAGTCGACCCTCCTTTTCTTCTCATGGATGAACCCTTCGGCGCGCTTGACGCTTTGACCCGCGCGGAATTGCAACGAGAATTTCTGGCGCTGCAGCAAAGCCTGCAGAAAACCGTCGTTTTTGTAACCCACGATCTGCGCGAAGCGTTGCTGCTGGGCTCGCGCATCGCATTACTGGAGGCAGGGAGGCTGGTCGCAGTTCACACCAGAGCGGAGTTCAGAGCTTCCCAAGATCCATTGGTGGTTGCCTACCGGCGGGCATTCGATTCTGGCCTAGGAGAGCAGTCATGAACCTCTGGCAATTCGTCGTGCAGAACCACGTGGAAGTCATCGAACTCACGCTAGAGCATTTATGGCTGGTGGCAATATCGACTGGTCTGGCTGTGCTGGTGGGAATTCCCCTGGGCATTCTGATCGCCCGGCGGCCGTGGCTGAACCGGCCGGTACTGGGGAGTGCAAACATTATTCAGACCATTCCCAGCCTGGCCTTGTTCGGTTTTCTGCTACCTGCGCCCTGGATTGGCGCACGGGCGGATCGTCTCGCCATCCTCGCTCTCATGCTGTACGCGCTGTTGCCACTCATCCGCAACACCTACACCGGAATCAAGGGAGTAGATCCGGCTGTGGTCGAGGCCGGACGCGGTATGGGGCTGACGGATGGGCAACTGCTTTTTCAAGTCCAGTTGCCGCTGGCGATGGGAGTCATCGTCGCGGGAGTGCGAGTGGCAACGGTGATTTCGGTTGGCCTCGCGACCATTGCCGCCGCGATTGGCGCGGGCGGATTGGGCGAATACATCTTCCGTGGTCTCGCTATGGTGAACAACACTGTCATTTTGGCGGGCGCGATTCCAGCCGCGTTGATGGCGTTGGCGGCTGACATGGGGCTGGGATGGCTGGAGAGGAAGCTAGGCCCACGCTGAGCATAACGACGAATTACGAACTGGTCCAGTGTCTTGCGAATACGACAAATGCTTCAGAAATTCTCCAGCTTGCTCTGCGCGGCGTTGCTTGTCTCCTGCGGACCCTCGCGGGAGAATCGCGTCGTTGTCGGCTCCAAGAATTTCACGGAGCAGTTGATTCTCGGCGAACTGATCGCGCAGCAGATTGAAGCCAAGACACAGCTGCCGGTCGAGCGGCGCTTTTATCTCGCGGGAACCTATATCTGCCAGCAGGCGATTCTTGCCGGACGGATCGACGTCTATCCCGAGTACACCGGGACCGCGCTGACCGCAGTGCTGAAAGAGAAGCTGGGCCGACGAGAAAGCGTGTATCAGCAAGTGAAGGACGAATACGGCAAGCAGTTCGGTCTGGCTGTCGGCCCGGCTTTCGGCTTCGACGACACTTTCGCCATCGAAATTCGCGGCGCGGATGCGCGGCGAATGGGCCTGAAGACCGTTTCTCAAGCGGCCGCTTACGCGCCGCAGTGGCGGGCGGGTTTTGGCTATGAATTCATGGAGCGTCCGGATGGCTACAAAGGGCTAGCTGCAACCTATGGTTTGCGCTTTGCCGAATCGCCGCGAATCATGGACCTCGGTCTGCTCGCGCGGGCCTTACAAAACAAGCAGGTCGATCTGATTGCGGGAAACATGACGGACGGTCTCATCCCCACGCTCGACCTGTTTGTTCTAGAAGACGATCGTCACTACTTTCCTCCGTATGAGGCCGTGCCCGTGGTGCGCGGCGAGACGATTGCGCGGCATCCAGACGTAGGACGGGCCCTGGATGCGTTGGCGGGAAAAATCTCTGACGATGACATGCGCCGGCTTAACTATGCGGTCGATGGCGAGCACAAGGACGTGAAGGAAGTGGTGAGGGAGTTTCGGCGGGGCAAGGGCCTCTGAATTGCCAAGCCGAATCGCGGCTATCCTAACTCATTGTAAATACGACAGCTACTCCTCTTTCGGGCAGCATACGATGACTCATAATGATGAGTCAAATAAACTCATATGATGGCTAAAAGACTACAAGTGATCGTGCAGGATCCCGAATATCGCGAAATTCAACGCATGGCGCGTTCGCGGCGGATGTCGCTGGCGGAATGGGTCCGGCAAGCGCTGGACCAGGCTCGACGCCGTCAACCCCTCGGGGACGTAGAGAAAAAGCTTGAAGCCATTCGCGCCGCCGCACGGCATGAATCGCCGACCTCCGACATCGATACCATGCTCGCGGAAATCGGGCGGGGATACACCGCCGGTCCCAAACCGTGATTCTGATTGACTCCAATATCCCAATGTATCTCGTGGGTACACCCAGTCCCCTCAAGACCGATGCCCAGCGCCTGCTGGAAAGATTGGTCAGTGAGCGCCAGCGCCTGGTGACCGATGCCGAGGTGTTGCGGGAAATCCTGCATCGCTACGTCGCGATCAAACTCCGCCACGATATTCAGCCCGCCTTCGACTCCCTTCTGAGCGTGGTCGACGAAGTCCTGCCGGTCGGCCGGACGGTTGTCGAACGCGCAAAACAGATTGTCCTTGCCTACCAACGCCTCTCAGCGCGTGATGCCGTTCATTTGGCAGTAATGGAACAACATGGCATCGAGCGAATCTTGACATTTGATTCGGGGTTCGACGGGTTTCCGGGAGTGACGCGGCTGTCGTAGCGCTTCCGCTTCTACATCAGCCACAACGCATCTACATCCACAATCAACTGCGTGCGTGGGATCTTCTGTTGCACAGCGTAAACCAGCATCGTACGTAACAGCGTATTAAGTTTCTCCCGGCTGGCCGATTTCAGGACAAAGTGATACCGGTAGTCGCGCTTCAGGCGGACGATCGGGGCAGCAGCCGGGCCCAGCACGCGAATGCCTTCATGCCGTGTTTTCTCGAACCATTTGCCCAGAATGCCAGACCAGGTCAGAGCTTCGTCCAGTTTGTCGCTTCTTATCAGAACGTTGGCCAGCGAACTGTAGGGCGGATAGTGCATCCAACTGCGAAAGCGTAATTCTTTTTCATAGAAGCCGGCGAAGTCGTGCTGCGCGGCGTATTGGACGGCGTAGTGATCCTGGAAAAAAGTCTGCAATACCACCTTACCTGGAGTCTGCCCGCGCCCCGCTCGTCCAGCCACCTGAGTTAGAAGCTGAAAGGTTCGCTCGGCGGCGCGGAAGTCGGGAAATCCTAACGCGGCATCGGCTCCGACCACGCCAACGAGCGTCACACCGTGAATGTCATGCCCTTTGGCGATCATTTGAGTTCCCACCAGCAAATCGAGTTCGCCCTGGTTCAGCGCATTGAGAGCGCGTTCAAAGTCTTCTCGCCCCCGGACGGTATCACGATCCAACCGCCCAATGCGGGCTTGTGGGAACAAACCGTGCAGCAATTCCTCCAGCTTTTCCGATCCGGTTCCAAGGAATTGCACATACTCGCTTCCGCACTCGCCGCAGACTTTCGGAACCGGCGTCACAAAACCGCAGTAGTGGCAGACCATGCGATGCGAGCGTTTATGGTGGGTCATGGCGACGGCGCAGTTTCTGCATTCCAGGTGGCTGCCGCAAGCGCGGCATAGCACCAGCGGGGAGTATCCGCGGCGGTTGAGCAGCACCATGACCTGTTCTTTGCGCTCGAGGCGCTCCCTGATCTCTTCGGTGAGCTTGCGGGAGATTACCTGCTCGTGTCCGGTCTCTTGAAATTCTTGTCGCATGTCGACAATCTCAACTTCCGGGAGCGGCCGCTTCTCCACACGGTCGGGCAATTCGAGCAATGTGTATTTGTGCTTCGTGGCATTGAAGTAGGACTCTAGCGATGGTGTAGCCGAACCCAGAACAACGACCGCATTTGCCATCTTGGCCCGCATTACGGCGACATCGCGGGCGTGGTAGCGCGGAGTTTCCTCCTGTTTGTAGGAAGAATCCTGCTCTTCATCGACTATTACCAACGCCAAATCTGAGACCGGAGCAAACACCCCAGAACGAGTCGCGACCACGATTCTGGCTTCGCCCCGCTTGATGCGACGCCACTGCTCGGCACGCTCCTTATCCGACAGAGCAGAGTGCAGCAGTGCAACTTCATCGCCAAAAACCTGATGCAGGTTGGCGGCCGCCGCTGGCGTTAATCCGATCTCCGGAACCAGCATAATGGCTGAACGTCCCGCTTCAAGGACTGAGCGCATGGCCGCCTGATAAACCGCGGTCTTGCCTGACCCCGTGACCCCGTGCAGCAACACTCCAGAGAACTCTCCCGCGAAGACAGCATTGCGAATGCGTGCCAGCGCCTTCTCCTGCGCAGGGTTGAACTGAAAATCTGGCGGCACCGCCCTTGATTTCACGCCAGATACCGCAAATTCCGCCGCTTCCGTGACGATTTCCACCAGCCCGCGTTTCACCAGCGTGGCCAGCGTGGTACGCGGTACCTCCAACTGCTGAAGCGTCTCTACTGCGACCCTCCCCCCATTGGCGGCTAGCGCATTCACCAGCCGCTGTTGGTTGGTGTTGAGCTTGCCTTCGACACTCTTGAGCAGCGCGACTTTAACATTGCGTTCAGCGTCCCGAGCGTCGGACAAATCTTCGCGAGCGATCCATTTCTTTCGAACCACGCCGGCAAGGGCAGATTTCGCAATGCGAGTTGCGGCGCGAAGAGTTTCCTCCCGCGCTGTCTCACGTTCACCGAGGTAGTCCAGCACACGAAACTCGGCCAACTGTTCCTGCGGTGTTCTCCGGGATCTCGCCGACGAACCTGAGATGCCCGCCAGGTGCAACGCAGTACGCCCAGCGTCAGTAATTCGGTAGCTGATGCTCCGTTTGAACTCCGCCGCCAACGGAAGCATGCCGCGGAAGACTTCGCCCAGCGGAGCAAGATAGTAGTCGGCGATCCATTTGCCGAGGCGCAGGAGTTGATCGTCGAGCACAGGCGCGGTGTCGAGCACACTGATGACGTTCTTAGCCTGCACCGTCGGCGGCTGGTCATGGAGTTCGGTCACCACGCCCGAGGTGCGAGCCTGTCGGAACGGCACCAGGACCCGCCCTCCCACCGCCGGCTCCATCCCGTCAGGGATGCGGTAGGTGAACACGATGTCGAACGGACCGGCTACAGCTACGTTGCAGAATCGCGGCATGGATGGCATCAGACGACAGGTCAACTCCGGTTCTTTCAAGCGCTTAGGACCGGTCCTTAGTCATGCTAACAGCGCCGGCAGTCAGGCGGGCCAGACAGGAATTTTACAAACTGCTGACAAATCGGCTTCCAAGGGGGCCTATCATTTGGCGACTTGAAAAGGCACCTGTGGTTGGTGTTTTGGGCGTAAGGCGGCCCCGCCAGCCCGACCCCAATACCTCGTCGATTAAAGGAGACGCAACATGCAACCTTGGTTGAATCGCACCCTCATTTTAGCCGTTTCTCTCGGGCTCATTTTCATGCTTTCCGGCTCAGCCCTCGCGCAATACACCGTCACCGTGCTTGATTCAAATGTGTCCGGCCACGGACATCTTGACCCTCTTCTGGTAAACGGCTGGGGATTAGCCTATCTGCCGAGCGGGGCGTTCTGGGTCAGTGACGAAGGCACCGGCTGGTCAACGCTCTACGACGGCAACGGAAACAAGCAGAGCTTGCAAGTAGTCGTTCCTGGCGCAAACGGCCTGTCCGGCGGCTCGCCGACTGGGATCGTCGCCAACTCCTCTCAGGACTTTAAAGTAAAAAACTGGCCGTCGGAGTTTATCTTTGCGACGCTCGATGGAACCATCAGCGGCTGGGCGCCTCTGTCTAACCCCACCGAGGCCATCATTGCCGTCAACAACAACAGTACCGGCGCCAGCTATACCGGTCTGGCCATCACCAACCGCTCAACCGGGAACATGATTTATGCCGCCGATACTGCCAATAATAAGATCGACATCTACGATGCCAATTTCAATTTCGTTAAGTCGTTCACGGACACCAACCTGCCGCCGGGCGCAACGCCCTTTGGCATTCAGGACATTAATGGCAATGTTCTGGTCGCCTACGCAGCCGCCTCCGGCGGTCCGGGCGGGGTCATCGATGTCTTCACCGAAGATGGCGTTTTCGTGAAACATTTTGCCAAAGGCGCTCCACTGAACCAACCATGGGGAATGGCGCTTGCACCCAGCAATTTCGGTACGCTCAGCAACACCCTGCTGGTTTCCAACAACCTCAATGGCACTGGCGACATCAATGGCTTCGATGTCCATACCGGAAAATTCGTTGGCACGGTGACCGGCTCCAACGGCAAACCGATCTATATCGATCAGATCTGGGGCATTGAGTTTGGCGGAGGCGCCTCTCTGAACGGGCAGAAGAACCAACTCTTCTGGGCTGCGGGTCCGCTCAACAACGTGGACGGAGCGTTCGGTTACATTTCTGCCCAGTAGTTTTCGGGACTGGCAAGGTGGTTGAAAGTAAGTCGAGGCCGGATACGCCGATGTTGCGCGGTGTCCGGCCTCAGTTTTTGTACCCCGGACTGGAGTTCCCACAATAGACATTCAAAAAGGCCGCAACCTGCCCTTGCACTGGCGAGACCCGGCATCGCCTGCTAACATCCGTCTAGATGCCTGCTCGTAAACCCAAAAGAAAAGGAAAAGATCGAGCCGCCTCGCGGGTACAAACTCCGCATGAGGGTCGTGCGCCTGCCGAACTGGTCATCATCACAGGCATGAGCGGATCGGGGAAGGCCTCGGTGCTGAAGGCCTTCGAAGACCTGGGTTACTACTGCGTCGACAATCTTCCGGTGGGTTTGATTCCCCGCTTCGCCGAGTTGGTGGGCCAGTCTTCAGAGATCAAGAGTACAGCGCTGGTGGTAGATGTACGCGAAGGCGCGCAACTTGAGGACCTGCCGGAGATCGTGAAATCGGTCAAGCGCATGCTGCCGACAAAGATGATTTTCCTGGAAGCGGCGGATTCTGTGCTGGTGCGCCGTTTTAGTGAGACCCGCCGCCCGCACCCTTTAGGAACTGATGCTCCGGTGAAAGCATCTCTGGCGGCAGAGCGCCGGCATCTGCGGCGTATCCGC
>Ga0210401_10004300_pt1 | contig 14901 bp, 11 predicted proteins | sample IncBWH32MmetaG_FD_150866 | JGI IMG/M metagenome (GOLD analysis project Ga0210401, IMG submission 150866) | Forest soil microbial communities from Barre Woods Harvard Forest LTER site, Petersham, Massachusetts, United States - Inc-BW-H-32-M | ecosystem: Environmental > Terrestrial > Soil >... | reverse complement strand
CCCCGACTTCGGATACGGGGCCTCTATCAGGGGGTCGACGCGGTCTTGTATGGGAACGGAGCGGACCTGGAATACGATCTGCAACTTTCCCGCGGAGTCTCCGCCAATCGCATTCGGATTTCGGTGGAGGGAAGTCGTGACATTGCAATCGATGACAATGGCAATCTGAGAATCCGCACGACTTCGGGCGTCGTGCGGCAGATACGGCCTCGCGCGTATCAGGCGGGCCAAGAGATCGACGCCAGCTACGTGCTGCTGGGCGGGAACAAAGTCGGGCTCAGGCTCGGAAAGCATGACCGGCGAGGGCGGCTCACCATCGATCCTGTTTTGTCGTACGTAAAGACCTTTGGGCAGGGCGGGTCCAATATCGCGAACCTGATGGCCATGGACGCGCAAGGCAACATCTACGCTGCGGGTCAGAGCTACGGTGGGAATTTCCCCACCACTCCGGGCAGTTTTGAACCCAACTCCGTTCCCATCTTGAGAGTTCTTTCAAACGCGGGACAAACGATCGACCCGCTGCCGATCACATCAGGGTTCAGCGTGGGCGCGGTGGGCGCGACTCCGGACGGAGGAATCCTGTATGCGCAGACATCGCAGGGCATCCTGCTCAGTGTTGACAGCGGTTCCACCTGGAAGCCGACGGCCCCGCTGCCCATCCAGGGCGGGACGACAAATTACTCCCCAACGGTCACCGTCAATGCCTTTTCTATCGATTCGTTAGACCCGGCGACGATTCTGGTGGCGACGAATGTCGGCCTGTATAGTACCGACAGCGCCGGACAATTATGGGGTGGGCGGAATACCGGGTTAAACGTGAGCGCGAGCGGCTTCGTATCGGTGGCCTCGGCTTTTTACAGCCCAGTTAACCCGCTTATCGCTTACGCAGTCACCAGCGGCCCCTCGTATCTTTTTGCGAGCTCGGATGCCGGGAATACCTGGCGGCGCCTTGAACCGGCTTACCCTGACGAACCGCCCGCACCGACATTCTCCTTTTCTCCAAACCTGGCTGCAACCATCACTGCGGATGGCGGTACTCTGTACGCCATCAACGGGAATGGGACGTTGGGCAAAAGCCTGGATGGCGGCAACACTTGGATCAAGCTGACGCCGGGGTTCTTTGCGCCTTTGTCGGTCCAGGTGGATCCCAGCAACACCGCCGCGCTCTACGTGCTCGATTACCGGGGGCTGTACAAGAGCACCGATGGAGGACAGTCGTTCGCTGACGTGACAATTCCGATGTCCGCCCGAACCCTTGCCGTAGATGCATCCGGGGCCGTTTACGTGGGGGGTCAGTCTCATCAGATTTACGCGAGCGCGGATGGAGCACAAACCTTTTCGCCGGTTTCCGGCTTGCCCGGTTGGTCCAGTGCGACGCTGAGCGTCTCGGGGAACAATTTGTACGTGGGCACCTACAGCCCGCCCATTCCGTTCGTGATCAAGCTGGATCCCTCGGGACAAAACATTTTGTACTCTACATTCATTGGAGGAAGCGGCGGCGACTTTATCAATGGCCTGGCTGTCGACGCGCAAGGCAGCGCTGTCCTGGCCGGGACCATGAGCTCACCTGATTTCCCGCTGACCACCCCGGCCTCCAGTCCTCCCGGGCCAGGCAAGACCGACGGCTTCCTTACCAAGTTGAGCCTGGATGGAGCTGGTCTGATCTACTCGATTGCCGAGGCTGCTTCCAAGTCTGTAACGCTACAAGCCGTGACGGTCGATACCTCGGGGGCGGTGTTCGTCACTGGGCAGAGCTTGGGCGCCGACTTTCCGACTACTCCCAACGCGTTTCAATCGGCCGTTCCCTCCACGCCATGCACGCGCCCGTCCCCTAGCATTTTTGGTCCGCCGATTCAGCTCGGGGACGTGTTCGTGAGCAAGATCGGCGCTGACGGAAAATCGCCCGTCTACACGACTTTTCTTACTGGTTCATGCGGAAGCTATAGCTCCGGCATTACCACGGATCCGGCTGGCGACGCGATTGTGACGGGCTTCACGCCGTCACCCGATTTTCCGGTCACGGCGAATAGCTACCAATCGACATTCCCGGGACCTGTGGACAAGACCGGGCCGGGAGGCGTTTTGAACGCAGGTTTCGTATCGAAGATCAGTCCGGCGGGTGACCAACTCCTGGCAAGCACGTTCCTGGGCGGTGGGTATTCCACACAGGCAACATCCGCTGTGATGGACGCGTCCGGCAATGCATATGTCACGGGATTCACTCAGGGGTTTGCGTCGGGGGCAACTCCCGGCGCGTATCAAACCAAGTTCGCGGACACATGCGTAACCCCTCTGCCGATTGGTCCGAGCGAGCCATACACGGGTACTGGCGATGCCTTCGCCTTGAAGTTGGATGCGGCGTTTTCCATGGCCGGCTTTCTCACTTATCTGGGAGGTGGTTGTAACGATTCGGGAAGAAACATTGCACTGGATTCGTCGGGAAATGTCTGGATCAGCGGGACCACTACATCACCGGACTTTCCGCTCAAGAGCCCTTTCCAGGGCAGCGGAATTCCGTCCTCTCCGATTCCAGGATTCGTCAGTGAGTTAAATAGAGATGGATCGCAGCTCCTGTTTTCGAGCTTCAGCCAGGGTTCGGCCATGGCTCTGGGCCCGGGGTCGGTGTATGTGGCGGGGGCTTCCGGCTCTTCAGCGTCGCTGTCGAAGATCGATCCGATGCACACGCCTGCCGTCATTATCGATTCCATACTTCCAGTGGTCGCATTCCCACCGCAGTCCACAGGGCCGGTCTATAGCGGTGTAGCACCCGGGCAACTGATACAAATCAGCGGACGCAACCTGGGCCCCGCCAACAAGGTGTCTGCGCAGATGGACGCTTCCGGGCGGCTTCCATTTGTCGTCGCCAACACGGTGGTGTTCTTTGACAACGTTCCGGCGCCGCTGCTTTCCGTGGAAGGTTCGTCGATCATGTGCTTCGTGCCCTTCGAGGCGCTTTCGGGCGCGGAGATCACAGTGGCTTCCAACGGGCAATTGTCCAATGCGGTGAAGATGGGAATCGTCCCTTCCGCGCCTCAAGTGCTGAGCATTGTAAACCAGGATGGCACCCTGAACTCGCCCGACCATCCGGCCAAGGCGGGCTCGGTGATCACAATCTATGTTTCGGGATTAGGTCAGACCAGTCCGCCAGGTGCCGATGGTCTGCTGAATGCGAATCCGCTGCCGGTGCCGCTGGCGGCGGTTACGGTCTATTTCCCGGCTACGCCTTCCGCGGTTACTCCTCAGTTCTTGGGCGCGGCCGCGGGAATGATCGCCGGAATCACACAGGTGAACGTACAGGTGCCAGCTACTGTCCCTTTGTCGGGAACAACCAGATCGATCACAATCGAGGTGAACTTCGCCGGCGCAAAGCTTTACACCACGCAATAGTCTGTTTTGCCAACCCCGCGAGCCCGTGACCTTCCGGCGCGCTTGGTCCGACAAGACCGCCTATCACGTGTTGGAGTATTGGGAGAAGTGTTGCAAGCTTGGCCGCCAAGCTGACGGCGTCCGCAATCAATGGAGTGGCGGTCTTCTTGATTTCGGAACAGGACGTTAAGCAACGACGTTAACAACATTCTCGGCAGCTACTGCTAGGGGAGGGAGGCCGCGCAGTGTGGCAGGCCAGATTGGTACTCGTGTTTTCCGAGTGCCCGTCACCCGCCCAGAATGAGTTCACTAACCCGCGCTGCATGAGATAGTGTAGAGGGGTTCAGATGACCACGCGACTATTCCTTTCTTTAGTTACTTGGGCCGTAGCAATAGTCCCGTCTCTGGTCGGCCAGACCGGTACACGTGCGACCAAGGAATCTGCTCGTATCAAGACGAAGGCTTCGACTTTGCCGCGGACGGCGGACGGGCATCCGGATTTGCAGGGGATATGGACCAACACGACCATTACACCTTTGGAACGTAACACCGACCTTGCGGGGAAATCGGTTCTGACTGAGGCGGAGGCGGCGGCATACGAAAAGCAAATTCTGGACCGCGTAAACTTCGACCGACGCGACGGGGGCCCTGAAGTTGATGTCACTCGCGCCTACAACAACTTGTTTATGGATCGCGGTACACAACTCGCCACGATCGACGGAAAGAAGCGCACCTCGATAATTGTGGACCCGCCGGATGGCAGAATCCCTCCCTTAACACCGGAAGGAACGAAGCGTGTGGACGCCCAAACCAAGAGTGTGGACGTCTATGATAGTTACCGGAACCGGCCACTGGCGGAGCGTTGCGTCATAGGCCAGGCTTCCACCGGGGGGCCGCCCATGCTTCCAGGACCCTACAACAACAATTATCAGATTGTGCAGACTCCAGAATACTTGATGATTCTCGTCGAACAGATCCATGACGTTCGCATCATCCGCTTGGACGGACGCCCGCACCTTCCCGCGAACATCCGCCAGTGGATGGGGGACTCGCTGGGCCATTGGGAAGGCGATACGCTGGTCGTCGACACCACGAATCTCACCGACAAGACTGGGTTTCGGGGGTCCACCGAAAACTTGCACGTGATCGAGCGCTTCACCCGCGTCGATGCGAACACAATTCTCTACCGATTCACAATCGACGATCCTTCAACTTTTGCGAGGCAATGGACAGGAGAGTATCCTTTCCTGGCAGCGGCTGGCCCGATCTATGAGTACGCATGCCACGAGGGGAACTACGCAATGGGAGACATTCTCAGGGGAGCTCGCCTGCAAGAAAAGGCTCCTCAGAACCCGGCAAAGTAGATTCAAGGCCATGCCTCGGCAGTTGGGAGGCCCTCAAAGCCAGAAAGTGGGGTGAACGAAAGATGTGACGCTGGGTGGTCATGTGACCGAGTGTCGTCAAAGGCTGGTTTCGACCGCCGCGTGCCGTTGCAGGCTTTTTTATGGGCGTGAAGCTTGGGCATTCACTTGCACGATAAGATTCGGAGAAACGAGAGATAACTCATGTCAATTCTTGCTTGGATAGTATTAGGTTTGGTTGCGGGATTCATCGGTAGTAAACTTGTCAACAGGACGGGCGAAGGCTTTGTTCTTGACATCGTGTTGGGAATTGTCGGAGCGGTCGTCGGAGGATGGCTGTTTAACAGGTTCGGCGCTGCGGGAGTTAGCGGGTTGAATCTCTACAGCCTCTTGGTCGCTGTGGTTGGTGCCGTGGTGGTTTTAGTCGTGTATCACGCGATAAGACGCGCTGCCTGACCTTTAGTTCAGCTCCAGAGCAGAGGCGGGATCAATGGGCACGCATCTACCGTTCCATTACCCCCGACGTTCCGTTACCCCCGATCGGATCGAATTCGATCTCGAATGCCCGTAACTCTCCCCGCGAAATATCCAATGACAATCGCGAGCACGAAACACAGAACTACCGTGGGGGGCGCTTCCAAGAGTATCTATCGTCAGAGCAACCCGGGCGCTTCATAGAGCAATCGCGATATCAGTTAATCTAATCGCAGAATAACTCGCGGGCTAGGCACGAAGTTGGTGGGCTTGAGAAGAACAGCAGAATCCGGCACATTATTGTCGGTTGCCGATCAACCAATCCGCTCGACTCAGGAAAGCCAGCCTGGAGGACCGTTTTCCTCGCATTTGTCCAATCGGTTGAAACCAGGAATCGGGATGGGCGGAACCGGCAGCATTTTTTCGCTATAGGTGGCTAGAGCAGTGTGAGTGTCTTGATTGGCGGCCCGCGCGGCGGCCCGAGGTCAGTTCGTCGCGATGGCGATGGAGAACGTACTTCCGGCGGACAGTGCCAAGGTCAGCATTTCCTTGGTCCGACTGAGGCGGCACGAGACCCTTGGCACTAAACTGCGCACCAGGCAACGAACGTGGTGGGAGAATTGGTAGCGCTAACGGGAATGGAACGTGCCGCAACAGCGGGCGGATCTGAACGCTCGATCATGAACAGACTGGTCCAGGTCTGATTAGATGCTGTGCCGGTACACGCGGGGATGGGAGTCTGTTTCAAAGAGAATAGTTGGGGGCGTCGCCGGATTTCTCCGCCTTCACCACCTTGCCTACGATCGCGCAAGTCTCCATGGTCGTCCTCGCTAGGATGCCACCTAGCTCCCCGACTAGTTTAACCGGGGCATGATATAGTGGCCATCAAGTTTGGCCGCAATCTACGTATTTGGATGCGGCGCAAGAGGAGGTAACCGATGAGACTGACAGTAACTTGGGTAATAGCTACGGGCTTAGCAACCCTATTTATTTTCCTATCGAGTGCGCAGAGCGGTGGTTCTCAAAAACGTAAAGCCGTCATGTTGACGCGGCTCTACACTGGGCCGGACGGCCAGACGCACGCCGAAGAAATGGAGGCCAACTTTACCGCAGGTAGCCCCAACGAGGTTTTCAAATTGATGCGCATCACTGGGGCAGAACTGCATCGCGCTGCTCCTGGTACCGTTCTGGATTGGCATACTGCTCCGCGCCGCCAATATGTGATCACTCTTAGCGGCCAGGCAGAGCTTGAGGTCTCAGGAGGAAAAAAGATACGCGTGGGACCCGGTCACATCGACCTTGTCGAAGACACTACGGGCAAAGGCCACATTACGAGAGTCACGGGCACTGAGGATCGGGTAACGCTCCAGCTTCCCCTTTCGGACCAGTCCAATCGAGGTTCGACCCTGAATCGCTGAAGGTGGACGGAGCTTCGCCACGATGAGCATTCCGATCCGCGAGAAGGAGTTCACGAGACTAGCCCAAATGAGCCGTGACGTGGAACTGCCGTATGCGCCGCCAGGCGATGACGGTCTCGGGTTTGACCAGGACGAGCGCCGATCGCCAATCGGATTATGCTCCAGGTAACCAGGCCCAGAACAAACGATCCGCCATAGGTAACTTCGGTCGCTTCTTAAGCAGAGCGTCGGAGCACGCCGATCTGGTGCCGCAGCGCCAGGATCTCTACTTGAAGAGCGGCACGCGAACGGAAGACTGAGAACAGCGCGGTAAAAAACGGAGATAAGCCAATTAACATTGGCTTGGCGAGACACTCCGGGACTTCTGGCACTCCCTATGATCTCAGAGAGATTGAGGGGGCATGCGATAGTTACAGTTCAGCCTGACGGTGATCTTCTAATTTTGCAAGCGCCTCTAGAATGGTTCAGCCGAACCGAGAGCTCCTATTGTTGGTCTCCGGGAGCCTTACCCGGGAGCTCCTCGGGCGTTTGGAAAACATGCGAGTTCGCATATCCTACGATCGCGAGCCGGGTCGCCATTCCGTCGCCCGCGAACCGTATACGGTGCCAGGTTAGGACCGGGGCGTAGACGATGTCGCCCTGGTCGGCAACGAAAGTCGGAACCGAGCCAATCTTGAACTCCATCTTGCCTTCCAGGATGAACCAGAACTCAGGCCCGGTCACGTGCATGTGCCCTTTGTCCTCTTCCAGCGCGGGTGGCTGTTTCTTGGGATCGCCACGGATGATGTTGGCGATGCCGTGGGCATCGTTGATGAACTGAGTCGGATTCTTTTTGGGTGTCGGATGTCCAGCTATGACCTGGTTGTAGTCGATGAAGGGAACGTTCGCGTCGTCGTATTTTCCTTTGATATTTGCTACTGTTGACCTAACGTACTTTACGCCCGGTGTAAGTGCTGGCGTCTCATCGATGGGATACATCGTATTCGCGTTCGCGATCATCACTTCAAACCGAAGAGATGGTTTGTCTCCCACGGTCTCCATGCTGTAGACCATGCGGTGTGGCACCTGAACCAGTAATCCTTTAGATGCGATAAACGGCTCCTGACCTTCGATTGTGAAGCGGATTTGGCCATCCTGAATGATCCACCACGCGCGATTGTCTTGATGAAAGCGCCTCGGCGTCTTGGCCCCAGGGGCCATGGAGATGTATTGGCCGAGGAAAAGGTTATCCTCGACGATCGTTTCCGTCCAGTTTTGCTCGCCCGCGTGTTTCTCGCGCAGATCGGCAAGCCTCGTAATTGGCTTATTTGGAGGAACCCACGGGTTCGGCTGAATCGGTTGTGGCGCCCACACCAGAAGCCGGTTTTGTGCGCCAAGTTCGGTCTGTAAGCCAGGCAGCGCCGAAATCAGTCCCAAAGCGGCAGTAACCCACGCTACTCGTTTTAGTGGTCGCATCTTGAAGCAACTCCTCGCTGCAGATGGCCGGCGGTCTGCTGGTGGTCTAGCAACCGCACGTTAATGCGAGTGCCCGCAAAGCTTGTTCTGCATGAAGACAAGGTACCACGAGCGCATCCCTATTTCAGGCAGAGCTCACTGGTTCGAATATCTGCATAGCCGGCAAGGTGCCGCCGTTCGGCCTGGTGTGGGACTTGCACTTCGGACAGAAGCTGAAATTTTAACGTCGATGAGATCACAAACTTATACTGCGCCCGTTTCTGCACAGGACCGGAATGCTCAAAACGCGCGAATGGTTTGGCCGCTAAACGGGTGCCGCCGACAGCGTACGAGCCGCCCAACCGCCTTATGCGTCTCTCCGAGTTTCTCGCTGCGCACCTGGGGCAAGCGAACTGGCGGCTACCGGTCGTCAAGACGCGCGACTTTGAAGCCGACTGGATCTCGATGGCGCCTGGCGAAAAAACAAAGACGGTGTTCTACGCCAATGATCGCGTCTTCTGGGTCGTGGAATCAGGGCAGATGCGGGTGAACATTGAAGGGCAGACGCCGTTTCTGGCCACCAAAGGGTTTCTTGCTGACGGCGCTCCGCGACTCGCCTATAGCATGGAGACCGTTAGTAATGAATCCGTACTGCGGTTCGAGGTTCGGCCGGGCAGGCGAAATGCCCAGCTATCCGATCAATGAGGCTCCGACACCGGTGAAAGGCTGGACCTTCATCCCGACCCCGCCGGACACCAACCTCGGGCACTTCCACGAGAACATGGTCGAGTTGTGGATCATGCTCGAAGGGACGCTCGGCTTTCTAATCGAAGGAGAGCTGCTCATTACCGGCACGGTGGGCGATAGTTCAGGCACCGAAAGGAATCACGTTACTGAAAGCGTTCCAGCCCCTTCGCCTGCCACACAGGCTTCGACTCCGGCCGCAAGATATACTTGACGAAAGCAATCGCGTCCTCGCGATGCATCGCTCGTGCCGAGACCGCGGTTGACATGTCGATCCAAGCTCCCAAGTCGCGCGGTAGCGGGCCAACGACCTCGATCTCCTTGTGCGGAAGAATTTCGCAAATGGCCTGCAGTGCCATATCGCCTTGCCCGCGCGCCAGCGCCTGGCCGCCTTCCCCTTGTGTGCTGACCATGCTGTTGACACCGGCGAACTCCGGTCGCTTGATCACCTTGTCTTCGATCACTTTCGCCACCATGCTGCCATGGGAAGGATCCGAGCGCATCACCATCTTCGCGCTGCGCAAAGCGGCGGCTAGTTGTTCGACCGTCGAAATGTCCGGGTGAGGCGCGCCTGCACGGACCGCTAGACCCATTTCTGAGCGGCCGAGCGGAAGGTAGGTGCCCGGCACGAGATTACCATCCAAGGACAACGAGCTCATCAGCTCGAATGGCAGCATGATTACATCCGCGGGAGGATTGGCGGTCTTGATCGCGTTGACGGCGCTACCCATGATCATGGTGTTCAGGGCCACCTTCTTGCCTGTCTCCTTCGTAAAGGACGCGGCGAGATCCACTAAGCCAGCGTTGAAAATGATCCCAACGGTCAACACTCGAACATCGGCGGCAGCATACCGGGCGGCGGCTTCGTCCGCCTGCGAACCTGCTCCCTGGCGGCCACGACCCGCCGGTTGTGAGGTTTCTTGAGCAGGGATCGACCAGGCCATCAGTAGCATGACAACCAGAGCGGAAGAGTAATGGGGGCGCATATCGTTCCTTTCAGTTTGGACGTCGGTTACACCTGCATCATTTATACATGATCCGATTGGCTCGATGGACCGTTCGCGCCGATTTCGTACAATTTCGCTCGCTCAGCCCGGACTTCGATCCATACTTCGTGCTCGAATGGCCCGAACTCTGTTACGAGCTGGCGCGATTATGGCAACGCTGCGCGATACATCAGAATACCAGCTTCATACTAAGCTGCAGCTCTCGCATGTCAATCCCAGTACGTGTGGAGGTGATCTGGCCGAAGCCGGCGCCGGTCAGACTGAGGTTGGGATCGTTAAAGTTGGGATGATTCAAAGTGTTGAACGCTTCGAACCGCATCTGCAAATAAATCCGCTCAGTGAAGTTGAAGTTTTTCATCAGCGTGGAGTCGATCGTGAAGATCCCCGGACCGGTGGCCGTGTTACGAGGGAGGTTGCCAAAGGTGCCCTTAGGTTGCAGTGCAAAGGCAGCGGTGTTAAACCACTCGCCTGTGCTGGGGTGAGCGAGACTCTCCGACACGCCGGGAACTGCGTTCGGACGGTCGTAGCCCTCACCGGTGTTGGATTGATCGACCCCGGCTGTTATGTCGTTCGGAAACCCGGTCGCTGCGGTAAAGATCGCGCCGAGCTGCCACCCACCGATCAGAGTGCTAGCGATGCCGTGATTGAGCAGTTGCCGGCCCGCGCCGAATGGCAAGCTATAAAGCGCTGAAGTAACAAAGCGGTGGCGCGCGTCGAAGGACGACAGGCCGCGCTCACACGTAAAGCAAGTGCCGTTAGGAGGCTTCAATTGATCGGTGTTGTCATTGCGAATGCCACTGCCTTCGTCAATCGCCTTCGAGAACGTGTAGCCGACCAGAAAGGTGAGGCCCTTTGATAAACGCCGTGTCAGCTTGGCCGTCAGTGCGTTGTAGTTCGCGTTCACGACGCCGCCCACATACTGGATATTTCCGAACGAAGGGTCCGGTTCGCGAGAGTTCACTGTGGCGGTGGCACTCATCGTCGCGGGCATATTCAAGGTCAGGAAGCGCTGAAGAAAGTGACTTTCCGAACCGAGGTAACCGACTTCTAGAACCATGTCACCGGTCAATTGGCGCTGGATATTGAGCTCGACCTCCTCGACATAAGGGGTCCGCCGGTCGTATTGATTCGCTAGCCCTTGCGGTGTGCTGAGGCACGTGTAGGGAGGGCTTGGAACGCCGCACACGTTGGTGCCACCGAGGGTGAACGGGCTTTCGAAGGTGAGATTGTGGGTCACGATGTTGGCGAAGTTCTGCACATTCCCGAAAAGGTTGCGGGCTGTGTCGAATACCGGGTTGCCGGTGTCCTGGACGTAGAAGAATCCCACGCCAGTACGTATGGTCCACTTCGGGCTAGGGCTCCAGGCGATACCCAGGCGCGGAGCAAAATTCTTGTAGTCCGATTTAACCAGGTTCGGTCCCAACCGGCCGTCTCGAGCTGTGCAAATCGCGGGGTTAAAGCGGGTGAACACGCTGGAATAAAAATCGCCGCTCCCGACTCGCACCATACAGAGGGGCGGCCCATTGTACGTAGCCGGGCCAGTTCCCGCCGGACCCGAAGGGAAGCCGGGTGGGACATAGACATTCGCCTCGGTATCATTTTTCATCGACCACGCCGGCGTGAATTCGTAGCGCAAGCCCAGATCCATAGTCAGGTTCGGCCGCAGCTTCCAACTGTCATCGACGAAATAAGCTTGGGTGGTAGAACGGTACTGCCCGACTGCCAAGGCGGCCGCGTCCTGATTTTCAAACAGGTATCCCAGCATGTAATCGGAAAAGCCATAACCCGTCGCCTGGTTTTGCACGGTCAAGGCCGCGCGGGCGTCTTGGGTACCGATTTCGTTGAATCGGTTCCGGCGGATCTCGGCGCCGAACTTAATCGAATGCTTGCCGTGGATCCAGGACACGTTGTCAGACCACTGGAAAGTGTGATCATTGATGATCCACGGACCCTGCACGCTGGTTCCAAAACCGCTGAAGCCCGTTATGGTTATCCCCGGCATACCCCATGCGGCCGGTTGTGGATCAAAGACTCCGATCCCCAGATTCTTAATCACGTCTACCTGATTCTGTAGCTCGTTGCCAAAGTTGTTCGCGAACCCGGCATAGCCAAAGCGAAATTCGTTGATCAGGGTGGGCTTGAGAATACGAGTATTCGAAAGCATCGCTTGCTGGACGCCGGTGGTCAGCAGTGTGCCGTTTTGATCGAGCGCAGGCGACACGGAGTCTTCATTTTGAAAGTTATAGCGGCCGAACCAGGTGGAGTTCGAGCTTTCCGCAAAATCGATGCGCTGGATGAACTGGTCCTTATTAGTTCTGTTGCTATCCAGGGCTAGATAGTTGTTCGTCAGTCCCGTACCCGCGATATTGGGCGCGGGATAGTACTGGAGCAAGCCCACGGCCGCGGCATCGAATCGTGTCGATGGGATGATATTTCCTGGGAACGGTGTATTGTTATTGAGCGGGTCAGTGACCTTGGTCCCTGGCAGGAGCTGCGAGAAGTTTCCGTTGCGCATGGCTACCGGCGGCGTGCTGTAAACCGTCTGAGTTTGATTGCGCAGCCGGAAGCCTTCGTAGTTGGACATGAAGAATAGTTTGTTCTTGCCGTTGAATAACTTGGGGATCTGGACCGGTCCTCCTAGATAGAAGCCAAACTGGTTCCACTTGAAGGGCGACGAACTCGGCACACTGGAGGTGAAGCCAAACGGGCGTGCGTCGAGGTCATTGTTTCGGAGGAAATCGAAGAGGGCGCCGTGATACTGGTTGGTCCCGCTTTTGGTGGAGACGTTGATCTGGGCCGATTCGTGTCCAAACTCGGAGGAGTAAACACCCGTCTGCACTTTGAATTCCTGTATAGCGTCGATCGAAGGCAGAAAAGTGTAGGTGTTGAAGTTGGGATCCGTGTTGATGAGGCCGTCAAGAGTAAAGTAATTGTAAACCTGCCTCTGTCCGGCGACCGAAATCTGCGCGATCGTAGTGCGGTCACCGCCCTGGCGGGTCGAGGCTCCGCCGCTCACGGAGAATCCGGAGCTGACGTTGGGACTAAGGGCAACCAACGCTGTGAAGTTTCGCCCGTTGAGTGGCAGATCGACGATGCGCTGATTATCGATGACGGTACCCAACGTTGCGTTTTCTGTGGTGAGTAACGGCGCGCCACCGGTCACCTCCACCGCCGTTGACACCGAGCCGACATTAAGTTGGAAGTCAAGACGAGCGACCTGTTGAACCTGCAACTCAACGCCGCTGCGGATCTCCGGCTGAAAGCCCTGGATCTCGACTTTAACGTTATAAACGCCCGGCGGCAGCGCAGGAAATGAGTAATTGCCGACGTTGTTCGTGACAGCCGCTCGCGTTGCGTTGGTTTGAGTATTCGTCACCGTGACGGTGGCGCCCGCCACGACGGCGCCGCTGGTGTCGGTCACTACACCAGTGATTTCTCCAAACGTTTGAGCGACGGAAGATGGAACTAAAGCCAGGCCCAGGACGACAATAATCAGTCGCAGGAACATAGAGTCTAAAACCGGCCTATTAAGGGCCGGTTGATCTTTGCGTCGACGTAAACTTCCTCGCTTCTCCATCACATCCCCCCTACCTCCAGAGATGGAGAAAGCATATCCTTCTCGGGTGACGAAAGCAACCCCTTATACTGCTTTGGTGGATTCGCTAATACGGTATAGCGCGATTTGGGTATTTGCGACCGAATCTCCGCGGCCTCAAGCCCGAACCCGATCCGGTAGCCTTCTTTTAATCTTGTCGACCAGGTCGTTCTTGTTGATTCCTTCCTACGCTAGGCTGTGCTGTTTTGCAACGGCAAGACTTTTGCGAGAATCTCTTTCATTCTGGGATCGCTGGTTTTGATTCCCATGGTTTTGATTCCCATTGACAAGGCCTATCTTCACGCCTAACATGACTTCACCGTTGGGATTTAGCGGCCATGGGTGGGCTTTCTGGAAATAGGTCTTCCCAACCGCGAGCAAGACGTTGGACCCGGCGGAGTACCGGACGGTCGCCGGCGTGTTCACGGGATTGCAACCGCGGCTGAGATCTGGGGTATTTCCACCGACGAATAATTCCATAAGGGCCAGTCGCCGGCACTTGTTCGAACATCCAGCCAGTGGCTCGTACGGAGTTTCATCGATACCTTTCGCGGCAACGATCGCGATGACGGCTGGCGTTCTATTACCGCCTTAGTGGGGCCTCCCGCCACGAGGCCCCCATGTACTCGGACAACAGTGAGACATTGTAAGGCGCGGCCGCCATGTCGTAACTGAGAAAATCGGCGCCGCTCCGCGCATCCAACGCCTTGCTCGAAAGCCGCCTCGCCGGCCGGTATGCGAGCCAATGTAATAGATCGGCTGACCGCCTCGAGCAATTCGATCGCACTATGGGGGGCCAATATTTTTGGCCTGATTTCGCACTATTTCGTTTACCGGAATCCGGCTGCCCGGCCAATGCGGTTACGGGCCACTGGGCGCAGGGTCGTGCGGACTCGCTAATGCTTCGAGTATCTGACCATGGTTCGGTCCAACATTGCCAATTTGGGCTTGCCGCATAGGCCCATCGTGCGAGCCGTTTCGCTCTGGATCATCTGGATAGCGGTCTGGACGCCGTCGCTGCCGTATGCCGCCAATCCCCACAAGGCCGGGCGGACGACAAGAACCCCGCGCGCCCCATAGGCCAGCGCCTTCACCACATCGCTGCCGCGTCGGAAACTGCCGTCTATCAGCACCGGGATTCTGCCTCCTACCGCGTCGACGATAGACGGCAGCAGTTCCATTGGCGCTGCTACACCCTCGGTGAACGGCGCGCCGTAATTGGAAACAATCACGCCGTCCACGCCCTTGCCTGCCGCGACCTTAGCTTCGTCGGGGCTCATTATGCCTTTCAAAACCACCGGCAGTTTAGCCGCTTGACGCACTTGTTCCACCAGCGTCCAAGTCGGATGCGGATTACCGTTGAGTGCAAGGGTACTGGTGCCCGAAGCCGTGCTAGACGCGCCTGGATTACGAATGGCTCCCACCGAGAGGATAATCACCTTGCAACCGGCCTTCGCCGCCCGCTGCACGTTATTCAACACCGGCGCCATGTCAACCTGTGG
>Ga0210401_10004299_pt1 | contig 14902 bp, 15 predicted proteins | sample IncBWH32MmetaG_FD_150866 | JGI IMG/M metagenome (GOLD analysis project Ga0210401, IMG submission 150866) | Forest soil microbial communities from Barre Woods Harvard Forest LTER site, Petersham, Massachusetts, United States - Inc-BW-H-32-M | ecosystem: Environmental > Terrestrial > Soil >... | reverse complement strand
CATCCGCTCCAGACCTCTCGACAAGCGCGACATCACCAGGATCGCAGTGCAAATCGCCGACGCACTGGAAGCCGCGCATGCCAAGGGCATCATTCACCGCGACATCAAGCCAGCAAATATTTTCATAACGGTGCGCAGCGAGATCAAAGTCCTGGACTTTGGTCTGGCGAAATTGTTGCCCTCTGACCTGGACTCAACCCTCAGCGCAAACTTTGTTGAGACTCGTGCATTTGTGGGAACGCTGGCATATATGGCACCCGAGCAGTTGCAGGCGCGAGAAACAGATGCGCGCACCGATATTTTTGCGCTCGGTATTGTGCTCTATGAAATGGCAACTGGTCGGCGCCCCTTTCAAGAAAAAGCTCCCACATCTTTAGCTGATGAAATCGTGCACAAGCAGCCATTGTCCCCACGTCGAATCAACCCAGCCACCCCGCGTGAATTGGAACAAATCATTCTCAAGTGTTTGCAGAAAGATGCTGCCAATCGCTACCAATCTGCGAAGGAACTGAAGGCCGATCTTGAACGAATTGCGACCGCGCAGCCCAGATATATGGCTGCTGCTGCGCTGCTCGCTGGGATGGTTCTGCTGGCACTAAGTTTGGGTTGGGTCGTGCATGAACGGCGGAGATCGCTGAGCGAAGGAGCGGCCGATATTCGCTCTGTGGCGGTCCTTCCCTTAGCGAACCTTTCCGGCGATCCTCAACAAGAGTACTTGGCCGATGGTGTGACGGAAGAACTGATCACAGATCTAGCAAAAGTCGGATCGCTAAAGGTTATCTCGCGCACCTCGGTCATGCGCTACAAGGGCACAAGTAAGACGCTGCCCGAGATCGGACGCGAGTTGAATGTGGACGCGGTAGTCGAAGGATCTGTACAACACTCCGGACAGCGGCTAAAGATCACAGCTCAGCTCATACGGGCGGCTACCGACCATCACTTGTGGGCTGAGGAGTATGAACGCGACGCACGCGACCTGTTCACGATGGAGGCGGCAGTTGCGCGCGACATCGCCAACGAGATCAGGGTCAAGCTGACGCCACAACAGGAAGCGCAACTGGTGAGTGCTCGCCAGGTGGAGCCGGAGCCGCACGAAGCTTATCTGAAAGGGCGCTTCCATTGGTACAAGCGGACCGAAAAAGATCTGCGGAAAGCTATTGAATACTTCAATGAAGCAGTTGCAAAGGATAGTCAATACGCTGCGGCCTACGATGGATTGGCTGACTGCTACCATGTGCTGAATCAATACGGCTCTTTTCCAACAGCCGAGGCGCGTTTAAAGGCTGGCGCAGCTGTAAGAAAGGCTTTAGAGATTGACCCATCCCTCGCTGAAGCCCACGCTACGCTCGGGTTGATGCGCCATGAGTTCGAGTGGGATTGGGAGGGTTCAGAGCGCGAGTTCAAACGTGCGATCGAGCTAAATCCGAACTATGCCACCGGCCACCACTGGTATTCCATGTTTCTCTCGCAAATGGGGCGCCCTGAGGAGGGGGTCGCGGAGGCGAGGCGCGCCCAGCAAGTTGATCCGCTATCACCGCGAGCCAATACAGTTCTCTGCTTGAATCTATATTTTGCGCGTCAATATGACAACGCCATCGAAGCAGCCCGCAGGGCATTCGAGCTTGATCCCGACTACATGCCGGCCCACTGGTGCACCGGGATGGCTTATGGACAAAAGGGCAATTTTACGGAGGCAATCGCTGAGCTTCAACGGGCGGTCGTTCTTTCCGGAGACAGCACCGAACTTCAGGCATGGCTGGCTTACACTTACGCGGTTGCCGGGAAGAGAGATGCACCACTCCGCATTCTTAGTCACGTCAGGAGCGTGGCAAAGCAGCAGTATGTGTCCCCATATCGGATTGCACAGATCTATACCGGGCTGGGAGACAAAGATCAAGCCTTTGAATGGTGGAACAAGGCGCGGGACGAGCATTCACAGTTCCTAATTTACTTTGCAGCCTGGCCTGCGAACGACAGCTTACGATCGGATCCGCGATACCGTCAACTTCTGCATAGCATGGGTTATCCGGGCACTTGACCCGGCGGATTGTGAGTACGAATTCCGGTCGTCTTCCCGATGGCTGGCACATATTGCCCTTCTAGGGCACCGTTGGTTCTGCTTGGGTGCTGGTTGATTCCAAGCTTAAGTTAGCGCTTATGGGGCACTGCCCCATTGCCTGGTCCCACGTCGCCTGAAAACCTGCGGACAGGAATGTGTATGGCGATTATGTGGTGGTGAGAAAGAGATCGAATTTGCAACGGGCAGATATGGGGGTGTAAGCGAGGGACTCAGTCGTCGGCGTAGCTTCTTTTCCCTTCACCGCAGGTTGGGGAATGGCGTCGGGTACACGTAGGCTGCATGGAGTGCTCCGTCGCCGATTCAACGATCCGCGCGGGACCGATGTTCGCGGGTCCTCCCAGATCACCTCGTGGGCAGCGACGGAGGAATTCGTGGGCGTTTGAGCCTGGGTAGACGACTGTGCGAGCGAGCGCCCCTGCGTCACTACGATTGGAATCATTGCGCGCAAGACGTGGGCTATAGACACTATTCCTCCAACCGTGTGCGCCGTCGGCACGGATCCAAAATTCTGGTAGACGGTCGGAATGCGATTGCCGCTGCGATCTCTGTTGCGCACGCCTGGTCCAACGGTCTCGACATGGCTTATCCCGGGCCGCAGGGTGGCCAACTTGGTGCCAATAGGCTTACCGGCAACATCGGCATGATTGTTGGGCTCAATCAATCCTCCCGGCTCGATGGAGACTGGGAAGGGCGGGCTAATGTCGAACAATTGCTGCCAACTCTCTTCCTTACTCACCTGTAAGGCCAGAAACAACGAGGCAATCCTCTTGCCAGGGATCGCGAGGAGTAAGTTCTTCCCTGCCGACCGCATCGTTGTATCTCGTTTAGCAATCCCTGTCCGCATTCTCACAGCTTGACGGCATCCGGACGGCCGTCTCCGCCACCCCTCCAAATCGGACGATTGTTGGGCACGACGCGCAACTTGGCCGGCCGCCTAATGAATTGCCGTCGCTTCCGAATTGCGTTCATACAATCGGACGAACATTCGTTGTCCACCGTGCTCACGCCAACTGAACATGTCCCCTGAGTTGCACCGCTACGGAGACGTGCGCCCGACAGAGTGTCGGCTGTCGGACGCTCCCGGACACCCCGTCGGCTTTTCGACGGTGCCAGCGCTAGCTGCCTGGCGACATCCCGAACGGGCACATGAATAAAGGGGATTTCAAATGCGCGAACGCATGCCTCCGCGTTGGGAATGTTTGGAATCGCAAATGCACTCTTTGCTTGAGACCAAGCAACTAATCTGGCGTGCTAGTGCCGAGGACACGCTGTCCGATAAGGCTGAAGAGAACAAAAAGAACCTCGAGCAGCAGCGGCACGCGTGCACTTGAGAACGGGCCGCAAATGTTCGGAAGGTGTAGCCAAAGGTAAGCAATCTCGCTGGCGAACGATTGCCCGGGACTTGAAAGGACATTCAGATGCAAACACGCAAGCTTGGCAACTCTGACCTACCCATTACTCGAGTGGGCTACGGAGCCTGGGCCATCGGTGGGTCGGGCTGGCAGTTCGCCTGGGGATCGCAGGACGACAGCGAATCCATCGCCGCCATTCACCGCGCGCTCGAACTCGGCGTCAACTGGATCGACACGGCTGCCGTCTACGGACTGGGACATTCCGAAGAAGTGGTCGGCCGTGCTCTAAAGGAGTGGCACGGTCCGAGGCCTTACGTCTTTACCAAGTGTGGCCTGCGCGGGGATGCCACGGGTGAGGTGCAGAAAGTACTGAGCGGCAACTCTATCCGCGGCGAAGTCGAGGGCAGTCTACGCCGGCTTTCCGTCGACCTAATCGATCTTTATCAAATCCACTGGCCTCCCGATCCCGATTCCGCCGCACTGGAAGAGGGATGGTCCACGCTCGTCGACCTGAAGCGCGAAGGCAAGGTCCGCTGGATAGGTGCCTCCAACTTTAATGTCCAGCAATTGCAGCGCGCCCAGGCCATCGCTCCAGTGACCTCTCTGCAGCCCCAGTATTCTGTGGTGCATCACGAGATCGACGATGAAATCCTGCCTTACTGCCTGAGGGAAGGAATTGGGGTCATCGTTTATTCCCCGATGGCTTCTGGCCTCCTGACCGGCGCCATGACCCGCGAGCGCGCCGCCCGGCTACCCAAGGATGACTGGCGCCGAGGGCATCCCGACTTTACGGAACCAAACCTTTCTCACCATCTGGCGCTGGTCGAGCACATGCGAGAGATAGCCAACCGCCACAAACGCTCTGTCGGCGAAGTCGCGATTGCCTGGACGTTGCGCCATCCCGCCGTGAGCGGCGCGATCGTCGGGGCTCGCAATGCGCACCAGGCGGAGGGCGTCATGCGCGCAGGTGAGTTGCACCTCACCGAAGATGAAGTCAACGAGATCGAGGGCTTCGTCGAGACCGCGGCGTGAAGCATTGCCGGTTTGTGCCAGGACATTTTCATCGGGGTCTTCAAGGTGTGATTGAGTCAAAGAGGCGAACACAGTGAATGAAGACAAGACGTATCTGAATACAACTGCGACGGTAATCATCGACTTGCCGGAGCTCTTCGGCGACGACGCAGGTGCGAAATGCAAGCCGTGACTGGAGTCTTTCTGTCACAAAAAGATGCTGAAGAGGCCATCCGCAAGCTAGTGGCGAGCGGCTTACCAGCTGAAGAGATCGCCCTGCTTACTCTCGGAATGCTTCGCGCGGCCGTTCTCGCCGCAGACGGCACTGGCGTTGGAACGGTTGCCGGCAACTCGTCGAAAGATTTCGTGACCCTGGGGCTTCCTGAAGATGAAATATTCGTCTATGAAGACGCACTTCGCCGGGGTCGGAGTGTGGTGATTGCTCTTGCCGAAGATGACGCTGCCGCAGCAGCCTTACGCAAATCACTTGAGGCAAAAGGAGCCCAAGCCATCGACGCCGCGCGGGAGCAGTGGCGGATCGGACTACGAAGAACCGAACAGGAGCACTATCTTAAGTCCGGGCGGGAGTTCGGAGACGACGAGAAATTCTACTTCTTGGGCTTCGAATCTGCTCTGCAGGCCCGAAATCGCTGCAAAGAGTTTGATCAGGTCGCGTCGGAGATGGCGAGCGCCCTGGACGAAATGCAGGGGCACTATCCCGGCGTCGCCGTAGAAGAGCCCTTTACGCGCGGGTATCAGAGAGGGCGGGAATATTACCAGCGCCTCTGCGACGAATCGAACACGGCGTGACTGCTGAACTTGGCCGTTGGACTGTAAGCCAGTCACTCTTGACGATTGGAAAATGAACTTGGGTTTTTCTGATTTCTCTGGCATCACCACCGGCTTATCTTGGCGCTGCCATTTCCGGACTGCAACTTAGTGAAGCTTCCCGCGTCCCCCTGGACAAACTGATGCCGACTACTTCAATAGGATCTTGGCCATCATGCCCTTGTCCTCGTGATTCAGGAGATGGCAATGGAATACTGACATTCCTTTGATGACAGGGTCGGTGAAGTCAAGGATGACATCAACCGAGCTGCGATAGGGAACATTCACGGTATCAAGCCACGCGGGATGCGACAGCGAGGCACCGTTTTCGGCATACGCCAGGAAGTGCACCTGGTGAATGTGGAAAGGGTGGAGCTCTGCGGTCTGGTTGACAATACGCCAATGCTGAAAAGTACCTACCTGAACGCTCGTCATCGGACTTGCGTCCGGAGCAAACTTGCGATCATTGATGTAGAAGCCGTTTTTGTCTTCCGTGAACGTAACAGTGAAGTCTGGTGCCGTCTTCTCCAATCGCCCCATATCGCGCACCTTGTAGACGGGCCGGTGGTCATCGATAGCGAGTACTCGCTTAACCGTTGAATTTGAACCAAGTCGATCCGCACCGGGCTGCACCAAATCTGCGAGCACCATCTCAGGATTGGGATCTCCGTCCGGGCCGGTATCAACACAAAGCGTACGTAACGCGCTATGTGTTCCCGGCGGGGGGCCCGTGACGATCGCTTCGAGTCGGCCCGCTGGCGCCAGCAGCAGGTGATTGGCTATGCGGGTAGGCGCCTTAGGTTCGTGATACGCGAGGGGCATCCCATCGAGCGCCACAATTTCAAATGTCTGTCCGTCAAGTTGGAGGTCGAGATAGCGGTCCGGTGATGCGTTGACTATGCGCCAGAACTGCCGCTCCTTAGGCGCAATCTCGATTCGCGGTCGAACCACTCCGTTCACAGTAAAGATTTCCTCAATTCGCTCGCCTTCTCCCCCACATCCCTTGGCTGGGATTTCGACAGCGCTCATGAGTGCAGGGGCATTCGGATCGTGCTCGATGGAGCGACCGCGCATTACGATCACCCGTTCACGAAGGCGTTCTACTTGCGGAACATAACGTTCCATTCCCTCGATTACGATAGCTCCTGACATTCCGTCCAGTACCTGCCGGTGGCTCTCACCATGGGGATGAGTGTGATACCAGAAGAGGCCCGGCGGATGATCGCGTGGAATCTCAACCGAGTAGTGCAACGCCTGGCCGGGCATGGCCAGCATTCCGAGCACGTCGTCCTGCGGGGAGTTTGGCGACACGGTGAGCCCATGAAAATGCAAATTCGTCATGTCCATGCAGGGATTCACCGCACACGTTTCCTGGGACTTGGCAGGAAGATCGTTGCTGTACGTGATTCTCAGAACATCGCCGGGGAAAGCCCGGATCACCGGGGCGACGGTCGCACCGTTGAAAGCGAAGGCATCCAGACCATTTTCATTCACTGCACTTAGCGAAAGAGACACGACATGATTTTTCGTCCGCACCTGTGGAGGCTCGGGTAACGGAACTGACTGGGCGCAGCCAATAGCCGGGAGAAGAATCTGCCAACCGATCAGGAGCAGGACGTTCAGACACTTTCCTGCCTTTCGCTTCGTTTCCAACAATTTCATCGCTTCCAGCTCAACCTGCTATTCATTCTGAGATCGTTCTGTTTTGTGGCCAAGCAACTACGGGTTGGCGTTGGTGCCGTTCGAAACAAAGCTCACGCGTCTCGCACAGCACGATATCCCATCCAACCCTTCGTACGCAGGTCGCGAACGCCCCCGGACGCGAGTCTCAATCTTACAGCCTGCCACGGACATTGACGCTGCTTGGTTCAGGAAGCCAGTTCGATAAACCCTCTGAGTTCCAGGTTTTCTTTCTCAGAAAATCGCAACGATGCCGCCTGTACGTTTTCCTCGAGATGAGCAATCGAAGAAGTCCCGGGGATGGGTAACATAACCGGGGATCGCTTCAACAACCATGCCAATGCGACCTGGATCGGCTTTACTTGGCGAGTCTTGGCGATCCGTTCCAGCACCTTGCCAGACGCACGCCCTGCCCCCAGTGGGAACCACGGTATGAACGCGATCCCATTGACCTCGCAATAGTCGACGACATTGTCCCATTCGCGGTCGGCGAAACTGTACCGATTCTGTACCGATACGATGGATACGATCTTCCGGGCGCGCTCGATGTGTTCCACGGTGACATTCGACAATCCGACTAACCGGATCTTTCCTTCTGATTGCATGTTGGCCAAGGTCTCAATCGATGCGTCAAGGGGCACCACCGGATCGGGAACGTGGAGCTGATAGACGTCGATCCGGTCAACGCGGAGTCTCTTAAGGCTGCCTTCCAGCGCCTGGCGCAAGTGCGCTGGGCTGGCGTCGTGGGTCCACTGATTCGGGCCGGGACGATTCCAGCCACCCTTCGTCGCGATGACAAGATCCTTGGGGTAAGGCGCCAACGCCTCGGCGATCAACTCTTCACTGGTATTGGGGCCATAGGAGTCAGCCGTGTCTATGAAGTTGACTCCCAGCTCGATGGCCCGGCGAAGGACAGCAATTGCGCCCGCGGGGTCCTTAGGTGGCCCCCAGATTCCGTCGCCTGTGAGGCGCATGGCCCCGAAGCCAAGACGGTTGACGGTGAGTTCGTCACCTAGAGATATTGTTCCGCTGCCAGCGGCCGACAAACTTGTTTTCTCACTCATATCATTCTCCTCATAATTTGCGTTATAAGACGTCGGGTACTATGTCACTCTGCGGTGTGCCAGCTCGAGTCCGGGCCGCGCTGTAAGTCTTTTGCGAGTGTCGTCGTTTTCGACCCGAGGTCCTTTTCATACGCGATGCCACCCCGGGTTACTACGAAGGTCATGACCCCGGAGGATTGGTATTCCGAGGGATACGCGACCAAACCCAAGCGCTTCGTCCCCGTTGCGGGCTTCTCTGTCACGATTCGGAAATAGTATCCGTGGAAAAGAGTGGATTCCTTGTTAGGGGTGTCTGCCCCTGCAGAGACCAGACTCTCGGCAAACTGCGTGATCGGATCGTAGCTGACTGCCTTTGCCGCACTCCCATTCTTTGCCATTGCAAATTCCTCACACACGCCAATTGCGGTCGCCTCGTTTTCTCCGATTCTGCGGAACCGGATCTCCTGCTTGCCAGTCTCGGAATCGAAGTGCCACGCACTATTTTTCGAAACCAACGGGATGGGGAAGGGCCAGTTTTCTGCGCCGATGTATAGAACTGTGCTTCCGTCGGGTTCTCGGACCAGGCGGTGCATCTCCTGATATTTCCGGCTGAACTGCTCCCGTTCGAGCTTGTCCTGAATTTCGTCGCTCGATGAGGTAATTTCCTTTCCTGCTCCGAGGATCGCTTCCAGGGCTTGCTCATCCCCTTTCTGTGCTGCTTCAAAGAGAGCATACGCGGCGTCGCCAGGGGATGCGAACGGCTTGGGCTGAGCGTTCTGAGCAAAGCCCGGGTTGGCGAAGCCCACCAGCAGACCCAGCAACAACAGAAAAAACATGGTGAAGGCAAACCCGCCGGCAGGTCTCACAATAAATATCTCCAGTGTTTGAAGCTTCATATTGTTCGTGCGCATGACTTCTTTCTCCAATGTCATCGTTTGCGTTGGATAGTTGAACTGGATTAGCGGTGACCGCCGCCTCCGTGAAAGCCTCCGCCGCCGTGGAAACCTCCACCGCCGTGGAAACCTCCACCAAAGCTCGACTGCCCGCGAGCGGAGAAGCCTCTGGCGACCCCTCCATGATTGAAGCCGCTGAAGGCACCGGAGTGAGTTCCAGACTCGCCGTGTGGCGCCGCAAATCCATGCTGGCCACCGGCGAATCCTCTGTCTTGTCCGCCATGAAATCCGCTAGCTCCATGAAAACCGCCGGCGCGATTGAATTGGTTGCGATTTGCGAAGACTCTGCTGTGGGACTCGTAGTGGTGATGATCGAAACGAATGTCGTGGTGATGCCAGTCGTATCCCCAATGGTGCCATCCCCATCCGAATCCACCAAAGAAGCCAACTCCAAAGCCGAAGCCAAACGCAATCCCCGGGCCAGCCAGAAATAGCCCCGGATACGAATACCAGCCGGGCCAGACCCCAATGGGTTCTCCGTAGACGAGCCAAGGATCATACTCGGGCACGTAAACAACCTGGGGGTCGGCGGGTTCGATCACAATGGTTGGCCCCTGCTTGCTCACCTTTTCTTGCGACGTGCTCTTTAAGTTGCCTGCCTTCTCCGCACGATCACGCATTATCTGTACAGCATTCATCACATCTTGCTGTTGGTTAACGTAAGCGTCGCCTAGCGATGAAGTCCAGGCGAGATTCTTGTCCATGTTGGCGAGCACCGAAGGAAACTCGATAAGCGCCTTCACGCTTGGATCCCAGATCTGCTTATCGACTTCTTTACCAAGTTGCTCACCCTTAAGATCGGGATGTTGCTGCAGCCACCGGTCCGCCTCTACAACTTGATCAGGATAAGTAGCCGCCGCGAGGACCTGTGCCACCAGCGCATCCGGATACAGTGCGATCGGCGCGACCAGTTGCTGGAGTTGTTCTGGCGACTGTGGCGCGGCCTGGACCGGCGGTGGTGCGGATGGGTCTGACTGCGCCGCGAGCTCTCCCGGCGCCGTGACTAACGCAAGACAACAAGAAAGTAAAAGCGACAGACATTGTTTGATGAACTTCACAATCGATTCTCCTTCGATGGCCCACATCACCGAAAAGCGGCTGATGCTTCGCTTTGATATATCGGGCACTGCTTCAAACCATCGTCAGTTGGCGAAGTCACCAACACTTCGCGCCACGAACTGTCGAACCGTGAGCGGACATGCCAGGTGGTCGCATTGACACGCGATTTCCACGTCATTGCTTCCCGCGTCGCGGCAAATTTCACCGCAGTATTCTTCTCCATCTGGTACATCACACAGACATGGTATGTGCGCGCATTTGTTCATCCTTTGATTCGCCATTTCGATTCCTTCCCTTTCGCCGTTTGATTCTCCGATTCTTAACCACTCCGACTCATTGACGCAGCCCGTTCGCTCGGCCGATCGGGGTAAGTTTGATGACACTCACTCCGTATATTCAGGGTTTTGGCGCCGCGTCATCTCGACAAATTGCATTCAGATCTCCAAACCCACCCCGCCGCGAGCACGGGCTTTCCAAGGCTTTGGCGATAGAAGTGGTACGCAAGTGAGGTTTCGAGTGTCCACAGGCGGATAGCCCGTCGGTATATGGACGGGCACCGAGCTGCGGTTTTCTTCTTGAGCGCTCGCTCATCGCAATTGAATCACTCGCCTCGGTCCAAGATGGCTAGGGGATAGCAGCCACGTCCGTGCGGACCACGGTCTGCGAACAAAGCAGCCGAAGATCGATCGGAACCACGTGTCGGAACGCGACGGAGCGGCAGCCGACACTTCCGACAGGTACGACGGTTAGACTGTTCAGGGTTTCCTATTCGGCATAACTTCTTCAGAACACATCCCTTCTACGAATCCTGTATCCCGCCCCCGCTTTGGCATCGGCCGTGCCTTAATCAAAGTGTGAAAAGAAAGACGCGATGCTGATGCGTGACGTAGCCGAACTTTGGTCCTCGAGCTTTTCACCTTGGGCCAGACATCAAGCCGCCATTCACAGCCAGGAAACGAAAGGAGGAAATATGAAAAAACTGCTTGCTTTGGTTGCTCTTGCTCTCTGTATATCGGCCCCGTCGTTCGCAGCGGATGCCGTCGGCCATTCAGTCAAAGACGCAGGAAAGGTGACTTACAAAGCTGCGAAGGATACTGGCAAGGCAGGAAAAGCTGTCGTGAAGTTCCTTTTATAACGTGAAGTAGAAATACCAACATTGTTTCAAGGAGATGACTAAAATGAAAATCAATAAAGGCTACATCATCGCAGGCTTGATCATTGCTTTTTCCCTCTTCTTCGAGCTCGCCGCTCATGCGGACGAGTACGACCAAGCCACCACATTCACTTTCAGCCAGCCAATCCAAATCCCGGGGCAGGTATTACCTGCAGGCAGCTACCTATTCAAGCTGGCGAACTCTGATTCTGATCGAGATATTGTTCAGATTTTCAATGCGGACGGGACTTCCCTCTATGCAACCCTTCAGACAATCCCAACGGACCGTGAGGAGCCAACCTCACGCACGGTGGTCACATTGGCGGAACAAGCAGGCGGCCAACCAGAAGTGCTCCTGAAGTGGTTCTACCCGGGTAGCGAAACCGGGAATGAGTTCCTGTATCCGAAGCAGAAGGAGAAGGAACTAGCGCAAGACACTCAACAGACCATCGTGGCCAACCACCCGACGGTATCAAACTCTGACTCTGCAGGAATCGGCAACTAAGCATCCGGCCTGGCATTCGCTGGTCGAGGCCCGGGTTCGAGGAAGCCCGGGCCGATTACTTAGGGCTGAATGTGTGATGTGAACGGGAGGGCACGATGCTAAGGATCACGACAATCGACACTCCGAGCCAACAAACCCTGATTCTCGAGGGACGGCTTGCGGAACCTTGGATCGCAGACCTTGGATCCCAATGGGCGAAGGGCCGCCACGATCACCCGGAACGCAAGTTTGTGGTTGATCTGAGGGGAGTCCTGCGAATCGATAGAGCTGGTGAGGGCGCGCTCGCACTGATGAAGACAAAAGGGGCCGAATTCTTGGCCAGTGGCATTCGAATGAAGCACCTGCTTGAAGGTCTTGATATCGAGGCGCCCCACATGTCGACAGAGGAAACCGCAAAATGAAGGAGCAAATCACAGTTCTCCACATCTCCGACCGAGACGATAGTATGCAGTCGGCATTAGCCGCCCTCAAAGAAATAGGCTGTGAGGTCGTGAGTGCCAACAGCCCGACAGAAGGGGTCGCCCTGCTATACATCATGCACTCGGTCACGGCCGTCGTACTCGATAACGGGGCGAAAGAACAGGCCAGCTTTGACCTGTCTCAGAGTCTACGGCAAATTCGCCCAGGCGTTCCTATAATGCTGCTGTGCAGTGACCAGGTTGACCGCGAATCCCCATTGACAGACAGGTGCGTGAGGGCAGATAGACTTATCTCCGCGTTAAAGCATTTGCTGAGCATGGAACCTGTGGTCCGATAGCGTCGGGTTTTTGAGTCCGCAGCTCACAATTCTGATCTGACAGCTTAGAATTACTCGACTGTGTCAGACAACCGTACGCACCTTACCTCCGCGCATGCACCAGCAGTGCGACGAATAAAGATCCAGGAACTATCGGACCGCACCTCCAATGCAGCAAACGCTCTATTCCTGAAATCAGATTGCACAGGCCGTTGCCGAACAATCGCGTATCCGACTACTTCAACAGGAAGCGCCTGTGTGAAGAAATGACTGCGCGGCCCCCACACGAGTGAGCGACATCGTGTGTCACGTCCCTCCGTCGATATAAGGACAGTGCGTCCATTCGGTTGGGAACAGCTAAAGCCTGATCCTGCCATTCGCAGTTCAGTCGACGAGCTAAGTTCCTTACAGCAATCCCGTCCACGAGAACTCGAACATTTGTGAGTTTGGCCTCGCAGATGCTTTAAAGCTGGAAGGCGGCGTCATTCTGCGTCGGGAAATGCAAGCGACTGAGGGTGAACTGCGCAAACTACTGCCGCACGAAGCTCAGTGCCTTTGAAGTTTGCGATCGGACCTACATAGTCCTCGAGTTTCCGCGCGGGGAAAAGGTTTCCGTTTACCGGCGTGCGCATTTACTACCCGCCGTGGTTCGGATCCGCAATGAAGCTGCCTTTATATGAGACACGTGCAGACTGGGCATTGGCCGTTTTCCTTGCCCTAGTCGCAGGGTATTTGGACGGCTATGGACTTCTTGTCCTAGGAACCTATGTCTCCTTCATGAGCGGAAACACGACTTTTACCGGGCTAAAGAGCGGACAATACAACTTGCAAGCCGCTCTGCCTTCGGCAATAGCCGTCCTGTGCTTCGTCATCGGGAGCTTCTTGGGAAACCTATTTACGCAATCTAGATTGCGTCATTCCCATCGCCTGATCTTCGGTGTGATTGCAGGTTTACTGGCGACTGTCGCTGGCCTTGAATGGCCTGGGCCGCGGAGTGCTCCTGCCGAAATCGCGATGCTCAGCCTGGCCATGGGCATGATGAATCCTGCATCGTCTAAGGTCGGCGCAGAGTCGGTGAGTCTCACGTTCGTAACTGGCACGCTGAACAGGATAGGCAGCCATCTCGCTGCAGCCGTTGGGCGGAGACCTCTGTCGGACGGGCAAGGCCCAGGGGATTCCCATCTCGCCCGCGCACGAATTGACGCAAGCGTGTGGTCAGGGTTTCTGGTTGGCGCCGGGCTGTCCGGTGTGGCGGGCTCACATTTCCGAACCTGGGCCCTGCTGCCTCCCTGTGCCGTCATGATTGCGCTGGCTCTGTTCAGCGAGCAATCCATACCATCGACGGAAAAGATTACAGCTTCGATCTGCGAGGTGGGCGGCGCAGTGTGATGGAGAGTCCATGTAGTGACAATGCAATCGGCATTTTGCATTCCGGCAAACTTCGAGACAAACGCTCAGCGCAAGCACGGACTGGCGCTGTCAGAAAGAAAAGAAATGGACAAGGCCTCTGGGCTTCTTATTGGAAGGCAACGTGCTTCCAAGAGGGGCAGCCGACCAAGCAACGTCGGCGATAGATCATTAAGAATTCGGCGGCAATTGATAGCTATTCCGCGTGACTCAGCTTTTTCAAACACGGCTGTGTCGGGTGGACGTAAATGGAGGATTTCTTGATTTTCGTGGACAGTCTCGTAGGAAGGGGCATCGGCAGTGCATTGCTAAGCGCGCTGATTTTCAGCACCGGCGGGTGCGCAGCGAAACACGTTGTGCTGGTGCCGGCGACAAATGCGATCTTGGCGCCGCAGCCCAACTCGGCGCAAGGATCGTCACAGGGGGTATCAATCCAACTCCGAGCGAACGCCTGGGACGATGATCCCAAAACCCTCGACAAGGATCTTATTCCGATGGAGATTACTATTCAGAACGAGAGTGGGCGCCCGCTGGCGATCCGGTACGAGGATTTCGCCCTCATCGCCGCGGACGATCGTCGATATAGCGATATCCCTCCATACCAAATAGGAGGGGACAGCTATGAGCACCTTCAGCCCTATTGGGCCTACTCTGATGCCTACTATTCCGCCGTGCGTCTGCCGACGATTGCGATGCTTCAGGACGCGGTGTCTGAAGGCGTGGTAGCCGACCATGGCAAGATCACGGGGTTCCTCTACTTCGCGAAGCCAATGGGACAATCGAAGCAACTTGCGTTTCATGCCACTCTGGTGGATATGCGTACTGGAACGAAATTCGGCGAGATTGTCGTACCCCTTGCAATGAAGGTGTTTTAGCCAAAGTTGTCCCGCCCGTCGCTTACAACTCGCAACTTGTGACTCCTAAGCGCGAAACTTAGAGGGGCGACTGGAACTGTCTTACTTGGATGACGAGCCCCACGACCGCATTGTTGCTGGGCCGTTGTTCGCACATCTGGGACGAATCCCTGAACACGATCGCCAGGGAGCCGCCGTGTACTCGGGCAACACATGGAGCAGCCGCGTTATGCGTAGCATG
>Ga0210401_10004298_pt1 | contig 14903 bp, 12 predicted proteins | sample IncBWH32MmetaG_FD_150866 | JGI IMG/M metagenome (GOLD analysis project Ga0210401, IMG submission 150866) | Forest soil microbial communities from Barre Woods Harvard Forest LTER site, Petersham, Massachusetts, United States - Inc-BW-H-32-M | ecosystem: Environmental > Terrestrial > Soil >... | reverse complement strand
CACACCCGGATTTAAAAATCATTGACTCAACAAGTTTTAATTGCAATCGCTCCGGCAGGCTGACACCTTCCAACAACCGTCTTCCTTTTCCTGCAACGATTGGTCCAACGACAAAACGATATTCATCCACTAGACCGAGCTCTATAAGTTGTGAAGGAATATCTACGCCACCGACCAGAATATTTTTGCCCTTTTCTTGTTTCAATTTAAGTATTTCGTCGTGAAGATTCGTACGAACAATTTTCGTATTTTTATCTTCAGCGCTTTCTAGTGATCGTGAAAAAACAATTTTGTTGATGGAGTCAAATGCCCGAGCAAATTCGATATCTACTTTTGTCTCAGACGGGTTTTTGAGGACTTCAGGCCAATAAGGAACCATCAATTGATAGGTTTTACGCCCAAAGACCTGCAGGTCAGCCTCTCGCGTGAGGTGAGTAAAGTATTCAAGTTGTTCTCCATCGACAAATTGTTTGGTGTGGTCGCAGCAGCCATCCAGGGTGATGTTGATTGCGAAGATTACGTTTCTCATTGATTGTCCTGACTCCCTCTTATGTATCAGCGCTTATGAGAGTCTGAGGTCTTGCGCACTCGATCGTTCATCCTCTCGAACCGCTCATCCTATTGCCGCGTCGCAAGAACTATCCGGCCTTCAAAGGCCCGGCGACCTTGTAAGTACTGAGGATGCAGCAGCAGATCGAAGCTCCCGCCATGCGCGGCGACGAGCATATCTCTGCCGGCGGAGGTCCGATAAGGCGCGGTCCAGTCGCTATAGGGGAAATAGTCGTCATCGGCGGACTGCTGGATCACGCCGTCCAGCGAGATGTGTTCCATGATTTTGAGCTTTCTCAATTGAGTCTCCTTTTCACAGGGGTATGCGCTTGAGGACGGGACCACCGGCAGCAACGCGGTGCGTCCATGCCGTTCACTTGCTCCCGCCGGGTCCTTGTTCCGGAGCCGGGTAGAAAAGAAGCTCGCGCACCTCGCCCACCGCATCGCAGGAGATGGAACCCTTGCGCGCCCAGGCGAGTGCCTCGTCCATATTGGCGGCTTCCAGTATCCAGAAACCACCCATATGCTCCTTGGTCTCGGTGTACGGCCCGTCGGTGACGAGCACCGTGCCGTCGGACTGCTTCCGCACCGTCTTCGCATTGGCGGCCGGGGAAATCCCGCAGGCGAACTTCCTCACGCCGGCTGCAATCATTTCGCGGTTGAGCGCATGAATCTCTTCGATCATCGCTTCGGTTACGGTGGACGGATCGAAGTCGTCGGGAAGGTAGTTGCAAACCAGATACTGTGGCATGAGTCTTTCTCCTTGGTTCCTGTGGTTTGGATCCGATGACTTGTTTCCTGTTCACCCAGGAACCGTAGCTCATCGTTCTTTCGTCCTATAGTCGTTGGGGAGACGGAAAATCGACAGCCTCTTGATTTTTTTTATTTCAGCTGCCGAATCCGTTCCTGCAGGAATTGCCGCTCCGGTTCCTGTTGGGTCAGCGCCAGCGCCTTCTCATAGGAGGATCGAGCCTCAGCCGTCCTGCCGAGCCTGCGGTACATATCTGCGCGGGCTGAATGCGCCAGGTAGTAATTTGCCAATTCGCCATGTTCCAATACCGCGTCGATATGCATCAGACCAGCCTCTGGACCATCACGCATGGCAATGGCCACGGCGCGATTGAGATGCACAACTGGCGAAGGCTGAATTCGTACCAACTGGTTGTAAAGCGCAACAATCTGCCGCCAGTCGGTCGCAGCGGTCGATTCCGCCTCCGCATGAACGGCTGCAATCGCAGCCTGCAGTGTGTAAGCGCCGAAGCGGCGGGACTTCAGGGCTTTCTCCAGTAATGCCACTCCCTCCGCGATCTGTTCGCGGTTCCAGAGTGAGCGGTCTTGATTCTCCAGCAAAATCAGCTCTCCGGTCGGAGAGGTTCTCGCGGCGCGACGGGATTCCTGTAGCAACATCAGGGCGAGCAGGCCCATGATTTCCGGCTTTGGGCCCTCCGGCTCCGGCTGGAGGGCGACGAGCAACCAGCCCAATCGAATCGCCTCGCCGGTTAGCTCGGCCCGCGTTACCTCCGCTCCCGCCGCAGCAGAGTAGCCCTCGTTGAAGACGAGATAGATGACCTGGAGCACCGCGTCCAGTCGCTCCGGCAACTCCTGCGGCGCCGGCACCTCATAGCGAATCGGTGTGTCCCGAATCTTTGCCTTTGCGCGCACAATGCGCTGCGCCATCGTGCGCGGAGTGACGAGGAAGGCCTTCGCGATCTCCTCGGTCGTCAGCCCGCACACCTCACGCAAGGTGAGCGCAACGCGCGCTTCCGGCGGTAGAGATGGATGACAGCAGGTAAAGATCAGGCGCAGCCGATCATCCTCAACGCCGTCCTCTTCATGGGAGCTTGCGGTCGAACTCCATTGCGCTTCGAGATATCGGACGAACTCGTCTTGAGACGCATCCCATCGTGCTCGTCGACGCAGAGTATCGATGGCCTTGAATCGGGCGGTTGAAATCAACCATGGTCGCGGATTGTCGGGTACTCCACTGCTCGGCCAAACGCTCAGCGCAGATGCGAAGGCTTCGTGCATCGCCTCCTCGGCAAGATCAAAATCACCGAGCAAGCGGATCAGAGTTGCGAGGATTCGCCGCGAATCCACGCGATAAAGGGAGTCGAGCAATTCGCGTATCTGCTCCGTGGAACGCTCAGACATTGACGGCGACCTTGGCAACATTGAAGAAGCAGGTTCTAGTATTCAATTCCCCGCTGCGCCAGGATGCCGTTCTCATAGGCGTGCTTCACCTGGCGCATCTCGGTGACGGTGTCGGCGATGGCGACGAGGTCCGGGTGGGCATTGCGGCCGGTGAGGATGACGTGCACCATCTCCGGCCGCTGCTTGAGGGTCTCAACGACCTTCGCGGGGTCGAGCATGCCGTAGCCGATGGCGTAGTTGATCTCGTCGAGAACGACCATGTCCCAATCGCCGGAGAGGATGGCCTTACGCGCCTCGTCCCACGCCGCTTCGACCATGCGGATATCCTCGGGATCGGTCTCTGCGCCGCCGACCTTCACAAAGCCGCGACCTAACTGCTTCATCACGAAGTTGTCGCCGAAGGCGTTCACGGCGTCCAGTTCCCCGTAATGCCACGAGCCTTTTAAAAACTGGAGCATCAGCACCCGCATGCCGTTGCCGACAGCGCGCAGAGCCGTGCCCATGGCCGCGGTGGTCTTGCCCTTGCCGGGGCCGGTATTGATAAGGATGAGTCCGCGCCGGGATTCGTTCATGGGAGTGCCGGGCAGATACGTCGGCGAAGTGACGTGGAATCAATGACCGCCGTGGTATGGGTGCCCCGCAAGGATTGTAAATGCGCGATAGAGCTGTTCGGCGAGCATGACCCGGGCCAGCTCATGCGGAAAGGTCATGGGGCCGAAGGAGAGCAGCAGGTCGGCGCGCTCGCGTGATTCCTTCGCCCATCCATCGGCCGGGCCGATCGCAAAGTGCAGATGCTGTGTGCCAGTGTCCCGCTCCTGACCGATCCACGCGGCGAGCTGCTCGGAGGACATGGCGCGTCCGCGCGCATCGAGCAGGATGAGCTTCCCGGCCGCTCGTGCGGACTGCGGCAGTGATTTGTTCTCGAGCGACTTGTTCAGGGCGGCCTCGCTCGTGAACTGAAGCTGATCGACGGTCGCGTAATGACCGAGGCGGGAGGTGAACTCTGCGAGCGCGTCGGTGAGCAGGCGAGGCTTTTTACGGTTTGCGATGGCAGAGAGGGTGAGGCGCATGGCGGGGCGACGTGAATGTGGGATTACATCTGAACTCATACACGAAATTCCAAAAGTTGGAGAATTGTTTTCGTCTCAACTTCGTTTGCGCCCGCACTTCCGTGTCTCGTCACTACCGAATGTACATTCGTCACATTCAAATGCCCAAGAGGGGGTTTGGCCGCGCGTGTGCACCCAACAGGCTCATTGATCGTTACGCAGTGAATCTTTTTGGGGGCAGTTATGGTCCGTTTTCGTGCAGCTCTTCTCCTCGGGATGTTCCTCCTTGGCTCTTTCCTCGTCGGACTGTCCGCTTCGGCGCAAACGGGCAGCATCACCGGTCAGGTTCTGGATCAGGCAGGCGCAGCCATTCCGAATGCGACGGTGACAGCGACATCCGGCTCGACGGGCGCGAGTCAGTCGGTCACCACCAGCTCGGCTGGCTTGTACAACTTCGCGACTTTGCCGCCGGCCGTGTATACGGTCTCGGCAAACGCCCCGGGGTTTGCCGCGATGACGAAGAGCAATGTCACGCTGAATATCGCGGCCACCTTGCCGTTGAACTTCAGCCTAACCTTGGGCTCAGCCAACATCACGGTGAATGTCGCGGGCGTGACGGCGGCGCCGATCGAGACGGACAGCTCCCAGCTTTCCACCGTGATCGATGCCAAGCAGATCAACAACCTGCCGCTGGTGCTGCGTGATCCGTATCAGCTTGTGCTGCTTTCTCCGGGCTCGGTTTTGGCCACGAACAATGACGGCGGCTTCTCGGTGAATGGACAGAGAGACCGCAATAACAACTTCCTGCTGGATGGAGCGGACAACAACGATACCTCGGTGCCCGGCATTCCCGGCGGCCTGGTCTCCGCGAATCCGGATTCAGCGCAGGAGTTCCGTGTGATAACGAACGGCTTCGATGCGGAGTTCGGACGCAATACCGGTGCGATCGTCGATGTTCTCACCCGCGGCGGCACGCCTACCTTCCACGGCAGCGCTTACGAGTTTGGCCGCTACAATGCGCTGGGCGCGCGCGACTACTTCAATACGAAGGCAAACGGACCGCAGGACCCCTATGTGCGTAACGACTTTGGAGCGTCCCTGGGCGGCCCGATCCTGAAAGACAAACTCTTCTTCTTCCTGAATGGAGAGGTGCAGCGCTTCCGCACGACGCGCACAGACAACCAGGTCGTGCCGAATGCAGCCTTCAAGACCGGCGTCTTCACCTATCTCTCTCCCGATGGAAGCTCGACGCCCGTGAATCTGAACAATCCTGCCGGGAATCCAAATAACCTTTCAGGCCTGGGGATCAATCCGACGATCGCGAAACTGCTGGCGATCACGCCGGTCGGGCAACAGAATCTCGGTGACGGGGTCAGCACACTGCTCTTCTTCCCGTCTCCGGATTCGTTGAACGACTATACGCTGACCGGCCGCCTGGATTACGCGATCAACCCGAAGCAACAGTTGACCGTGCGCTACACCTATGGACACTCGGCTGAGTCGAATCCGGCACACAGCGAGGTGCTGCCGGGGATCGGCTTTTACGACAATACTGCGACCGCGCACAACGGCGGGATCTCCCTGGCTTCCACACTCAGCTCGAACATCACTAACCTGGCGCGTGCCTCATACAACCAGTCAAACACCGGCTTCTTCTGCCAAGGTTTTCAGGCGATCGATGCAATCACCGGGCTGGACTCGTTCGGGCATGGGAGCGACATTACGCTTCCATATTTCGGCGTAGCAGGAAATCCCCTCACTTATGGATGCGGTGTTCTGGGCGACAGCAATGGGCAGGCGCGGTTGAGTTCGACGATGCTGTTCGGCGACACGATGACGATAGTGAAGGGCGCTCACTCAGTTAAGTTCGGGGGCGAGTTCCGCAACGTGAAGGACACGAATTTCGACGATTTCTCCTCGCGTCAGGCGATCACGCTCGATAACTTCACTAACTACGGCGCTTCGTCTTATACGTACAACGGACCGGCGGACTCTCAGAATCTTCTGCCGTTTGAGGACCTGGTGTGGGGACCGACTGGAGCCATCGCCAACTCGTTCCTGAATCAGTTCTTCACCCGCACGGGCGCACGGCAGGCGAATGACCTGACTCGTTTTGTGCAGCGGGAGTGGGCTCTCTTTGCTCAGGACACGTGGAAGGTGACACCGCGCTTCACGGCAATCTTAGGGTTGCGTTACGAGTTCAATGGCGTGCCGTTTGAGCGTGACGGCAACTTCTCCAATTTCTTTGGCAACGGGCAGATTGCGACGCCGCCGCAGGGCTTTCAGTTCAATTTTGTGGGCCCGGGCAGCGGACGCCAGCTTTACAGCAACAGCTGGGACCTGGTGGAGCCGCGCATCGGCTTTGCGTGGGACCCGAAGGGTGACGGACGGACTGCGATTCGCGGCGGCTTCGGCACCTTCCACGATCGCATCTTCGACAATATTTTCGGGAACGCGAAGTCGAATCCGCCCTTCCAGGCGCAGGCGAATCTGTTCCCCTTCACCGGCGGACCGGGTACGCCACTGGTGTCGAACACGCCGCCTCCAGGGACGCTGACCCCATCGGCCTTCATATTCAATGGCGACTTCCTGGAGCCGGTGGTGATCGATCCGCACCTGAAGATTCCGGGAACGCAGTCGTGGAACCTGGGGGTGCAGCACCAGATCAACAGTCACCTGACGGCGGAATTAAATTACGTCGGCAGCCACTCGGTGCATGCCTTGCGCGAGATCGACGGCGCTCCGCCGCAGCCTGCGCTGGTGCAACAGCTGATAAACCAGGGCGTGCCCACGAGCGCGCTGCAGGAAACCTCGCTCTATGCAGGCGGCCAGTACACGGATAGCTCCGGGAACACTGTGAAGTTCGGTCCAGCGGTAAACAATAACGCGTTCTTCCACATCCTCTTCCAGACGGCAGCGGTGAACGGCAACTATAACGCGCTGCAGTTCCGTATGACGGAGCAGGTGGGCGGCCTGTCGCTGACCGGCAGCTATGCCTTTGCGCATTCGCTGGACAACGGCAGCGATCCGCTGGTGCCAGGGGCGGGCGGCGCGGGCCTGCCGCGCAGCAGCTTCCATCTGGCCGACGAGTATGGTAACTCCGACACTGACGTGCGCCAGCGATTTGTCGCAGCGGGCACGTATGCTCTGCCGATCGGGCACGGGCAGCACTATCTCGCCAGCGGATTCCTTGGCCGGGCGCTGGAGGGCATGCAGATTTCGGGTATCCAGCAGGCGCAAACCGGATTGCCGTTCGAACTGCGCGGCACCGTGGACAACCTGCATTCGGGGGTACTCAACCGGCCGCAGCTTGTCGGAAAACCATATCCGTCCAATCGGGGGCAGAAGGTGGCGGGAGGTGTCATCACCGGACCGGCATTGAACGCTTTTGCGAATGCGCCGTTCGACCAAGACCTCTCGATCCGGCGTAATGCGTTTCATGGACCGGGGTTCGTCAACACGGATGCGGTCTTCCAGAAGACGCAGACACTGCATGAGGAAGTGAAGCTGGTGTTACGCGTGGAAAGTTACAACCTCCTGAACCATCCGAACTTTAATTCGCCGAGCGGGTTGAGCATCGCGGACCCGACTTTCGGGCAATCAACGAGCCAGGTAGGCCAAAACGACGGAACGACCGGCGCGCGTCAGCTGCAGGGCGCCATCAAGATCGTCTTCTAGGCGATTTGGGGGGAACAGGGCGCCTGAAGACGGCTCGCCGTCGACGAGGGTTGCTGGCAAAGAAGTGTCATACAAAAAAAGGGAGGCCCGCCAGGGTCTCCCTTACATTTTTCCGGGTCGAATTAACAAAATCTGGTAACCAACATCTGGTAACTCTACCAAAAACCGTAGCCTCCCGGAGGCCTTGCCGGCGATCCCGTACACCGAAATATACGCTTTTCGTCACAATTTTCAGTTGATTTAAACCGGATTTTTGTAATTCCACGTATTGGCTGCTCGCGTGCATCTACGAGCACCCGCAGTTCCCTGCAGTTCTTTTTGCAAACACGCGGCAATCTGCCTTTTTTCGCGCGGTGAGCATTTTTCCGGAGGAAACGTTTCATGCTGAAATCGGGGTACTCGCGTCATCTCCTGCTGTTCGCCTCACTCTTCCTAACTGGCTCCTCTCTCCTTCATCCCACCTCGGCCTTCGCCCAGTTGACCAGCGGCGACGTCGCAGGTACGGTTACCGATCCCAGCGGGGCCGGTCTGCCACACGCAACGGTCACGGCGACCAATAACTCGACCGGTGTGACAACCACCGTCCAGTCGAACGATCATGGCGAATTCCGTTTGTCGAACCTGCCGGCCGGCAAGTACATGATCAAGGGCACGGCGCCGGGCTTCCAGGTTTTCACTCTTCAGGATTTCACCGTTACGCTGAACCAGACGGAGACCGTACAGCTGCGGTTGCCGTTGGGCAGCGCATCGACCAGCGTGGAGGTCTCTGCGCAGGCTGGAGTCGCTCTGGACACCACGACCGTTCAGTTGCAGCAGACCTTTGAGACCAAGGAACTGCAGGACCTGCCGACGGCCACGACGGGGTTGGGAGTGCTGAATGTCTCGCTGCTGGTTCCCGGTGTTGCCTCGAGCGGCGCGGTGGGCGCCGGCACGGGTCCTTCGGTCGGCGGTCAGCGCCCGCGCGCGAACAACTACACGATTGAAGGTATCGACAACAACAACAAGTCGGTTACTGGACCGCTGGTCTATATCCCGAACGATGCCGTCGGTGAGTTCACTCTGATCACCAACCAGTTCTCTCCGGAGTTCGGCCACTCGGCCGGCGGTCAGTTCAACACCATCGTGCGGAGCGGCACCAATGCCTTCCATGGCCGGGCCTATGAATACTTCCGGAATCGCGATCTGAACGCGGTGAACGCGATCCAGGGAGGCAAGATCCCGAACCCCCGCTATGACGACAACCGGTATGGTGGCGAATTCGGCGGTCCCATTAAGAAGGACAAGCTGTTCTTCTTCGGCAACTACGAGCGTGAAACGACGGGACAGAGCGCGTCGTATTACGTCTGCACCCCGACCGTGGCTGGTCTGTCTACCATTGCCTCGGTACCCAATCTGAGCGCTAACAACCTGCAGATTTATCAGAAGTACACTCCGGCGGCGCCCTCGCAGGTGAGTGCGAGCGCCGATAACGCGTGCTTCCAGCAGGCGTCCGGCCCGCAGACCTTGACCGTATACAGTGGGACCGGGGCGCAGTCCTCGGGAGAGTTCGGCTCCGGAACCGCATACACCATCCCGCTCGGCAACTACCTGGTCGCAGCCCCTGTCTTCACCAACTTCGACGCGTTGACAACGGCGGCCGACTGGACGATCTCGCCGAAGGACAGTTTTCGCGCACGATATGTTTACAACACGGAAGGCACCGAGGACACCGCGGCTTCGCTGCCGGCCTTTTTCCAGACGCTTCCGTATCGTTACCACCTGATCGCACTCAGCGAATACCACAATTTCACACCCAGTCTGATCAATGAAGCGCGCGTTGGATATAACCGGTACTACAACATCACTCCGTCGGGAAACTACAGCTTCCCGGGGCTCGATTCCTTCCCGAACCTGACCATCGGCGACCAGAACCAACTCAACTACGGTCCTGACGGAAACGCGCCGCAGACTACCATCCAGAATCTGTACCAACTCACGGACAACGTGAGCTGGGTGAAGGGGAACCATACGCTGAAGTTCGGCTTTGATGGACGCAAGTTCATCTCACCCCAGAGCTTTACGCAGCGTGTCCGCGGCGACTATCAATGGAACTACCTGACCGAGTATCTGCATGATCTCGGTCCTACACTCTTCGGTGAGCGGTCAGGCGGGAACTTCTTTTACTATGGCGACCAGACGGCTTTTTACGGCTACGGCAACGACACCTGGCGCATCCGTCCGACCATTACACTGAACTTCGGCCTTCGGTATGAATTCACTTCGGTGCCAGTGGGCGAGCGAGTCCAGACTGTAAACGCCGCCGCCAGCGTGCCGGGACTGATTGTCTTTTCTAAGCCAGAACCGCAAAAGCTCAACTTTGTGCCGCGGCTAGGTGTCGCATGGGCACCTGATCCGGAGACCTCTGTTCGTGCGGGCTTCGGCATGGCCTACGATGTTCTGTACGACAACCTCGGCATCCTATCGTTCCCTCCGCAGTTCTCTTCAACCGAAGACGTAGGCAACACCGGTTACCCGCAACCGGGCGATCCATCATTCCTTGCACACGGCGGCCTGCCGGCGGGCAACGGCGGCCTGGTTACCTACCCGGATGTGGCATCACAGCGCGCTGCGACCTCGGCCTATGTTCCTAATCAGAAGTTGCCCTATTCGGAGACATGGTCTCTAGGTGTGCAGCGTGTCTTTGCCAAAAACTACACCGCGGAGGTTCGCTATGTTGGCACGCGTGGGATTCACCTCCCAGCGCAGGTGCGACTGAACCGGCAGGACAAGACGGACGCGACACACTTCCTGCCGACGTATCTCGTCCAGCCATCGCAGGCGGAGCTCGACTCGCTGACGAACACTCTGGATAGCATCAAGGCCAGGTCCTCGTATGTCCCTGCGTATGCAGATGCGGGCTTTAATAGCGCAAGCATCGTGGCGTTCGAGCCCTACTCCGAGTCGAACTACAACGGTCTCGCGGCGGGATTGACGCGTCGCTTCCAAAATGGACTACTGCTGAACTTCGCATATACGTGGAGCAAGACCATGGACGATGCGACGGCGGATGTATTCTCGACCGTTCTGACGCCGCGGCGTCCGCAGGACTTCCAGAACGTAGCCGCTGACTATAGCCGCTCCGCCCTGGACCGCACCCATCGCGCGACGTTCGAGGTCATCTACGATCTGCCCTTCTTCAAGAACTCGAACTGGTTCCTGAAGAACTCGGTAGGCAATTGGGAGGTCGCGCCCGTCTACACCTATGAGTCGCCCGAATACTACACGGTGCTCTCGGGGGTCGATTCCAACTTGAACGGCGACGGAGCGTATATCGACCGGACAGTCTTCAATGTGCACGGCGTAAAGGGCACGGGCTCCGATGTGACACCTCTCACGAACACGAACGGCGATACGGTCGCATACCTGGCCACCAATCCAACGGCACAGTTCATCACCGCAGGATCAGGCGCGATGGCAACCTCTGCCCGTAACAACGTGCCAGTCAACCCGATTAACAACCTGGACGCAACAGCGCTGAAGCGCTTCAACGTAACAGAGCGTTACGCACTCGAGTTTCAGGCGCAAGGCTTCAACGTCCTCAACCATGCGCAGTACCTGCCAGGCACAGTCGATAACATCAACTCGCCAGGTTATACGTCGTCACTCAACTTCCAAACGGCGAACAACGCTGCTTTCAACCAGCCTGGAAAATTCTTCAAAGCCAATGCGCGAACCATGCAGCTTGCTTTGAAGTTCATCTTCTAAAAGCTGTGTGGTTACACAGCGAAGGCCGCCGGGAACTCCGGCGGCCTTTTATTTGGTGGACCTTCGCTTATCAACTGGTAGCGGCGGCGATGCCGACCTTGATGAGCACATAGATGAACCAGACGGCAAAGACCATAAGGATGCCGCGGGCCGGCTTGACCCGGGATACGATGGCGCCTCCGAAACCGGCAAGCGCGAGCGACCACAGCGAAAAGACGTCGAGCGACTTGGCCAGCGACAGCAGCCATCCGGCAGAGCCGGGATCGATGAAATATGCCAGGGCGGAGGGTGACGGTACATTGAGGTTGTAGGTTTGCGGATCGCAGACGAGAACCGTCACGATTGCAATGATGGAGTTCAGCGCATTCGGCAATGAGGCGAAGATGGAGACGGCGAACATCTCGCGGTAGTTAGTGGAGCCTCCCAGCACAAATGCGAAGCCGCCCCACAGCAGCAGCGCGAAGAGAGCATTGATTATCAAAACTACCGCCGGGCTGCCGACCATGAAGCCTTCCATGAAGCCCTTGGTGACGGCGAGCATCTGCGCCTGTTCGGCGGGAGTGCCTTTCTCCAGCCGTTCCGCGTTGCGCGGCTGACTTTTGAGGACATTGGTCGTGAGCGATTCCCAGCCGACATGCTGAACGGCCACGCCGCAGAAGATATAGCCCAGCACGGCCAGAATCAGGAAGGGCAGCCACCAGGAGCGGTTCCGTCTGATGTCGTTGAATGTCTTGGAGGGCTCGATGAATGTGTCGACGACACGTTCGAACTGCGAAAGGCTTTGCCCATCGTGGGTGTCGGTAAAGGTAGTGGCATCCGCCATCGCGATTGCTCCGGGTCCTGTGGATTGACCTGCTTTGATGGCGGTAGCGTTACACCATTTCGATATCAATGTCTACGAAATCATGTTGAATATGCCGTGTCATCTCAAGGAATGGCGTGCGACGCCGCGGCTGCCTTGGGTAGCTACGCGCTTTCTGGTGGAAGCGGTCTTCTTCTTCAACGCCTTTTGTAACTCCACTGCGTCTACGTGCCGGGCGGACTTGCGCAGCCGCTCGATATCGTAGAAGGCGCGCTTTTCAGCGAGAAAGATGTGGACGACGAAGTCTACATAATCGAGCAGGATCCACTCGCCGAGCCGTTTCCCTTCGACGGAGTTGGGATACGTGCCGAAGTCGCGCTTCAGGCGCAGCTCGACCTCGTCGGCGATGGTCTGGGTCTGGCGCTCGTTGGTGCCGCTTGCGATCAGGAAGAAATCGGTGAAGCCGGCATCGACGGCATCGAGTTCGAGGATGCGGATGTCTTCGGCCTTTTTCTCATCGCAGGCCGCGACGGCTGCAGCCACCATCTGGCGTGTGGTTTCGGCGATGGCGTGCTCCGCCCGGGGCGCGGGTGCGGGTGGCGTTTTCTTCTTTGCCGGGTGGGCTTTGGCCGCGACTTTCACGCCGCGGCTGGGTGCGGACTTCTTTGTGGTGGCTGTTTTTGTGCGGCTGCTGTGTTTCGCTGCTGTTTTGCGACTGGATTTTTTGCTGGGGGCTGCCATTCCTTCTCCTAAAGGTAAGAACTTATCGTATGCGGGGGACGACTGTCCGTTGTTTTCAGGCGCGGTGGTAGAGCTTGTGCTCTCGCGCGTAGCGGGCCACCTGCGGATCGAGTACCGGTTGTGGGATGCCGGCTGAATCGTCGGCGAGCGCAGCGCGCAGCTCGGTGGCCGAGACTTCATAGCGCAGACCGGGCAGCAGCCAGAGCGTTCCCGACGGCGCACTGCCTGTCGGCGATTCGGGGGCCGGCCCGGTCAGTCGTATGCAGAGCCAGCCGTCGCCATGCTCGGGCCGGCCCGCGCGCACGCCTGCCGGCAGGAGAGTTTCGAGCGCTTCCAACGTGAAGCCGGGGCGCGCGGCGACGATCCACTGGGCGAGCATGAGGGCCTCGGCGGCGCGATGCCACTGGTGCAGGGTCTGGAGCGAGTCGGCGCCCACCAGGCAGAAGAGCTCGTCATCGTCGGGAAGCGTCTCCCGCATCAGCTCGAGAGTGTCGTAGGTGTAGATGTAGCGGCCATCAAAGCGGGGTGCGTCGATGGCGCTGGCGGCGAGCCGCGGATGGCCGGCGCAGGCAAGTTGCACCATGACCATACGGTCTTCAAAGGGCGACTGCGCCTGGTCGCGCTTGAGCGGCTGCCGCCCGACCGGCGCCATCAGGATGCGATCGAGATGCAGGCGCTCGATGGCGGCCATGGCGATGCCGATGTGTCCGGAGTGCGGAGGATCGAAGCTGCCGCCGAAGAGCGCGATGCGCATCGTTCGATGCTAAACGAGTGACCTCCGGGCAGTGCATGTGCACGCATAATGAACGGATGCCTATTGCTGCCATCGGCCTTGGCGCCAACCTGCCCTCGGCTGCGGGTGCGCCCGCGGAGACGATTGCTGCTGCGATCGAGCGGCTCGAAGATTACGGACGGGTCGCGGCGCGCTCCAGCCTGTATCGCACCGCGCCGGTGGGTTACGTGGATCAGCCGGCATTCGTAAATGCTGCTGTGCTGCTCGAGACGGAACTTGATCCGCTGGCGCTGCTCGATGCGCTGCTCGCAATCGAGCGCAGCTTTGGCCGCGACCGCGCAGCAGGCTCCCCGAAGGGGCCGCGCACGCTGGATCTGGACCTGCTGCTGTATGACGACCTGGTGCTGGATGAGCCGGCGCTGACCTTGCCGCATCCAGCGATGCACGAGCGGCGCTTCGTGCTGGTGCCGCTGGCCGAAGTTGCGGCGGGGTGGAGGCACCCGGTGCTGAACCGCACTATGGCGGAACTGCTCGCGGATTTACCGCCGGACGAAGATTCTGTGATTAAAACGGATTCCCTGTAGATGTCCCGCTAGATATCCGCCGAGCGTTTTCACGCAATGCGGCTTGTCCGTCAAGAAAAGCCGCTCCCCGGTAGTGGGTCAGTTGAAAGTAAAAGCGCGTTCACAACGGACTTGGCCAGAAGGCGGCGTTCTGCGGGAGCACCACTGTGGCTGCCGACCGACTATCACGCTCCGGTGCTATGATCCCGGCACGGTTCTTCCGCACGAACGGCGGTGCCGTGATTGGGAGGTCGCTATGACTCAATCGTTGATCAAGAGCTGGTGGCTGCTGGTATTGTGTGGCGTTTTTGATGCGCTATTCGCCGTCCTGATCGTTGTTATGGGGAGCCCGGATGGATCTCGGAGTCTGCATACATTGATGCACAACAGTGCTGCGATTTCACTGTTGGGCCTGCTCGCTCTGGCAGCAGGGGTTTGTACGATTGCAGCGAGCGTTTGGCGTTCAAGAAAAGATAATTCCTGGCTTCTGCTGCTGAACGGCCTTGCCTGTACCTCACTCGGGATTCTGGTCACTCTGGGATTAACCAGACCAATCACTTTCCGTACAATCGCGCTCGTGATTGTCATCATGGCAATGAGCATCGGCCTTTACGAATTGGCAACCGCACGAACGTTGCGAGGGCAGCTCACAGACGAATGGCTTCTTGACGTTGCGGGAGTGGTCTCTGTTGGTTTCGCCGTAGTGTTTCTTGGTTTCGTGCTTCGCTGGATCAAACTCGATCCGAGTCCGTCGGCGCAGACCTTCAACTGGCTTGGCTCTTATTTTGGTTTCACAGCGATCTGCATGGTGGGGCTCGCTCTGCGCCGGAACGGCCTGCGGATTCACATGGATCGCATGTCCAGCGGCAAATTACAAACTGGCTGAGTTCAGA
>Ga0210401_10004296_pt1 | contig 14908 bp, 12 predicted proteins | sample IncBWH32MmetaG_FD_150866 | JGI IMG/M metagenome (GOLD analysis project Ga0210401, IMG submission 150866) | Forest soil microbial communities from Barre Woods Harvard Forest LTER site, Petersham, Massachusetts, United States - Inc-BW-H-32-M | ecosystem: Environmental > Terrestrial > Soil >... | reverse complement strand
TTCGCTGGGTGATGGGGTTGGTGGCCAATCCGGTATTGCGCCCGGCCTTGAAACTACCTTTTCGGGGGAACGAAGAAGGAGGCTTATGACCTCCACGCCGCGCGTGGCACTCTTCTGCGAGACATTTCACGAAATTAATGGCGTGGCTCTTACCGCGCGGCAACTGGTGGCCTTCGCGAAGCGCCACGAACTGCCCTTACTTGCTGTCCATGGAGGTCGCACCAAACAGCACGTTGAGGAAGGCAGCGTCACCCGCCTGGAACTTACCCGCGGCTGGGCCAGTGTCGGAATCGAAAGCGATCTCGAATACGATTTCCTATTGTGCCGCTACCTGCCGCAGATTCGCAAAGAATTAAGGGCTTTTCGCCCTGACGTTATCCACGTGACCAGTCCTGGAGAATTGGGCCAGCTCGGTGTATACCTCTCGCGCAAACTGAAGATTCCGCTAGTTGCTTCGTGGCACACTAATTTTCACCAGTTCGCTGCACGCCGCTTACAAAAATTGCTCAGCTTTTTGCCTGACAACATCGCGAACCCGGCTGTGGCGTGGTCGCAACGCCAAGGCCTGCGATTGCTTCTGTGGTTTTACGGACTGGCGGACACTACGCTGGCCCCAACCGTGCCGCAAGTTCAGTGGCTTGCGGAAACACTGAAGAAGCCGTGTTTTCTGATGCCGCGCGGAGTGGACGGCGAGCTATTCAACAGCAAGCATCGCACTGTGAGTGATGACACGCTACGGCTGGGTTTTGTTGGACGCGTCACGCCGGAAAAGGGTGTGCGGCTTCTGGCTGAAATTGAAAACGCGTTAGTAGCCGCTGGATTGCACGACTTTCGCATTATCGTGGTTGGCGATGGCAGTGAAATGCGATGGCTTAAATCCCACCTCAAACACGGTGAATTTACCGGCGTACTGCATGGCCAAGCGCTGGCGAACGTCTACGCGAATATGGACCTGTTCGTCTTTCCGTCGCGCACCGATACTTTTGGAAATGTTATTCAGGAGGCGGGTGCCTCCAGCGTGCCTGCGGTGGTCACGGATGAAGGCGGACCCAAGCAACTGGTGGTGCCCAAGGTCACGGGGCTTGTTGCGGATACCAATGCAAATTTCGTTGCAGCGGTTTTGGAACTTGCGCGCGATCGCGAACGCTTACGCCAGATGGGCGCTGCGGTGCGCGAAAAAGTCGCAGACTCGTCCTGGGATGCAGCGTTCGATATGACCTACAAGGCGTACCGCTATTGCCTGTCTGACGAAGCCGCAACGGCACAAGCAAAAAAAGCTTCGGTGGCTAAGCGGCAACAGACATCGCTTTTGTATTAACCGCGCAGCAAAACTTAACCGGCGTACCGATTTTATCTAGACGTCGCAGGAATTTCCCCGGCGCGAAATTCTGTCCACGGGCCGGCTTTCATGTCGCGAAGATACGGTTCTTGCCACGCGTAGTCGGGATGCGCCGCGAGGAAGGGCTTGGCGATGAAGTCTTCTCCGCACGGATGACCCATGCGCGCTACCAACCGCATCTGCTTAGCCATAGTGGAATCTGCCGCTTTGCCCTGTACTGCGCCGCCTGGATAATTTGGACCCCAGGCCCAAATGGCGACGCCGCGCTCGGATGTATCCACATGCCCGCACAGGACGCGTTCGTTGGCCTCTGATTTTTTCTGAAATGAATCGACGTGATCGCCAAGCATTTGCTGGGCAAGCGTCACATCGATTTTCCCTTTGTTCTGATCCAGCAGTTCTTCCCAACGCGCGCGTCGCGCATTTGGCGAAGTTTCCATATTTTTCGGATCGAATTCGCGCGCGTCTTCCTTAATCACCTTCGGGTCGCGGGCCCAATTTGATCCGGCGAACACGCCGTCTTTCGTGCGCCACAATTTATAAGCTTTCAGTCCAAGCTCGAGTTGCGCAATCTCGCCGTTCTTGCGATCTCCCAAAAGCCAATCGTTGGCGTAGCCGCCATTGTTACCGTCGAGCATGATCTTGGTGTATTCATCGATCGTTCCAGCATACTGCAGCGCTTTGCGGGCGCGCACGAACTCCGCTATGCCGTTTGGATCCCAGCCTTCGAATTGAGTAATGGTTGTTTCGGTCACCATCAAGCCATCGCTGTTGATCCCAAAATCGTCGTCGCTCACAATCACGCCGGGAAATCCGTCCATCAACATGCGGTAGCCTTTGGCCGGCTTAATGTCGAAAATGATGCGCCAGCGCTCGCCATTCATGTAACTGGTCCAATTGTTGTGCGCAATTACGATCTGGCCGTCTTTGGTCCAGCTTCCCGTGGCCACAAACGCACTACAGTTGCCGGGACTCTTCAGGTTCGGTGCATTGGCCGCTTTTTCATGCTTGTTCAACCATGGCACGTAATAATCCGGCAACTCTTCGAAGGCGTTGAAAGCCACAATGTCGTATACGTCCAGATTCGAACCGGTCCTCATATTCAGGCCTGCGGCGATTCCTTGCAGCTCTTGCTGATATTCCGGATCGATTTTGGGCCAAAGCATGGTGCGAGCGGCTTCACGAAAGAAGGGCCAGTCGCGTTTGGTGGAATGCATCATGCTGTTGGTCACTGCTGGAAACGCATCTTCAATTTCCGGTGCTAACAAATATCCGTGCTGAAATCCGATTTCGGCGGGATCGCCTTCCAGGTGCACGTAGACCCATCCGCCACGTTCAATACGATAGCTACCCTTCAGGCGAGGATCGCGATCGTGGGCTTGCTCCAGCACGGCGTCCCGCTCGTTTTTGGCTGTGGCTGCGTCTCCTGTGGAGCGCCCCGCGAGCCACAGCAACACCGCGCCTGCAATTACAATCAGTACAGCGACAAATCTGCGAACACTGGCGGACATTAATTTATTCCCCCGTGGCTAGAGCCACTGGCCATTCGATGGAAAATCATACCTTGTGTGCGACCCGCATCGAGAACAAATGTAGCGGGCATGCCCGCGGAGTCGTGCTGAAATCGCACGGTCAGTCCTTCGTCCGGGATTTCGAATGTATCCTTCGCCACCGGCACAAGTATTTTTCCTTGCAACTCGCTGGAGCGCCGAAACGAACCAGTGGCAAAAAGTCCGGCAATCTGCAGTTTCTCTCCAGCCACTCTGAAGCGGTACGAGACTCCTAGCTCATCACTCCAGTAGTCAGCCGCGTATTGTTGTAACTCCGATGCGTTCATCGGAATTTGCGGTCGATGCTCGGGATTTTCATCGGGATCTGCGTCTTTCGCTTTCGCCTGCTTCTGTCGCAGCAGAGGCGCTAAATAAATGTCGGCTACCTGGTCCGCACGCTTTTCCGGATTGGAGTCAGATCGATTACACAGGCACACCACCGAAAAACGCTGCTCGGGGAAGCGCAAAAGCTCTGCGCGATAGCCACCCCAAGAGCCGCCGTGACGTACTGTGGGCAATCCGCGATAGCTCTCGATAAACAGTCCTTTCGCATAGGTAAGCACCTTGCCGGAATTCAGCGTGCCAGGTTGCTGAATTTCCTGCAGGAATGCTTTGCCGCCCACTTGTGCCGAGTAGAAATTCTCGTCCCACTTCAGCAGGTCACCAACGGTGGTGTGTACGGCGCCGTCGCCGGTTTGCTCAAAGTACGAAACGTCCAGAGTGAAGCCCGCGGTATGTTCGATGGGGTCGTAGGCCATGACCCGGTTTTGGATGAGCGCCGTGTGCGAGTCGCGATACTGCGTGTGGCTCATGCCCAGAGGATTAAAAATGTTCTCTGCCGCGAAATCACGAAGGGTCTGGCCGCTGACTCGCTTCACGATTACCGAAAGTAAGAAGAATCCTGTGTTGCTATAGAGCCAGTCGGAACCGGGGTCGAAATCCAGTGCTTTTTGGTGAGTGATTAACGCCAGCGCGTCATCATCGGTAGTGACACTGTCTGTGTTGACACCGGAGAGCTGGAAAAGTTCGAGATAATCGCGCAGGCCGCTGGTGTGATTCAGCAGATTTAGAATAGTGATCTTTTTACCGTAGTCTGGAAGCTCCGGAATGTATTTGCGGACGTCATCGTTTACGGAGAGCTTTCCCTGTTGTTCCAGCAGCAGAATACTGGCGGACGAAAATTGTTTGGACGTAGAGCCGATGTCAAAAACGGAATCCGGGGTGAGCGGCAAAGTCTGCTCTAAATTCGCCAGGCCGTAGCCGCGGGTATAAACCAGTTTTCCATTACGCGCTATGGCCACCGTGCAACCTGGCGTTCCTCCCTCACTGAAATCAGCGAACACTTCGTCGACGGCCGACGCCAGCGAATTGTGTTTCTCTTGCGCGTAACAAGCGCTGCCACCGCCACTAAACGATAAAACGAACAAAATACAAGTAAGGCGCGGTGCGGCGCGAAATAAGTTCATGGTGAGCCTCGGAATGATGCACGAGTCTACTCACATTCGAGCAAGGGCTCAACTTTTCCAAATTGAATGATTACTCGGCGCAGCAGCATGCATGCAAGCGGGGCTCATCTCTGATACATTCACAAAATGCTGACTGCCATCACTCGTTCCGTAAGCCCAGCTCTCGCTGAGTGCGAATTGAGTTTCATTCCGCGCCAACCAATCGATATGGAAAAGGCGCGCGCACAGCATCATGCCTACGAAGAAGTCCTGGCGAAATTGGGAGCCCGGGTCATTTCGTTGCCCGCCGAACCGGAACTGCCCGATTCCATGTTCGTGGAAGATCCTGCGATTGTTCTGGAAGATGTGGCTATCATTTGCCCGTTGGGCACCGAAATTCGGCGCAAAGAGGCTCCGTCACTGGCAAGCGCGCTGGAGAAGTTTCGTAAACTTGCGTACGTGAAATTGCCCGGCCTGCTGGAAGGGGGAGACGTCCTGCGCGTGGGCAGGCATTTGTTTCCAGGTATCACGCAACGCACGAATCCCGAAGGCATACGGCAACTTGCGGTGATCGCGGAGCATCACGGCTACGATGTAACGGCAATTCCTGTGACTGGGTGCCTGCATCTGAAATCTGCAGTGACCTACCTCGGCAAAAACACGCTTCTTGGCAATCGTGCCTGGTTCGACTGGAAACGCCTCGAGGGCTTTGATTGGATCGATGTCGATCCCGGCGAGCCGCACGCCGGCAATGCTTTGGCGATTGACGACACGATCATCTTCCCGGCTTCATTCCCGCGCACTAGAGAGCGCATCGAGGCCAAGGGCTTTAAAGTCTTGTCGCTGGATATTGCGGAGTTGCAGAAAGCGGAGTCCGGCTTGACCTGCTCGAGCCTTATTTTTGAAGCGGCGCAATAGCTCGATCCAGAAAGGTTGCGGAGCTTAAGGGTAACTATATCAATTAGATGGCGATTTAGTTTTAGTACCAAGATGCGGGGCGCTTGAGAGCTGCGCGCAGATCTGTTTCCCCCCTCGACACAGGCAAAATTGCGACGCCAAGTTTTCTGCTAGAAATCGCAGGTCGCTGTGCTATGTTATTTGCGTATGTTGGCTACCGGCACGAAGCGAATGCTTTCTATCTCGATGGGGTCGAAGTCTGTCACGACGACGACCACTGCGACTGAGTCTATTAAGACCACGACTAAGTCGACTACCATCGCTTCGGGCTTCGGGAGAAACAGCTAGCCAGCTAGAAAGTTTCCAACCCACCGCCAGAAGCGAAACTGGCGGTGGGTTTCTTCTTTAAGCCCCCCGCCAGAGACGCTCCAGCGGAAATTCAAGGAGCGGCCCTCACATGAGCCCGGAACATCAGGAAGTGAATCTGGAGTCATCAGAAACAGAAGGTGACTTACCGCCTTACCTGCTTGCGGCGCGAAACGCACAAGCGGAATCGCTGTCCGCCACGGATATTGCGCGCAAGAAGATCGTGGCATTCAAGTTTGGCGGAAGTTCCCTTCTCGGTTCGGACCGTTTGTTGCATTCAGCGCGCATTGTGAAAAATGCCGCTGAGACATCTTCGGTAATCGTGACCGTTTCCGCGATGAAGGGCGTGACCGATCGCTTGCTGCGCGTCGCCCAACACGTTGCCAATGGTGAATGGGATAAGGCCGCACTAGAAGCCGAACACATCGTGCAACTGCATCTCGATACACTGCACGATCTGCATTTGCCGCAGGAAGATCGCGATCGTGTCGCGTATGAACTGAAACTTTTGAGCCGCGACCTGCTCCACGAAACGCAAAAGCTCGGGCACAAGGCGTGCGATGCGGTGGCCCTGGATCGTATTGCCTCTTTTGGTGAACGGTTTACTTCTCGTCTATTTGCCGCCACGCTCGAGAAATTGGATTGTCTCGCGGTGCCTGTAGCTTCTTCAGACTTCGTGTTAACCTGCGACCACTTCCAAAATGCCCAGCCGCATATGGAGCAGACCAAGTGGCGTGGCCGAGAAGTTTTATTGCCGCTTCTGGACGCGGGAATCGTTCCGGTAGTGACTGGCTTCATCGGCGCAACGCAGGATGGGCGCATCACCACTTTGGGCCGCAACAGTTCGGACTTTTCGGGAGCGATCGTGGCCCACGTAGTAGATGCGGCGGAACTGGTAATCTGGACGGATGTGGACGGCATTTACACGGGCAATCCGCACGTTTCCGGGGATGCAAAATTGCTTCACGATATGACTTACGACGAAGCGCACGCCTTGGCGCTTGCCGGGGCTAAGGTTTTGCACCCGCAAGTGCTGCCGCTTGCCGCGGAAACGGGCATGACTGTTTGGGTGCGTAATACATTTAAGCCGCAACAGCGCGGCACGCGGATTGCCGCAAAGTCTAAGGGAGGTGTAGCGTGAGCGCTCGACATAGCGGAAAGAAATGGCGTGCTGGAGTTCTAGGCGCCACGGGCATGGTAGGCCAGCGCATCGTGAAGCTGCTTGCGGATCATCCCTGGTTCGATCTCACCGCGGTGGCGGCTTCCGAACGCTCCATGGGCAAGAAATATGTGGAGGCCACGCGTTGGCATTTGGAAGGGCCAGTCCCCAAAGAAGCCGCCGATCTGGTGGTGAAAGATCTGGAGCCCACGCTCGATTGCGATTTTGTGTTCTCTGCTTTGGATTCATCTGTGGCGGGAACGGCGGAAGAGCAGTTCGCAAAAGCCGGCTATCCGGTGGTCAGCAATTCCAAGAATCACCGCATGGATGTGGATGTTCCGCTGCTCATTCCTGAAGTGAATGCGTCGCATCTTGCAGCAATTGCCGTGCAACAGAAGAATCGCGGATACGATACGGGATTTATCGTCACCAATCCGAATTGTTCGACGGCGGGTCTCGTTTTGGTTTTGAAACCGCTTGCGGATGCGTTTGGCTTGGAGAAGATTTTTGTCGTGACTATGCAAGCTGTGTCGGGAGCGGGTTATCCGGGAGTTTCATCGCTCGATATTCTTGGCAACGTGGTGCCCTTCATCAGTGGCGAAGAAGAAAAGATGGAAACGGAGCCGCAGAAGCTTCTTGGGAAGTGGGATGGCGCGCGGTTTATCGGTGCCGGTTTGGGGATCAGCGCGCACTGCAATCGTGTGCCGGTAATCGATGGGCACATGGAATGTGTGTCGCTGCGTCTGAAGAAGACGGCCACGCTGGATGAGGTTGCCGAGGCGTTACGCAACTTTGAAGTTGCTCCGGAACTAGCTGCGCTGCCGACGGCGGTGAAGCATCCTGTGGTGGTGTCTGGTTTGGACGACCGGCCGCAGCCGCGCAAAGATGTGAACGAAGGCCATGGCATGGCCGCTGTGGTTGGCCGTGTGCGGGAATGTCCGCTGCTCGACGTGAAACTGACACTGCTTTCTCACAATTTGTTGCGTGGGGCGGCCGGTGCGGCGTTGCTCAATGCGGAATTGCTGGCGGCTCAGGGCTATTTGAAATCGCGCAAAGTGGCGACCACGCAAATCGAAGAGCCGGTGTCGCGATAACTGAATTGTGACGCGAGACGTGCGCTCGTCAGGAAACAATTACACATTGCACTTCGGTGCCAGAGGCGTATTGCTGGAGAAGAGCAGACATCCGTTCGCAATTGCTCTGAAGTGCATCGCTGCCGCCAAACGAAACGATGATGGCCACGATCTCGGTGGTCGCAGGCGTTACCATGGTGCGTTCCGAATCACTGGTAGGGCTTCCGTGTGGCCCAAGTTCGTCGCGGAACACCGGCAGGCCTTCCAGATTCAAATCGTATTTGCCAATCCCTTTGTACGTCTCGCCGGCTCGTCCCGCTCGAAACACGATGTTGCCCTCGACGTGCGCACGATCATAGAGACCAACGGGTAACCGGCTCTCCACTGAAACCAAGTTAATGACGTCCACCACTGAATTTATTTGTGGGAAGTTTTTGCCGCTCAAAATACGGCGGAGAAGCGCTTCGGCCGAGCCGCGATACCTTGCGGGATCTTTCCCCAGTGCCTTGTATCCCGCTCGCGTCGATAAAATCGCCGACGCTTCGAGCACCGCGCGTGGTTCGGGCAGGGAAAGGATTTTCGCTTCGCGCGCACGCATTTCTTCCAGTAAAGCGGCTGGTGTATCTCCTGTTAGCACGTGAGCCGTTACGCATCCCAAAGCTGCGCGCGGACATTTCTTCCTCAGTTCTTCATCGATCGAAATGTTCATGCTTCAGGCCTTCACGGGCTTCAGCCGCGCCGTAAAATGACGCAGAAATGGAGCTTGGTGCACGAGTTCATATCCCACGATTTTGTCGCGCCTGCGCCAAACATCCAGAATCACTTCCACTACATATTCGATGTGGCTTTGCGTGTATACACGCCGCGGAATTGCCAACCGTACCAGATCCATTCGCGCGTGTTCTCCAAACATCAGTGAACCAATTTCCACGGAACGAATTCCGCCCTCGATATAAAGTTCGACTGCGAGCGCAATGCCCGGAAATTGGGAGGTCGGAATATGCGGCAGAAATGCCCGTGCGTCGATATAGATCGCATGACCGCCGGGTGGCTGCACAATCGGCACACCCTCGCGGGCAATGCGGTTTCCCAAAAATGCTGTCGAGGCGATGCGGTACTTTAGATATTCTTCTTCCAGCGCTTCGTTCAGTCCGACGGCGATCGCTTCCAAATCGCGACCGGCTAGCCCGCCGTATGTTGGGAAACCTTCGGTCAGAATCAGCAGATCCTTTTCCTGCTGGGCCAGGAGGTCGTCGTTGGTGCAAAGGAAGCCGCCAATATTCGCCAAACCATCTTTTTTCGCGGACATGGTGCAGCCATCCGCATAGGAAAACATTTCACAGGCAATCTGGCGGGGAGACTTGTTCGCGTATCCGGCCTCACGCAGCTTAATGAAGTAGGCATTCTCGGCGAAACGACAGGCATCGATGTACACAGGGATTTTGTGGTGTTTGCAGATTTCCTTAACCGCGCGAATGTTGGCCATCGAAACTGGCTGACCGCCCCCCGAATTGTTCGTCACCGTGAGCATCACTAGCGGAATTTTCGCTCGGCCTTCCCGCTCGATCACTTCCGATAGTGCTTCGGTATCCATATTCCCTTTGAAGGGATGCAGCGTCGCTGGCTCTTTTGCTTCTGGAATTGGCAAATCGAGCGCCTGCGCGCCCACGTACTCGCAATTAGCGCGGGTGGTATCAAAATGAGTGTTATTCGGAACGATGTCGCCCTTGTTGCACATCACATTGAAAAGGATTCGTTCCGCCGCGCGGCCTTGATGAGTAGGGATGACATGCTGAAAACCCATGATGGCCTGGACCGAATCACGAAAGCGCGCAAAGCTCGGCGAGCCAGCGTAGGACTCGTCACCGCGCATCATGGCGGCCCACTGTTCGGTCGACATCGCGGATGTTCCAGAATCCGTGAGCAAGTCAATGAGGATCGCTTCCGAAGCCACCAAAAATAAGTTGTAACCAGCCTTTTCGATCAGTTCTTGGCGCTGTGCGCGTGTCGTCTCGCGAATCGGCTCAACGCTCTTGATACGAAACGGCTCGATGATGGGTCGCACTGCCATGGCAGGTCCACACTCCCTTTACAGAGAGACACTACCACATCTTGTTTGGAGTGTTTTTGCTGCAGTAGCGCAATACTGGAGCAATTCGCTGATAACGCTGTCAGGTGTATCGAGAATCGGAGAAGGCGTCAACACCTCCAAGTCGAAAAGCAGATTGTCAGTCGTCGCCGTGAGCGGGTGCCGGTTCCACTACGACTTCGTCGGAATCCACGTTTTTGGGCGTCTCTACCAAGCCTGCACGCACCAACTGCCGGTAGTACGCAGGCCGCGTGTGACGGTAATGATCCGCCGAGATTTTTCCATCCAGCCAGGCCGTATCCATCGGATAAACCGCGGGATCGAAAATCACCAGATAGAAGTGCCAGATCAAAATGGAGAACGTCGCCAGCAGCGCCTCATACCAGTGCACGGCCGTGGCCGCATCGGATACCCACTTCGGGAAATGCCGCAGCGAGAAATTGTTGAACCACAGCAAAAATCCTGAGACCGCCATGACCACGGTGCCCCACATGAACGCCCAGTATTCCATCTTCTCGGCGTAATTAAATTTCGCGAACGTCGGCTCTTTTTTGGTGAAGCCCAGATTGTAGGCAAACACGTGAACCATGTCGGTCGCGTCCTTGATTCCTGGCAACATCGCCCATACGAACGCGCGGTCTTTCTTCTTCATCGGTGTGACAGGTGGCGCACTCCACCTTGGCGATTTTCGCTGGATGGGGAAAATCTTTGATCGACGTGTGGCAATCGCTGCAACCCAGAATCGCATGCGCACTGGCGCTATGTCTTGCAGGATCGACCGAAATATTTTTGCCCTTGTCGGATTTCATGCCCGCGGTGCCGTGGCACGCCAGGCACGCCTCATCGGGTTTCGAGGCTGGAGCATTCTTTGTATTTGCGGTAGCGCGAGTGGGAGCGAGCACCCACGCAAGCGCAATCAGCAACCCGCCCATTAACTTCACGCGGCGTTGCCTGTTGGCTCGTTTGGAGCTCATAAGGCACTACCTCCGGGCCGCAATGGCCCACGAATTGTCGCTACTTCAAGCCAAGATCGGTGAGTATCTTGGGATTTTCCTCCTGGACCGCCAGTAGGTTATGGCAAGCGGTGCAATCGTTGGAAATTGTCTGGCCATCGGCGCTGATATGCGAACCATCGTGGCAACGAAAGCATCCGGGGAAATCGTTGTGGCCTAAATTGTTCGGGTGCACTCCCCAATTCACGTTCATCTCTGGGAAAATATTGCGCAGATAAATCTTGGCCACGTTATCTGCGGATTGTTCCACCAGCGCTCGTTTGGTGTTGTAAATTTCGGGGTAGCTCGTCTTATAAAAGGTGTCAATGCCTTCCACAATTTGTTTCTGCGCGGTATCGCGATCGGGATAGGTCACTTTCAAGAGTTCGACCGCTTTTTTGCGGATGAATGGCAGGTCGGGGCTAACCAATCCGCGCGACATCCGGTTATCTACCGCATTTTCGGGTAACTCGAAAGCATGCGTGGGGCGGTTGTGGCAATCGATGCAATCCATCGAGCGTTTTTCACCCTTCTCCAACTGCTCTTTCGTTGTCTTGATATCGGTGGACACGAACTCGATGGTCTTTCCTTTGTCGTCGGTGTAATAGACCACCGGGATTACCTGCCGGCGTTCATCGGTCGAGATGTAATGAATCCGCGCGCCTTCGTCCAAGTGACGTCCATGGATTCCAACCGATCCTTGCCAATTCCGGCCACCTACTTTTACTAGCAGTGCCGTGGTCTGCGGAGTGTTTTTCTCGTCTTCCTTATAGTTGGTTTTCACGATGAACTTGTCGCCGGTAAAGCGCTGCGGCCAGTGGCAGTGCTCGCAAGTCTCCCGAGCGGGGCGCAAATATTTCACCGGCGAAGGAATCGGGCGCGAGTACGTCTTGAACGTCACCGCAAAAACTTGGCGCAGTCCCGACAACTTGGAGCGGACGAACCACCCGGCGCCGGGGCCTATATGGCACTCCACGCAATCCACGCGAGCGTGCGGAGAATTCTGATACGCGGAAAATTCCGGCTGCATGACGGTATGGCAGGTTTGCCCGCAAAACGTGGTGGTGTCCATGTACGACACGCCGCGATACGAGGCGAACCCGAAGATCAGCACATTCATGAACGTCGCGATGCCGATCAAGATGATGGCGTGGCGCACCACCGGCACCTTCAGATCAACGGCGGGATAAAGCTCCGGCAGTTCACCAGCGGTGCGCAGTTCCCGGCGACGCAGGGCAATCCCCGCTGGAATCAGCAGCAGCCCCAACAGAAAAATTCCGGGAAGAATCAGGAAAATCAGGATGCCTACGTAAGGGTGGGGAGGACCGGGAAGAATAAAATCGTAAATCCAAAATCCGATCAGCGTTATGGCACTGCTGGTGGTGAGCACCGCACCGATCAAACTCAACGTGTTCTGGCCGAGATAATAAGCGGGCCGGGCCCACTCGCGTAACTGGTTTGCCAAACTCATAGTGTGAAAACTCCGGCGCTTCCGCGCCCCTACTTCTCGGTGGTTCATAAGCCCCAGCGAAGGATCCGCCAGGGCCTATGTGTTGGCTTCCTTGTTGTGCGCCCCGAACGGCGGGCGCACCGGCAAACTTACTTTACGAGGCTCCGCATATAAGCCACGACGTCTTTCACTTCTGCGTCAGTGATCTTCTTGTCGTAGCTCGGCATCTTGTTCTTGCCCTTCACAACGATGTCTGTCCAATCTGCGTCCGTTTCTTTCTTCACTTCAGGCGACGCGAGATCGCGAGCCTTGGTGGCCTTTCCAGCGGCGGTTTCACCCTTGCCGTCTGGACCATGGCAACTGGCGCACTTCGCTTTGTACACCTTCTTGCCGTTTGCCACGTCTTGCGAACGTGTCACACTGCCTACTAGACACAGCACTCCTACGATTGCGATTGCTGTTACCAACTTCTTCATCACTTCCTCCTGTTTGTTTAATTGCATGGAGCGCGTAGGAGCGATCGTGCTCCATGCCTGAACTTGTGCGTTGTGCCGTTCGAACTTACTTCTTCAGCGAACGGATATACGTCACCAGATCCTTCACCTGGTCCGGCGTCAATGTTCCGTATGCGGGCATCTTTCCCTTGCCCTTGGTAATGATTGTGGTCAGGTCCGCGTCGGTCTGCTTCTGCACGTCGGCTGAACCCAAATCGCGCGTCTTCATCATTTCTTTTCCTTTGCCATCCGCGCCGTGACATGCAGCACACTTGGCCTTAAATGTTGCCTCCGCAGAAGCGACATCGGCCTTGGCTGGCGAGCTGAAGATACTGCTGCCCGCCACCAGTGCGATCGCCACACCCAACATTCCGATCTTCTTCGTTGCTGTCCCCATGTTCCGTTGCTCTCCTTCATTTGGATTTGGCGCGGAGTTCTTGCCGTCCCGTGCCCTCTAAATTCAAGCGCATCGTACCGGACTTTTCAGGTATTGCGCCTAAAATCTTCACAATCAACTGTCCACACACGCGCGCAGGCTTTCGCGTCAGGAGCGATTTGCGTGCTGCGATATAAATCAGGCTCTATGAATTTCTGGCATCTTGATATGGAATCTGAGAATGGAAGATTCCGCCCGAGCTAGCAAAAGATGTCAGGGGAAGGTCGAAAGGATACCTAATCGTGGCAATATTCAACACAGCTGTCAACGGCAATCTGGTACGGTGCCCGTTTTGAAACAGATCCTGCCTGCTTCGGTCGCACATCACTGAATTCACTACAGCGTTTTCCCACAGTGCACCCGGCGGGCCCACACGTCTTGAGCCTCCAAAGACCTCCGACTAGGATCTTCCTCTTATTTGGTCAAACGGTCTGCCTTGCATTTTTATCACTTTCTCAACACAATCGCAGCCCGTGGCTCTCGCTTCTACTCCGGCGCGCCTTTCGCCAACGCTCCGTTACGTCATCGCCCTGTTAGCCATTTCCGTCTTTATTAATTACATTGACCGCAGCAATCTTTCCATTGCCGCACCTCTTTTGAAGGATGAACTCGGGCTCTCCGCCTCACGCCTGGGCATTCTGCTCTCCGCATTTTTCTGGACGTATGCAGGATGTCAACTTCTAGCGGGATGGCTGGTCGATCGATTTGATGTGAAGTACGTTTTCGCGATTGGTTTTCTGCTGTGGTCGCTAGCCACCGCCGCCACGGGATTGTTGCACGGCTTCGGGGCACTTGTTGCGGTGCGTGTGCTACTTGGAGCCGGCGAATCGGTAGCCTATCCTTCGTATTCGAAGATAATCGCCACGCATCTTCCTGAACAGCGTCGCGGCATCGCCAATGCGTTTATCGCTTCTGGCCTGTCACTGGGCCCGGCCGTTGGCCTGCTATTTGGCGCGGCTCTCATTTCGAAATTTGGATGGCGTCCCTTCTTCGTCGGACTGGGCTTGGTGAGTCTGGTGTGGCTGCTTCCGTGGTTTGCGTGGATGCCCACAGCGCCCGCAAAGGTCACGTTGAAGGTTCAGCAGGGTTTCACGGCTATCATAAAGCAGCGTTCCGCCTGGGGCACTTGCTTCGGTCTCTTTTGCGCCAACTATTTTCTATATTTCATTCTCACCTGGCTGCCGTTTTATCTGGTTCGCGAGCGGGGATTTTCTCTTCAGCAGATGGCACGCGCCGGAGGCGGCTTTTTTGTGGTAAGCGCAATTTCGTCCACGCTGGGAGGTTGGCTCTCCGATCGCTGGATCGAATCGGGTGCGTCTCACACCCGAGTACGCAAAGGTTTGACGATCGCGGCGGCTTTCTTCTGCGGACTGTTCCTGGCATGTTCTGTTGTAGCTCCCGATTCGGTGTGCATTGTCTGCCTTCTGCTGACAGCCGCCGCATTTGGCGTCGGCGCCGCGAATTTGTGGGCAATCACACAGCGTCTGGCAGGCGCGCAAGCCGTTGGCCGTTGGTGCGGCATTCAATTGTTTGTGGGCAATCTCTCTGGCGTCGTCGCCCCCGCGCTTACCGGGTACCTCGTCGATCGGACCGCGCACTTTTTTTGGCCCTTCATGGT
>Ga0210401_10004295_pt1 | contig 14908 bp, 13 predicted proteins | sample IncBWH32MmetaG_FD_150866 | JGI IMG/M metagenome (GOLD analysis project Ga0210401, IMG submission 150866) | Forest soil microbial communities from Barre Woods Harvard Forest LTER site, Petersham, Massachusetts, United States - Inc-BW-H-32-M | ecosystem: Environmental > Terrestrial > Soil >... | reverse complement strand
GCCGCCGATCGCGGCGAGCGGCGACCTCATCCCAAAGGCGACAAAGCGGCGCTGATGCCGCCGATTAGCTGGCCGGTTTTCGATCACATTGAACCGTCATTCCCGCGAAAGCGCAGGGCTGACCGGGGAAGCAGAGGCGGTTGTTTCTCGGTGGCCGGCTCCAGCCTTTTATCGTCTTGGCCGGGCTTGGCCCGGCCATCCACGCCTTTGCCGCACACCGGAGCGCCGGTCGTGGCTCGTGGATGCCCGAACCAGGTCCGGGCAAGACGATCTGGTTGGTGACAACCGAAAGCCCGGATCATAATTTCCCCGGACAGCCTTGCGCGAAAGCGAGCAAGCAACGTGCCGCTGGCCTGTGCACTAGATACAGAGGGCGGCTGAGATAGCTGTCTGCCCGATTCGCACCGCTTCCCCCAAAATGTTTTGAGCCCGCGTCCAGCGCGTCCGCTTGCGCGGCCGGGCGGCGAATTTGCATTATGGCCGCCGCGCGGGCTCTCACAGAAATCGGGGAAGCGGATGCATTTCGACCTGGCGAAGATCGCGGCGGCCGACGCCTACAAACTGCTGGTCTCGACCGTGGTGCCGCGGCCGATCGCGCTGGCGACGACGGTCGATCGCGACGGCCGGGTCAACGCCGCGCCGTTCAGTTTTTTCAACGCGGTCAGTTCGGTGCCGCCGGTGGTCGTGCTCGGCATCAGCCCTGGCGTCAACGGCGGCGACGGCTACAAGGACACCGAGCGCAACATCCGCGACACCGGGGAGTTTGTCGTCAACCTCGTCGACGAGGCACTGGCCGAGCGCATGAACATTTGCGCTGTCGACTTCCCGGACGACATCGCCGAACTCGAGATGGCCGGGTTGACGCCGGTCGCCTCGGCCGAGATTCGCCCGCCGCGCATCGCGCGGTCGCCGGTCAGCTTCGAATGCCGGCGCATCACCGGCCTGTCGCTCGGGCCGCGCTCGGTGCTCGAAGTGGGGCGGGTGATCCACATCCACATCCGCGACGACCTCGTCGACCCCGCCAAGTTTTATGTCGCGACCGAAAAGATGCGGCTGATCGGCCGCATGCACGGCCGCGGCTGGTACGCCCGCACCAGCGACCTGTTTCTGATGGACCGGCTGAGCCGCGAGGATTGGGAGACCGGCAACAGGTAATGGCTGCGGCGCCGGCCGGCACACGGCAGCCGGGGTCGTGCGCCGCGATGCGGCAGGTGATATAATTCGGTCGTCGTCGCCACGGGGGGTGCTGCTCGCCGCAAAATCTTTTAGGTGAGGGGGTTTATCGCAACGGCAGAAGGGGGGCTCGATGCCGGTGACACTGACAAGATTCGTTTTCGCGGCCGCAATCGCCTGTGCGGCGCTGCCGGCGCGTGGCGCCGGGATGCCCGACTACGGAACCAAAAATTTCAGCCCCGGCGGGGCCGCGCCGTCCTATTTCACCAATGAAAATGGCGCCGTCTTGGGCATTCCAGAGGCCGAAAACACGGACGATGGCGCCGATGCGGCGGATCGCGCGGCTTCGGCCGCGCCCGAACCGCGACGGGCCGACATAAAGAGCGCGTATCGCCGCGGCAGGTTCGCCGGCCATGAGTCGGAAGCGCGTGCCGAGGCACATTCGCGGGTCAAGGGCCGCACGTCTCAGGCCGCCGAGGCGAACCGCGCTCGAACCGCGTCGAACGGCCGATTTATCAATCCGAGACGGTCGGAGCATGCGACCCAGGCGAATGCAAGAATCGGAACGGCCCACGGCGGCGGCACAAAATCGGCCAGGTCCACTCCACGACATGCCGCGGCCAAATCCTGGTCAAGGAGAGGGTAGCCCGCTCGCTGCCCAAAGACGGCGCGTCGCTGCGCCGTCGCATAATTCGATGGCCGCTGGTAAGCTCGCCTCGTCCCACATATCCCGGTTTCGCGGCGCCGATCGGTCATGACGCAAAACATCTACGACAACCCCGAATTCTTCGAGGGCTACAGCCGATTGCCGCGTTCGGTTACGGGGCTCGACGGCGCCCCCGAATGGCCGGCGCTGCGGGCGCTGGTCCCCGATCTGCGCGGCCGCAATGTCGCCGATCTCGGCTGCGGCTACGGCTGGTTCTGCCGCTGGGCGCGCGAACAGGGGGCAGCGCATGTCCTCGGGATTGACGTGTCCGAGAAAATGCTGGCGCGGGCGCGGGCGGCAACCGCGGACGCGGCGATCAGCTATGTCCAGGCTGACATGGAATGCCTGGATTTGTCGGAAGCGTCGTTCGATCTTGTCTACAGTTCGCTCGCCTTGCATTACGTCGCCGATCTCGCCCGGCTGTTCGCGGCGGTGCACCGCGGGCTCGCCGCCGACGGGCGTCTGGTCTTCTCGGTCGAGCACCCGATATTTACCGCGCCGACGCAGCCGGGCTGGTCGGCCGATGCGCAAGGCCGCAAGACCTGGCCGATCGACGGCTATCTCGTCGAGGGTCCGCGCCGGACCAACTGGCTGACCCAGGGTGTCGTCAAGCAGCACCGCACCTTGGCAAGCCATCTCAACCTCTTGCTGCGCCTGGGGTTCGGGCTGTCGCGGGTCGAGGAATGGGGACCGACCGACGATCAGATCGAAGCCCACCCGGCGCTCGTCGATGAGCGGCAGCGCCCGCCCTTTCTGATCATAGCCGCGCGAAAGTGAGCGCCGCCCGGACCCGGCGCCCGGCCGCGAAACCGGCCGCGAAACCGGCGTCGAGGATGGCCGGATTGGACAGGCCGGCCGTGCCGCCATATAAGCGGGGCCATGCGGAAGGTGCCGTTTCTGAAGATGCACGGCCTCGGCAATGATTTTGTCGTGCTCGACGCGCGCCGCGATGCGATTGCGATCGACGGCGAAGGCGCGCGAGCGGTGGCGGATCGGCATACCGGGATCGGCTGCGATCAGCTGATCGTGCTCGAACCGCCGCGCCATCCGGGCGCACGGCTCGTTATGCGCATCCTCAACCCCGACGGCAGCGAGGCCGAGGCCTGCGGCAACGCCACGCGCTGCATCGCCTGGCTGCTGCACCGCGAGACCGGCGATCCGCGCGCCTCGATCGAAACCATGGCCGGATTGCTCACAGCCGAAATCATGCGCGATGGGCTGATCGCGGTCGATATGGGACTGGTGCGCACCGGCTGGCGCGAGATCCCGCTCGCCCGCGCCGCCGATACCGATCACCTCGACTTGGCGGTGGGGCCGCTGTCGGCCCCGGTCTGCACCAATATCGGCAATCCGCACGCCACCTTCTTTGTCGATGACGCTGCGGCGATCGACCTCGCGGCGCTTGGCCCGGTGCTCGAGCGCGACCCGCTGTTCCCGCAGCGCGCCAATATCGGCGTCGCCGAAATTCGCGACCAAAGCCGTCTGAGGCTGCGCGTCTGGGAGCGCGGGGCCGGGATCACGCGGGCCTGCGGCAGCGCCGCCTGCGCCGCCCTCGTCGCCGCCCATCGCCGCGGTCTCGCCGGCCGCCATGCTGCGGTCGAGCTCGACGGCGGCACCCTCGACATCGCGTGGCGCGAGGACGGTCATGTGATCATGATCGGGCCGGCGGCGCTGAGTTTCGAGGGCGTGTTCGACGCCGCCCTTATCGCCGGGCGTTGAGCCGATCATGGATGGCAACGAAATCATCACCTTCGGGTGCCGGCTGAACGCGTTCGAATCCGAGGTCATTCGCCGCGCCGCGACGGCGGCCGGGCTCGCGGGCGCCGTCATCGTCAATACCTGCGCTGTCACCGCGGAAGCCGAGCGGCAGGCCCGCCAGGCGATCCGCCGGGCTCGCCGCCGGCATCCCGAGGCGCCGATCATCGTCACCGGGTGCGCCGCCGAACTCGCCCCCGAGCGCTACGCCCAAATGCCCGAAGTCGATCGCCTGCTCGACAACCGCGCAAAGCTGCTCGCGTCGAGCTACGGCATCCCAACCGCGGCGTCGCCCGACCTCGAGGCGACCGCGGCCCATCTGATCGACGGCTTCGAGGGCCGGGCGCGAGCCTTTCTGCAGGTGCAGCAGGGCTGCGACCATCGCTGCACCTTTTGCATCATTCCCTATGCCCGCGGCCCGAGCCGGTCGGTACCGATCGGCGACATCGCCGAGCAGGCGCGCCGCTTTGTCGCCGCCGGGTATTCGGAGGTCGTGCTGACCGGCGTCGATCTGACGGCCTACGGCGCCGATCTGCCCGGCCGCCCGAGCCTCGGCCAGATGGTACGGCGGCTGCTCGCCGCGGTGCCGGAGCTGCGGCGTTTGCGGCTGTCGTCGCTCGACCCGGCCGAGATCGACGCCGAGCTGTGGCGGCTCATCGGCGAGGAGCCGCGGCTGATGCCGCATCTGCACCTGTCATTGCAGGCCGGCGACGACATGATCCTGAAGCGGATGAAGCGCCGCCATTCGCGCGCCGCGGCCATAGCGGTCGCCCGCCATGCCCGCGCGTTGCGCCCGGAGGTGGCGCTCGGCGCCGATTTGATCGCCGGCTTCCCGACCGAAACCGAGGACATGTTTTGCCGCAGCCTCGACCTCGTTGGCGAATGCGGTCTCGCCTTTGTCCATGTGTTTCCCTATAGCCCGCGCCCCGGAACCCCGGCGGCCCGCATGCCGCCGGTGCCCGCTGCGGTCGTCGGCGAGCGGGCGGCGCGGCTGCGGCAGGCGGGGGCGGCAGCACTCGCCGCCGAGCTGCGGTCGCGGGTCGGCAGCAGGACCGAGGTGCTGATCGAGCGCCCGGGTTCGGGCCGTGCCGCGTTTTACGGCGCGGTCAACTTCTCGGGCGGCGGCGAGGTCGGAGCGGTCTCGCCTATGCGGCTTGTCGGCAGCGACGGGCGCCGCCTTGTCGGAGAGCCGGTCGAATGAGGCTCTGGCGCCGCAATATCCCGGCCGAACCGGCGCCGGAGGTCGAGGAGACCCTCGCCCCGCCGGTCGAAGCGGTCGAGGAGCCATGGCAGCCGGAGACCGAAGACGACAAGGCTGCAGCCGAGGCTTTCCCGCCCGAGCCTCCAGCATCTGAGCCGTTGCCGCCGCCGGCTGAGCCCGCCGACAGCGCCGAGCAGCGCGGATGGTTCGGCCGATTGCGGGCGGGTCTTGCGCGCAGCTCGGCTCGGCTCAACGAGGGCATCAACGTCATCTTCAACCGGCGCCGCCTCGACGACGAGGCGCTGTTCGAGCTCGAAGAGCTGCTGATCTCGAGCGACATGGGCGTTGGCGTCGCCGGCGAGGTGACCGAAGTGCTGCGCCGCACTCGCTTCAACCAGGAGGTTTCGCCCGAGGAGGTCCGCGCCGCGCTTGCCGAGCAGGTGATCCGCCTGGTCGAGCCGGTGACCCGCCCGTTGCGCATCGACCGCGGACGCAAGCCGTTCGTGATCCTGGTCATCGGCGTCAACGGCAGCGGCAAGACGACGACGATCGCCAAGCTCGCCAGGCAATACCGCGACCAGGGAATGCGGGTGGTGCTCGCCGCCGGTGACACGTTTCGCGCCGCCGCGGTCGAGCAGTTGCAGATTTGGGGCGAGCGCACCGGCTGCGCGGTGGTGGCGCGGCCGGCCGGGTCTGACGCTGCCGGGCTCGCCTATGATGCGCTCCTCCAGGCGCAGCAGGAAGGCGCCGACATCCTGCTGATCGATACCGCCGGCCGGTTGCACAACAGGGCGGATCTGATGGGCGAATTGCAAAAGATCGTCCGCGTGCTGAAAAAGGCCGATGCCGCGGCGCCGCATTCGGTGCTCCTCGTGCTCGACGCCACCACCGGCCAGAACGCCCATGCCCAGGCCGAGATCTTTCGCGAGATGGTCGGCGTCACCGGTATCGTCATGACCAAGCTCGACGGCACCGCGCGCGGCGGCGTCCTGGTGTCGTTGGCCGAGAAATACGGCATCCCGATCCACGCGATCGGGGTCGGCGAAACCGCCGACGATCTGCGCCCGTTCGAGGCCCGCGCCTACGCCCGCAGCCTGGTCGGGCTCGACCCCTGACTGCTGTGGCAAACTGTTGAAAGCGATCGACGGCTAGCTTTCCGGCGAAATCCGCGATAAGGACATTACATGGCCGACGAAAGCCCGAACCTCGTTCTTGAGCTTCTGCGCGCGATGCGCGGGGACATCGCCGATATCAAATCAGACATGCATGAGTTCAGAGAACGCCTTGGTTTAATAGAGAACCAGATGGCTGGACATTATGCGCTCTATGCAAGCTTGTCAGCGCGACTGGACCATGTCGCCGACGATGTGCGGCTGATCAAACGTCGTCTCGATCTGGTCGACGCCTAGAATCCGGAAAGGCTGTCAGAAGCCGGGCGGGTTGATGCGGGTGGTAAAGTCGCGGCTGAGCTGGGCTTCGCGGTCGTGCTGCAATGCCCAGCGGTTCGACGGGAAGGCGAGATCGGCCCATGGGATCTCGTCCCAGCCGAACAGCCGCACCTCGAGGCTCTCCGGCCCCGCCGCAACCGCCTCGTCGAGCAGCTTTGCCCGATAGATCAGCTGCACCTGGCTGATGCGCGGGATGTCGTAGATCGCCAGCAGCCCTTCGATCTCGATCCGTGCCCGCGCTTCTTCCCAGGCCTCGCGCTCGGCGCCGGCGGTCGCCGATTCGTTGAGCTCGAGATAGCCCGCCGGCAGGGTCCAATAGCCGTGGCGCGGCTCGATCGAACGCCGGCACAACAGGATGCGCTCACCCCAGCGGGCCACCGAGCCGACCACGATCTTTGGGTTGTCGTAAAGAATATAACCGCAATCGGCGCAGATCATGCGCTCGCGGTTGTCCCCTTCGGGAACGCCGCGAACCGATGGGCCGCGCGATGGGGTGTCCTCGGACATCGGCCGATCCGGTCGCCCGCGCCGTTCAGTCCGCGCGGGCCCGCCGCGATCGGCGGATGGTAGGGACGCAGCAGGACAGCATATCGGCCGGCATCGTCGTGCGTTCGAGCAGCCGATAATAGGCAGCGCCTTTGGCTGCGGCAAGCCGCCGTGGCGTTCCGAGCGCCGTTGCGACGCGGCCGGTCGGCGTCTACCGCGCCGGCGCAACTTACCGGAACCCGCCGGCCGCGGCGTGGCGCGCGCGCCCTGATGGCGGTATCCTGTCGCCCGATGAGCGAGCAAGACACCAGCGGCGCCGCGGCGCGCGACTACCGGCGACTGCCCGAGGACGAGAAGGCCCCCTTTGTCCGCGCCGTCTTCGACAGCGTGGCGCAGCGCTACGACTTGATGAACGATTTAATGAGCGGCGGCGTCCACCGCTGGTGGAAGGCCCAAATGGTGGCATGGTTGAAGCCGCGTCCCGGCCAGACCCTGATCGACGTTGCCGGGGGCACCGGCGATGTGGCGCTGCGCGCGCTGCCGCGGCTCTTCCCCGACCCCGGCAACCTCGCCGAGGGCGGTGCGGTCGTCTGCGACGTTAACGAGCGCATGCTGGAGGTCGGGCGCGCCCGTGCGCTCGACCAGGGCGTGCTTTTCGGGATCGAGTGGCTGGCCGCGGACGCCGAGCGGCTGCCCTTTGGCGACCGCAGCTTCGATCTCTACACGATCGCCTTTGGCCTGCGTAACGTGACCCGCTTCGAGGCGGCGCTCGCCGAAGCGCGGCGCGTGCTGAAGCCGGGCGGGCGGTTCATGTGCCTTGAATTCACCCCCGAAGCAACGCCGCTGCTGCAGCCGTTTTACGATCTCTACAGCTTTCACATCGTGCCGCTGCTGGGCCGGATCGTCACCGGCGACCGCGACGCCTATAGTTATCTCGTCGAAAGCATCCGCGGGTTCCCCCGCCAGGGCGAGCTTGCGGAGATGATCGCTGCCGCCGGGCTGGAACAGGTCCGATACCGCAACCTGACAGGGGGCATTGCTGCGCTTCATTCGGCCTGGCGCCTTTGACGCGGCACAGCCCAAACTCGGGCTGCTGCGCAGCCTGCGCAATCTCACCCGCCTCGCCGCCATCGGGTTGATCCTGGCGCGGCACGACGCGCTGTTCCCGTTCGCCGAGATCCCGGTCGTCCGGTCTTTTCTGCGGGTCGCGAGGCTGTTCGCGCGACAGCGCGGTCTTGCGGTGCTGCGCCCCGGCCAGCGGCTCGCCGCGGCGCTCGACGAACTCGGTCCCGGCTTTATCAAGCTCGGGCAAATGCTGTCGACAAGGGCCGATCTGTTGGGCGAGGAAATTGCCGCCGACCTCGCGAGCCTGCAGGATCGCCTCCCGCCCTTTCCGGGTGCGGCCGCGCGCGCCGCGATCGAAGCCGAATTCGCCCAGCCGCTCGCAAACTTGTTCCGGTCGTTTGATGAGGCCGCGATCGCCGCCGCTTCGATCGCCCAGGTTCACTTCGCCTGCACCGTCGAAGGGCACGAGGTCGCGGTCAAGGTGTTGCGGCCGGGGGTGGCGGCCGCCTTTGCCCGCGACCTCGATCTGTTTTTGTGGCTCGCGGTCGTCTTGGAGCGGCTGCATCCGCCATCGCGCCGGCTGAAGCCGGTCGAGGTCGTCCGCACCCTGGCTGAGATCGTCGGTTTTGAAATGGATCTTCGCTTTGAAGCCGCCGCCGCTTCCGAGCTTGCCGAGAATTTTGCCGGCGACCCGGGTTTTCGGGTGCCGCGCATCGACTGGTCGCGCACCGGCCGCGGCGTCCTGACCCTGGAGCGGATCAAGGGCGTGCGCATCGACGACCGGGCCGGGCTGATCGCCGCCGGGCATCGGATCGGCGGCGTCTTGGCCAAGGCGGCCGCCGCCTTTTTCAACCAAGTGTTCCGCGACGGTTTTTTTCACGCCGACATGCACCCCGGAAACATGTTCGTCGATGCCTCGGGTGCGATCGTCGTCATCGATTTTGGGATCATGGGGCGGCTCGACCGCGCTACCCGCTGGTATCTCGCCGACATGCTCGTCGGCTTTCTGACCGGCGACTACCGCCGCGTCGCCGAAGTGCATTTTGCCGCCGGCTACGTCCCCGCGACGCGCTCGATCGATGCCTTCACCCAGGCCTGCCGGGCGATCGGCGAGCCGATCCTCGGGCGGCCATTGCAGGAGATTTCGGTCGCCCGCCTGCTGGCGCAGCTGTTCCGGGTCACCGAGCAGTTCGACATGGAGACCCAGCCGCAATTGCTGCTATTGCAAAAGACCATGGTGCTGGTTGAAGGGGTCGGCCGCCGCCTCGATCCCGAAATCAACATCTGGACGATGGCGCAGCCGCTGATCGAAAGCTGGATGCGCGACAATCGCGGCCCCGAGGCGCAGTTGCGCCAGCGGCTCGAAACCGTCGCCGACATGATCGAGCGGCTGCCGCGGCTGGTCGAAAGCTTCGACACCCTGGTCGGCGACATGTCGCGCGACGGGGTGGTACTGCATGCCGAGTCGATCGCCTCGCATGCCGCCGAACAAGCCAAGCGCGCCTGGCTCGCGGTACTGCCGCTCTACATTGCCGCCGCGGCCTTGGTCGCGATCGCCGTCGCCCTGATCTTGCGGCATTAGACTTGCGTGATTTCGACAGAGTCGCTGGGCGTCATTGCGAGGAGCGCAGCGACGAAGCAATCCCGATCGGACGACGCCCCGCGCCAGATTGCTTCGCTTCGCTCGCAATGACAGACCCCGCGCAGGCGCTTCGACCTGATTGAAATCTACTTTAGCGTGCTAGTGTTGCCCGACGCGGCGGGGAGGGATGAAGCGGTGAAGATATCGAGCATGCGGTCGCAGATCCTGGTGTCGCCCGACCCTGCCTCGACTGGGGAAATTATGAGCCGGCTTCCCGTTGTCCTTGATCAACCAGATCGTCTTGCCCGGACTTGGTCCGGGCATCCACGAGAGCTCCGCGCGGCGCTGCGGGATGCGCAGAGGGGCGCGGGTCGCTGGACCAAGACGATATGAAGTAATTTAGCTTTGATCAAACCCTCTGGCTCGGAGCGGACGGATGCTCGGACACATGTCGTTTGGCGTCGAAAACCTGACACTTTCCGCTGCATTCTATGATCGGGTCTTAACGCCACTCGGATATGTCCGGGTTTGGACCAAGCCGCACGCGGTCGGTTTCGGGAAGAAAGGCGGCGGCGACAAATTGGCGCTGTTCGCGAAACCGGGAGAAGCAGCACCTCCAGGTCCGGGTTTTCATCTGGCTTTCGACTCGCCAAGCCATGACGCGGTGGATGCGTTCCATATGGCGGCTCTGCGCGCCGGCGGCGTCGATGCCGGCGGACCGGGGCTGCGACCGCAATACAGCGCGACCTACTATGCCGCTTTCGTCTTCGATCTCGACGGCCATAAACTGGAGGCCGTCCATCAATGACCGGGAGTAAGAGATGAAGATCACGCGGGCCGACACCGGCATCGTCGCCCTGCCGAACGACGAGCCGCTCGCCGGCTTTTCGGAAAACCCGAACGGGGTCAATCCGATCGTCTGGCTGCGGCTCGGCACCGATGACGGCGTTGAAGGCCTCGGCGTCACCTATTTTGGCGGTGCGCTGACCCGCACCCTGCGCCATGCGGTCGACGAGTTGGGCGCGCTCGCGATCGGCGAGGACCCGCTGCGGGTCGAGATGGTCGCTGCCAAATTGCGCGCCGCGGCGGTCAGCGCCGGCCCGGCCGGCGTCTTTACGATGGCGTTGTCGGCGATCGACGTCGCGCTGTGGGACATAAAAGGGAAAGCGCTCGGATTGCCGTTGTGGAAATTGCTCGGCGGTGGGCGCGACCATATCGCGACCTATGCCAGCGGCGCGTTGCGGCGTGGCCTCAAGCTCGACGAGGCGGTGACCGCCGCCCAGCGGCTGCGCGAAAAAGGCCATCGTCAGACCAAGATGCAGCTCGGCCTGCCGGGCGTCACGACGCCGGCGCGCGAGGTCGAGCAGGCAAGGCTGATCCGCCAGGCGGTCGGCCCCGACATGGATCTGATGTGCGACATCAACCAGCGCTGGCGGCCGGAGCAGGCGATCGACATCGGCAAACGGGTCGAGGATGCCGGGATCGGGCTTTTCTGGCTCGAGGATGTGACCGCGCATGACGACTACGCCGGGCTGGCGCGGGTCAGCGCGGCACTGGCGACGCCGGTCGCCGGCGGCGAATACCTTTACGGCATCGTGCCGTTCCGGCACATGCTCGAAGCCCGCTCGGTCGACATCGTGATGATCGACCAGGTGCGCTCGGGCGGGATCACGCCATGGCTCAAGATTGCCGGCATGGCCGAGGCCTTCAACCTGCCGGTGGTCAGCCACGGCGTTCCCGAGATCCATGTCCATCTGGTCGGCGCCGCACCCAACGGGCTGACCGTCGAATACATGCCGCGGCTGTTTCATCTGTGGGAAGAAGTCCCGGTCCCCAATAACGGTCTGCTGGCGATGCCCACCGCCCCCGGCCTCGGCCTCAAATTCAGCGCCGACGCAATCCGCCGCTACGGCGTGGGGTAGCGTTTACCGCCCGCACTGGCCGGATCCGAATTCCCGATGAGCGGCGCTCGTTGGCGCAGTTTTCGACCGAGTTGCCACGCTGTCATTGCGAGGAGCGTAGCGACGAAGCAATCTCGAAAGGACGATCGCTCAGCGGCCCGAGATTGCTTCGCTTCGCTCGCAATGACACGGGAATTAATGGTCCGATCAGATCGGATCCTGCTCGTCAGAACTCGATGCCCGGCTGGGCTTTGACGCCGGCGCGGAACGGGTGCTTGACGAGCGTCATCTCGGTCACGAGATCGGCCGCCTCGATCAGCTTCGGCTTGGCGTTGCGGCCGGTGACGATGACGTGCAGGTCGCGCGGCTTATTTTTCAGGACCGTCACGACCTCGTCCGTTGGCAGGTAGTCGTAGCGCAAGACGATGTTCAGCTCGTCGAGCAATACCAGCCGGTAAGACGGGTCGGCGATCATCGCCTGCGCCGTCTCCCACGCCCGGCGCGCGGCGGCGATGTCGCGGGCGCGGTCCTGCGTGTCCCAGGTAAAGCCCTCGCCCATCGCCCGGCAGGTCACAAGATCGCCAAAATGTTCGAGTGCGGTCCGTTCGCCGGTATGCCACACGCCTTTGACAAACTGGACGATGCCGACCCGCATGCCATGGCCGAGGCAGCGCAACACGATGCCGAAGGCGGCGGTCGACTTGCCCTTGCCCGTGCCGGTATGGACGATCAGCAATCCGTGTTCTTCTGTCTTGGTCGCCAGCATCCGGTCGCGCGCCGCCTTGCGCCGCGCTGCCTTCTCGTTGTGGCGGCGGTTTACCTCATCTTCGGTCTCGACCGGATCGCTCACGCCCCGCACCATTGCTTGAGAGCCTCGCCCGTGCTGTTGCGGCGCGGCCGCCACAGGCCGCGGTCGATCGCTTCGAGAAACCGCAGGCTGGTCTCGGCCAGTGCCGCCGGGTTGTGCTCGGCCATGAAATCGCGCACCCGATCGTCGGCGAGATAGGCGTCGAAGAGTGCCTCGAAATGCGCGTCGTCGACGGCGCGCGCGGTCGCGGCAAAGGCAAACAAATAGTCGACCGTGGCGGCGATCTCGGCCGCCCCCTTGTAGCCGTGGCGCATGACGCCGGCGATCCAGCGCGGGTTTGCGGCGCGGCCGCGGACGACGCGCCCGATCTCCTCTCGCAAACTGCGGATACGCGGCGTCTCCGGCCGCGAATGGTCGTTGTGCCAGACCGCCGGGACCCGCCCCGACAGCCGCCGCACCACGAGTGCCAGCCCGCCCTCGAACTGGTAGTAATCGTCGCTGTCGAGCAGGTCGTGCTCGCGATTGTCCTGGTTGTGCAATACGGCGTCGGCGGCGGCGAGCCGTTGTTCGAGCATCGGCCGCTCGGCCTCTCCCTCGGTGCTGGCGCCATAGGCGTAACCGCTCCAGCCGAGCCAGGTCTCGGCGAGATCGTCCTCGTCGCTCCAGATCCGCTCGTCGATCAGGGTCTGCAATCCCGCGCCGTAAGCTCCGGGTTTCGAACCAAAGACGCGGTAGCCGGCGCGGCGCGCGGCGTCCTCCGGCGGCATCCCCTGGGCTTCGAGCGCGCTGCGGTCGGCGGCAAAGCCGGCGGCGAGGGGGTTGACCGCCGCCGGCTCATCGAGGGCCGCGACCGCGCGCGCCGCCGAATCGACGAGATCGATCAATCCGGGGAACGCGTCGCGGAAGAACCCGGAGACGCGCAGCGTCACATCGACCCGCGGCCGGTCGAGCACCGAGGCCGGCAGGATCTCGAACCCGGTCACCCGGCCGCTCGCCCGCTCCCACACCGGGCGTACCCCCATCAAGGCCAGGGCTTGTGCAACGTCGTCGCCGCCGGTGCGCATATTGGCGGTGCCCCAAGCCGACAGTGCCACCCGCGCCGGATAGAGGCCATATTCCTGGGCGTGGCGTTCGACCAGCATCGCCGCCGATTTCCAGCCGAGCTTCCAGGCCGCCTGCGTCGGCACCGCGCGGGTGTCGAGCGAAAAGAAATTGCGCCCGGTCGGCAACACCTCGGGCCGGCCGCGGCTCGGCGCGCCCGACGGGCCGGGCGCGACAAACCGCCCGTCGAGCCCGGCGAGCAGTCCGGCGATCTCGGCAGCACCGCATCCCGCGACCGCCGGCCGCAACCAGCACTCGATCCAATCGACCACCGCCCGGGTCCGGCTCCACGCCGGTTCGGGCTGTACCTCGCCGGCGACAAGCCGCAGCGCCAGCGCCTCCAGCCGTTCGACCGTGTCGCCCGCTGTCCGCCACGAAATTTCCCCTCTCCGCCCTTCAGGGGGGAGAGGGAGGGGCCCATCGCAGCGCGATGGGAGGGTGAGGTGGGCGAGCGTCGTGGATTCCCCCACCTCACCCCGACCCTCTCCGCCCCCAGGGACGGCGAGGGGGCAGAGATCGGCGGCGAGAATCTTGGGGCGCGGGCCGGTCCAGGGTTTGGCGGGGTCGAGCGCCAGTGGATCGCCGCCGACGCCGAGATCGGCGGCGAGCGCGCGCAGCAGCGACATGTCTTCGGGGCGCGCGCCGCGGGCCGGGCGGGCGAAGGCGACGAGCAGCCCGTCGAGCAGCCCACCCTCGGGGCTCTTCCCAAAGACGTGCAGCCCGTCGCGGATTTGCAACTCCTTTAGCTCGCACAAAAACCCGTCGAGCTTGCGCAATGCGCTCGCCGGCGCTTCGCCCGAGGCAATCCCGCAATCGCCGTCGAGCCCGGCGGCGTGAACCTGTTCTAGGATCGCCGCGGCGAGCGGCGCGACGCGGCGGGCATCGCCCTGGGCAGCCTCGTAGTATTCGTCGACCAGGCGTTCGAGTTCGGCCATCAGGCCATAGCTGCCGGCGCGGGCGAGCGGCGGGGTCAGATGATCGACGATGACCGCCTGGGCGCGGCGCTTGGCCTGCGTACCTTCGCCGGGGTCGTTGACGATAAACGGGTAGAGATGCGGCAATGGCGGCATTACCGCTTCGGGAAAGCACTCGGCCGACAGGGCCAGCGCCTTTCCCGGCAGCCATTCGAGGGTGCCGTGCTTGCCAAGGTGGATGATGGCATCGGCGCGGAATTCCTGCGCCAGCCAGGAATAGGCCGCGAAATAGCCGTGCGGCGGCACCAAGGCCGGGTCGTGGTAGGTCGCTTGCGGGTCGATGGTGCAGCCGCGCGCCGGCTGGATCACGATCGCGACATTGCCGCAGCGAAACCCTGGGATCGCAAACCGCCCGCAATCGAGCCGCCCTTCGCGAAAAAACGGGTCGCGCTCGCCCGGCCCCCAGCGCTCGGCGACGGCGCGCTGAACCGACGGGGCAAGGGTTGCGAAGAACGCCGAATAATCGGCAAAGGAAAAGGTTTCCTCGGCCGCGGCGCCAGGCCTTGCATTGGTCGGGCCGGCGAGCAAGCGTTCGATCAGCGCCTGTGGGTCGCCGGGCATGTCGGCGATGCGATAGCCGGCTGCGGCAAGCGCCCTGGTGACCGCGATCGCCGAGGCGGGCGTGTCGAGCCCCACACCATTGCCGATCCGGCCGTCGCGGTTCGGGTAGTTGGCGAGGATCAGCGCCACCCGGCGCTCGGCCAGCGG
>Ga0210401_10004293_pt1 | contig 14911 bp, 15 predicted proteins | sample IncBWH32MmetaG_FD_150866 | JGI IMG/M metagenome (GOLD analysis project Ga0210401, IMG submission 150866) | Forest soil microbial communities from Barre Woods Harvard Forest LTER site, Petersham, Massachusetts, United States - Inc-BW-H-32-M | ecosystem: Environmental > Terrestrial > Soil >... | reverse complement strand
TACAAGTGGGACCCTGGGCCGTTACTGTTCCAAGCTCAATTCAACGAACGAGGCAAAAGAAGCTCCGTGGAGCTCGTCTCCCAATTCATCTCCGAACACCCAGTCTTGGTGGTATCGCTAGTTAAGATTGCCCTCACCCTGTTTGTGGTGATGACAGCGCTGGCGTACCTCACCTGGTTCGAGAGAAAAGTCGTGGCGCGCATGCAGTCGCGATGGGGCCCATACTACGTGGGCGCCCACGGCCTGTTGCAGCCTCTCGCCGACGGCGTGAAGTTTCTTTTCAAGGAAGACGTCACACCGCCCTCCGCGGATATACTTGCGTATTTGCTGGCGCCGTTCCTTGCGCTGGTGCTCGCACTCACGGCGATCGCGCTGCTTCCCATCGGCCCACCGGATGTACTTCTACTGGGCCAGCCGGTCTTTGCTGTCTCCAACATCAACATCGGCTTGATCATGCTTTTCGCGATCACTTCGCTGGGCGTTTATGGCGTTGCGCTCGCCGGTTGGTCTTCGAACAGCAAATATCCGCTGATGGGCGGCCTGCGCAGCTCCGCCCAAATGATCAGCTACGAGGTTTCACTCACGCTCTCGGTAGTGGGCGTCCTGCTGCTGGCCGGGACGCTGAACTTGGGCGAAATCGTCAGTGGTCCGAACGGCCAGGCCGGTCACTGGCTGCATTTCATCCCCAAGTGGAACGTGATCCCGCAATTCGTGGGCTTTCTCTGCTACATCACTGCGGCGATTGCCGAAACCAACCGCGTGCCGTTTGACTTGCCCGAAGCGGAAACCGAACTCGTCGCGGGTTTTCACACTGAATATTCGAGCTTTAAGTTCGCCATGTTCTTCATGGCCGAATACGCGAACATGATCACTGTTTCCTGTCTCGCCACGATTCTCTTCTTCGGCGGCTGGCTGTCTCCCTTGGGTGGCCGCGAATGGGAGAAGTTCATTCCCGTAGCGATCTTCGCGGCCCTTGCCATCTATTGCCTGGTTAACGTCGCAACCGAATTGCAAGCCGTCCTGCATAAGCTGCAGTTCATGGTGGTCGTCGGGCTCTTTTTCGCCCTTGCCGCTGCGTGCTTCTTCTTCCCGCAATACGCGATGGGACCGTTCTGGTTCATTCTGAAGATCGCCGTCTTCATGTTTGTCTACGTCTGGGTACGGGGCACGCTTCCTCGCTTTCGTTATGACCAGCTCATGTCGTTCGGCTGGAAACTGCTGCTGCCGCTTTCGCTTGCGAACCTTGTGGTCACCGCAGCCGTCTATCTGGTGATGCACCCATGACGCTGCCCTTCTTGCTTTTCTTCGCATGCGCGCTTGTGGCCTTGCTTGGCGCGGTGCTGCTGATTGTGGCCAGGGAGCCGATTCACAGCGCCCTGTCGCTGATTCTCGTCATGGTTTCCCTCGCGGTGCTTTACTTGCTGCTCGGCGCGCCGTTCGTCGCCGCCGTCCAAATTCTCGTGTACGCAGGCGCGATCATGGTTCTCTTCGTCTTTGTGATCATGCTTCTCAACGCCGGAGAAGAGGAGCGCACCGACTGGTCCAAGATTGCCAAGTACGTCGGTTGGCCGCTCGGCGTCGTCGTAGTCCTTGGCGGGATGCACCTCCTGTTTCATTCCGAACCGGGCGCGGCCGTGGCAAACTCCGCTGTGAATCCGCCCCCGCCGGCCGATACGGTGGCCCTATCGAATTTGCTGTTCCGGAATTACCTGTTCCCTTTTGAAGCGACGTCGATCCTGATTCTGATTGCGATCCTCGGCGCGCTGGTGCTGGCAAGGAAGGACGAATGAGCGTCGTTCCCGTTTCCTACTATCTCGCGTTGAGCGCCTTTCTGTTCGGCCTCGGCGTGATTGCGTTTGTGTTCAAACGCAACATCATCACAATCTTCATGGCCATTGAGCTGATGCTCAACGCCGTGAACCTCGCGTTCGTCGCCTTTGCGCGCGCGCATAGCCAGCTGGACGGGCTTGTGTTCGTATTCTTCGTGATTGTGGTGGCGGCGGCCGAAGCGGCCGTGGGTTTGGCGATCGTTCTCGCGCTGGCGCACACGCGGCAATCGCTCAACGTCGACCGCGTGAATCTGCTCAAGTTCTGATGCTTATACTCGATCAACTTTGGATCATTCTCGCGCTGCCGCTCCTCGGCTCGGCGATCAACGGCATTTTCGGCTTGTGGCTTGGTTCGCGCTGGTCGAATTCGACCGTCAACACCGTTGGCGTCGGCTCGGTCGGCCTCTCTTTCCTCTGTGTGCTCGAAGCCGTTCGCGAGTTCCTGCAGGTCCCGGCGGACCAGATCCCGGTCTTCCACGATTACTTCACTTGGATGATCGCGGGCCCGTTCCGTGCGGGCTTCGCGCTGCAAGTCGATCAGTTGTCGGTCGTAATGCTCCTCATCGTCACCGGCGTCGGTCTGCTCGTGCATATCTTCTCGGTGGGCTACATGGCCCACGAGGGCGGCTATTACCGCTTCTTTTCCTATCTGAACCTTTTCGTCTTCTTCATGCTTACGCTGGTCCTTGGCGCGAACCTGCTCGTCACGTTCGTCGGATGGGAAGGCGTGGGGCTCTGCAGCTACCTGTTGATCGGCTTTTGGTTCCTGAAAAAGTCTGCTGCGGATGCGGGCAAGAAGGCCTTCATCACGACGCGTATCGGCGATATGGGCTTTATGGTCGGCATCCTGCTGGTCTTTGCCACGTTCAACACGGTCGACTATCGCGGCATCTTCAGCACGCTCGCCCAGAGAAACGTCCCGGTTGAAACGCATCTCGGCGTAATCACCGCGATCTGCCTGTTGCTCTTCGCGGGTGCGATTGGCAAGTCCGCGCAGCTGCCGCTCTACGTTTGGCTGCCGGACGCGATGGAAGGTCCCACGCCCGTCAGCGCCTTGATTCACGCGGCCACGATGGTGACAGCGGGCGTTTACATGGTTGCGCGAATGAATCCGCTCTACGCACGCTCGCCGATTGCGATGCTGGTCGTCGCCATCATCGGCGGTGTGACAGCGTTCTACGCTGCCACGATCGGCATCGCGCAGACCGACATCAAGAAAGTTCTCGCCTACTCCACCGTTTCGCAGCTTGGCTACATGTTCCTTGCCTGCGGCGTGGGCGCGTATTCAGCCGGCATCTTTCACCTGATGACGCACGCCTTCTTCAAAGGCCTGCTTTTCCTCGCGTCCGGCAGCGTGATCCACGCGATGGGCGGCGAGCAGGACATGCTCAAGATGGGCGGCCTCCGGAAGAAGATTCCGGTCACGTTCTGGACGATGCTCATCGGTACGATCGCCATCGCGGGCATTCCCCCGTTCGCAGGGTTCTTCAGCAAGGACCAGATCCTTTTCGCCGCGTGGGCTGGCCCGTACGCCAATAAGCCGCTTTATCTGCTCGGCATCTGCGCGGCGGCGATCACCTCGTTCTATATGTTCCGACTCATCTTCCTGACGTTTTTTGGCGAGCCGCGCTACGACGAGCATCATGTCCACGTGCACGAATCGCCGTGGAGCATGCTCGGGCCGCTCTGCATCCTCGCCTTGCTTTCCACAGTCGGCGGCTGGTTCGCCGCACCCACGCTTTGGGGCGGCGAAGACGCCTTTGGCAAGTTCCTCTCGCCGGTCTTCGCGCAGGCCGCCGCTCTCGCGCCCGTAACCGAAGAAGCCAGCCACTCGCTCGAGTTGCAATTCTCTGCCATCGCTGTGGCGGTTGGCTTGATCGGCCTGCTGGTCGCGTGGTGGCTCTATGTGAAGAATCCCGATTTGCCCGCGCGCATCGCAAAGAGCCTCGGCGGCCTCTACACGCTGGTGTACAACAAATACTTCGTGGACGAAATATACGGAGCCCTGATCGTTACGCCGCTGCTGTGGATTTCGACCAACGTACTCTGGCATGTCGTTGATGAAGGCATGATCGACGGCGCGGTGAACGGCGCAGCCGACGTCGCCCAAGCCGCTGGCGGCGAGGCTCGCAAGCTGCAGTCCGGTTATACGCGCAGCTACGCGACGTGGGTGATCATCGGTGCGGTCGGTTTCTCAGCCGTGCTCTACGGACTACTGAGGATGAAGCAATAGCATGGGAACGCAAAGTTTCTTGCTGACGGCAATCACGTTTTTCCCGCTGCTCGGTTGCGGCGCGCTACTCATGCTGCGCGATGAAGACGATCTCTGGATCCGCCGCATCGCGCTGGCGATTTCCGTCGTCGAGTTCATCCTTTCGCTTTTCCTGTTGCCGAAATTCGACCTGACGATCGGCGGCTATCAGCCTGGTTTGATGGAAAACCGCCCGTGGATCGGCGAATCGATCCGCTACCACATGGGCGTCGACGGGATCAGCTTGTGGCTGATTCTGCTCAGCACATTCCTCACACCGCTCGCGGTGCTGTGCTCCTGGAAATCGATTCACGACCGCGCCAAGGGCTTCTTCATCGCCCTGCTCGCCCTGGAAACGGGCATGATCGGGGTCTTCGTATCCCTCGACCTGTTCCTTTTCTTCGTCTTCTGGGAAGCGATGCTGATCCCGATGTACTTCATCATCGGAATCTGGGGACACGAGCGCCGCGTCTACGCCGCCGTGAAATTCATTCTGTACACGATGTTTGGCTCGATCCTGATGCTCGTGGCGATCCTCTGGCTCTATAACCTGGCCCACACGTCGGACCTGCCGAGCATCCAGGACCAACTGCGAACCGGCTCGCTGCCGCAGTCGACCGAATTGCTGCTCTTCGCGGCCTTCTTCCTGGCCTTTGCGATCAAGGTTCCGCTCTTCCCTTTCCATACCTGGCTACCGGACGCGCACACCGAGGCGCCCACGGCTGGTTCGGTGATCCTGGCGGGTGTGATGCTGAAGCTTGGCACCTACGGCATGTTGCGCTTCTGCCTGCCGTTGTTTCCAGAAGCGGCCCACCGCGCAGCCCCGCTCATCGGCGTGCTCGCGATCATTGGAATTGTCTACGGCGCCCTGGTCGCCACCGTGCAGACCGATTTGAAGCGCCTGGTCGCCTACACATCGGTCAGCCACCTCGGATTCGTCGTTCTCGGCATCTTCTCGTTCCAGACCACCGCCATCCAGGGCGCGATCTACCAGATGCTCAATCACGGCGTCTCGACCGGCGCGCTCTTCCTTGCGGTCGGCATGCTTTACGATCGCCGCCACACCCACGAAATCAAGCAATACGGCGGGCTCGCAACTCCGATGCCGGTCCTGATGGCCTTCTTCCTCTTCGCGGCGCTCTCCTCGCTCGCGCTTCCGCCGCTCAACGGCTTTATCGGTGAATTTTTGATCCTTGTCGGCGCATTCCTGGCCAACCACACGGTCTGGGCATCGATCGGCACGACGGGCTCGGTGCTCTCTGCGATCTACCTGCTCTGGGCTTACCAGCGCGTAGCATACGGCGACGTCACCGTCGAAAAGAACCGCACGCTGCCCGATGCGTCCGGCCGCGAGAAGTTCATCCTCGCCGCAGTGTCGGTCGCGATCATCGTGATGGGCGTGGCGTCGCCGATCTTCACGCGCCGCATGCAAGCCTCAACCGACAACGTGCTCCTGCAGATGAACCAGCAACTCAATCGCGCCTCTGAGGCGTCGCACAGCGCTCCGGCTCAGCCCGCATCGCCTGCGCCTGTTGTGATTCCGCCGGTTCACCCGATCGCGCATCGCCTGCTTGCTTCGCTTGACCAACGGCAGGTGCGACCGTGACGCTGCCATCGTCGGTGCAGATGCAGAATCTCTATCGTCTCGGCCCTGACCTCTGGCTCTGCATTTTCGGCATCCTGGTGATGCTGTTTGACCCGTTCGTCAGCCAGGCGAACAAGCGCAAACTCGGCTGGTTCGCCCTGTTCGGCGCGGTGTTCTCATCCCACGCAATTGCGGCCATGTTGCATGTCGCCGCCGACTCGTCGCCAATCGGCTACAACGGGCTGATCAACGCCGATTATTTCAGCGCATTCGTCCATGGCGTCATCATCCTTGCGACGATCCTTGTGATTCTCGGGTCGATGGATTATCTGGACCGCGAAAGCATACAGAGCGGCGAGTTTTACGCGCTGGTGCTCTTTGCCACAGCCGGCATGGGGATTCTCGCCAGTGCCAACGAGCTGGTGACCGCGTTCGTCGGTCTCGAAATGAGCTCGATCTCGAGTTACATTCTCGCCGGGTTCCGCAAGCGTTCGCCAAAATCCAACGAAGCGTCGCTTAAATACTTCATCCTGGGCTCGTTTGCCACCGCGTTTTTCCTTTACGGCATCGCCATGGTTTACGGCGCCACGGGCACAACCCAAATCGACCTGATCCAAAAAGCCTTTGAGATCGCGCCGCTCGATCCGCGGGCGGGAGCGACTCTTCTGCCCGTCATCGGTCTCGGCCTGATGTTCGTCGGCCTCGGTTTCAAAGTGGTTGCCTCTCCTTTCCAGATTTACGCGCCGGACGTTTACGAAGGGGCGCCTACGCCGGTTACTTCCCTGCTTGCGTCCGCGCCCAAGGTCGCCACGTTCGCCCTGATGATCCGGATTTTCTACGTCGCGTTCGGCTCGGGAAGCAGTTTCTGGTTCTGGGTCATCTGGGTTTCAGCGGCGCTCAGCATGACCATCGGCAACCTGGCAGCGCTCAAGCAAAATAACGTTAAGCGCATGCTGGCGTATTCCTCGATCGCGCACGCAGGCTACATTCTGGTCGCGTTCGCTGCCGGCACCGAAGCGGCCGTCGTTGCGATGCTTTTCTATCTGGCGGCGTACTCGCTGATGAAAGTCGGCGCGTTCCTTGTGATCACGCACCTCGGCCAGCAAGACGAATCCCGCCTCGACATTAAAGACTACGCCGGGCTCGCCTCGAAACAGCCCGTACTGGCGGCCTGCTTCTCGCTCTTCTTGCTTTCGCTGCTTGGCCTTCCGGCCACCGGCGGCTTTCTCGGGAAATTCTTTGCGTTCCAGTCCGCGCTCGACACGCGCATGGTTTGGCTCGTCGTGATTGCCGCGATCAACAGCGTGATCGGAGCCTACTACTACCTGCGCGTCATGATCTCGATGTACTTCTGGGATCCCGCCCAGGATTACGTGGCGTCCCCGCTCAAACCCGGCCTTACGGTGGCGCTCTCGATCGCTGCCGTCGGCACGCTCTGGCTCGGTCTTATGCCCAACGCGGCCCTCAACTGGGCCCGCTCAGCCGCCGAATCACTCGCGCTTCGCTGAGCGCATCAACTGAAGTTTCTTCGCCTGGAAACAAAAAAACCCGGAGCTCGTCTGAGCCCCGGGCCGAAAATCCGCCAAGCGTTAGTAAATCATCTTTGCGAATACGACAGCGAGGGTGAACAGCACCAGCGTCTCGATAAACACCAATCCAAGAATCATCGCCAAACGAATCGGGCCGGCCGCTCCCGGATTGCGCGCAATTCCTTCGCAAGCCGAAGCGCCCACTTTACCCTGGCCAATGCCGCAAAGACCGGCGGCGATGCCCATTGCCAGACCCGCGGCGATAAACATTGCCGCGCTCACACTGGCCGGCGGCTTCGCTGCCGCTTCCTGCGCGAACACCGGCGTCGCCACCATCGCGAATACCGGCAACATTCCCAACATCGCTGCAATCTTCTTCATTGTTTCTCCCTCCGTATTAGTTGCCGTCAGGAGGTGGTTCCCGGCCGCCCTGGGGGACGGCGGGCTCACACTGATCGGCGATCAAGCCCTTGAACCTGTATGAAGCTATGAATTAGTGCTCGTGCGCAGTGGCCAGCCCGATATACACAGCGGGCAGAATGGTGAAAATGAACGCCTGCACAATCGCCACAAACGCGTGCAGCAAAATGAACGCCGGCGGGATCAAAATCGGGAACACCGCGAGCACCCAGCCCAGCGCAGGATTGGTGACCGCGAAATGTTGCCCGGGCGCCATCAACAGGCCCAGAAACACGACGTAAATCAGCTCGCTGGCGAAAATGTTGGCCCAAAGACGCACCGTCAGCGAAAGCAGCCGCGCCAGTGTGCTGACGATCTCCACCGGAAAGAGCAGCCAGGAGAGCCACCACACCGGCCCCGCAAACGTCTTCGCGTAGCCCACTGGCCCGTGATGCTTCACACCCCAATAGTTGAACGACAGAAAAGTGAGAACCGCGCAAGCCAGCGGCACGCTCGGGTGCCCGGTTGGCGATTGGAACGCGGGGACGATGCTGATGAGGTTCGCAAACAAAATGAAAATCGCGATCGAGCCGACCATCGTGACGTAGTGACGCGGATCGTGTTCGATGCTGTCATCGAGCAGGTCCTGGATGCCCACACGCATCGGGTTGGTCAGCACGTACTCCATCACCTGTTGCGCGGCGCCCGGCCGGTCGACCGAAATGCGCGGCTTAAGCCAAAGGAAAAAGAGCACGCCACCAACGAAGACGGCCAGGTCCATGGCCACGTAATTCGGGATCGGCAAGGCCCGGTCGTTCGGTGAAATATGAAGGGCACCCAGCAGGGCGAGAGCGGCACTGCCAAACCACTTGTTCAAAACAGCGGTCAGCCAGTTTACTTGTTCAGTCATGCGTCAGACAGGCTCCGAAAAGACTTCGTATAGGCCTTCGATTGTTACCGCGGCGCCCAGAGCCATCAGGCCCGAAAGCACCGCCAAGGTGGGCACATGCAAGAATGTAACGATACCATAGGCCGCCGCAGCGATCAAAGCGTAGCGGAAGGCAAAACGCCAGTAAGTGCCTGACGGAACGCGTACTTGCGCGCGTCCCTGCTGGGATTTTGCGACCGCCACGAGCGCATCGAGACCAGCGTCAAGCCAGCGATAGTTCAGCCACGCCAGCACAGCTCCAAACGCCACACCCGCTCCCCAGGCCTTCGACTTAAAGACGAGAACGACCAAAGCAACGACGAATCCGGTCGAAAGCGTCAGGATCTCCACGCGGCGTGAGAACCGGCGATGCTGCGCGTCGTCATCAACGGCCGGATGCGTTTCGTTCGTCATCTTTTTTCAGCCTGCTGAGTATAGTCCAGACGCCCGCAGCAAATCCCACAGCGCCAAGCGCGAGCATCAACCACGGCTTTGTATGCAGCCATCCGTCGAGCAGGTAGCCAAAAAAGCCGCCCGCCACACACTCGGCCACCAGGATGACCGGCAGTTCGCTGGCAAGCGCGATCTGCTTCGCCATACCGCCAGGAGTCTGTCGGGAATCAGGGTTCATAAAAATTCATCCGTGGTGGTGGCCGTGGACAACCTCCACGGCGTGCGGGAGCAGCGCGGCAATCGCGTCGAGCGACTCGACTGCTCCGTTCGGGCTGCCCGGGGTGTTGATGATGATCGTCTGCGCACGGATGCCCGCCACGGCGCGTGACATGATCGCGCGCGGCGTTTTCTTCAGGCCCTCCGCGCGCATCTGCTCGGCAAAACCGGGGATCAGCCGGTCGGCCACGGCCATCGTCGCTTCGGGCGTCATATCGCGCGGGCCTACGCCCGTCCCCCCCGTTGTGAGGATCAAGTCCGCAGCGCGCGAATCGCACACGGTCTTGATGAACCCTTCGATCCACTCGCGATCGTCGGCGGAAACAGCGGTCGAAACAACCTCCCAGCGAAGTTCTTTGCAGCGTGCCACGAGTGCAGGCCCCGAACGGTCTTCGCTTTTTCCGCGAGAAACCGAATCGCTCACAGTCAAAATTGCGACGCGCATTCTGGGGAATCAGCCTTCGGCAGGAGCGTGCTCGGCGGTGCTGGCCTCGTCTTCGGAGTCGCGCGCCCCTTCATCCATCAGGCGCAGGGCTTCCATCAGCAGGCCCGTAGTTGTGCGTGAAATCGTTGAAGAACGCGTGGGAGCGCCGTTGAAGTCGATCTCGAAACCGCCCTCGGGCCAGCGCACAGCCTGGAACACGGCTGCTTCGCCGTCGATTTCGCCGAGTTTGGCGTCGACGCACTGCCCCGCGGCAAAAAAAAGTTCGGCCGCTTCGCCGTTGTGATTGATCGTCAGGCGGCAGGATTTCTGCCCCATTTCAAGGGACTGCATCAGGTCCATGATGCTCATCTCCTCCAGGCGCCCCTGAATCACACCAGGCCGCACGGCGCGCTTTTGCAATTTTTCAAGCTGCAGGCGGTCGATCACTTTTCTCGCGCGCCGCGTCACGTCGCGAACGAAAAACGGCTTCTGGATGAACTCTTCGACGCCTTCCACGATCGGCCGCAGCTTTTCTTCGATATCTCCTCGGCTTGCCAAGAACATGAATGGGATATTCCGCGTCTGCTGCCGCGCGCGCAGCTTCTCGTAAAGCTGGCGGCCGTCCAGGCCAGGCATGCGGTAATCGCAAAGGATCAGGTCGGGAGGATCGTCGATAATGCGCATCAACGCGTCGGCGCCGTCCGCGGCGGCGGCAGCCTCGCAATGGGGCGCAAGACCCTTCATCAGCAGATCGAGGATCAGCGCATTATCGTCCACGACCAGGACCTTGACGTCCTTCATCGGGGCCATTACTTTTCACGCCCTCCGCGCACGTAGACACCGCTCCGCCCGCCGGTCTTTTTCACCAGGTGCAATTTCGTGACTTCCATGCCGCGTTCGAGTGCTTTGCACATGTCGTAGATCGTAAGAGCCGCTACCGAGGCAGCCACGAGCGCTTCCATCTCAACCCCCGTAGGACCGGTCGCCGTGGCCTGTGAGGCTATCTCCACCCCATTTTGGCATAGCTTCGCGCTCACATCCACGTGAGTCAAGGCAAGGGGGTGACAAAGAGGAATCAGCTCCGAAGTCCGCTTGGCGGCCGTAATTCCCGCGATTCGGGCGATTTCCAGCGGATTTCCCTTGGGATTCTTCAGTCGCCTCAGGCTGGCCACGGTGGCCCGCTTCATCCGCACGAAGGCCCGGGCCACCGCCGTCCGCTCGGTCGCCGCTTTGCCAGTTACGTTCACCATGCGGACCTGGCCCTTTTTGTCGTAATGAGAAAGCGCCTGAACGCTGGCTTTTTTCATGCGGGAGATTTTAGCACCTCGATTGCCGTGGCCGACGGGATTCAAAATCTGCTGGCGGATCGAGGGTGCCAAACGACGCGAATCGCGATCAATTGGAAATAGCGAATGGCGGATGACGGATGACGAGCAGCGATTGGCGGCCGGCCGAAGCAACGATCCTCTCGCGCTCCAGCATTCGAACTCTCGACCGGCTGCGTTCGCGATCACTTCGAGTCAGACACCTGACGTTCTTGGCGCGCTGCGGGTTTTCGACGCGTGCGGTCGCCGCTCGTGGAAAGCTGACCTGGGTATCGCCTTCAGTGTGCGATTCAAAAATGAACAAGGCCAGCAGGAGAAAGACAATCTGTTTCTGCCAGACCAGAAACCTTGAGATTGAGCCCGAAGCCCAAGGGGCGGGGTTTTTGTTGGATAACGCAACCGATCGGGAACTGGCATGGCGCTGGGCGGCGCCGTTTAGGAACTCGGGCAGAAATAATTTGCTTGCTCGAGCGATCCCGATTTCTCAGAGCTTCCTGTTCACCACACGAATGGAATCAGGCGATATTTCACCGCGCCCCGATATTCCCCGTAACCCGATAGGTTCTCGACCAGGAATCGCTCCTCGTCGACAAGACGCCAGACGATGACAAACGTGAGCGGGATGAATGTGAGCAACCCCCACCATGATCCAAGCGCGAGGGGCACACCAAAAACAAAGACAAGCCCCCCCACGTACATCGGATGACGCACCAGCCGGTAGACGCCCGTCGAGATGACTTTCTGGTTGGTGGCGACCTGAACGGTTGAGGCGGTAAACGTATTTTCGCGGAAAACAAAGAATATGATCAGCATTCCGAGTACTACCAGAACGTCCCCCGCTGCGACAAAATACGTCGGCACAGCGGACCAGCCGAAACGATGGTCAAGTGCGGGGACTACTTCCGCTGCGGCAAACACTAGGTTAACAAGAAAATGGATGACCTTTTGGCTGGGTTCTTTCTCGGGGTTATTCACTCGTCTCGCCAATAGCGCAGGGTCATTCCTGACGAGATAAACCAGTATGGCTGCTATCGAAGACATCAAGACGGCGAGGTAGGTCCACGCCTGCCAATAATTCAATGTCCATGCAGGAAGAAATAGCAATGCGAGAGAAACCACGAGAAGCGACAGGAATGCTCGCAACGCATCCATAGTCGGACGGGGCATATGACTATCACCTTACGCCTGACGTACGGCGTAATCCGAATTTAATCCGCATGCCCGGCTAACGCTGCGGTTACAGGAAACAGGCTGTCAATCTCCGGTAACGCGACTTCCGGAAGTCACGGCCGCGGCAGGTCCAGCAGCACCACGTCAGATCGCTCCTGCACTCGTTCGAGCACAACTTCACGGCCGTCTTGCGAAACGTCGAAATCGCGAATGTCGAAATCGGCGGGGACGTTGGTTAGCTGCCGTTCGGCGCCGGTTTGCAAGTCGATCTTCCAGAGATTTTTATGCTCAATTTCTCCTCGCAGGAATACGAGTGCCTGCCCTCCAGACAGGAAAGCCAGATGCCGAGCACCACGCGTCAGCGTCATTGCTGGCAGTGGATGTGCCGCGGCCTCGGTCGTAGCTGCCTTCAGGGTAAATGTGGTGCCGACATCGGGTCCCGAGTAGACGACAAATCCGCCGTTGGGTGCCCAAGCGGGATCGAGCGAGTAGTTCTGGATAAAAGGAGCGGGGGGGCCGCCGTCGATCGGCACGCGAAAAAGGTGCGGGACGTTGTGATCGTTCACCGCCGAAGTAATCGATTGGCCGTCGGGCGCCCATGTGGGAGCGCCCCGCAAATCGAGCGAGTCGGCCACGATCCGGGCGTTCGAGCCATCGGCCTGCATTACGTATAGAAGCGTCTGCCCGCGTTGCCGGACGGAGAACGCAATATTCCGTCCATCGGGGGAGATCGCCGGTCCACCCACGATCTGCGCACCGGGACCATTCCACAACTCCGCCCCGGTTTCGTTAACCACCTTCCAGATGCTTTCGCTCGCGCCGTTTGTGGACGTATATAGAAGATAATTTGGACCGAGTCGCGGCGAAGACCCCGTGTTGGTCGTCAGCAGGATGCGAACAGGTGCCGATACTTTGTCGGGCGAATCGGCGATCCGCAAACGCCAGAGTGTCCCCGTCGTAGTTGCGAGCGTTAGAACCAGTCGCCGTCCGTCGGCGCTGGCCGCAAGTGACGTGTACCGGTCAAGACCTGAAGTCAGACGGTGGGGAATGCGGTGCTCCACGTCCATGCTATACAGCCAGGGCCCCCCGCCGTCGGGATCGCTGGCGATATACATCAGCGTACGCCGATCCAATAGCACGGGGTAACTTGCGTGACCAGATTGCGATGTGATTCGTTCACCGGTCCCGCCTGTTGGATGGATTCGCCAGATGTCGGACTGGTCTGTCAGCGAGCCTTGTACGAAATAGACGAATGCCGAGTCGGGCGACCATAACGGGAAGTGACTGTGCAGCCCGTCAGGCGCGGTGAAGATGGGCCGATTTTCCGCTCTCTGGCTGCCGTCTGAAACGAAGAGCGGGTCTCCCGGGCCGGGCGTGTGATATGCGAGTCGGGAGCCGTCGCGCGACCAGTCGAATTCGGCCACGCCCTCCAGATAGGGACGTGGCTGTCCGCCAAGGGTCGGCACGGCCCATACGCTGATATCGCCGCCTGTCTCGCCTTGCTTGCGAATCCAAAATGTAACCAATGAGCCATCCGGTGAGAATCCCAGCGTGCGGATCGATCGATTCACGAGTTCCGGGGCGTTCCCGTGCGTCAAGTTGTGGAACTGCCCCGAGCCCACCTGCGTAAGCCACACGTCTGTTGTTCCGTCGCGGTCCGAGAGAAAAGCCACGAAATGTCCATCGCGTGACACCGCAGCCGCCTGCGCCATTCCGTCTGCATCCGTGAGTTTCTGAATGCGAACATCGGCGATCGGGTTTCGCCAAAAGTAGTCTCTCTGTTGGAGCCAGAGAGTCGCACCAATGGTCACTATGAACGCGATCGACGCCAACAGGGAAATGAACGCCCATCTGGTTTGAGAAGTTGAAGTTGCCCGAATCGGCGCCTGTGCCGGCGGATCTGGGGGAGCGGCACTCTTCACATCCGCTTGAGCTGCTCGTAGCCTCCGGCCGCGCACCCACGCATCCAGCTCGGCTCGAGACGCGTTGACAGAGCCCATTCGGTCATGAAGATGCCGGTGAACGGGCATTCCCTCCCGCTTTTCCCAGCGTTGCACCGTCGTCACATCACGACCAAGATAGGCCGCGATTTCTTTCCAAGAGTCTAGTCGGTCTTCAGGCTTTCTCTCCGGAGGCGGCATGCCCGAGGACGGTTCGCCCATGGCGTTCTCCTGAACGATCCACATCTTTGGCGAGATAGCGCACGCGAGTATAAGTCCGGCGAATGGTAACTGCAAAAGGCGGCATTTCGCGGCAAGTCTCCGGTTCCGCGTATTGCCGTTTGAAGTGTCCGCCAGGATGACCCATTCTTCGCGGGCCTTTCAGCGCAAATTGAACTGTGCGCAATCAAGAGTAGCTACGGTACTCGCCGCTACTCGAAATCCGGAGGTTTTTATGAAGAGCAAAGCTTTGTGGCGGTTGGTAACTGCGGTCGCGCTCCTGGTGATAGCGGGAAGTATTAGGGTACTCGCTCAGGCGCCCACGCCGACGCACTTTAGCGGGTCGATCAGTGATTACACGCCAATGACCATAAATGGCAAGGTGGTTGGCCCGTGGGTAATGAACGGCACATGGTTTTTGGATGTGAAAGGCAGCTCCGGTTTGGCCGATTTTTCCGCAGCCATGAACATGGAGCTCTCCGATTACGCAGTTGTCAACGGCGTCGTGAAGGATGTCGATAGCCTCGATCCCGAAGTGCGCATTGCTCATACTCACCACATCACCATGAAGGACGCCACGGTCAGCTACGCCACCGGCTTGTGTCCTTCCTATGCACCGCCGGGCCCGGCTACGACCAACCCC
>Ga0210401_10004292_pt1 | contig 14911 bp, 9 predicted proteins | sample IncBWH32MmetaG_FD_150866 | JGI IMG/M metagenome (GOLD analysis project Ga0210401, IMG submission 150866) | Forest soil microbial communities from Barre Woods Harvard Forest LTER site, Petersham, Massachusetts, United States - Inc-BW-H-32-M | ecosystem: Environmental > Terrestrial > Soil >... | reverse complement strand
TTTCGAATCGCTTCTTTATATAGGCGCTTCGGGGCGAAGCCCGACAAAAAGATTGTGGATCGGTCAAGCGGCAAGTCCGAGTTCATGGAAGACACCGTGCATGGCAACTCGGATGGCATGGTAGTGGGCGTCGATCGGTTTTGGGTTGTGCGCGCCGCGGGGTGGGCGGAGTGGCTGAGCGGCGGCGAGAAGGGGTTTGATGGCTTTGTTTCGGAGAACGAGCAGCGCGGTCATCGCCCTCAGACCGGTTGGTAGCGGTTCATAGCGGCGGGAGTGTGCGATGCGGCGAAGGATCTGTTTGCCGCGGAGTTTCTTCAGATCGTAAGCGGCGTGGCGAGGGCCGTATTGTGATGGGGTTTGTTTGCTGAGGGCGCGTACCCGAGCGGCGACATCGGAGGCGGTGAAGCCGTTGGGTGAGGGCGACAAGGCGATCAGCGCCTCGATGACTTGGCGCATCCGCGGCTTGTTGAGATCGATGCCGCCGACTACGGTTTTGCCGACCTGAGAGGCGACCGGAAGATGCTCGAGCATCTCATCAGCAATGAAGCACTGATCGATGCAGCTCAAAGCGTCGGCAAATCGTTCCAGTACGCCTTTCAATCGGGAGACGACTTCAGCAAACTTGTCCAATGAGCGACCGCAGTTGAGGTATTGCGTGTTATGGGCAACCGCTTCGATGCGAAGCACGCGTTCGCCTTTGCTATAGATCTTCAGAGTCAGCTTGCCACAGTGCAGCTTGAAAATCGTCAGATCATAGGCAGGTCTCTCGACCGCGACTTCCCATTCGGCCGAGCGCTTGGTCCGCCGGCGACATTTCGGGCGGTGTTTAGATCCGAGGATCGTCTTGATGGTTTTCAGGTCCAGTGGCGCACGACTGCGGTCGATGAGCGCTTGAAACACCTGGTCCATCTGCCCGCCCACCTCGAAGACCAGGTTTCGGCTATATTCGATCTGATAGTTGGAGTACTGATAACGGAACCCACTGCGCTTCTGTTCGTCGAAGTCGAGCGCGAAGCACACACAGGTGTAAATCCAACGCTCGCAGACTTGGCTCAGTCGCCCTATGGCCCGGTGCTCGGACAAGGTCTCTGCGATCTTCGCCAAACCTGCGGCGTCAGAGATCGTAGTAAAGCAGTTTCCTTCCTTAGTGAATGCGATGCCTGTCTTGCGCGCCTGGCAGGCAACGTACTCGTGGCCGTTTAAGATCACCTGGGCTGGGAAGGGAGGATGGCCGCTGATCTTGATGGTCAGATGGCCCCAGTCCGGGTCGAGGATGTGAAACGAATAGTGGTTGACATAGGGCATCGGCTTCTTTCTCTCGATGTGGTGTTTGGCGCTGACATCCCACACCGGGGCCTGTGCCCGACCGACCAGGACCAGAAACAAACCCTGGGCGACCGTCGTCTTGGCCAGATATTCTTCGGCAAGGTCATGCTTGCGCTGCCCGACCGAACAGTCGACCACGGGAATGCCGTGCGCCTTGGCATAACCGCGAATGCGACGGCTGAACCGGCCGGCCATCCGCATCAGGTAGGTGTTTTCGAGCGTGTCGTCCGATCCAGTCAACGCCCGCCACCAGACACGGAACCCTCCGGGACTATGCCCCATGCGGAAGTACGCATTCAGAACGATGCGATCGACGCAATCGTAGCTACCGCCCAGCAAATCCTGACAGAGAGTGCTCAGCCCGTCTGTCATAGAGGGCAGGTTATAGGGACCCTGCCGCCGGCATCAAACTGCCCCGCAGGGGCCACTTTTTCGCAGCTCTGTCTGCGAAAAAGCATAGTCTCTTACAAACGCACTCGCGACAGGTAGTGAGCAAAATCTGGTGGCTACGGGGCATGGTTGATGCCATCATCGGGATGCCGAAATGGCTTGAACCCACAGGGTTCGTTTCCTTTGCACCCGCCCTGTGCGGGAAAATCGGGCGGATGCGGATCGGCGGATCATCCAAAATTGCCCGGACGCCTGGCCGTTCAGCATACCGTGGCGCTCGGGACAGCACGGGGCTAGCGGATAGCAAGGACCCGGCGAGCCGCCAAATCAGTTGCGGGCCTTGACCGGCAGATCGCCCAAGCTGTTAATCCAGCTCCACCACTCCCTGCCAATCGACTGGTTGAGTTTCCATAGATCGCCGGCAGCGCTCAATCATCAGCCGTGCTGCCTTGTCGCCAGTCCGGGTCGCGAGCGCATTCTCGAACTCTGGCAATGCCCGATCCCACACACCTTCGAAATAGCTGGCGAGCCCGCGATCATAGGCTTCTATTGCACTATCGGGTATATCCGCGCGGTGCTCGAGAATCTCCCAAAGCTCGGTGGGGCGGGTCTGCCCGCGCAGCCGGACGACGTCGAGCCGGCGCGCGCGCGGCCGCTCGGCGAGGCGGGACCAGGTGGTTCCGCATACGATGATCTCGGCGCCGTATGTCTTGGTCGCTGTTTCGATGCGCGAGGCGAGATTGACCGGATCGCCGATCACGGTGAAATCCATCCGCTTGGGCGAGCCAATATTTCCGGTGACGCAAATGCCGGTGCCGATCCCCACGCCGATATGGATGTCGGCTTTGCCGTCGACGCGGCGGCGCGCGTTAAGCATATCGAGTACGCGCAACATGTCGGTGGCGGCCCTCACTGCATTCGCCGCGTCATCGTCGCTTTGGAACGGCGAGCCGAATACCGCCATGATTGCATCGCCAATGTACTTGTCGATGATGCCGTTGCGATTGGTCACGACGTCTTCCATGAATGAAAAATATTCGTTCAGCATCCGCACCGTTTCCCCGGCGCCGAGGCGTTCGGTGAGCGGCGTGTAGCCCCTGATGTCGGAAAACAGGATCGTCACCTCGTGCGAGCTGCCTTCCAGGCCGGCGCCGGTGTCGACCATCAGCCGGTCGATCACCTTGTTCGAGAGGTAGCGCGACATCGTGCGGCGCAGCTCGTTCTCGCGCTGCACGTCTTCGATCACCAGCATCGTGCCGAGCGGGGTCTGTCGCGTATCGCGCAGTGGCACAATCGCCAGATTGACGGAGATCCAGCTGTCCTCGCTCTCGATGTAGAATTCGCTGTTCGGCAGCAACTTCTCGCTCGCTTCGCCCCCGTCCTGTCCGATTGCTTCGCCAACCCAGGCGTTGAATTCACCGATAGCCTCCGCCAACTCGCGGCCGACCACGCGCGCTGCACCGAGGCGCAGGATGCGCGCCGCAGCCGGATTGAGGTAGGTCACGACGCCGGCGAGATCGAGCGTCACGACCCCGTTCGTCAGGCTGTTCAGCATGCTCTCGTTGTAGGATTTCATCGCGAGGACCTGCTCGAACAGCGCGGCGTAGTCGATCGCTATTCCCATCTGCGAGGCGAGGCCTCTCAGGCGGCGTTCGTCGGCGGCGGTGAAACTGTCGCCGCGCTTGTTGATCAGCTGCACCGCGCCGACGGGACGTCCGTCATTGCCGACGATCGGCGAGCAGAGAACGCTGCGCGTCCGATACCCGGTCAGCCAGTCAAGGCCGGGGTGGAAGCGCGGATCCTGATAGGCGTCGGCAACATTGACGATGAGCCCCGTGCGGAAGGCGGCGCCGACGATGCCTATCCAGGAATCGATGCGAAATTCCTTGCCGCCCAGCCCCTCGGCGTGGCGCGCGACCAACTCGTCGGATGCCTTGTCGTGGAGGAAAATCGAGCCTCGGTCGGCATTGAGCACGTCGAGCGCGACGGCGAGGATTTTCGACAGCATCAGATCGGCGCCGGCGACAATCTCGACCGGTCCGACCCGTTCAACCAGCCGACCGGCGACGATCTCGCTGCCGGTGGAGCGCAGCAGTCCGGCGCGCGTCAACATCTCGGCGAGATAGGGCGCGGCGAGTTCGGCGAGCCGGCGGTCGGCCTCGGTGAAGCCCCCCTCCGCTTTGTCGAACAGCTGCATCACGCCGATGCGCTCGCCGATCGAGCGCGGCAGCGCCACGCACATCAGTTCGCGCACCTTCTCCCCGGCCGGCAGGTCGCTCGCGGGATCGCAGGCGGGGTCGTCCGCCGGAGCGGTGGTGCGGGTTTCGCCGTCGTCGAGCACCAGGCGCGAGATGCCGGCGACCGCCGGCAGCCGCGGTTCTTCGCCGACGCAGCCGTCGCCGCGCAACGCGATCGATTCCGCGCCGTCGGCGACGACGAGACGGCAGAGCCGGGCGCGCAGCGCTTCGGTCAGCGCCGCCGTCAGCGCCGACAAGATCTCGCTGAGCGGCGCCCGGTTCTCGATCGCGCGAGAGGCCGCGAAGACCGCGGCATTGCGCTGGAACACGGCGGTCAATTCCGCCATCGCGGCACGGCGCCGCTCGGGCGACCCCGGATCCAGCAGCGCCGTCACATCCGGCTGCGATAGGCGGTGCGCGACCAGCTGTGCCGCCAGCTGCTCGTAGTCGAAGGCGATCGGGTCCGCCGGGTTCATGGAGAACCGTCCCCGGCGGCGATCGTCGTCATGCGTTCGGCGCGCAGCCGCAAGAAGAGGCGATCGTCGCCGGGGATTGCGACGACGGCGTCGATCAGCTCGCCGAGCGGGCCGATCTGCGGCAGCGGGTGGAGCTCGCGGTCGGCGAGCTCGATGAGACCCTCGACCCGATCCACGACGAGCTCGACCGAATCCCCTGAGCCGGTGAAACAGAGGACGGCGCGCCGGGAGATCCCGGCGGCTGCTCCGAGGAGATCGCGACAGTCAAGGATCGGAACCGCCTGCTCGCGCCAGGTGCGGCCCTTCTCCCCCTCCGCGCGGATCTCGATCACTTGGCCGGCATCGAGCAAGTAGAGCCCCGCCCCGACCGCCACTTTCAAATAGAGGCTCACGACGCCGCCAGAGGCTCGACCGGTGCGGCACGCTCGATGCCGCGCGCGGCGAGGTCGAGCAATTGCTCGCCGTCGAGGACCAACACGACCCGCCCGTCGCCGACCACCGAGGCGCCGCCGATCGTCGGGAAGCGGGCGAGCAGCGGGTGCAGCGGCTTCAAGAACAGCTCGCGCCGCTGCTCGATCTCGTCGACTTCGAGACCGATCGTCTGGCGGCCGTTGCCGGCGACGACAATCGGCTGCGCCGACGAGGCGGCGGACGGCGCCTCGCCGGTGATGCCGAGCAGCCCGGCGAGGCTGTAGAGCGGCAGGGTCGAGTCGCGGTAGCGGGTCGCCCGCTGCGCGCCGACCTGCCGGATCGCCTCGCGTTCGATCTCCGCGACGGCGATCACGTGCTGCTCCGGGATCGCGAGACTCTGCCCGTTGATGCGGACGATCAGCGTGCTCTGCAATGCGGCCGATACGGGCAGCGTCAGCACGAACGCGGTGCCGCGGCCGCGCACGGACCGCAGCGTGATGTTGCCATTGCAGCGCCGAACCGTGTTGAGCACGACATCCATGCCGACGCCGCGCCCCGAGGTCTCGGTGACGGTCGCGGCGGTCGACAGGCCGGGCGCGAAGATGAACTGAAAGATCTCCTCGTCCGCGAGTTCCGCTGCCCGGGCCGCCGTGACGAGACCGCGAGCGACCGCCTTGGCGCGGATCGCCTCGGCATCGAGGCCGCGCCCGTCATCGGCGATCTCGATGTCGATCTCGGCGCCGCGCTTCGCCGCGCGCAGCCGCAGCCGCGCGCGTTCCGGCTTGCCGGCGGCGCGCCGCTCCTCCGGCGGCTCGATGCCGTGATCGACGGCGTTACGCACCAGATGAATGAGCGGGTCGGCAAGCGCCTCGACCATGCTTCTGTCGACCCGCACCTCCTGGCCCTCGACGACCAGCTCGATCGATTTCCCCTGCCGCTGTGCCAGGTCCCGCACGAGGCGCGGCAGCCGGTTGAAGACGACCTCGACCGGAACGACCCGCAGCTCAAGGGCGCTCTGGTGCAGGCGGCTAAGCCCCGCGGACAACCGCTCCTCGGTATCACGGAGCCAGCGGTCGCGCTCCTCGAAGCGCAGCAAGAGCGGCAGCAGCTCGCGCCGCTGCTCGTCCGGCAGACGCTCGGCGAACCTTCGGCAGCGCGCCAATTCCTTGCGCAGGTCGGCATCGCGAGCGCCTTCGGTCAGACCGCTCAGCGAGATCCGCAGCTCGCCGATCTCGTCGAGAAAGGCGTCGACGAGCTCGCCGCGCACCCGGAGCAGATTGGCGAAGCCGCTCGGCCGAGCGGCCGCATCTGCCCGCTCCGACGCGGCGCGATCGAGCAATGGCTCACCCTCGGCGCTGGCCGTCAGGCGCCGCACGCGTCTGATACAACGGTGCTCGGGGTCGAGCGCCCGCAGTAGCTCGGCGAGCGCGTTCGGCATCAGTGGCGAGAGGACGAGGAACTCGAACGAGCTCTCACCGTCGGTGATGACGGTGCGGTTCGTGATCGCGCGCGCCTCGCCCGAGAGCCAGTCGATGAAGTGCCCGGCAATGTCCGAATCGGCCTCGAGATGCGCGAGGATCGCATAGGGCTGGAGCCCGACCGCGAGGACGCCGCGCTCGAACTCGGCGAGGTTGTCGTCCGACAGTATGGCGAGCAGCTCGTCCGGGAGGTTAAGGCCGGCGACGAGGCGGGCCCCGCCCTCGCCTCCCGCCGCTCGACCGCCCGCGCCCGCGAAGGAGGCGCGCAAGAGACGGGTCAGCTCCGCCGCCGCCTCGTCCAACCCCTCCTCCGCGATCTGCGCGAAAACAGCATCCGCCGCATCGGCGAGCGCCGTTGATGCCGGCGCCCCGTGCGCCACGCGGCTGTACAGGTCTTCGACGAGAAGAAGTACCTCGGTGGCGTGGTCGGCCGACTGCGCCGCGACGCCGGCGCGCAGCGCACGCGCGAGTCGCGCCACGGTCGCGGCCGCCTCGGCGGCGGCGGGCCCGTCCCCCGTGGCAAGGGCAGCCCGCAGCTGCCGGTTGGCGTCCGTCAGCGCGGCCGCAAGCCGGCGCCGATCCGCGCCGATGCGCTCCGTGAGCGCGGCGGAAAATTCGCCGATGCCGGCATCCTGCCCGGTCATCTCGCCGAGCAGCTCGACCTGCAGACGAATGTCGCCTAGCCGCGCCAGCAGCTCTTCGCGCACCCGCTCGTCGGGCTCGGTGTCGGACGGCGGCAGAAGCCTCTCGAACCCGCCGAAGCTCTCGGCAAGCGCGTCGAACCCCATCACCGTGGCGGCGTGGCCGAGCGTCGCGGCGGCGTCGGCCGCGACCTCCCGCTCGCCCGCCTCCGCCGACAGCCCGCCGCACAGCTCCGATCCGCGCGACTTCACCATCTCGACGAAGATCGCAAGCATTTCGGGATCGTCGTGCAGCTCCAGGCGCGCTTCTGCCACGCCGGCGGGCGGCTGCTGCTCTTCCTCGCTCCCGCCGGCGTGCGCGAAAGCGGCGGCCAGCCGCGCCAGCAGAGCGTTGTCGCCCGGCTCGTCGCGGCGCTCGGCGATCGCCCGGTCGCGCATCCGCTTCAAGGCGTCGACCGATTGCAACAGCAGATCGGCTCGTTCGGCCGTCAGAGCGGCGCGGCCCTCGCGTACGAGCCCGAGCAAGTTCTCGGCGCGATGCGCAACCTCCTCCATGCCGACGAGCCCGAGGACGCGCGCGAGCCCTTTGACCGAATGGAAGGAGCGAAACAACTGGGCGATTTCGGCCTCGCCGATGTGCTCCGGATCGGCGCGCGCGAGCACCGGTTCAATGGCTTGCAGATGCTCCTCGGCCTCGACCGCGAATTCCTGCCACAGCGTCTCGGCCAGCGTATCCATCGGCAGCTCAGGCGCCGGGGCCGGGGGCGAGAGCCAATGCGCGGCGTAGCGCTTGCACGATCTCGTGTCCCTTTTTGTCCTGCAAGTCGAGGCTCATCGCGCCGGAGGGCTTGGCGATCACGTCGACGGCGCCGAGTCGGCGAGCTTCCATAGCCTGCGGCGATCCAGTCTGTCCGACCGAGGAGACGACGATCACCTTCGCCCGGCTGAGCAGCATCAGCCGCTTCAACATCTCAAGGCCCGACATTTCCGGCATTTCGAGATCCAGCAGGATCGCGTCGGGCTTCAGTTCGCGGACCCGCTGCAGCCCGACCTTGCCGTTCTCGGCAAAGCCGACGACTTCGAGTTCGGGATCGCTCGCGACGATGTCCTTGATGATCGTGCGCATGATCAGCGAATCGTCGACGACAAGGATCTTTTTCGTGCTCATCTCGGATTGGCCATTTCGCGATTGGGAGGCGATCGGGGGGTCCACTGACGCAATCGGCGAGCGATCTCTTCCAGCGTCAGCGACTCGCTGGCGACGCCGGCCTCGATGGCCGCCCCCGGCATACCGCCGACAATACAGGTATCGGGGCGCTGCACCAGTACCGGAAGGTTGCGGCGCGCGAAGGCCGCCGCGCCGCGGCTCCCGTCGTTGCCCATGCCAGTCAGGACAACGGCAACGGGCTGGCGCGCCGCCATCGCCGCCGATTCGAACAGCAGGTCGGCCGAGGGATGCGCCGCCGCGTCGGACCGCGTAAGCCGCAATTCGAAACCGCCGCCGCGGCGCAGCGCGACGAGCGCGTCCCGGCCGCCGGGCAGGATGGTCACCTCGCCGGCAACGATCGGACCACGTTCTGCGCCTTCGCGCACGACAAGCCCGGTATCCTCGCTCAGCGAGTGGGCGAGCCCGGCAGTAAAGAATTGCGGGATGTGCTGGGCGACGACGATCGGCGGCGCGATGGGGCCGAGCGCCTGCAGAAACCTCGCGAGCGTCACTGGCCCGCCGGTCGATACGGCGATCGCGACAAGATCGACCGGTCCACTCGGCACGCGGGCCAGGCTGCGGTCGGCTCGTGCATCGGGGGACGTCTCTGCCCGCGGAGCGGGCGCTGCCGGCCGAAGCCGGCGGCGCCCGGCCCAGAGCCGGATCTTCGTGCGCAGTTCGGCGTCGATATAACCGAGATCGGTCTTCGTCAGGGCCGACTCCTTTGAGACGAAATCGGCGGCGCCGACATGCAGTGCCTTCATCGTCGCGGCTGCGCCAGCCTGCGTGTAGCTGCTGACCATGATGACGACCGGCTGCGGCTCGACCTCCCCGAGGATCCGGCGCGTCGCCACGATGCCGTCCATGACCGGCATCTCGACATCCATCGTCACGACGTCCGGCCTCAGCTTGCAAGCGACAGCGACCGCCTCCTCGCCGTTGCGCGCTTCGCCGACGACGCGCATGTCGCCGTCGCTCTCGATGATCCGGCGTAACGCCATGCGCATGAACGCGAGATCGTCGACGACGAGGACGCGCAACGGGCGCCCCGACCGCTCGATGCGTTCCTTCGTCATCGATCGGCCCATAACCGTCCTGGCGCCAGGATCGGCAGCAGATCGGGGCCGCCGCCCGGCGCCGCCACGCCGGCGAGAATGCTGTTCTCGTCGGGCTGCGGCGTGATCTCTTCCGGCCGAAGCGACACTAGGCGGACGATGCGGTCGACGGCAATCGCGCAAGTCCCGCGCACGACCATGAAGGCGCCGGGCGCCGCGCCGCCGCTGCGAAGCCCGAGGCGGCTTTCGAGCGTCAGCACCGGCACGATCCGTCCGAAGAACTCGATCGCGCCGGCGATTGGCGGAGCGCCGTCGATAGCGGCGCCCGGCGGCTGCGGCAGGACGAATATGGGCCGCGGCCCGACGACGCGTTCGACCGCCGTGATCGGCACCGCGAATTGCTCGCCGGCGAGCGAGATCGCGAGGTATTGCGCCCCGTTTTGCTGAGTCGGCTCGTCGGTCGCGGCAACGCTCGCTGCGCGACCGCCGACAATGCGGCGGATCTCGTCAGGCATCGCCTCGGCAAGATCGAGCAGCTCGCCCTCGCCGGCGGATCGGCGGTCTTCGCTCGACCCGTCGCCGTTGCCACGCTGGCGTACGCGCAGCCCGAGGACTCGATCGACGGCGAGGAGCAAAGGGTGGCCGTCGATCGCCACTACCACGAAGCGGCCGCCCTCTCCCGCTTCCGGCAGGCCGAGCAGCGTCGCGAGAGAGACGAGCGGCAGAGCAGCGCCGCGCAGCACTGCCACGCCCCTGATGCCGCGCGGCGCGCGCGGAAATCGGGTCCACGCTACGGTTTCGACGAGTTGCTGCACGTGCTCGGCCGCCAGCTCGAAACGCCTGCCGGCCACTTCGAAGACGAAGTAGGACCCGACCGCGGCTGCGGGCGGGGCCGGGGGCGCGGGAATCGCGCTTTCGGCTTCCGCCTTGCCAGCGGCATCACCGAGCGCCGGCGGCGTCAGGCCTGTGGCGGCGAGCCCGCCAATATCGAGGAGAGGGGCGTCCGCAGCGAGATCGACGGCATCGGCGTCCGGCCCGCCGGGCGTCTGCGCGCCGCCGGTCACGGCTTCCACCTTGTCGACCCATACGCCGAACCGCCCGCCGTCGCTGCGCACCCGCACGATCTGGCCGCTTCCGTCGTAGCGCCGCCGCGCCTGCAGGGAATGAAGGAGCGGCGCCGGGTCGACAATCGGCACGATCTGCCCCCCGACCTGGCCCGCGCCGAGGAGGGTCGCAGGCGCGTGCGGAACGGGGGTCACGGCCGGCGGCACGGCGATCAGCTCGACCTTCTTGACCGGCAATCGCAGCCGCTCGCCGGCGAGGGTGAAGACGACCGAGGGCTCAGGCATGTGCCAACTTCAGCACATAGGCCGCCGCCCCGTTGCCCCAGCAGGTCGTGAACAGGGCCGGCTCGGCCGGAACATCGGTCGGGCCGAGCAGCAGAAAGCCGCCCGGGCGCAACGCCTGCTTCAGCACGCCATGCACGTGGCGCCGCGCCGCTGCGCTCAAATAGATTAATACATTGCGGCAGAGCACGACATCGAAGCCGGTGGCTGGCGGCAGGCGCGACATCAGGTTGAACTGCTCGAAGGAGATATGGCGGCGCACGGCTGGGTGGACGCCGCGCAGCTCGATATCGGGCTTCTCCTCAGCCCTCGGCAGCGGCGGAAAGAAGCGTTCCAGCCGGCGCGGCAGATCGCGAAAGGCACCGACGCCAGTCATAGGGTAAACGGCGGCCCGAGCCTGCACAAGAACGAGCCGGGAGATCTCGGTGCCGAGCACCTCCAGCGTCCAGGGCGGCCGGCATTCGATCCCGCGATCTGCCCGCTCCTCGGCATAGCCGGCATCGCACAGCGCCAGCAGCCCCAGCACCGCGAGCGTGTACGCCTCCTCGCCGGTGGCACAGCCGGCTGACCACAGGCGCAGCCGGCAGCGCCCGCTCGCCGCCGCCGCAACGATGATCTCGGGCAGGATCTCGCTCCCCAGGAAATCGAGCTGCGCGCGGTCGCGATAAAAATAGGTCTCGTGGACCGTCAGGCTTTCGATAAGGCTGAGCCATTCCGGATCGTGCGCTGGCAGCAGGTGCAGCCGAGCGACCCAGGCCTCGAGCTCGGCGAGATCGATCGAGCCGAGCACTCGCGCGAGCTTGCTCTGAATGGGGCCGGTGATTTCGATCCCGGCGATGCGCTCGACATCGAGGCTCAGCCGCTGCAGCAGCCCTCGCCGCGGGTCAGCGAGGGGCGGCCTCGCCGCCGCCTGCGTGCTCGAAGCCTCGCCCTCGACGGCCGCCGCCTGCTGTGCGCGCACCCGCTTGTCCATGCGAACACGGCTCCCGCGAAATGTCGCTTCAGTGTCCGAAATCGCTAATATAGGCGAACGGGCGCTTCCCGACATCAGCGGCCAATCGGCAGCCGAATGATTCTCCGCTCCGGATCGGCTTCGACTTGCGGGCTCGGCGCCCGGCGCCTTTGCCGGCGGCGGCGTAGCCGTGTAGCGATTACCCTGCGGTGCGAGTTGTGTTGACCGGCCGGGGGAAGGACACCGTCACGCGGAGGGAGACCGGCGGCATGCCGGACGGCCACACTGCACCGCTATCCGGTCTTGGAAGAATGTTGAGGAATCGGCCCATGAGGCGCCTGATCAACAGACTGAAAATTCAGCACAAGCTCGCGCTGCTCTGCTCCGCGTTCCTACTGCCGATCGGTTTTCTGATCTTCCTTTTGGTCGCCCATACCGAAAAAGACGTCAGCTTTGCAGCAAGGGAGCTGCAAGGCATCGCTTATATCGCCGCGCTCAAGACCGAGCTCGAGCACGTCGTCGCACTCGCCTACGGTTCGGGCTCGTCCGCTGACTTGGCCAGCGCGCAGGCCGGTGTTCTGAGGTTCGACGCCGAAGGGGTCGATTCGGCGGCCGCCGCAGCCAAGGCTGCCGAAGCCGTGCGCGACGCGCAGCGATTGCCGAAAGGCAGCACGATCATGGCCTACGAGCCCGCGTTCAGCGCCGTCCTCGACCACATTTCGAGGGTGGCGGACGGCTCCAATCTGACCCTCGATCCGGTCCTCGATAGCTTCTACGTCCAGGATCTCGTAACGGAGAAGATACCGGCGCTCGTCGTGGCCGCGACGCGCGCGCTCAGCGCTGCCCTGGCGATCGCCGCGAGCGATCATCCGAGCCCGGAAGTGACCGTCCAGTTCCTCACCCGAAAAGGAGAGCTCGCGGCGGTGCTCAACGCGGTCGACGCCGATCTTACTGCGGGCCAGCGCGGCAACCGCGACGGGACGATGAAGCCGGCGCTCGACACCCCCTATGCCGAGGTGGCGAACCGCGGGGCGGCCTATATGCAGCTGCTCGACGGGCTCGCGTCGCCGGGCGCGCCGCGGCCCACAACCGAAGCGCTGAGAAACGCCGCGCAAGCGCTACAGCAATCGGCGAGCGTCTTCTGGGAAGCCGCGCTTAAAGAGCTCGACCATCTCGTGAGGGCCCGCATCGCGAGCCTCAACAACAGCATGGCGTGGAGCCTCGCGCTCGTGTGCGTCGTGTTCCTCGGGTCCCTCGCGCTCGCCTGGGCGATCGCCGGCTCGATCAGCCGGCCGCTCTACCGGCTCCACCAGACGATGCACGCGCTCGCCCTCGGCGACCTCGGCGTCGCCGTGCCGGACATCGACCGCAGGGACGAGGTCGGCGTAATGGCGAAGGACGTCGAAGTCTTCAAGCAGGACGCGATTGAGCTGGCGCGGCTCGCCGACCAGGTCATCGCCTCGACGCGCCAGATCGCGCTTGCGACGAGCCAGGCGAGCAGCGCGGTCGGGCAAGTCTCGGAAGGCGCCAACGACCAGCTCGAGGCGCTGCGCCAGGTCGCCGTGGCGGTCAAACAGAGTACGGCGGCGATCACTGACGTGAGCGGCAGCACGCAGCGCGCGCACGAGCTGTCAGCGAGCATAGCCCAGCAGATGAACGAAGGACGCGAGCGCATGCGCGCGACGGCGGACGTCGTCAAGGGCTCCGCCGAGAACGCGAAGCAGGTCGAGAAAATGGCCCAGTCCATCTCGCGGATCGCCGATCAGACGCAGATTCTGGCGCTCAATGCCGCAATCGAGGCGGCGCGGGCCGGCGAGCACAGCCGCGGGTTTGCCGTCGTGGCCGAGGAGGTCCGCAAGCTGGCCGATCATTCCGGCGAGCTGGCGCAGGAAATCGGACAGGTCGTGCGGTCTGCGACGGAGGAATCGCAGAACGCCGTTGCGATGGTCGAGGAAGTCAGCAGCAAGATGGACTCGATCTCCGAGAGCGTGCGGCGCAGCGATACGCTGACGGCCGCCGTCGCCGCCGCTATGGAGGAGCAGCAGGCGACCGTCGCACAGACCAATCAGACCGTCGACGGCTTGACCCGCATCGCCCAGTCGAACGCGACGGCCGCCGAGGAGATCACCTCGACGATAATCGATTTGTCGCGCCTGGCCGAGCAATCGCGCGGCCAGGTCGAGCGGTCCGCGCGCGCCAAAGAGAACGCACCCGCCGACGTGATCTGGCCGCAACAAGCCGCAACATCGGCTGCTCCTGGTGAAGGGTTTCGGATACCGGCCCGTCGTAGCTATTAGTGTGCGCTCTGAGGGCCGGCGTCCGAAAGCCTCCCAGGAAGGAACCCGCGGGCCGCCGTGTAGGCGGTCGCCCTCTAAGGGAATTTGGCCGGGCGACGGCTTGAGTAGGGGATGCGCTGGCCGGCGTAGTTGCCGTCGGATCGACGATTGCGATGACGGGACTGTCGCCGCGGCGGCGGTCGAGAGGGCGATCTTGGCCTGATTGAGGGCGTAAGGGGTGGCTTGGGAGGCGGCGGGGCGACAATGGTGCAAGGCCGGAAGCGAGGTTCCCCGGCAGGTGTGCAGTACGATGAAGTGGTGACGAGCGTCATGGCATCGCGGTGCCGAGCCCGGCTTTGGGCAAGGGCGGGGCGCGCGGTGCGCCGCCACGCCCGAAGCTCTCGATGATGATCATGCGGCCGCCACTCCCCCTGAGCGCGGGGTCTTGGGAGGTGTGCGGTGGCGGTGGTGTCGATGAGCAAGCAGGAGTTCAGCCGGCTTGAGCTATTGTTACAGGTTCTGTCAGCACTTGCGCCAGCTGGCGGATACCAGTCGTCGTGGGGTACGCTGCTGCTCGTTTAAGGGGGATGAAGCGGGATGCGGTGCCCGGCATGTCGATCAACGGCCGTCAGGCATCGGTCTGAGCGCACGGCGCAAGGCTATCGCCGGTTCCGCTGCGGTAACTGCGGCAAGCAGTTCAACGAGCGGAGCGCCGGCCTCCTGAACCGAGCCCAATACCCGAGTGATGTCATTGCTCTCGTGGTGCTCTGGCGGCTTCGCTACAAGCTCAGCCTACGGGATCTGGCCGAAATGTTCCTGATCCGCGGGCTCGTCTTCAGCTATGACTGCCGCTTGCCTGGCACGATCAGCGGATCGTGCTGGGCTTTGGTTGAACCTGGGCCCAGTGCATAGATCACCGCACGATCAAGTTGGCGAACGCCCCGACTTTATTGGGACCGGCGTGGCATTCTCAGTAGGAGCGCCGAATAGGTAAGAAGATGCTCTTCCCGGAGGCCTAGCCTGCCGGGCGCAGGATGGATCCTGCGAAAACTCAGGTTCGCAGGTGACTCCCCGCTGGAGGGAGATGGATTCGAACCTTCGGTTCCCCGAGAGCCG
>Ga0210401_10004291_pt1 | contig 14917 bp, 13 predicted proteins | sample IncBWH32MmetaG_FD_150866 | JGI IMG/M metagenome (GOLD analysis project Ga0210401, IMG submission 150866) | Forest soil microbial communities from Barre Woods Harvard Forest LTER site, Petersham, Massachusetts, United States - Inc-BW-H-32-M | ecosystem: Environmental > Terrestrial > Soil >... | reverse complement strand
ATCGAAGATCCGAGCAACGACGAGAGAACCACACCCGCCCTCGAGATGGCTGATTCAAGTCCAGATCCCGAAAGCAGCTACTTAGAGCAAGAAGAGGCCCGAGTCTTGGCGGAGGCAATCGGGCAGCTAAGACCAGCAATGCGAACAGCGGTCGTGCTGACGGGACTGCGGGAGTTATCGATGTTGGAGGCGGGTCGACACATGGGGATTTCTGCTGCCGCAGTCAAAAGTCGGGTGTTCCACGCGAGAAAGAAGCTGGGCGAAGCACTGAGACGCAACATGAGGTCACGTCGAATGTGCGGAGACAGCATTTCGGCTGTCGCCAAGAACGCCAGGGGCATCTCGCAAAATCGCCTGAGCTGCGCCTGGAACTAGGACTCGCACAAAAGGAGGCTCTCATGATCGCGTTTCTCTTGATTGTCGCAACGATTCTGGCTTTTCTCGACACCGCGTTCTCGCGCATCAACCGTCGCTACTGAGTCGTTTTCTTGCGGGTCAGGCCTTCAGCCCAGTAGGCACGACCGATGGGAATCCGCGTCCGGAGGACGGCCAGTCGAGTCAAAGGAAACTTTTTGAAAGGAGGAATCATTATGAAATCGCGAAATCTAACGACCGATGTTCGAAACATGACGCGAGGCGTTCAGCCGGACGTCACAGAAGAACGAGGCAACCAAGGGCCATCCCCAACAGAAATCCGTCGGCGAGCATTTGAGATTCACATCGAACGTGGCGGAATTCACGGTTGCGACCTAGATGACTGGATGCAGGCGGAACGCGAGCTCCTGGAAAAGTACACCAAGAGCAGTAATGGGGGTTCGAAAAGGAAATGACATCCATATCACTACGATTGTGCTTGCCAGTTCTACCGACAAACTCCGAGCGAAGTAGCAACTTGGAGGCCAGTTTCAGTAAGACGCCTACGGAAGAGAGATGGACTCTGCATGGCCGCCTTGCCAGCCCCTGGGTACACGAGCTCAGGAAATGTTGGAAGGTGAACCACGGCACGGATGCGGCACGCGCGTGCACCGTGGACCTGAACGAAATCACCTTCATCGACAATCGCAAGGGGCGGCTCTTCTGCGTGCTGGCCAGAGATGGAGCGCAATTCCCCGCCAGCGGGATTGGCACCAAGCACCTTATTGAACATCGGAACGTCGGAAGAAAACGCGCTAGTTCGAACCCGGTTGCTGGGTTGATCGCGCTTGTGCTCGTGGCGACCCTTGGCGTCGGGTGCGAACGCCGAGTAGCTTCTGCGCTGGCCCTTGCGCCGCCCACAGTCGAAGTAACGCCAGCGATCCAGAAAGACGTACCGCTCGAGGGGGAGTGGGTGGGTACGCTCGAAGGGTACGTCAACGCTCAGATTCAACCGCACGTGAGCGGGTATCTGATTCGTCAGGACTACCAAGAAGGCGGATTTGTCCGGCAAGGCCAGGTTCTCTTCGAGATCGATCCGCGCCCATTTCAGGCGGCGCTGGATCAGGCCAAAGGGCAATTGGCGCAGGCCCAGGCGCAGTTGGCCAACGCCGAACTCAACGTCAAACGCGACGTTCCCGAGGCGGAAGCTCACGCGATTCCCCAGAGTCAGCTCGATAACGACACGCAGGCGCAACTTGGAGCGAAGGCGGCAGTGGAAGCGGCTCAGGCTGCGGTCGAACAGGCTTCCCTGAATTTGGGATACACGAAAGTTCTTTCGCTGATTGACGGCATCGCCGGCATCAACACTGTGCAGGTGGGCAACCTGGTAGGACCATCTACGGTCCTCACCGCGGTGTCGCAGGTAAGTCCGATCAAAGTTTATTTCCCCATTAGCGAACAGGAATACCTGCGCTTGGCGGACGGCGCCGGTCCGGGGAGCGTGGATTGGCTGACTCGCGCTTCACACATCCCGCTTCACTTGACACTGTCCGACGGGAGCGCCTACCCGCATCCCGGCAGAATCATCTTCGCGGATCGGCAGGTAAACGCGCAGACCGGAACCATTCAGATCGTGGGTGAGTTCTCCAACTCCAGAAATCTGTTGCGACCCGGCCAGTACGCGCGCGTTCAGGCACCAACGGGCAGCATCGCGGGGGCGCTTCTCATTCCGCAGGCGGCAGTGAATCAGCAGCAAGGAACGTACCAGGTCACTGTTGTCGGCTCCGATAACCGGGCACAGCTCCGCACCGTAGCGGTCGGGCCGAGAGTGGGCACGCTTTGGGTGATCACATCCGGGCTGAAACCTGGAGAACGTGTCGTGGCGGTCGGTGCAGAAAAGGCAAAAGAAGGAGGAGTGGTGAATCCCACGCCTTACAAAGACGGGGAGGAGCACTAATAGATGGCAAATTTCTTCATACGACGCCCAATCGTCGCGATCGTGATAGCGATCCTCACGGTCATCGTCGGAGTGATTACGATTGTGACCTTGCCAATATCGCAGTTCCCGCAGATCGCTCCACCCGAGATCAGGTTGCAAGCCAATTATCCCGGTGCAGACGCGCAGACTCTTGAGCAAGCGGTAGACACGCCCATCGAACAGCAAGTCAGTGGCGTAGACAACATGACGTACATGTACTCGCTGAATGCTACCGCGAACCAGCAAACGACGTTGCTCGTGGATTTCGATCTCAAGACTGATCCGAACATGGATCTGATCCTGACGCAGTCGCGGCAGCAGTTAGCCAACGGTCAGTTGCCGCCCGAGGTAAACAACTACGGAATCACGTTGAAGAAGTCGACCACCGCTCCGCTCATGCTGATTGCGCTGTATTCGCCGCGCGGCATCCATGATTCGAATTATCTGGCGAATTACGCTTACATCAACCTCAACGATCCCATCGCACGGTCATACGGCGTTGGCCAGACCCAGGTATTCGGCTCGGGGCAGTACGCAATGCGGCTATGGGTGAAGCCTGATCAAATGGCCAAGCTAGGCATCACCGTCACGGACATTGTTAACGCGCTTCAGGCCCAGAACACTGTGAATCCGGCTGGCCAGGTCGGTGGCGAGCCGGCTCAGAGCAACCAGCAATTCACCTATGCCGTGCTGGCTCAAGGCCGCCTGACTTCGCCCGAACAGTTTGGCAACGTGATCGTGCGCGAAGCACCGAATGGTGGGACCGTTCGCGTCAGAGACGTGGCTCGAGTCGACCTGGGAACGCAGGACTACAGCCTGATGAGTCGACTCAACGGCAAGCCCAGCGCTGCCATTGCCGTTTACCAGTTGCCCGGAAGCAATGCTGTGCAAACGGTCAAAGGTGTACGGAAGCTCATGGCTCAGATGAAGCAACGCTTCCCGCAGGACATCGACTACACCGTTTCGCTAGACCAAACCCTCCCGGTCACGGAAGGCATGAAAGAGATCCTTTGGACCCTCGTGATAGCGATTGTGTTGGTCATCTTTGTGGTTTATCTCTTTCTGCAGGACTGGCGCGCCACTCTGATTCCTATGCTGGCCGTGCCCGTATCGTTGGTGGGAACCTTCGTCGTCTTTCCGCTGTTCGGATTCTCGATCAATACGCTTTCGATGTTCGGTTTGGTACTCGCGATTGGACTCGTGGTCGATGACGCCATCGTGGTTGTCGAGGGGGTGCAGCACCACATCGAGGAAGGATTGAGTCCGAAAGATGCGGCCGTCAAAGCCATGGCAGAACTTTCCGGGCCGGTCGTAGGTATTGCTCTCGTGTTGGCCTCAGTGTTTGTGCCGACGGCTTTCATCCCAGGCATCACCGGCCGGTTGTACCAGCAATTTGCCATCACGATCGCCATCTCCGTGATGCTGTCGGCGTTTAATGCTCTCACGCTGAGCCCTGCACTTTCGGCATTGCTGCTCAAACCCAAGAAGCAGACTCGCGGACCGCTGGGAAAATTCTTTGGTCCGTTCAACGCTTACTTCGAGCGCTCTACCAACAGCTTTGTCCGTCTCTCTGGTGACCTGATTCGCAAGGCCGGCGTAGTGATGGCATTGCTCGTGGTAGCCGGCTTGGCTGCGTGGTTTTTCAGCAAACATCTGCCGACCAGCTTCCTGCCCGACGAAGACCAAGGCTACCTCTATATCAACATGCAACTCCCGAATTCGGCCTCCATGGAGCGGACCAGTGCGGCCGCAAAACAGGTGGAACAAGTCCTGGCAAACACTCCGGGAGTTCAGTACACAACCAGCGTCATCGGTTTCAGTTTGCTCAGCTATGTCCGAACTTCATATAACGCGTTCTTCTGGGTATCTCTGAAACCCTGGGATGAGCGCCAGAGCCGGAGCGAACAATATCAAGCCATCAAGGCACGTTTGAACCAGGAACTCAGGCGGCTGCCGGAAGGGACGGTCTTCAGTTTCTCGCCACCCGCCATCCCCGGCGTCGGTACCGCTGGTGGCGTGACATTTGTCCTAGAGGACCGCGCCGGCAAAGATATCAACTTTCTTACGGATAACCTGAACAAGTTCATGGCAGCCGCCCGCAAGCGCCCTGAACTTGCCAACGTCAGCACCACATTTCTACCGAGTGTTCCACAGGAGTTCATCAATGTGGACCGGGACAAAGTGTTGAAACAAGGCGTGAATTTGACAGATGTCTACAACACCATTCAAGCGTACATGGGTGGGTTGTTCGTCAACTACTACAACGACTTTGGTCGTACGTGGCAGGTGTATGTCGAGGCCGAGGCGCCCTACCGGTCGACAACCAACGATCTCGGTCAATTCTACGTCCGCAACGGACAAGGGCAGACAGTGCCGCTTTCCGCGCTCGCAAAATTCGAGAACCGTTCCGGTCCTGAGTTCACCATGCGCTACAACGAGTACCGGTCCGCACAGATTAACGCTGCTGCCGCACCCGGTTACAGCTCGGATCAGGCATCGGCGGCCCTGGAAGATGTCTTCAAGCAAACAATGCCTCGCGAAATGGGCTTCGATTACATCGGCATGTCCTACCAGGAGCAAGTGGCGCGGCAGGGACTGCCACCCTCCGTCATCTTCGGATTTTCGCTGCTGTTCGTTTTCCTGATTTTGGCAGCGCTCTATGAAAGCTGGACCGTGCCTTTTAGCGTGCTGCTCAGCACGCCTGTCGCAGTATTCGGCGCCCTCGCTGCGCTTTGGCTGCGTCGCGTTGTGATCGGCCTTTACCTTCCTCAGTACATGGTTCAAATCGAAAACGATGTCTACGCCCAGATTGGCTTGGTAATGCTCATCGGTTTGGCTGCCAAGAACTCGATTCTGATCGTTGCGTTTGCCAAGGAGGACTACGAACGCGGCATGTCCGTCGTCGATGCGGCGCTCTCAGCGGCGAGGCTTCGTTTCCGGCCCCTTATGATGACGGCGCTCGCCTTTATTCTCGGCTGCGTGCCGCTCTGGACAGCTTCCGGAGCAGGCTCGGTAGCACGCCAAATCATGGGCACGGCTGTGATCGGAGGGATGGTCGCGGAGACCTTCATCGGCAGGTTCTTTGTTCCCGCGATTTTTTATGTGGTCGAGAAACTCTCCGGCGCTGATCGAAGAAGAGCATTGCCACTCACGCCCGCCGAAGCACCCAGCCAAGGGGACTAAGTCATGAAGAGAACTGCACTCATGGTGATTCTAGCCGCCCTCATTCTGGAGGCCGGATGCATGATGGGGCCGAAATACAAACGGCCGATTGTGGATGTCCCGCAAGGCTACCGTGCATCCGCTCCACAACAGGCCGCTCAAGCCTCGTCGCTGGGCAACGAGCAATGGTGGCAGGTCTATCAGGATCCGGTGCTCACACAGCTGATCCACACCGCCATTGCGCAAAATTATGACGTGCGCATCGCCGCCACACGCGTGCTTGAGGCGCAGGCGCAAGTCGGTATCACCCGCGCCAATCAGCTCCCGTCCGCGAGTCTCGGCGCAAACATTTACAGCGAGCAAAACGCGAAGGTGTCAAACCTGTTCCCCGAATACGACGTCAATGCGGGGCAACTCGACTTGTCTGTGCTCTGGAATCTTGACTTTTGGGGAAAATACCGGAGGCAAACCGAGGCGGCTCGAGCCCAGTTACTCGCGACCGAGTGGGGACGGCGAGCGATACTTTCTTCGCTGGTGGCCAATGTGGCGACGGCTTATTTCCAGTTGCGCGCGCTCGACAGCGAGCTTGAAATCTCACAGCGCACGCTGGCATCGCGGCAACAATCCCTGAAGTTAACTCACGTGCTTGAGAACCATGGCTCAGGCTCCGGGCTCGACGTGAGTCAAGCAGAGCAACTCGTCTACACCGCTTCGGAGACGATCCCGGATCTCGAACGGCAGATTGAGCAGCAGGAAAATCTGCTCAGCATCTTGCTGGGCGAAAATCCGCAGTCCATTCCTCGCGGCCGTTCGATCACGGAGCAACCCGCGCCGGAGGCTGTCCCCGCTGGTCTGCCTTCGGAATTGCTTGAGCGCCGGCCGGACATCCGCCAGGCAGAAGAAGACGTGGTCGCAGCCAACGCACAAATCGGTGTCGCCAAAGCCGCTTTCTTCCCCAGCATTTCCCTGACTGGGACGGGAGGGTTGGAGAGCAACGCCTTGAATCGGTTCCTCAGCCAGCCTTCCCAGACGTGGTATGCGGCCTTCAGCGTCAGTCAACCGCTCTTCGAAGGCGGAAGGCTCCGTTCAGAACTTAAGCTCGCCCGAGCGCAGTGGCAAGAGTCAGTGCTCTCCTATCAGCAGACGGTTCAGAACGCGCTAGAGCAGGTTTCGAATTCGCTCGTTGCTTCTCAAAAAGATCGTGAGTTTCGAGAACAGCAGGAGTTGCTCACTCGCGCAGCGCAACGAACCGACCAACTGTCCGAGGTCCTTTATAAGAACGGCGGCGCCAGTTACCTCCAGGTTCTGACCAGCGAAACAAATTATTTTTCGGCGGAGCTGAATCTCGTTCAGGCGCAACTCAACGAGCGGCTTGCGCTTGTACAAGTCTATGAGGCCCTCGGCGGTGGCTGGCAGCAGTAAGGAGCGCAAGTCACCGCCACGCGTTTGCGTTCTTGTGACGGACGCAAGACGGTAGGAAAAACAATGGCCGGTCCGAAAGCAGTTTCCTGCGGCATTGAGGAAAAGAACCTTCCGAAGGGAAAGCTAGTGGTTCTGGGGCGATTTCTTTACGCGCTGATTTTCTTATTCGGTGGTGCCAGCCACTTCTCGAAACAGACAATCGCGTACGCGGCTTCGCAGGGCGTGCCTTTAGCTCCACTCGTGGTGCCGCTGTCCGGTTTCGCCATCGCTGGTGGGTTAAGCATCCTGCTCGGCTATCGCGCGAAATTCGGCGCGGGCCTCATCATGTTGTTTCTAGTTCGCACGATCTTAATGTTGGACAGGTTCTGGGCTATGCACGACCCGCTGATGGCCCGGATGCACATGGCGCTGTTCATGGAAAACGTCGCCTTGATTGGCGGTGCGTTGCTCATTTCCCAGTTTGGAGCAGGCCCGTTCAGCGTTGATGCGTGGCGAACGCGCTAAGCGACGGACTCGACGAGGTGTCGTCAGAGAGAGCGGTCCATCTCGAGTTGTTGCTCAAAGAAAAGAAGTACTCCAATTGCTCCACAGCAGCCAGGCAGCACGCGACCGGCAAGACTTGCGACCCCAGGGCGAAATCAATCATCATGTGTTTCGAAGTCTTTCGGCAATGATCTTAGGCGCCTTGGATATGAGCACAGAAGAGGAACTTCACCGTCAAAACGAGCGATTTGAGTTGCTCCTCGATCTGACGACCAAAATCACGTCGAGCCTTGACCTGCGGGAAGTTTTGCGCGCGGTTGCGGCGAACATACGCGAAGTCGTACACGCAGATGCCGTGAGCGTTTCGTTGCCCGATGCAACGTCGGGAAAATTGAGAGTGTTTGCCATGGATTTCCCGCAAGGCAAAGGGCTAATCAAAGAAGAGCTGGTTGTTACGCCAAGCTCCGCCGCTAAGAAAGCGATGGGCACCTTGAAACCCGTAGTCTTCGGCATGAGGGAACGACACGAACTCTCGCCCGAGGGATATGCGGAAGCGGAAGGCATAAAAACCGTTTGTCTCATTCCACTTGTAAATCGCGACCGGGTCGTTGGAATTCTGTCGATTTTACGCACGACAGAGGTTCCGTTTATGCCTGAGGATGTTGATTTTCTCAGCCGGGCATCAGGACAGATAGCAATAGCAATTGAGAATGCCTTAGCGTATCGGGAAATTTCCGAACTAAAGGACAAGCTCGCCCAAGAGAAGGTCTATCTCGAAGAAGAATTCCGCAGCGAGATGGGTTTCGAGCAGATCATTGGCAAGAGCGCAGCGTTGAAGCACGTTTTGGAACTGGTTGAAACGGTTGCCACTAGCGATTCTACTGTCCTATTGCTTGGTGAAACGGGGACGGGGAAAGAGTTGATTGCGCGCGCGATTCACGACCGAAGCCGTCGCAAAGAGCGCACCTTGGTCAAGCTGAACTGCGCCGCGATCCCGACAGGGCTGGTGGAAAGCGAACTGTTTGGCCACGAAAAGGGCGCGTTCACCGGGGCAATAACATCGAAGATTGGCCGACTCGAACTTGCGGATCAAGGCACTTTGTTCCTGGATGAAGTGGGAGACATTCCGATTGAGATTCAGCCGAAGCTACTTCGGGCTTTGCAGGAACGCGAGTTTGAGCGACTCGGCAGCACGCATACGAGGAAGGTGAATGTGCGTTTGGTAGCTGCTACGAATCGCGATCTCGAAAACATGGTCGCGAATAGGGAATTTCGCAGTGATCTCTATTACAGGCTGAATGTTTTTCCAATCCGCATCCCTCCGCTCAGAGACCGCACAGACGATATTCCTCTGCTGGTAAGTTATTTCGTCCAAAAGTGTGCCAAGGAAATGCAAAAGCGAATCGATGCAGTTCCTGTGTCTGTGATGAAGGGGCTGACAAGCTGGGATTGGCCCGGCAATATTCGTGAACTCGAGAATTTCATTGAGCGAGCCGTGCTCTTGACGAGGGGCCGCTCGCTTGAGGCTCCTTTGGCGGAACTCCGAAAAACAACAAGTAAGGAAGATTCCCCAGATACCTTGCATGAACTTAAGCAAGTTGCTGAAGAAAGAACAGACTCGCCAAGCGGCAAAGCGAACGTCGCTGACGAATACGCAAGAAAGCAGCGCGATGAGATCATACAGGCACTCACTGCATGCAGGGGGCGCGTGGGTGGCGCCGATGGTGCTGCCGCGCGCCTGGGAATGAACCGCACAACTCTCCTCTCTCGAATGAAAAAGTTCGGCATATACGCGAAGCGGTATGCATAATCTGCAGCCCGTCTGTTTATCACTAGTCTCATAGTCTCGACAGCTTCGACCTTTTCGACTTCTTCAACTTCAACACTTTCGACCTGTAATGCTCTTCTCCGGAGAATTCAGCAACTTACAGTCTGCTGGTTCTGGAATGTGTCTTGCCCTTGTCTTTCGTCGAGAGCTTCACTGGTCGCTGAGACCGCGGGAGGTGGCGATGGTGGTGTTCTTCTTGTTTTGCGTACTGGTGCTGCTGGCGTTCTTGGGCTTGACGGGACCAGATAGTTTCGTACGGCGAAACTCTCGTCGCTAAAGTGATTTGGATTCGTTTTGCTGCGGGAGCAGCTTTGGCCGGATCGAAACCATTCGTGGGGATTCGGTTTTTCGACGGTGAGGTTAATAGCTATGAACAAGCAAAATTTCGCGTTCGCGACGCAAAAACAGATTCGGGTCGGGATCGTCGGCGCAAATGCCAAATCAGGCTGGGCGAAGGTGTCGCATGTTCCAGCGATCAACGGTCTTCACGGCGTGAAACTCTCGGCCGTGGCAACGCGCAACGAGCAGAGTGCACGGGAAGCGGCTAAGGCCTTTGGTGCTGATCGCTGGTTTTCGGATCCCTTCGCGATGATCCGCGATGAGCGGATTGATGTCATAACAATTGCTGTCAAGGTGCCGGCGCACTGCGAACTCGTACTGGCGGCATTGGAGGCCGGTAAAGCGGTCTACTGCGAGGCGCCTCTCGGCCGCACCGTCGCGGAGGCCGAAGAGATGGCGAGTGCGGTGGGGCCACTTCATACCGCGATCGGATTGCAGGGTCGTTTGAATCCAGCCGTGCGCCGTGCGGCCCAGTTGGTTTGTTCCGGAAAGATTGGACGGCCACTAAACGCGAGAATCATTTCCAGCACCACCGGCTTCGGGCCGGAGATGCCTTCCGTATATGACTATTTCAATAAGCAATCTTCTGGGGCCAACCTGTTGACCATCACCGCGGGGCATACGCTCGATGTGGTGGAGGCGATCCTCGGACCGATCCTCGAGGTCGATGCCCGCACCGAGATTCGGTGGCCCACTGTCAAACTGACGGACACTGGAGAGGAGAGTGTGCGTGAAACTGCCGATCACCTCGGCGTCCTGGGAAAGACCGGTTCTGGCGCTGTGTTTACTGCCAACATTCACGGTGGTGTAGCGCACGAGGACGCCCGCTTCAGCTTCGAAGTCAGAGGGGAAGACGGATGGCTCAATTTGAGCGGCGGTCACCCGTACGGCTTCCAGTGCGGAGATCTCAAGCTGACGTCCAACGTCGCATTTGTGACGCCCGAGGAAGCTGCGGTCTCCGAAGGATTCATGGGGGCAGCGGTCAACGTGGGAGAGGTCTACGCTTATCTTGTCCGTGATCTGCATGCGGGTGCTTACAACGCACCCGACTTTGAACTCGCACTTCATAGTGCCCGACTCATCGGGGCTGTGCAGCGCGCCGACGAACTAGGTGAGCGGCAGAAAGTTCTTGAACAAATCGAAAACTTCGACCAAGCGCGAGTAACGTCACGCAACTAGCAGAGGTACTGCACATTGTACGCAATCGCCAAAGCGATACGAAGCTCGACAAAGGCGGCTAGCCATGTGGGAATTACTGCAAAGAAACCAAGGGCTAAGAGGAATGGTGGAAATCAGCGCTGCGGATCTTTCGGCTCTTCTGGGCCCCCTCTTCAGTAAGCTCATAATTCTTGATCTGCGAAGGCAAGATGAGGTGGACCACTATCCGTACATCATTCCCGGAGCACTACTCACGACGAAAGTGGATGTGCCAGTCCTGATCACCTGGTTGCCTCTACGAAGTTGGGTTGTACTATATGCAACAGATGACGTGCCGAGAAGCTGCTCTCGTCTCCACCTGTTGCGCAACGATTTGAGTTTCTATGTTTTGAGCGCCGGCCTGCGAGCTTGGTGGAGGGCCGGCTTCGCGATGGAGACGGTATCCCTCTACGCGGGCTTACGAGCCCGAGATTAGCCCTCCTTCCAGACTGACTGCTGCAGAGCGCACTAAGCAGTTACAACCCTACCTATGTGAACCAGTGAGGTTGACGTGCGGCGTGCCTCCTTGTTCGCTAGCCCTCCCAGATAAAAGTTTCGGCATTTTCGACCCTTTCAACTTCTTCAACTTCGACGTTTTCGACTGCTAGGCGCCTCTCCTGAAAATTCAGCAACTTACGGTTGGGCACGTTTGGCGTCGGGCTTGCACCGACGCAAGCGCTGGGCATAAGCAATGTTGAAGATCTCCATTCTCGACACTCCGAGTCAACGCCAGCTGGTAATAGAGGGCAAGCTCATCGGGCCTTGGGCCACTGAGCTCGCCAGTGTCTGGAGGCAGGCGACAGCAGACCTGTACGGTCGCGCGCTCATTATTGACGTGAAGGGGCTGACTGCTATTACCGAGGATGGAGAAAACGTACTCCTAGAGCTAATGAAAGAAGGAGCCAGCTTCCGCTCTTCCGGTGTGTTTACGAAGCATGTCCTGAAGCGGCTCGCGTGCAAGATTCGGCGAGAGTTTCATAGGAAGGGATAACGGTATCAGCGTTTGCGAGAAAAACATGCTGAACAAGAATGGTACTCAGACCATCTCGAATGAAAATCAAGTCGCTGTCGTGGATCACAACGCCAGCCCTTTGCATTCGGAGTCGAAGCCCGGTAAAGAGTCAAGAATCCACGGCAAAAGAGTCCTGGTAATTTTGGCTGTGGTAGTACTTGTCATCGCAGGTGGCTATTTCGACTGGAATGCTTTCCAGTACGAAGACACTGACGATGCACAAGTCGACGGCTATGTCATGCCGCTGAGCCCTCGAATCAACGGGTACATCAAGGCCGTGTACGTCGATGAGGGTCAGTTGGTTCATGCTGGCGAAGCGATAATGACCATAGACGCTCAGGATTACAAAATCGCGGAAGAACTTGCGCAAGTAAATCTGTCCGAGGCGCTGTCCACAGCTGCGAGTTCCCACCACAACGCCAACGTGCAGATAGCCGACGCCGAGGTGGCGCGACGGGAGATCCAACTTGCGCAGGCAGACCTGAACCTCAGCTACACGGTAATTTGTTCTCCTGTGAAAGGAATTGTCGGAAAGAGAAGGGTTGAGGTGGGTCAGAACGTGAATATCGGACAGGAGCTTGTGGACGTTCTGCCGCTCGATGATGTCTGGGTGACTGCCAATTTCAAGGAGACCCAACTGGCCCGCTTGCGCCCCGGCCAGCCCGTCGAGGTCAACGTGGACGCATATGGCCGCAAGTGGAAGGGCCGCATCGCCAATCTGGGTGGCGGAACCGGGTCTATATTCAGCTTATTGCCCGAAAATCCCACCGGTAATTACGTGAAAGTCGTGCAGCGGGTGCCGGTACGAATCGATTTCGATCGTACTCTGGGTCGAGACTTCAACGTCGAAGGATTGTTAAAGCCAGGCCTGTCGGTCGAACCCAAGGTGAAGGTGCGATGAGTAGAGGTGTGCTCTCTCACTGCTGAACAAATCATACGGCAGTCCAGGGGCGTAGCTCTTCGCCCTCTATCTCTTCTTCGATAAGGTACCGTGAGTTGGACTCTGCCATCCTTAGGTACACGGATAATGAGCGGTTTGTCGGCACACCGGAAACTATTCGAGTTGGACGGCAGGATTAGTCCTGATAAGTCGGCTAGCGGACACCAATGTCTACGCCTGCTCCTCACGAGGGCGCATCCGGCTCCAGGCCGATGTGATCGTTAACCGCATCGCGAAAACGCTGCTTGCAGTCCAAGTATCGCTCCGTCGTCTGAATTGAAACGTGGCCGAGCAGGAACTGAATCTGATCTAGTTCACCTCCTGCTTGGTGGCACAGTCGCGCACAGGTCCTTCTCAAATCGTGCGGTGCCACCGATGGCAGACCACAGCATTTCGCATTTGCTTTCACGATTGCCCAGATCACCTTTGGAGTAAAGCCGTGGCCCCCAATTCTGTTTGCTTTGTTGATTGACCGCAGCAACGGACCTGCGGTGATGCCGGCACCGACAATCCAGTTGTCGACCGCGTCCTTCACCCACTGCGGAACAGGGATCGTCCGGATGTGGCCACCTTTTCCCCTCAGGTCAGCGATGACCCAATGGCCCTCGCGAAGCTGGAGATCCTCTAACCGTAAGTTTGTAACCTCAGCTCTCCGGAGGCCGCAGCCGATGAGAAGCGAGAGCAAAGCACGGTTTCGTCGGCTGCGAAGGGTGTCAGCTGTTTCAGCGCCGAGTAACTTCTTGCCCTCCTCGGCCGTCAGCCAATTCCCGACGCGCACTCCCAGCCGCCGGACGCCCTTCACACGCCGAATGCCTGCCGCAAGATCCGGGCTGAGTAGTCCGCAATCGGACGCTTCATACGCCAGCCGGCGTATCGCCGCCAATCTCAGGTTAATCGTCGACGGAGCGTACGGGTGCTGTTCGAGTGCGATTCGGTAGCGTGTGACCACGGTCCTATTGAAGGCTAGCCTGGGCTCCGAACAGTACCAGTCGATGAATTCACGAATGGCATGGTCGTACGAGCGCTTGGAACTCGTCGACGTTAGGCTGTTCAAGACCGCAGATTTCGATTGTTCTAGATCGGGTAGTTTGAGGACCGTCTTCGGAACTCGTTTGCGTTTGCTCTTCGCCATTGGAAGCGGCCTCCGCTGCCGCGGCGAAAAGCGTGATCCTGTCCCCGATCTCCTAAGCCGTAGCGCGTTTCTCTTTACCTATCTGGTAAGCCTTCCCACAACCGGACTTCTGGACAGCCGAACGTCCCACGTCGCGGGGCTGTTCATTAAGAGGAGCTATTCAGCGCGCTCCATGCAGCTAAAGAGTCCATATAGTCTCTCCAATGAGCGATTTTCCTGTTGTCAATCGTGACGACCGAAATGAACCTGTTGTCGTAGGGCGCACCGCCCGAGAGAATCTTCCCGTGCACTTCGTATTCAAGGATCACCACTCGACTATCCTGAGAACGATGCACAACAAGCGCGTCGCCAGAGTGAAGCTTGATTGTCTTGCCGTATCCCGAGAAGCTAGCCATCAAATTGGCTCGCCCTCGAATCGTCAGAGGCCAACCGGGAAAGTGATATCGGAACTCGAAAAATGCGTCTTCGGCAATTGTGTCGAAATAATGGTCGCCATCAACAAGTCCGCGTAAGCCCTCCATGACGACTTCGAAGAAAGGATTGAGAGCTTCAAAAATCTCGTATTCGCCTTTCGGCATCACTATCTCCTTTCAGTTCACGAACCATCGCCAGGAAATGCTTCACGCGCGTGCAGGAGTGACACTCAGCTCGCTCCGGACGATAGGCGCCACTTGAGTGCCGAGGATTTCTATGGCGCGCAGCATTTTTTCGTGTGGCAGCGTGGAGACACCCATTTGGAATGTGACGCGGGCGATGCCGCCCAGAACATCATTCACATAAAGGATCTTCTTCGCGACCGTTTTGGCGTCGCCGATTAGAAGTGCGCCGGTAGGCCCGCGCAGGGCGTCAAACTGAGCGCGTGTGGTGGGCGGCCAGCCGCGTTCCTTGCCGATTTCGGTAAAAGTGTGCGCATAGCCTGGAAAGAATATTTCTGCGGCTTCGTCCGTGGTGTCCGCGAGAAAGCCAACGGAATGAAGACCTACGGTGAGTTGCTCGGAAGAATGACCGGCGCGACGCCCGGCCTCGCGATAGAGCTCTATTAGAGGCCTGAAGCGTCTGGGCTCACCGCC